>FTCT01004425.1_pt1 | contig 13305 bp, 16 predicted proteins | sample 1658881 | NCBI WGS metagenome assembly FTCT01 (sample SAMEA3914864, study PRJEB12502) | metagenome | biome: forest; material: soil | place: USA | collected 2012-03-12 | depth 0.3 m | reverse complement strand
GTCCGGCTCGATCTTGCGGCGCAGGCGGGTGACCTGGACGTCGACGGCGCGGCCGGTGGCGTCGGCGGTGTCGCGGGCCAGTTCCAGGCGGTCGACCGGGTCATGGGCCGAGCGGGCCAGGCGGCGCAGCAGGGTCACCTCGGCCTCGGTCAGGCGCACGGTCTCGCCGTCGCAGGTCAGCTCGCCGCGCTCGGGCTCGAAGGTGCAGCGGCCGAGATTCAGCGCCGACTTCGGCCCCGTCGGCCGGGCGGAGGTGCGCCGCAGGATCGACTCGATGCGCAGCAGCAGTTCCTGCGGCTCGAACGGCTTGCCCAGATAGTCGTCGACGCCGCTGGACAGGCCCTCGATGCGGTCGGCGGTCTGGTCGCGAGCGGTCAGCATCAGGATCGGCGTGCGGCCGCTCTCGCCGCCCTTGGCGCGCAGGCGCTTGGTGAAGCTCATGCCGTCCTCGCCCGGCATCATCACGTCCAGCACCATCAGGTCGAAGTCCAGCGCCTCGAACAGGCGGTCGGCCCCGGCCGCGCTGGAAGCGGCGGTGACGCGGAAGCCGGCGCGGTTGAGGAATTCCTTGATCAGCCGGCGCAGGCGATCGTCGTCGTCGACGACCAGGATGTGGCGCTCGCGGCGCTCTTCAGGGCTCATGACACTGTCCGTCGCGCCGCGCCGACGCCCTGGCGCGGGCCGGCCAGGGCCGCCAGGATCCGCCGCGCGCCGGCCACGCCGTCCAGCCCGCCCGTGCGATAGGCCCGCGCCAGCAGGGCCCGCAGACGCTCGGCCGTGCGCTGCTCGAAGGCCACGCCCTCGGGGGTCAGGGTGGCGGGACGGCGGCGCCCGTCCAGGTCGCCTGAGGCCCGCTCGACCAGCCCGGCCTTCTGCAGGTCGGCCAGGGTGCGGCTGGCGGCCTGCTTGGAGAGGCTGGTCAGCTTGGACAGGTCCTGCACGCCGATGCCTGGACGGCGGCGCAGCAGGAAGGTCGCGCGCCAATGCGAGCGGCCCAGGCCCAGGCTCTCGCCCTCCAGCGCCGCGTCGACGGCGGCCCACAGCGAGGCCTCGGCCAGCAGGATCAGCTCCAGGCCGCTGTCGAGCTCCTCCTCGCGGAGGATCAGACGGGGATCGTCCGAACCGGGCTGCAGCGGGGCTATCATCGTGTGAAGTCCATTTTATTTGACGTTCCGCGCCTCGGAGCGTCTAAGAGCCGGGTTCCAAATAAGGAGGTCTTGGGCCGATGTCTCTGGTTCCCTTCGACGATCGTGACGGTTGGATCTGGCTGGACGGCCAGTTCGTTCCCTGGCGCGAGGCGAAGGTGCACGTACTGACGCACGGTCTGCACTACGCCTCGTCCGTCTTCGAGGGCGAGCGCATGTACGGCGGCGAGATTTTCAAGCTGACCGAGCATACCGAGCGCCTGTTCAAGTCGGCCGAGATCCTCGACTTCAAGATCCCCTACACGGTGGCCGAGATCGACGAGGCCTGCAAGGCGACGGCGGCCAAGAACAACCTGACGGACTGTTATGTTCGTCCGATCGCCTGGCGCGGCAGCGAGATGATCGGCGTTTCGGCGCAGCAGACCAAGATCCACGTGGCCATCGCCGTGTGGGACTGGCCCAGCTATTTCGACCCGGCCACCAAGGCCAAGGGCATCCGTCTGACCTGGGCCAAGTACCAGCGTCCGGACCCCAAGACCGCCCCGGTCGCGGCCAAGGCCGCCGGCCTCTACATGATCTGCACCATCTCCAAGCACGCCGCCGAGAAGGACGGTTATGCCGACGCGATGATGCTGGACTATCGCGGCTATGTGGCCGAGGCGACCGGCGCCAACGTGTTCTTCGTCAAGGACGGCGTGCTGCACACGCCCAAGCCCGACTGCTTCCTGGACGGCATCACCCGCCGCACGGTGATCGACATCGCGCGCGGCAAGGGCATCGAGATCGTCGAGCGTCACATCCAGAAGGAGGAGCTCTCGGGCTTCACCGAGTGCTTCATCGTCGGCACCGCCGCCGAGGTGACCCCGGTCTCGGAGATCGGCGAGTTCAAGTTCACGCCCGGCAAGCTGTCGCTGGACCTGATGGACACCTACGCGGCGCTGGTGCGCAATGAGGTGCTGGAAACGGCGTAAGTCGCGTCCCATTGCTGGACATGATGACGCCGCCCAGGGTGACTTGGGCGGCGTTTTCTTATCGCCGCTCCAGCGCCAGGCGCGCGCCCAGGCCGATGAAGGTCGCGCCCAGGACGCGTTGGCTCCAGGCGGCCAGGCGTCGGCTCCCCCGCATCGAGCGGGTCAGGCGAGCCGCGGCCAGGACCAGCAGGGCGTTCACCGGCAGAGCGACCATGTTGACGGTCAGGCCCAGCACCAGCAGCTGGCGCAGCGGATGGCCGGCGGCCGGCTCGACGAACTGGGGCAGGAAGGCCAGGTAGAAGATCGCGACCTTGGGGTTCATGGCGTCGCTGAGGAAGCCCTGCCAGAAGATCGCCCTAGCCGAGCGACCGCGCAGCGTCGGCTCGGCCGCCGCCGTCGCTTTCGCGGCAGAGGCTATGGCGCGAACACCGATCCAGACGAGATAGGCCGCGCCGACCCATTTCATGACGCTGAACGCGACCGCCGAGGCCATCAGCACGGCCGACAGGCCGGTGACGGCGGCGACGAGATGGACATAGGCGCCGGCATTGACGCCGAGAGCGGCCAGCAGGCCGGCCTTTCGGCCCTGGGCGACGGCGCGGCCCAGGATGTAGGCCATGTCGGGTCCGGGAATGAGCACCAGCACCAGGCTGGCGCCCACGAACAGGAGATAGCTGTGCGGGCTCATGTCGGGAGCATGAAGCGAGGGCGAACAGGCGCCAAGGGGCGCACGCTCGGCGGCGCTTGAGCTCCGTCCGCGTTCTCCTCCCTCGCTTGCCGTCGGTGTTGATCCGGGCGGCTTTTTCGTGCTCCACATCCTGTGGTGGAGCTTGGGTGAGGGCGTATGAAACCGTTGGGCAGCGATGGTCGGCCGATCCCGACGCCGCCGGACCAGGAGTCGTGGCGGGACGTCCTGGCGACGATCGGCAAGAACGGCTTGCGCACGGGAGCCAGCTTTCTCGTCGTGGGCCTGGTGACGGCGCTCATCTCCTACAAGACCTGGCTGGCCAAGGGCTGGAGCGAGATCGCGTGGGCTCTGCTGCGCGCGGTCGGCATCTTTCTCGGCGGCGGCGTCGCGCTGGTTGCGGCGACAAGCCTGCTCGGCCTGGTCTTCTGGCCCCTGATGCGCAAGTCGTCGGGCTACAAGCTGGAGCGCGCCATCGACCGCCTGTCGCCTGAAGAGCTGGCCCAAGCGATCGAGGACGCCCGCCGATCGATGCGCGACGCCCAGGACGCCCGCATCGGGCGAGGCTGGGCTGATTGGCTGGAATGGCTGCAGGCGCGCGCCGCCAAACGGCAGGTCATCTCGCGCGCGCCGCTCAGCTGGAGCGGGCGGCCCGATCCTCGGAGCCTGATCGTCGTCAGCCTGATCGGCGCGCTGTTCGCGGGTTTCGGCGTCTGGGCCGCGGTGACCATGGCCCTGCAGCAGCCGGATCCCTGGCTGTTCGTGTTTCCGCTGGGGATGGGCGGCTTTGGCGCCTACATCTACGGTCAGGTCGCCACTCAGCGGATCGAGCTGACACCCGACCGGCTGGGCTTCTACAAGTTCTGGCGGCCGGTCTGGTCGATCTCGCGCGAGCACGCGGTGGTGGGCGAGGATCCCGAGGCCTATCCCAGCGCCTATCGCGTCTTCGACCGGACGACGCAGAAGTCAGTCGGGGTGATCGTCGCCTCGCCCTTCCGGGTCGACGATCTGGAGGCGCTGGCGGACTGGTTTCCGTTCCCGCCAGAAGCTGGTCGATGACGCCGCGCCGTAGCGCCCGGGCCTGGCTGACACGCGCCGTGCTGGCGGGGCTGGCCCTGGGCGCGCCGCTGGCGCTGCTCGTAGCGATGGAGTCGAACCTGCCAGCCGCGCCGCATCCCTGGAGCGCCGCGCCGCTGCTCTACGGCGTCACAGCGAGCCTGGCCACCAGCGTGACGGTTGGCGCGACGGTGCTGGCCCTGCTCCTGCGGGCCTGGGCGGAACGACGGCGCCGCTCCCGTGCGGTGACGAGAGAAGCGCCGTAGCGGAGGCCCTTAAGCCGCCTCCGCCTCCTCGTTCGCCGGGACCTGGCGTATCAGGTAGTCGAACGCCGACAGCGACGCCTTCGAACCCTCGCCCATGGCGATGATGATCTGCTTGTACGGCGTGGTGGTCACGTCGCCGGCGGCGAAGACACCGGGCAGCGAGGTTTCGCCGCGATAGTCGACCTCGATCTCGCCGCGCGCGGTCAGGGCCACGCCGCTGTCCTTCAGCCACTCGGTGTTGGGCACCAGGCCGATCTGGACGAAGACACCTTCCAGATCCACGCGGTGGACGCTGTCGTGGTTGCGGTCCTTGTACGACAGGCCCGAGACCTTGCCGTTCTCGCCGTGGATCTCGGTGGTCATGGCCGAGGTGACGATCTTGACGTTCGGCAGGCTGGCCAGCTTGCGCTGCAGGACGGCGTCGGCGCGCAGCTGGCTGTCGAACTCGATCAGCGTCACGTGGGCGACGATGCCGGCCAGGTCGATGGCCGCCTCGACGCCGCTGTTGCCGCCGCCGATCACCGCCACGCGCTTGCCCTTGAACAGCGGGCCGTCGCAGTGCGGGCAGTAGGCCACGCCCTTGTTCTTGTACTCGGCCTCGCCGGGCACGTTGACGTTCCGCCAGCGGGCGCCGGTCGACAGGATGACGGTGCGCGACTTCAGGCTGGCGCCGTTCTCCAGTTTCACCTCGACCAGGCCGCCCGGCGTCTTGGCCGGGACCAGGCCGACGGCCTTCTGCAAGTTCATGATGTCGACGTCGTATTCCTTGACGTGCTGCTCCAGCGCCGAGGCCATCTTCGGGCCCTCGGTGTGGGGGACCGAGATGAAGTTCTCGATGGCCATGGTGTCCAGCACCTGGCCGCCGAAGCGCTCGGCCGCCACGCCAGTGCGGATGCCTTTGCGGGCGGCGTAGATGGCCGCTGCGGCCCCAGCGGGGCCGCCGCCGATCACGAGAACGTCGAAGGCGTCCTTGGTCTTGATCTTCTCGGCGGCGCGAGCCTCGGCGCCGGTGTCCAGCTTGGCCAGGATCTGTTCGACGTCCATGCGGCCCTGGCCGAACGGCGTGCCGTTCAGCAGGATGGTCGGCACGGCCATCACTTCACGGGCCTCGACCTCGGCCTTGAACAGGGCGCCGTCGATGGCGACGTGGCTGATGCGCGGGTTCAGCGCGCTCATGGTGTTCAGCGCCTGCACCACGTCGGGGCAGTTCTGGCAGGACTGCGAGAAATAGGTCTCGAAGCGGTAGTCGCCGTCCAGCGCCTTGATCCGCTCGATCACCTCGGCGTCGATGCGCGGCGGGTGGCCCCCGACGTGCAGCAGGGCCAGCACCAGCGAGGTGAATTCGTGGCCCAGCGGCAGGCCGGCGAAGCGCACATCGGCATCGCCCGCCGCCCGGGTGATGGCGAACGAGGGCTTGCGGTCGTTGTCGCCGGCCAGGTTCAGGCTGACCTTGTCCGAGGTCGAGGCGACGTCTTCCAGCAGCGCCAGCATCTCCTTCGAGCCCGCATCCTCGGCGAGGGAGGCGACCAGTTCGATCGGCTGGCGCAGGTTCTGCAGGTAGGTGGTCAGTTGAGTCTTCAGACCGGCGTCCAGCATGGAGCGCTCCCAAAAAGCTGAGGGGAGGAAAGGAAGGCGTTCGAATGTTCGGGGGAGGAAGATCGAACGCGGCGAACGATCGAGGGTGAACCGCCGACCGGTCCGAATGAACGGCCGGCGGTTCGGGTGGTTCTAAGTCTTAGATCTTGCCGACCAGGTCGAGCGACGGGGCCAGGGTCTTTTCACCCTCTTCCCACTTCGCCGGGCAGACTTCGCCCGGGTGGCTGGCCACGTACTGGGCGGCCTTGATCTTGCGCAGCAGCTCGATGGCGTTGCGGCCGATGCCTTCGGCGGTGACTTCCATGAACTGGATCACGCCTTCCGGGTCGACCAGGAAGGTGCCGCGGTCGGCCAGGCCGACGCCCGGACGCATGATCTCGAAGTTGTTGGTGACCTGACCCGACGGGTCGCCCAGCATCGTGTACTTGATCTTGCCGATGGCCGGCGAGCTGTCGTGCCAGGCCTTGTGCGAGAAGTGCGTGTCGGTCGACACCGAATAGATCTCGACGCCCAGACGGGTGAAGACGTCGTAGTTGTCGGCCAGGTCTTCCAGCTCCGTCGGGCAGACGAAGGTGAAGTCGGCGGGGTAGAAGAAGAAGACCGACCACTTGCCCTTCACGTCGGCTTCCGTGACCGTGATGAACTTGCCGTCCTTGAAGGCCTGGGCGGTGAAGGGTTTGATCTCGGTGTTGACCAGCGACATGAAGCGCTCCGTTTGAAAAGATGAGCCCTTCTAGCGAAACGGTTTCCGATTAATCAAATTGATAAATCTTCTTGTCGGGATAGATTGATTTTATGGGTCTCGCAAAAGCGAGATGGGTCTGGGGTTTGGGTCCCGGGCCGTCTGATCATCTGATGAATTATCGAATGTCGAGTACGGTTTGTGGGCGAGCGATGCCTGCGATCTATCCACCGAAAGTGTCATGACCCCCTCTCCCCTTGCGGGAGAGGGTGGCCGCCGGAGGCGGTCGGGTGAGGGGTTTCTCGGCATGTCCGGATAGGCCTATCGACCCCTCATCCGGCCCTCCAGGCCACCTTCTCCCGCAAGGGGAGAAGGAAACTCAAGTCGCGATCTTGGCTTCCAGTTCGCTCAGGCGCGCACGCGTCGCCGCCAGGTCGGGGCCGAAGCGGGCCGGGTCGGCGGCGGCCAGGCGGCCGGCGATGTCGTAGCTTTCGCGATAGAGATCCAGCGCCCGCATGCGATGGCCGCGGTCCTCGCGCAGGTCGGCCAGGCGCTCCAGGTTCACCGACAGGGCGCGCTGGGCGTTGGCGTCGCCGGCCTCGCGGCCGCCGCGCGAGCGGCGCAGGGCCAGGGCTTCCTCGAAGGCCGACAGGGCCGCGTCCAGGCGGCCTTCGGCCTCGGCCACGTCGCCGACGCCCGACAGCGCGCCGGCCAGCAGTTCGGAGGCCTCGTCGCTAGGGCGGTCGTGACGCACCTGACGGGCGTGACCGACGGCGGTGTCGTAGGACTCGGCGGCGCTATCCAGGTTGCCCTGGCCACGGGCGAAGTCGCCGAGGTCGCGGTGCAGGATGGCCAGCTCCTCGTCGGTGCGGGCGGTCCCCTTCATGGCGCTGAGCGTGCGGGCCGCTTCGGCCCACGATTCCTGGCGGCTCAGGGACACCAGACGCGCGCGCAGCTCGGCGAAGGTTAGGGCGCGCGGCGGCGGCGCAGCAGGCTGCGGCTTCGGGGCCGGCGCGGCGGTCTCCATCACGGGCGCGGCGAGCGGCGCGGCATGAGCGACGGGCGTCGGCTGCGGAGCGGCGGGTGGCGCCACGACCGGCTGGGCCTGCGGCTCTAGGTCCAGACCAAACGCCATCGGCGCGCTCTTGCGCTTGGCTTTGCGGCGCGGAACCAGGGCGGCGACGATGAGCACCCCGCCCATGATCGCCGCCGCCACGCCGACGTTGGATCGATACGGCTCGAAAGGTCCCAGATCGAGATGCGCGGCCCAACTCCCCAGCGAGCCCCAGCCCGCGACCACGTATCCCGAACTTGCCAGGATCAGCCCCAAGATGATCCCAACCAGTCGCGCCAGCATCACGTCCCCCCAGACGTTACCCAAGGATGGGTGTCGCTCGAAAACGAGCGTTCCAACCGCCAGGCCGCACAAATCATCCGAGGGCCCACGTTCCGTCGAGCCGTCTCAACCGGCAGGGGAAGCGTCAGCACGCCATGATCTCCACGCAGGCGCCTGGCGGGAAAGGCGCCTTTAAATCAGCCACGTGCGCGGGCGTGGATACGCCTCGCCGCGCGACAGATAGTAGATTCCCAGCACGCAGCGCGCCACGAACCACAGGCTGACGGCGCCGACGATCAGGCCGCCGAGCGCGAGGATCGGGATGCCGATCAGCACCAGCGACAACACGGCGCCCGCGCCGATCAGGCCAAAGCCCAGCACGTACCAGGCGATCGACATCCAGAAGCTGCGGATGGCGAAGGTGAAGTGGCTCTCGTTGATCGGCCCGGCCGTGTCGCGGTTCACATAGGCCACGATCAGCCCGATGATGAAGGTCAGGCCGTTGGTGAAACCCAGCAGATAAAGGCCGTAGACGACGGCGGGGAGGATCTTCTCTTCCTCGACCTGCGAGGTCACGGCGGTGGTGGCGGCGTCGGTCATGGCTTCAGAGCATCCAGTTCTTGGGCGTGGGGTAGGGCTGGCCCTTCAGCAGGGTGGACAGGCCGATGATGGCGCGGACCACGACCCACAGGCCAACGGCGACGAACAGCACGACGCCGATCCCGACCGAGGTCAGCACCGCGGCGGCGATCCAGAACAGCAGCGACAGCCAGAAGGTGCGGATCTGGAACTCGTAGTGGCTGGCCAGCCACTCGGGCGCGCCCTTGCGATTGATGTAGGCCAGGATCACCGCGACGACGCCGGCGATCCCGGTCACAGCGCCGGCGATCTGCAGGGCGTAGACCACTACGGGCAGCGACTTGTCGTCCTGCAATCGGGGCGGCACGGCGGGGTCGGCGATGGGATCGGTCATGTCCGGATCTTGAAAGAACGATGTCGCCCGGATCGTCGCGCTGAACGCGGCGCGATGCAAATGAAGGTGGTGTCATGGTGGCGGAGGTTTTCTTCCTCCCCCTTTGGGGGAGGGGAACCGGCGAACGCCGGTGGAGGGGACCTGCGAGGTTGCCGGCGCAACACCGCTTCGCGGACCCCCTCCGTCTCGTCGCGTATTCGCGCCGATCCACCTCCCCCTAATGGGGAGGAGAAAAATCACGGCAGCAGATCGCTCGGCGGGTCGTGCGGGTCGAAGTCCGCGCCGCGTCCCAGCCACGGCAGCGCGGCGAACAGCAGCAGCAGCACGAAGACCATCCGCGCCGTCAGGTCGACGCCGACGGCGACCATGCCGGCGGTCAGCGAGAACACCAGGGTCGCGGCGGCGCCGAAGGTCAGCAGGCCCATCACCCAGGTCAGGGCGGTGCGTGGGGCCAGGCGAGCCAGGCCGAAACGGGCGCGGGGGGCCAGATCCGCGCCGACGGCGGCGAGGGCGCGGGCCAGGGTCGAGAAGCTGGCCAGGCGGTCCTCGAACCGTCCGGGGCCGACATAGCTCTGCGAGGTGATCACCAGGCGACGACGGCCGAACGTGACCAGCAGGCTGCGCTGGCGTCCGCCGTTCGGATCGGCGGCCAGACGATAGCGGGTCAGGTGGGTCAGCGGGAAGCGCCGCTCGCGCCCGCCGCGCGTCTCCACCAGCGTCCCGGCGTCCAGGGTCCAGACCGTTTCGGGCTGGAACGGAGCGATCCGGGCGCGGTGGGAAATCTCCATGCCTAGGACCGGACGGCGGTGATCTCGACGCCGGCGGCGGCCGCGTGCGGGGCCAGGGCCATGGGCTTTTCGACCCGCACCCGGGCGCGGGTGACGCGCGGATCGGTGAAGCAGGCCTGGGCCAGGCGCTCGGCGAAGGTCTCCACCAGGTCGATATGGCCTTCGGCGGCGATCGCGCGGGCGGCCTCGCCGATGGTTTCGTAGTTCACGGTGTCGCCCAGGCGCTCGCAGTGGCTGGCGGCCACGTCCAGCTCCACATCGACCACCAGCGGCTGCATGCGGCCGTGCTCGTGGTCGTAGACGCCGATCTGGGCGTCGACCTTCAGGCCACGGACGAAGACCTTGGTGACGATGATGCGGGCCAGGTTGGTGGCGGGCGTGGTCTCTGCGAGGGGCGAAGCGGCCAAGTGTGGCCTCCTAGAGCGTGGCAGCCGAAAGTGTGAGCGGTTTCGGCGTTTGCCACGCTCTAAATGTTTAAATTAGAGCCTGTTTATCCGTTTCTGATGTCCATCAGAAACGGACAGGCTCTAGGGAGCAACGATGTCCGGCGTTTGCCAGCCCAGGTGCTGGCCGCCGTCCACGGCGATCATCTGGCCCGTGACCGACGTCGCGTCAATGAGATAGCGCAGCGCATGCGCCACCTGATCGGGCGTGGCGCGGCGCTGCAACAGCACGTTGGCGGCCTCGGCCTCGAACTCGCCGGGGGCCTGGTGCACCGAAGGCAGGGTGGGGCCGGGGCCGATGGCGTTGACCCGCACGCGCGGCGCCAGGGCCTGCGCCAATGTCTGGGTCGCCCACCACAGGCCGGCCTTGGCCAGGGAATAGCTGAAGAACTGCGGGTTGGGCCGCCAGACGCGCTGGTCGATGATGTTGACCACCAGGCCCTCGCGATCGGCCGGCAGAGCGGCGGCGAAGGCCTCGGCCAGCACGATCGGCGCGCGCAGGTTGGTCTCGAGATGCAGGTCCCAGGTCTCGCGCGACAGGCCGCCCACGCGGTCGTCCTGGAAGGCCGAGGCGCTGTTGACCAGCAGGGTGACGGGCCCCAGCGCCTCAGTGGCCTGGCTGGCCAGAGCGGCGACCTCGGCCTCGACGGTCAGATCTGCGCGAACGGCGACCGCGCGGCGGCCAAGCGCCTGCACGGCCGCAACCGTCTCCTCGGCCTCGTCGGCCGAGGCGCGGTGATGGACGGCGACGTCGTAGCCGGCGCGGGCGGCCTCCAGGGCCAGGGCCTGGCCGATCCGACGCCCCGCGCCGGTGACCAGGGCCGCGCCGCGCGCCGCGCCCCGATCACTTGGAGTCGTCATGGCTTAGTCGATGCGACCGAACTCGAAGAAGTTCAGGCCCAGGATGACGAGCAGGAAGACGGCGATGACACCGATCGCGAGCATGGCGCGGCTCCGGAAAAGAGAAAACAACGGTCCAGCCGGCTTTAGCGAGGTGCAGCCGACTGGGCAAGCTTAGGTCAGTGGGAAATCGGCGGGATCGTCGGCCCAGGGATCGAAGACGACCGCGCCGCTGGAGCGGACGTCGCGCGTGTTGCGCGTGGCCAGGATCAAGCCGTGCTCGATCGCCGTGGCCGCCATCATCGTATCGACCACCGGCGGAGCGTGGCCCAAGGTCCGCTTGACCGCGCCAGAGATCTCGCCCCAGCGCCGTACGATCGGGTCGGTCACCGACAGGACGCGGCCCGAAAACCGCCCGGCCAGGGCATCGCGCGCGGCGATGTAGCGAGACCGGTCCGGGTGGTCCGCCGCGAGATTGTGGATCCCCTTGTCGTATTCGCCCAGCGACAGGATGCTGATGAACAGCCGCGCTTCGGACTGGCTCAGGGCCCAGGTCTTAACGCTGGGCGCGCCGTTCGGATTGATCAGGGCGGCGATGACGTTGGTGTCGAGCAGCCAGCCCTTCACAGCTCGATGTCTCGTCCGTGGTCGGCGTCGCGGTCGAGGGGGAGGCCGTCCAGGTGCAGGCCTTCCAGGAAGGTCACCAGGTCGGCGCGGCCAGCGGCGGGCGACAGGCGTTCCAGCTCCTCGACGCTGATCACGACGACGGCGTCCTTGCCGCGCAGGCTGACCCGCTGCGGGCCTTCGCTGCGCGCAAGCCGCACCACCTCGCTGAAGCGCGCTTTGGCGTCTTCCAGTTTCCAGACCTTGCCGGTCATGTTGACCTCATCTGACTAGCTGGTCAGCTTGAAATCTAGGTCTTGAGCGCGGCTCTGGCAATGGCTCGACGGCGCGGCCGCGCTATAAGCCGGCCCATGCTCTGGCGTCGTCGCATCGAACCGTTCACCCGTCCCCTGGTCTACGCCTTCTTCCGGATGGCGCGGGGGCTGACGCTGGGCGTGCGGGTGCTGGTCGTTGATCCCGAGGGCAAGGTCCTTCTGGTCCAGCACACCTACATCAAGGGCTGGTACCTGCCCGGCGGCGGGGTCGAGCGTGGCGAGACGGCCGAGACCGCCGTCGCGCGCGAGTTGGCCGAAGAGGCCGGGGTCCGCGCCCTGTCGCGGCCTCGTCTGGTCTCGGCCCACAGCAACGAGGTGCTGCACCCGGGCGATCACGTGCTGGTCTACCGCGTCGACGCCTTCGAGCCTTGCGCCTCGGACTCGGCCGGGGAGATCCACGCGGTGGGCTGGTTTTCGCCCGATGATCTGCCCGAAGAGACCACCAAGGCCACCCGCCGCCGGATCGCCGAGGCGCTGCACGGGCAAGAGCCCGATGCGATGTGGTGAGTTCCCCCTTCCCACCTGAACGCCGATCACATTAAATGCCTGTTTGAAACCGCCCGCCGTCTCTCCAACTAGAGCGGGCCATCCAAACCATCCAAGGGCAGGAGAACGGCATGCGCGAGTACACCAAGTTCTACATCGACGGCGCCTGGGTCGACCCCGTCGCGCCGAAAACCCTGGACGTCATCAACCCGGCCACCGAGGACGTCGCCGGCGTGATCTCGATGGGCTCGGAAGCCGACGTCGACAAGGCCGTCCGCGCCGCCCGCAAGGCGTTCGCGACCTTCAGCCAGACCAGCCGCGAAGAGCGCATCGACATCCTCGAGCGCATCATCGCCGAGTACCAGAAGCGCTTCGAGGACATGGCGAAAGCCATCACCGAAGAGATGGGCGCCCCCGCCTGGCTGGCCCAGCGCGCCCAGGCCGCCATGGGCATCGGCCACGTCCAGACCGCCGCCGCCGTGCTGAAGAACTACAAGTTCGAGGAAGATCGCGGCACGACCCGGATCGTCAAGGAGCCGATCGGCGTCTGCGCCTTCATCACGCCGTGGAACTGGCCGGTCAACCAGATCGCCTGCAAAGTCGGTCCGGCCCTGGCCACCGGCTGCACCATGGTGCTGAAGCCCTCGGAAGTCGCGCCGTTCAGCGGCTATATCTGGACCGAGATCCTGCACGCCGCCGGCGTCCCGGCCGGCGTCTTCAACCTGGTCAACGGCGACGGCCCCACGGTGGGCGCGGCGATGTCCAGCCATCCTGAAGTCGACATGGTCTCGTTCACCGGCTCGACCCGCGCCGGCATCGAGGTGGCCAAGAACGCCGCCCCGACCGTCAAGCGCGTCCACCAGGAGCTGGGCGGCAAGAGCCCCAACATCATCCTCGACGACGCCGACTTCCAGCGCGCCGTCGGCGGCGGCGTGGCCTCGGTGATGATGAACTCGGGCCAGTCGTGCAACGCTCCGACCCGGATGCTGGTCCCCGGCCAGCGCATGGACGAGGTGATCGCCATCGCCAAGGCCGCCGCCGAGAGCCACACGGTCGGCGACCCGAACGGCAACCACAAGATGGGCCCGGTGGTCTCCGAG
>FTCT01002369.1_pt1 | contig 13331 bp, 12 predicted proteins | sample 1658881 | NCBI WGS metagenome assembly FTCT01 (sample SAMEA3914864, study PRJEB12502) | metagenome | biome: forest; material: soil | place: USA | collected 2012-03-12 | depth 0.3 m | reverse complement strand
GACCAGCTTGCCGTCCGGTCCGAAGAAGGTTACCGGCGCCCGGGTGGACGTCAGCGCGTCGACCTTGTCGGCATGACCGCGGACATAGTCGGCTGCCGCCGCCTTGCGCGCGGCCAGGAAGGGAGTGAAGTCATCCATGACGGGTCTCCGGCGCCCCGCGCGATCCATGCCCGGCGCGGCATCAGGAAACAATGTGCTTTACATGGGGCGCTTTACACGGGTTCGCAGCGCAAGGTGGCGTGCGCCCGCACGGGAAAGGTGCCCATGCCCGTGATCCTGGGCGGCGCGGCGGTGAAGATGAAGCCTTCCGCCGGCAGGGCGCCCAGATTGGTCATGTGCTCGACGATTGGAATGCCCGCGCCAAGCAGGACCGTGTGCACCGGCCGCCGGCCGTCGGTTATGTCGTCGATATTGTAGGAATCGATGCCGACCAGGCGCGCGCCCCGGTCGCGCAGATGGCGCGCCGCGGCCTCCGTCAAAAACGGATGGTCCTCGAAATATTGATCCGTCCGCCAGTGACGGTCCCAGCCGGTATGGATCAGCACGGCGCGGCCGCGCACCTCGAGCGGCGCGAACGCCGTCCAGTCGATGGCCCGGCCCGGCTGGCCCGTCAGGCCCACCACCACGCCGTCGAGCCCGGCCAGCCGATCGAGCGGCGTGCGTGACAGGTCGTCGCCGTCGGCATAGCGGTGGAACGGCGTGTCGATATAGGTGCCGGTGTTCGACACCATGCCGATACGGCCGATCTGGAATTCCGTGCCTTCGGCGTAAAGGGCCCGCGAGGCGGCGCGCGACAGGTGGTCGCAGATCACGGGCGCCGGCAGGCCCTTGTAGGTGATCATGCCGCTTTCGATGGTGTGGGAGAGATCCACATGCCGAGGCCCCGCCGGTTCGCCGGCCGGCGCCGGCCGGTCGCGCTTGTGCGCTTCGCTGATGATCCGCTTGTCGAGGATACGCACCCTATCCACCATCAGCAGCCGCAGATCGGCGATAATCCGCGCGGCCAGGGCGCGATCCTCGACATCGTCGCCGTCGATATCCAGGCGGAAAGCCTGGCCCTGGATCCCGCCGCCGTTGGAAAAATCGATCTCGAAATCGAAGACAACCCGTTTGTCGGTCATGGTACCGCCTGTGGATGGCAAAGGGCGCCGCCAGCTATTTCACCTTGGCGATCAGGGCCGCGAAATGGTCGAGGAAACCCTGGAGGAACTTGGCCGTGCCCTCGTTGAGCACCGTGCCGTCGGCGGCGAAGACCTCGGGCTTGAAGCTGATATAGACCTCGGGATCGCTGAGCACATGGGTGCCGAGTATGGTCATGACGCTGCGCAGTTGCGATTGCGCCACCGCCGTGCCCTGGCTGCCGGGCGAGGCGCCGGTGATGGCCACCGCCTTGCCCGACCAGGCGTTGTCGCCATAGGGCCGCGACGCCCAGTCGATGGCGTTCTTGGTCACCGCCGGGATCGAGCGGTTATATTCCGGCGTGACGATCAGCACGCCGTCGGCGCCGCGGACGGCCGCTTTCAGCGCCAGCACCTTGGCCGGCGGGCTTTCCCACAGGTCGTTATTGTACAGCGGCAGGTCCATATCGGCATGATGGAAGTCGAACCGGCCGGCACCCAGCCTTTCCAGGGCCCTGGCATAGGTGGCGTTGATCGATTCCTTGCGCAGGCTGCCGACCATGAGGACGATCTTGTGCATGGTTCAGGCGTCCTTCGCCAGTTCGCGCTCGATGGCGGCGACCAGGGTCGGATCGTCGGGCGGGGTGTCCGGGGAGAAGCGTTCGACCACCCGGCCGTCGCGGCCGACCAGGAACTTCTCGAAATTCCAGGTGATGTCGTCCGCCCGGGCGCCGGACAGCATGCCCATCAGCTTCTGTTTCAGGCCGCGATCGCCGACCGCCGCCGGCTTGGCCTGGGTCAGGGCGTCGTACAGCGGATGACGGTCGGCGCCCTTGACGCTGATCTTGCCGAACATCGGGAAGGTCACGTCATAGGTCAGCGCGCAGAACTCGGCGATCTCGCCATTGGTGCCCGGCTCCTGGCCCATGAAATTGTTGGCCGGAAAGCCCAGCACCTCGAAGCCCTTGGCATGATTGGCGCGGTGGAGGTTTTCCAGGCCGGCATATTGCGGCGTCAGCCCGCACTTCGAGGCGACATTGACGATCAGCAGCACTTCGCCGCGATAGGCGCCGAGCGAGGCGGGTGAGCCGTCGATGCGGCGCAGGGGGATGTCGAAAAGGTCGTCGGCCATGCGCGTCTCCTGTATTTTCGTCGCTTCGGCCAGAGCTAGGCGCTTGCGGTGAAATCGTCAATCTTTTCGCCTTTACACGTCGCCGTGAGAGAGCCAAAAGCGGGGACATTATTCAGCTCAAGCGCCGCATGGCTCGCCGCATTCGCAGCGGCCGCGGCGACAAGCAGTTACTGGCGGCCCTGCCAAGTTGCCGGCGCAACTTGGAGAATTCCAACAAGAGCGCTTCATGACCCGACCCAAGATCCTGATCACCCGTCCGTGGCCGAAAGCCGCCGAGGACGACCTGCGCCGGCGTTACGATGTCACCGTCAATGACGCCGCGCCGCTGGACCGCGCCGGCCTGGTCCAGGCCATGCGCGACTACGACGCCCTGTGCGCCACGGTGACCGACAAGCTCGACGCCGAGGTGCTGGCGACGCCGGGCGCGCGGGTGAAGATGATCGGCAATTTCGGCGTCGGCTTCGAGCATATCGACGTCAAGGCGGCGAAGGCGGCGGGCATCCGCGTCTCCAACACGCCCGACGTGCTGACCGACGCCACCGCCGACATCGCCCTGCTGCTGATGCTGATGGCCAGCCGGCGGGCGGGGGAGGGCGAACGGCAACTGCGCTCCGGCGGCTGGAAGGGCTGGGGCACGACCCACCTGATGGGCCAGTCGCTGCAGGGCAAGACCCTGGGCCTGATCGGCTTCGGCCGCATCGGCCAGGCGACGGCGCACCGCGCCCATGCCGCCCTGGGCATGAAAATCGCCTACCACAACCGGCGCCGCATCGATCCGGAGCTGGAAGGGCCGCTGGGCGCGACCTATGTCGCCGACGTCAACGACCTGATCCGGCAATCGGACGTCCTGTCGCTGCACTGCCCGGGGGGCGCCGAGACGCGCCACCTGATCGATGCCGAACGCCTGCGGCTGATGAAGCCGACCGCCATCCTGATCAATACGGCGCGCGGCTCGGTGGTCAATGAGGCCGACCTGGCCGCTGCCCTGCGCGACAACGTCATCGCCGCCGCCGGGCTCGACGTCTACGAGGCCGAACCCCAGGTGCATCCGGATCTCCTGGATCTGGAGAATGCCGTGCTGCTGCCGCACCTGGGCAGCGCCACGGTCGAAACGCGGACAAAGATGGGCCTGCGGGTGTGCGCCAATATCGACCGTTTCTTCGCCGGGGAACCTTTGCTTGACCCGGTTGCCTGAGGCCCTCCCACCGATCGAGGCCTTTGTACGAGAGCGGTTGGCGACAGCTACCGCGCCGCTGGTCATCGGCCTGTGCGGCGCCCAGGGCTCGGGCAAGTCGACCATCGCCGCCGCCCTGGCCGAGCGCGTACCCGATACCGCGGTACTGTCGCTCGACGATCTATATCTGCCGCGGGCCGGGCGCGAGCACCTGGCGGAGGTCGTGCATCCGCTGCTGAGGACGCGCGGCGTGCCGGGGACGCATGACGTACCCTTGGGCGACGCGGTTCTGGCCGGGCTGCGCGCGGGGCGGCCGGTGAAATTGCCGCGTTTCGACAAGGCGACCGATGATCGGGCGCCGGAAAGCGCCTGGCTGCGTGCCGACGGCGCCCGGCTGGTGATTTTCGAGGGCTGGTGCGTCGGCGCCCGGCCGCAGCCGGAGGAAGCCCTGGCAAATCCGGTCAATGCCCTGGAAGATGATGAAGACCCGGAGGGAACCTGGCGCCGCCATGTCAATAATGCCCTGGCCGGCGCCTATCAGGACCTGTTCGCCGTCGACGCCCTGGTTCTGCTGGCCGCGCCGGGTTTCGAGGTCGTGCGGCAATGGCGCACCCAGCAGGAGCACGCCCTGGCGGCCGGTATCGCCGCCGGACACCGCACCGGCCGCGCCATGAGCGATGACGAGGTCCTGCGATTTATCCAGTTTTATCAGCGCTTGACCCAGCATATCCTGCGTGAGATGCCGGACCGCGCCGATTTGACGGTGCGGCTCGACGCCAGCCGGGGGATAGTGGAATGAATATGGACGAGGCCAGGCGCCGGCATGACCGTTTTGCCGCCTGGCTGAGCACCGCGCCGCGGGGCGCCGAGGTCATTCGCGGTATCCACGGCCCGGTCGGCCTGTTGCGGCTGGACGGCGAAGGCAAGGCCGGGGAAGGCTGGGACGATGTCCCTCCGGGCGCCTTGCGCGCCGGCGGCTACGACGAGGACCGCGCCATCTATGCGGGGGAGGCCTTCACCTCGGGAGACGAGCCGCGCACCCTCCATCTCGGCCTCGACATAGCCGCCCCGGCGCGCACCGAGGTGTTCGCGCCCCTGGCGGGCATGGTGCACAGCTTCCACGACAATGCGGCGGCCTACGATTACGGCCCGACCATCATCCTCGAGCATACGGTGGCGGCGGACCTGACCTTCCATACGCTGTATGGCCATCTGAGCTGCGAAAGCCTGGCGGCCCTGCGTCCCGGCCGCATCTTCGGCGCCGGCCAGGCGATCGCCACCCTGGGCACGCCGGAGGTCAACGGCAACTGGCCGCCGCACCTGCATTTCCAGGTCATCCTCGATATCGGCGAATGGAGGGGCGATTTCCCGGGGGTGTTCCGCAAGAGCCAGCGCGATTACTGGCGGCTGGTCTGCCCTGATCCGAGACCGCTTTTGGGCGTCATCCCGTCTTGACTTTTATTGCCTGACAATCTTTCCCTGCGCGTACAGGATGCCGCCACGGGGCGCGCAGAGGGAGCCAGGCCATGTTCAAACCCGTTGTTGTCGCCACCAGTGTGCTTATCGCCTTCGCCGCCGCCCAGGGCCACGCCGGCACGGTTGCGGACGGACAGGCCTATTTCAAGACCAATTGCGCCCTCTGCCACGATGTCAGCCCGAACAAGGCCGCCATGCAGGGGCCGCCGCTGTTCGGCGTCGTCGGACGCAAGGTCGGATCCGAGCCCGGCTTCGGCTATTCCGACGCCTTGAAGGCGTATGGGGCTAAAGGAGGGGGCGCCAAGGGCAAGACGTGGACCGCCGCCACCTTGAGCACCTTCCTGGCCGATCCGCAGAAGGCCGTGCCGGGCACCGTCATGCCCCTCAGCATCCCCGACGCCAAGAACCGCAAGGCCGTCGTCGCCTATCTCGGCACCCTGAAGGGCAAGGCTGGAGCTCCGGCGGGCGCACCGGCGACCCCGATGGCGCCGCCGGCCCCGGCCGCCCTGACCGGCGACGACAATCTCGACTGGCGCAAGGACGCGCCGGGCGTGCGCCACCATGTCGACCTGGCCACCCTGCCGGCGCCCTACGCCACGCCGGCGGCCAGCAACAGCCCGTCGATCCTCGACGCCGACAAGGCCGCGCCCAAGGTGCCGGAGGGCTTTGCCGTCACCAGCTACGTCACCGACGCCCAGCATCCGCGCCAGATCCGCGCGGCGCCCAATGGCGACCTGTTCGTCAGCGAAAGCGGCAAGGGCCAGGTCGTGGTCTATCAGAACGACCACGGCACGGTGAAGACCACCAAGTCGGTGTTCGCCACCGGCCTGCAGGACCCGTACGGCATCGCCTTCTATCCGGCGCAGACTCCGAAGTGGGTCTATGTCGCCTCGACCACCTACGTGACGCGCTATCCCTATCAGGCCGGCGACCTGGTGGCGCGCGGACCGGGTGAAAAGATCATCCCGAACCTGGCCACGGGCGGCGGCCACACCTCGCGCGACATTGTCGTCTCGCCGGACGGCCAGTACATCTTCGTTTCCGTCGGCTCGGCCTCCAACGTGGCGGAAAACATCGACAAGACGCCGCCGGCCGGCTGGGTCGCCGGTCACGGCCTGGGCCAGCCCTGGGGCGCCGAGGACGGCCGCGCCATGGTCCTGCGCTTCAAGCCCGACGGCACCGACCGCTATGTCTGGGCCGACGGCATCCGCAACTGCGTCACCCTGGGCTTCAGCGGCCGCGGCGAGATCTTCTGCGCCACCAATGAGCGCGACAATCTCGGCGACAACCTGGTGCCGGACTATTTCAGCCATGTCGAGGACGGCCATTTCTACGGCTGGCCCTGGTACTATCTCGGCGACCACGAAGACCCGCGCCTGGCCGGCGTCCGCCCGGACCTGAAGGGCAAGGTGACGGCGCCCGACCTGTTGTTCGTCGCCCATTCGGCGTCGCTGGGCTTTGCCTTCTATACCGCGCCCGCCGGCGCCACCCATGCCTTCCCGGCGGAATACAACGGCGATGTGTTCGTCAGCCTGCACGGCTCGTGGAACCGCGCCCAGCGTACGGGCTCCAAGGTGGTGCGCGTGCTGATGAAGGACGGCCGCCCGACCGGCGAGTATGAAGACTTCATGACCGGCCTTGTGATCGACGACAAGAGCGTCGCCGGCCGCCCCGTGGGTATCGCCGTCGGTCCGGACGGCGCGCTCTACGTCGCCGACGACGCCGGCAGCAAGATCTGGCGGATCGCGAAGAAATAGAGCGCAAGCTCTATTTCATGCCTCCCCGGCTTCGCCGGGGAGCCGGGCGGCCGGTGCCGGGGACCGCGCGCCCCCTTCAGGCGCGTGGTGGTGGGGTTTCTTGCTTCCTTAAACCCTTATTCCCGCCTTCAGCGCGGCCTCGGCCAGTGCCCGCACCTGGGCCTCGCTCAACCCGTCGAGCGAGGTCGAAAACGCCTTTTCCGGCTCGGCGCTGACCTTGCCGTCCTGGATGCGCAGGACGCGGTCGGCCAGGCGCTCGATCTCGTAGGCTTCGTGGCTGACATAGAGGATCGGCAGGCCCGAGGTCTTCGCCAACTCGGCGATCATCGGCACGATCTCGGCCTTGGCCTCACCGTCGAGGCTGGACAGGGGCTCGTCCAGCAGCAGCAGCCTGGGCGCCGACAGCAGGGCGCGGGCCAGGGCCACGCGCTGGCGTTCGCCGCCCGACAGTTTGGCGACGCCGCGGCCGAGCAGGGGCGCAAGCTGCAACCACGCCACCACGGCGTCGAAATCGACGCTTCCGCCGGCCCGTTTCGCCGCGTAGTCGAGGTTGCCGCGCACGCCGAGATGCGGCAGCAGGGACGGCTCCTGGAAGACGAAGCCGATGCGCCGCCGGTGCACCGGCCGGAACAGGCGGCCGTCCTGCCAGGTTTCGCCGTCGATCGTCACATGGCCGTCGAGCCGCGCCAGGCCGGCGATGGCTCGCAACAGGGTGGTCTTGCCGGCGCCGGAGGGGCCCCAGACGGCGGTGACGCCTTCGGCCGGGACGGAAAACGTGGCGTCGAGGTGTGTCCCTTTGAGCGCGATATCGATACTCATGACCGCCGGACCTCCGTCCACTTGCGGTCGATGACCAGCAGGCCGAGCAGCACGACAAAGGCAAAGACCAGCAGGCCGCCGGCCAGGCCATGCGCGCCCGGCCAGTCGAGCTGCTCGACCAGGTCGTAGATGCGCACCGACACCACCTCGGTCTTGCCGGGAATGGCGCCGCCGATCATCAGCACCACGCCGAATTCGCCGACCGTGTGGGCGAAGACCAGCACCGCCGCGGTCAGAAAGCCTTTGCGCGCCAGGGGCAGGGCGATGGTCCGGAAACGGTCCCACGGCCCGGCGCGCAGGGTGGCGGCGACCTCGAACGGCCGCTCGCCCATGGCTTCGAAGGCGTTGCGGATGGGCTGGACGGCAAACGGCAGCGAATAGACGATCGAGCCGATGACCAGGCCGGGGAACGAAAAGTCGAGGGTGCGGATGCCGAACGGATGCAGCAGCGCCATCAGCGGGCTTTGCGGCCCCAGCGCCACCAGCAGGTAGAAGCCGAGCACGGTGGGCGGCAGGACGATCGGCAGGGCGAACAGGGCCGTGGCGATATCGCGCACCAGGCCGGAGCCGCGCGACAGCCACCAGGCGACGGGTGTGGCGAGGACGAGCAGGCACAGGGTCGTCACGGCGGCCAGGGCCACCGTCACGCGCACCGCCGCGTCCAGCGCCGCCCAAGCCATTAGTGAACCTCGTAACCGTAGGACTTGATGATCGCCAGGGCCTCCGGCGACTTCAGGAAGTCGAGATAGGCCCTGGCCGCGGCGTCATCGGCGCCGGGCTTCAGCAGGACGGCCTGCTGGTCGATCGGCGTATAGTCGTCGTGCGGCACGACCCACACCGAACCGCGCTTGAACCTGTAGATCTGCGACAGGGCGACGAAGCCCAGCTCGGCCGAGCCGCTGTTGACGAAGGTATAGGCCTGGGCGATCGAGGTGCCCTTGACGATCTTCGGCGACAGCTTGTCGTAGAGGGCAAGCTTTTTCAGGGTCTCGACCGCGGCGACGCCATAGGGGGCGGCGGCCGGGTCGGCGATGCTCAGGTGTTCGAACTGCCCCTTGGCCAGAACGGCGCCCCTGTCGTCGACGAAGCCCGGCTGCGCCGACCACAGCGCCAGCGTGCCATAGGCATAGACGAAGCGTGTGCCGGCGATACCGAAGCCGTCCTTTTCCAGCTTGATCGGCCGTTCCTCGTCGGCGCTGAGAAAGACCTCGAACGGCGCGCCCTGTTCGATCTGGCTGAGGAAGGCGCCGGACGAGCCGAAGGTCATGACCACGTGATTGCCGGTCTTCTTTTCGAACGCCGCGGCGATGTCCCTGGCGGTGTCGGTGAAGTTGGCGGCCACCGCCACCTGGACATCGGACGCCCGTGAAGCGCCGGCGATCAGGGACAGGGCCGCGCAGGCAAGGACCCATCCGGATTTCAGGCGCTTCATGCGTATCTCCCTAGAAGTTGAATTGGCTGCGCACGGCGAAGCTGTTGTACTTTTGCCCGATCTGGGCGCCGGCGGCATTGAGGCGGTCTATCTTCACCGACTGGCCCTCGAAGACGAAGCGCACGTCCTGGTTCAGTTGCCAGTCGAGGCCCAGCGAGGCGATGTCCTGCTGTCCGCCCAGCACGCGGTCGGCCGCCGTGGCGGCATTTTCATGGTAGTTGAGGTCGAGCGTCGAGTAGCGCGCCACCAGTTCGAAGGCGCCCCAGGCCCCCGACTTCGGATCGAAATTGACGCGCGGCACGACGCCGTCGAAGGCGGCGGTCTGGGTATTGTATTTGCGCGCCTCGCCGGTCAGCGACCAGCCGCCTTCGACGTACCAGCCGCTGAATTTCGGATCGGTGACGCCGGCCGCAGGGCTGAAGCGGGTAATGCGGTAGTCGAAGGCTTCGCCCTCGGCGAACAGGCCCTTGTACTGGCCGGCCAGCTCCAGCCCGGTGGCCGAGGCGTTCTGGGCGTTGAGCGCGCCGGTGTCGATCAGCCGCGTGCCGTCCACCCGCAGTTCCGGGCGGTCGCGCAACTGGATCGGATAGCGCACGGCCGCCGCAGCGCCGGCATCGGCCGGGTTGATCGCCGCGACATAGCTGGCGCCGACATGGACCAGCCAGTCGAAGCCACGCAACGGCGTGCCGGCGATACGCGCGGCGATGCCCAGCTGCTCGTCGCTGTTGGCGGCCGTGAAGCCCGTCGCCTGGGTGTTCAGGGTCGATACGGTATTACCCGTGACGGCGACGGACCACATGAGGCGGTCGGTGGCGTTGAACAGGGCGACGGCCATGCGCGTGTCGCCGGCGGCCAGCGAGCGCGCGACTTCGGCCGACGCGCCGCGCTCCAGGAAGGGCGAGCTGTTGGCCGAGCCGGCGTCGGCCAGGCCGGCGCTGGGGGCGAATTCGCCGACGCGGATCTTGGCCGACCGGAAGCCGCCGTACTGGATCCACGCTTCGTGGAAACGGCCGACATCCTCGGCGCCGGCGCCGCCAAAGTCGGTCAGGATATTGTAGTCGAAGTCGCGGAACAGCTTGCCGTTGACGCCGATGCGGGCGCGGCGGAAATTGGTGCCGGAATTGAGGTCGCGCGCCGGGACCGCCGCGGGCAGGGTCTTGTCCTGGCTGTAGCTGGCGGTATCGAGCTGGAAGATGCCGTGGAAGGCGATCGAGAAGTCGCCGTCCGAGGTGGCGATGGTGGCGGTGCCCTTCTTGTCGCTGACGGTGGTGTCGGGCTTGGGCAGGGCGGCTACGACCTGGGGTGTGATTTGCGCCACCGTCGCCGGCGCGGGGATGGCGGCGACCCTGGTCTGTTCGGTCTGGAGCTGCGTAGTCAGGCTGTCGACCTTGGCCTGCAAGGCGTCGATCTGCGCCTGCTTCCGCGCTTCCTCGGCCTGGAATTGCGCCTTCTGGGCGTCGAGCAGCTTCTGGGTTTCCGCCAGAATCTGCGATTTGAGCTCGGCCTGCGACGCGGCCTGGGTCTTTGGCTTGGCGTCGGCGGCCACGGCGAAGGCGGCGGCGATCAGGCTGACGCCGAGCGTCAGGCGGTATTTACAGGCGGTGCGGTACATAGGGCATTCCTTGATGGTGCGGGCCCGCGCGCGGTCGGCGCCGGATGGCCCGCGAAGGCGGGATCATGTCGCGATTATGGTAAATGTACGCTGAAGACTGGAGTTGAACCGATGTCCAGCCATGCCTTTGTCGCCGCCTCATTCTCATCGAAGGGGCTCGTCCCGCCGTCGTCGGCGCGGGTCTCGAACCGGAACCAGCCAGACCACGAAGGCGTTATGCAGTCAATATGCCGAACGAAATAGCGGCCGGCTTAGGGCGCCGCACGGCCGTGATTTGACGCCCCTGTGGCTTTCCTGCCATATCGTGGCCATGACCGGCGACGCGTCCCTCAAGGCCCTGCTGCTGTTGCGCAAGGGCGGTTCAGCCCAGGTCGGAGCGGGGCGCATCGACCTGCTGCGGCACATCGCCGCGACCGGCTCGATCACCGCCGCGGCGAAGGCCTGCGGGCTGAGCTACAAGGGCGCGTGGGACGCGGTGCAAGCAATGAACAACTTGTCGGCCCGGCCCCTGGTGCGGGCGCAGAGCGGCGGCAGGGGCGGCGGAACGGCGGAGGTCAGCGAGGCGGGGCATGCCCTGGTGGCCGCCTTCGACCGGGCCGGCGCCGTGCTCGATGCCTTTGCCGGCCAACTGGAAGCCGCCCTCGACGGCGGCCCTGTCGAAACCCTGTTGGAGAGCCTGAGCATGAAGACCAGCGCGCGCAACGCCTATGCCGGCACCGTCACCTTCGTCCATGACGGCGCCGTCAATGCCGAGGTCGGCCTGAAGGTGGCGGACGGGATCGAGCTGGTCACCGTCGTCACCCGCGAGAGCGTCGAGGCGCTGGGCCTCGCGCCCGGTCGGATGGCGACGGCGCTGATCAAGTCGAGCTTCGTCATCCTGGCGGCGGGCCACGCGCGCCTGCCGGTGTCGGCGCGCAATCGGCTGTTGGGGATCATTACCGCGATCACGCCGGGCGCGGTCAATGACGAGGTGGCCCTCGACCTCGGCGGCGGCAAGACGGTGACCGCCGTCATTACCCGCGAGTCGCGCGAGGAACTGGCCCTGGCGATAGGCCAGCCGGCCCAGGCCCTGATCAAGGCCTCGCACATTATCCTGGCGACGGATTGATCTTACTTGCTGAACGTCATGCCCGGCGGCGCCGTTTTCGGCGGGACGAAATTGCCGCCGAAGCGCGTGCGCAGGCCCAGCATGAAGACGGGCGCGTTGTTGCTGCGGTAGTAGGTGCTGTAGACGGTCGGCGTGTTGGTCACGTTGACGGCCTTGTTCGACCGCAGAAGGTCGTTGGCCGTGAACACCAGGGTCAGCGTCTTGCTCAGGTTGTGGCTGTAGGAAAAGGTGGTGGTGCCGTACCCGGTCCGATAGCCCTGGCCGCTGAGCTGGCGCGGCGACAGGTTGAAGCTGAGCTGGCCGTAATCGCTGCCGGTCCTGGTATGGTAGCTGAGCGACATCCGGCCGGACAGTCCCGTAACGGAGGGATTGCCGAGATAGTTCGGCGTGCAGAAGTCCACATTGGCCAGGTTGGCGTTGAAATTCACCGAGAATTGCGGCGTGAACTTGCGGCTGAACACGAACTCCGTGCCGAGCGTGTCGCGCGTGCCGGCGTTCAGCCTGGCCGTACTGGTCACCAAATTGCCGAGGTGCAGCGGATCGGCCACGAAACTGCTGACCGAAATGATCATGCCCGCCTCGTGCGTGTCATAGACGCGCCACGACCAGTTGGTGGTCTTGTTGTCGCTGTACTCGTAGCCGGCTTCCAGCGAATCCGTCGGTTGCGGCTTGAGATTGGCCTTGCCGACGCTGATATTGGTCTCGCTGTAGAGGATGGTGGCCGGATTGTAGTCCAGCGCGGTCGGACGCTGCAGGCGGTGCGAATAGCTGAGCCGCACCCGCGCCTTGTCCGAAATCACGTAGGTGGCGAACAGGCTGGGATTGTAGCTGGTATATTCGACGTGATTGGTCATGTGCGCCGCCACCGCGTTGGCGTTCAGCTCGAAGTTTTCGGCGCGCAGCCCGGCCAGCACGGTCCAGTGCAGGCCGAAAGGTTTCTGGTAGGTGACGTAGGCGGCGCTGACCACCTGGGAATAGAGGAACCGGTCCGCGAACTGGGCGTTGAAGGTCAGGGTCGTTGCCGAGGCCGGATCGGGACCGAACGATTCGTTGTGCGACCGGCTGCCGTCCCGGATGATCTGGATACCGGCGTTCAACTGATCGTCGCCCAGGGGAGTCGTGTAGTCGACGCTGAACCGCTCGTTGTCGGCATTGACGCCGCGCACATATTCGGTACGGCGCCCGGCCAGATTGGCCGGCAGGCTGGCCAGCGAATACAGGTACAGGGCCGGAGAGTCGCTGTCGTTCAGCGTGCGCGTCGCCTGGGCGCCGATCTTCAGGGTTTCACCCGGCTTCTTGCCCGTATGGTCCCAGCCGATGCCGACGGTCTGGTTTTCGTTGACGGACCTTGAGGCGCTGACCTGGCTATAGAGGTCGGTGGCCAGCCCCGCGGCATTGTAGGTCGCGTTGTTCCCGGTATTGGTATTGTCGCTGGCGCTGCGGGAATAGTTCAATTGCGCATTCAGGCTGTCCTGGGCGCTCAGGGCGTAGTCCATGCCGGCCGTACCGAACACGCTGCGGCCGTCCCCGGTCGAGCGGCTGACGTTCCCGGTGCTGCGGGCGAGGTTGCCGCCGGCGTCGAAGGCGCGGCGGAACGCGCCGGAATTGCCGTCGCGCGCGTCGTCGCGCACGCTCAGCGCCCCGGTCAGGCTGAACTTGCCGACGTGATACTGTCCGAAAAAGTTCCCGGAATAACCACCGGT
>FTCT01003032.1_pt1 | contig 13348 bp, 12 predicted proteins | sample 1658881 | NCBI WGS metagenome assembly FTCT01 (sample SAMEA3914864, study PRJEB12502) | metagenome | biome: forest; material: soil | place: USA | collected 2012-03-12 | depth 0.3 m | reverse complement strand
GGCGCCGCCGGACTCCGCCAGCACCTTCGTGATCGCCGCCGTCAGCGACGTCTTGCCGTGGTCGACGTGGCCGATCGTGCCAACGTTGCAGTGCGGCTTGTTCCGCTCAAACTTTGCCTTCGCCATCGCTTTGGTCTCTCGTTCCCGACGTTCCGGACGCACACAATGGCCCGGCCGTGATCGATCGTCCGGGACGCGCGCGGGATGGAGCGGGTGAAGGGAATCGAACCCTCGTCGTAAGCTTGGAAGGCTTCTGCTCTACCATTGAGCTACACCCGCCGAGCCATCCCGCCGGCGCGACCGACCGGTTAACGCGATCACGGACAAGCCGTGGAAAACATATGGTGGAAGGGGCTGGATTTGAACCAGCGTACGCTTACGCGGGCAGATTTACAGTCTGCTGCCTTTAACCACTCGGCCACCCTTCCATTCCGCTTCGGGTTGGACCCGCCGCGGAGTTCGGCACTATGCGAATTTTTCGGACCTTGTCAACACGCCGGAAGCGGTCCACACCAGAAAAAATTCAATACGCCGTTCCGGCAGGCTCCCTTCCTCTTTGTGGGTATCATGACGCGGTCCAAGCCCCCTTCCCACGGCAAAGCCCAAGGCGCCCTTCGCGACGTCTCCCAGCCCCGCCCGCCGGCCAAATCCGCCAGCCCGCCGCGGGGCGCGCAGGGCGCGTTCCTCTATGGACTGCATCCGGTCGCCGCCGCCTGGACCAATCCCGAACGGCGGGTGCATCGGCTGCTCGTCACCGAATCGGGCCGGGCCGGCCTGGAAGCCGCCCTCGGCGAAGCACGGGCCCAGGGGCTGAAGCGGCCGGACCCGGCCGTTCTCGACAAGACCGAACTCGACCGGCTGCTGCCGCCGGGCGCCGTGCATCAGGGCGTGGCGGCGGACGTCGCCCCGCTGCCGGACGTCGGGATCGACGATCTGTGCAACGAGTTGGCCGCCGAGTCGCAGGCGGTGATCGTCGTGCTGGACCAGGTCACCGACCCGCACAACGTCGGCGCCATCCTGCGTTCGGCCTCGGCCTTCGGCGCCCGGGCGGTGGTGGTGACCGAGCGCCATGCGCCGGAGACGACCGGCGTGCTCGCCAAGAGCGCCTCGGGCGCGCTGGAAGCGGTTCCGCTGGTCCGGGTCACCAATCTGGCCCGTGCCCTCACCGAACTGCAGCAGGCCGGCTTCTGGAGCATCGGACTGGCCGAATCGGGGAAGGGCACGCTGGCGCAGCTCGACCTGACGGGAAAGACCGTGCTGGTGATGGGGGCCGAGGGCAGCGGGCTGCGCCGCCTGACCATGGAGCGGTGCGACGTGATCGCCCGCCTGCCGACCGGCGGCCCGGTCGGCAGCCTGAACGTCTCCAACGCCGCGGCGGTCGCGCTCTACGAAGTGGCGCGGCTGCGCACCTGACCTTTGTCGCCGTTTGGCTCGGCCGGTAGAGCCGCTGATTTGCAATCAGGCCGACGATTTCGCCTAAAGACCTGATAGAGCTGACGTTTCCCCCTCTGAACTTCCCCTCGTGGGGAACCCCCCGTTTTTTGCCAATGCTGAGGTGGCCCCCCGCCGGTTGACCATCGATCCGGCGGTGTGGCATATCCCCCTGTGGGCCGGCTTAGCACAGTGGTAGTGCAGCGGTTTTGTAAACCGAAGGTCACGGGTTCAAATCCTGTAGCCGGCACCAAACCTCGATCGGCCGCCGCCCTGTCCGGCCGCGTCCGGGCTCCCCTGCCGGCCTTGACGCATCCCGGGATACCGCTTTCCTTGCCGCTTGGCGGAATGGAGCATGGACGGTCAAATCCTTCCTGAAGGCGAAACGACGATGGGGAACGACCGGATCCTCGGCTGTTTTCGAACCGGCGCGCTGGCGCTGGCCGTCATGGTGGCTGTCACGCTGGTCGCGACCGTCGGACCGGCGCCGGCCCAGCAGCCGGGGTTGGCCGACCAGGTGCTTTCGCGGCCCGAGCAGCCACGCCCGCGCGACTGCTACAACGCCAACATGTTGGAACTTGGCGATTGCGCCGTTGCCGACTTCCGCCTTGCCGACCGGGCACTGAACGCCGCCTACAAGAAGGCGCGCGGCGATTGCCAGGACGACCGCAACCGGGCGCTTCTGCTCGAGTCGCAACGGGCGTGGCTGCGGCTGCGGGACGCCGACTGCGGCTGGGAATCCGACCTGTACCGGGATGGCTCGATGGCCGGCCTGAAGGCGGTCATCTGCCTGGTGCGGATGACGCGCGAGCGTACGAAATACCTGGAGCACGCCTTCGATCCCTGATGGCGATCCCTGATGGCGATCCTCGGAATGCGGCCGGGCAGGAACTCCCCGCCGGCCCCCTCGGGCCGTCTCCTCGGGCCATCCCTTCGGTTGGCACCGACGACGAAGCGGCTGGCACGGCAACGCCCCTCCTCGACGCCCGGGCCGCGATGGTCCCGAAGGACCAGCGCACCCCGTGGGCTCGGAAGAAGGGCGGCGATACGTTGGACACCTGAGCGCCGGCGCAGGACCGTGCCGGCGCGACCGACAAACCTGGGAAAAGCCCCGGCCGATCAGAAATAGCGTTCCGGGACGCGGACCACGTCGTCGGGCATCACCGTGGTGGTGATCGGTGCCTTGCGAAGCTGCTTCTTGGGATCGGAACCGCGCGTGATCAGGATGTAATCCTCCTTGGCGCGGTAGGTGTAGCCGCCGGCCATGGCGACCGCCGACAGCGCCGTCATGCCGTTGACGAACTGGTACTGGCCGGGGTTGCGGACCTCGCCCAGGATGAAGAAGGGACGGTGGTTCATCACCTCGACGCTGACCTTGGCGTCCCGGACATAGCCCTGCGACAGGCGGTGGGAGATATCCTTCTCCAGGTCGCGCGGGGTGCGGTCCTTGGCCGCCACGTCGCCGATCAGCGGCATCGCGACCTTGCCGGTGCCGTCGACCCGGAATTCGCCGGAAAGCTGTTCCTCGCCGAAGACGATGACGCGCAGCGCGTCACCCGATCCCAGGCGGTAATCGCTGGTCTGGGCGGCGTCCGCCGCCTCCATCGGAGCGTCAACGCCGGCGCAGCCGACCATGGCGACGGCAAGCGCGGCCAGCCCCACACTGCGGCCGAGTGCGCGGAACACATGACGTCGATTCATCCCTAAACCCCTTCCCTGGCTCGCGGAGGCCTGGAAGGAAGGCCGCGCCCGGCGGGTCCCCCTTCGGCATCCAATGATCACGCACCCTGAACTCGGGACGAGCCTAGCAACTCGCAAGCGCTTGGGAAAAAGTGGAGAGGAATTACCGCCTTCGAACCAGCCCCCGCGGCTCCTCCGGAGTAGATCCCGCATACACGAAGGGCGCCCGTCGCAAGACGGACGCCCTATCGCTGACATGGTCGGTCAACATGGTCGTTTGGCTGGGCGGGGTCTATCCCGATCCGCCCCAGGCCGGCAGCAGTCCTACATCTGTGCGCCGACCCGCAGATACACGATGTTGTCCGAATAGTCGAAACCGGCGGCGTCGGAATTACGTTTCTCGTAGGTGTAGCCGCCGCTCAGCGTGAAATAACGGTTGACCTGATAGGTCGCGCCGGCCGCCAGCGTGTAGACGTCGTCCTTGCGGCTGACCCCGTTGAAATCGTCGCGGCGGTACTGCGCCCGACCGTTCAGCATCAGGGTGCGCAGCAATTCATGGTCGACGCCGACCGCAAGCAGAGTCCGCTCGTAGCTGGAGGCGGTGCCGAGGCCCAGGCTGCTGCTCGTCTCGCGGATCTGCCGGCTGAGCGACCCGGTGATGGTGGTCAGTTGCGTCACCGACCAGTTCAACCGGCCGCCCAACGCCAGGCCGCCGAAATCCTCCAGCCGCGAATCGTCGTAGTTGCGGGCGAGATAGCCGGCATACAGCTCGCCGGTGATCAGGCCGGTCAGCTCGCCGGTCAGGCCGCCGACGATCTCGTAGCCGTCGGAATCGCGGTTGACGCCGGCGAAATCGCGGTCGCGGCGGTGGCGGGTCCAGGAATAGGTGCCCTGGATGAAGGTCTCGTAGCCGTCGATGAACTCGTAGCCCAGCCGGCCGGTACCGGCATATTCCCAGCGGTCGCGGTCGCCCTGGCGGGCGATCCCGCCGCCACGCAGCGCGACGTCGTCATATTCGGAATATTGCGCGGAACCGGACAGCCGGGCGCGCAGCCGGTTGAAGCGCTGGGTATAACCGGCCTCGCCGCCGCTCTGGCGGTAGACCACCGGCTCGGCATAGCCGGCCAGGCTGTCGATGTCGCCGCGGCCTTCATGGTTGCGGCGGTGGTACAGCAGCCCGTCGAACGCCCCGCTCTTCGACACGTCGAAACGGCCGTCGGCCTGGACATTGTAGTCGGTGTAGTTCTCGCTGGAGAAATCGCGGTAGCGGCCGGCGTTGCCCGAGGCGGAAAAATTCAACGCATGCTCGGAGAAGTCCGACTTGATGTCGAGTCGCGGCTGGATCGTCCAGATGAAGTCGTGCTTCCGGTTGCTGTCGGTCGCGAAGACGTTGCTGTCATAGATGGCGCCGGTTTCCAGCCGGGGCAGGAAACGGAAGGAGCCGGCACGGATGCCGAGCTGCTCGACCTCGGGCCGGCGGCGTTCCAGCACGGTTTCACCGCGTTGAAGATCGTCCTGCGCGGCGGCGGGAAGCGACGTCAGCCCGGTCGCAGCGAACGCAAGGGCGAGAACGGACAGGGTGCTGGTCTTCATGAAGTCACCGCGTGGCTGATATCGGTCGGCTCGAAATCCTGCGGCTTGATCCGGCGGCACCCGCGGGACCGATCCCTGGGATCGGCCGGGGCACCAGCCGGAGGCCGGTTCTTGGTGTCGACCGCCGCATCGTCGGATGCGGCATCGCCCTGCAAAGACACAATACCCGTGCTTCCTATGCAACGGTGAAGCCGCAGCGTGGCTGTTTTTGCAGCCCCCTGTGGTCCCAGCGCAACAAGAGGTCGTTTCCAGCGAAGGAAATCACCCGCCTGCACAGAAATGCCATGCGGCGGCCCGGGTTGGTCTTAAGACCAAAGATATAGGCGACGGCATCGATTGCTGGGATCGACCGGCCGGAACACACCGGGTTTTCTTGGAACCGGCCACCGCGGGTTGTCGCTGTTCAGCGCAGTCCCGATGCCGAAACGCCCCATGATCCGCCGACTCGACGAGCGGTCCCACGATGAACGGCTTCAGGCGGGACGCTTCGGGCAGGCGGCTTTGAGACGATGACTTTTGCGCGGGGTTTGCTATGAACGCAAAGCGCGTCCGGCCGGACAGGGACGGACGCCCCCAACGACCCCGAACGCCGTGGACGCCCGCAGGATGATGAACCGCCGTCAGACCCTCTCGCTGCTGGGTGCCGCCGCCGTTGTGGCCGCACTGGCGCCCAGCGCCCCGTTCGTTTCGCCCCTCGGCGTCCCCTCCGCCCTGGCGCAGACGGCTCCGGCGATTCGCGTCGGCGAGATCAACAGCTACACCGGCCTGCCGGCCTTCACGATCCCCTACCGCCAGGGCTGGCAGCTCGCGGTGGAGGAGGTAAACGCCCGGGGCGGCCTGCTCGGCGGCCGCAGGCTGGAGGTGATCTCCCGCGACGACGCCGGCAAGCCGGACGACGCCGTCCGCACCGCCCAGGAACTGCTGAGCAACGAGAAGGTCGACCTGCTGGCCGGCACCTATTTCTCGCACATCGGGCTGGCGGTCGCCGATTTCGCCGCGCGCAACAAGGTCCCCTTCGTCGCCGCCGAGCCGCTGACCGACGCCATCACCTGGAGCAAGGGCAACCGCTACACCTTCCGCCTGCGCCCCAGCACCTACATGCAGGCGGCGATGCTGGTGGAGGAGGCGGCGAAGCTGCCGGCCAAGCGCTGGGCCACGGTGGCGCCCAACTACGAATACGGCCAGTCGGCGGTGAGCTGGTTCAAGCAGTTGCTGAAGGAAAAGCGCCCCGACGTGGAGTTCGTCGCCGAGCAATGGCCGGCGCAGGGCAAGCTGGAGGCCGGCCCGACCGTGCAGGCGCTGGCGGCCAGCGCGCCCGAGGCGATCTTCAACGTCACCTTCGGCGCCGACCTCGCCAAGTTCGTCCGCGAGGGCGAAGGGCGCGGACTGTTCCGCAACCGCAGCGTCGTCAGCCTGCTGACCGGCGAGCCGGAATATCTGGAGCCGATGAAGGACGAGGCGCCGGAAGGCTGGATCGTCACCGGCTATCCGTGGGAACAGATCGACACGCCGGAGCACAAGGCGTTCCGCGACGCCTACACCGCCCGCTTCAAGGAGGCGCCGCGCCAGGGGTCGGTCGTCGGCTACGCCACGCTGATGGCGGTCGCCGCCGCGGTGGAGAAGGCCGGTTCGACCGATCCGGAAAAGCTGGTGGATGCGCTCAGCGGCCTGTCCGTCGGCACCCCCTTCGGGCCGGTGGTCTTCCGCGCGTCGGACCATCAGGCGACGATGGGTGCCTATGTCGGCGTCACCACCGTGAAGGATGGGCGCGGCACCATGAAGGATTGGCGCTACGCCGACGGCGCCGCCTATCTGCCGGGCGACGTGGCGGTGCGCGCGCTGCGGCCGGCGAACTGACCGGCGGCACGGCACGCGCGCGCCGGCCATGTCCTTCCTCCTCGTCCAGGCCCTGAGCGGCCTCGCCACGGCGGCGACGTTGTTCCTGGTGTCGTCGGGGCTGACCATCGTGTTCGGGGTGACGCGGATCGTCAATTTCGCGCACGGCTCCTTCTACATGCTGGGCGCCTATCTCGGCTGGTCGCTGATCGAGCGGTTCGGAACGGGCACCATCGGATTCTGGGGCAGCGTCGCCGCCGCGGCGCTGGGCACCGGCCTGCTGGGGGCGGCGATGGAGGTCGGGCTGCTGCGGCGGCTCTACCGCTCGCCCGAATTGTTCCAGCTTCTCGGCACCTTCGGGGTCGTGCTGATCCTGCAGGACGCGACCGCCTGGTTCTGGGGGCCTGAGGATCTGATGGGCCGCCGGGCACCGGGTCTGAAGGGGTCGGTCGCGATCCTCGGCCAACCCTTCCCGCTCTACGATCTGGCGCTGATCGGGCTGGGGCCGCTGGTGCTGGGGCTGCTCTGGCTGCTGTTCAACCGCACCCGCTGGGGCACGCTGGTCCGCGCCGCCACCCAGGACCGGGCGATGACCGCGGCGCTCGGCGTCGATCCGGCGCGGCTGTTCACCGGCGTCCTGTTCCTCGGCTCCGCCCTGGCCGGGCTGGGCGGCGCGCTGCAGGTTCCGCGCGAGGCGGTCAACCTGCACATGGACATGGCCATCGTCGTCGAGGCCTTCGTGGTCGTCGTGGTCGGCGGCATGGGCAGCCTGACCGGCGCCTTCGTCGCCTCGCTGCTGATCGGCCAGTTGCAGGCCTTCGGCATCCTGGTCTTCCCGCAGATCACGCTGGTGCTGGTCTTCCTGTTCATGGCGGTGGTGCTGGTGCTGCGGCCCCACGGCCTGATGGGCCGCGCGGAGGAGGCGCCGCCGGCCGCCGCAACCGGCGGCCCGGCCTGGACGTCCACCCGGGCGTCCGCCTGGACCTCCCTCTGGGCGCCGGCCCTCCTGCTGGCGGCGCTGGCGCTGGTACCGCTGGCGGCCGGCGACTATGCGCTGATCGTGCTGACCGAGGTGTTGATCCTCGCCCTGCTGGCGGCGAGCCTGCATCTGCTGATCGGGCTGGGCGGCCTGGTGTCCTTCGGCCACGCCGCCTATTTCGGGCTGGGCGCCTATGGGGCGGCCCTGATGGTCAAGCATCTGGCCGCGCCGATGCCGGTGGCGCTGGCCGCCGCCCCCGTCGTCGCCGGGCTCGGCGCGTTGGCCGCCGGCTGGTTCTGCGTCCGGCGGTCGGGGCTGTATTTCGCCATGCTGACCCTGGCCTTCGCGCAGATCGCCTGGTCGATCGCCTTCCAATGGTACGGCTTCACCGGCGGCGACAACGGAATCCTCGGCGTCTGGCCGCCACCCTGGGCGGCCGGGAAGGCGGCCTATTACTGGCTGACCCTGGCGCTGTGCGGCGGCGCCCTGTGGCTGCTGCGCCGCGCCGCCTTCGCGCCCTTCGGCTATGCGCTGCGCGCCGGGCGCGACTCGGGCCTGCGCGCCGAATCGGTCGGGATCGACGTGCGGCGGCAGCAGTGGCTCGCCTTCACGCTGGCCGGATCGGCAGCGGGGCTGGCCGGGGGACTCTACGCCTTTTCCAAGGGCAGCGTGTTCCCCACCCTGATGGCGGTGCCGGTGTCGGTCGACGCGCTGGTGATGGTGCTGATGGGCGGCATCCAGACCGTCGCCGGCCCGCTCGCCGGGGCGGCGCTGTTCCATGCGCTGGAGACCCAGGCGATGCGCGCCACGGACTGGTGGCGGCTGCTGCTGGGCCTCGTCGTCGTCGCGCTGGTGTTGCTGTTCCCCAGGGGAATCGTCGGCTTCCTTGCCGACCTGCGGAGGCGGCCATGAGCGATCTGGGGAGCGATCTGGGGAGCGACCTGGCGAACCGCTTGGAAGTCCGCGATCTGCACCGCGCCTTCGGTGGCGTGCAGGCGGTGCGCGGCGTGTCCTTCACGCTGGAGGCCGGCGCCCTGATCGCCCTGATCGGCCCCAACGGCGCCGGGAAGAGCACCTGCTTCAACCTGCTGAACGGCCAGCTCCGCCCCGATTCGGGGTCGGTCCGGCTGGATGGCGCCGATCTCGTCGGGCTGCCGCCGCGCCGCATCTGGGCGCTGGGCGTCGGACGCACCTTCCAGATCACCGCGACCTTCGCCTCGATGACGGTGGCGGAGAATGTGCAGATGGTCTTTCTGTCGCACGCCCACCGGCTGCTCGGCCTGTGGCGTCCGGCGTCCCGTTCCTTTCGCGACGAGGCCCTGGCCCTGCTCGACCGCGTCGGCATGGCCGGCCAGGCCGACCGGCCCTGCGGGGTGCTGGCCTATGGCGACCTGAAGCGGGTGGAGCTCGCGATGGCGCTGGCCGGCCGACCGAAGATCCTGCTGATGGACGAGCCGACCGCCGGCATGGCCCCGACCGAACGGCTGGAGCTGATGGCGCTGACCGCGTCGCTGGTGCGCGAACGCGGCCTGGCCGTCCTGTTCACCGAACATGACATGGACGTCGTCTTCGGCCACGCCACCCGCATCCTGGTGCTCGACCGCGGCCGTCTGATCGCCGACGGGGCGCCCGAATCGGTGCGCGCCGATCCGCGGGTGCAATCCGTCTATCTCGGGGATGCCGTATGAACGCGCCGTTTCTGCAGGTCGCGTCGCTGGAGGCCTGGTACGGCCGCGCCCATATCCTGAACGGCGTCGACCTGACCGTCGGCCGCGGCGAGGTGGTCGCCCTGATGGGCCGCAACGGGGCCGGCAAGACCACCACCCTGAAGGCGATCATGGGGCTGGTCGAGACCCGCGCCGGCCGCGTGGCGTTCGACGGCCGCGACGTCTCCGCCCTGCCGCCGCACCGCATGGCCCGGCTGGGGGTCGGCTACGTCCCCGAAGACCGCCGGATCTTCGCCGACCTGACGGTGGAGGAGAATCTGGAGGTCGGCCGCCAGCCGCCCCGCCCCGGCATCCCGGCCTGGACCACCGAACGCCTGTTCGCCCTGTTCCCGAACCTCGCCGACCTGCGCGGCCGGCGCGGCACCCGGATGAGCGGCGGGGAGCAGCAGATGCTGACCCTGGCGCGCACCCTGATGGGCAACCCGTCGCTGCTGCTGCTCGACGAACCGTCGGAAGGTCTGGCGCCGCTGATCGTCCGGCAGATGGCCGAGGCGGTGCGCCGGCTGAAGGCGGAAGGGCTGTCGGTGCTGGTGTCGGAACAGAATCTGTCCTTCGCCGCCGCCGTCGCCGACCGGGCCAGCGTCATCGAGAAAGGCCGGGTGCGCTGGAGCGGCCCGATGCCGGACCTGATGGCCGACGAAGAGGCACGCCGCATCTATCTGGCTCTTTGAGCCCAGGCGTTCCGAGACTGGGCGTTCCGAGACTGGGTATTTCGAGGCTGGGCGTTTCGAGAGGCCGGCGTCACGCCAGCAGGTCGATCAGGCGCCGGGTGCCTTCCTGGGAAGCCTGCAACACCTTGGCGTTGGCGGCGAAATCGACCTGCGCCGCCGAAAGTTCCACCACCACGGCCGGGTCGAGATTGCCGGCCGCCAATTGTCCGGAGGCATCGGCCACCCGCGCCTGGGCCTCCTGCAAACCGCCGAGCGCGGTCGCCTGGGGCTGGAAAAGCGACGGGGACGTCGTGGAACCGATCTCCATGATCTTGGCCTTCAGCGAATCGCCCAGGGGGTTCGGGCAGGGGGTTCGGGCAGAGGGCTTGCGGGACGGCCACCCGGATACAGCCTACCACCGGCCGGTAAAGCCTTTCTGAAGGATCGGCGGCGGCCCGTCAGTCGGCCAGCCAATCGGCCAGGCGCACGAGGAAGGCGACGACCTCGTCCGGATCGCGCAGGCTCCAGGTGGCGGCGGTCGGCATCGGGCTTTCCATCACGCGGATCCCCGCCCCCCGCCCGGCCAGCACCCCGAAGGCGTCCTCGTCGGTCTCGTCGTCGCCGAGATAGAGGGCCAAAGTCGTGGCCCCCTCCAGCCCCAGCGCGTCGAGCAGCGCGAGCACCGCCCGCCCCTTGTCCCACGGCAGGTCGGGACGCAATTCCAGCAGCTCCTTGCCGCCGGTGACCCGCAGCCGCGACTGGCCGGCGGCCAGCGTCCGCACCGTCTCGGCGACGAAAGGCTTCTCGGCGGGGGTCACCTGGCGGGTGTGGACGGCGATGGCGAAACGCTTGCGCTCCACCAGCACCCCCGCCACCGTGGCCAACAGGGGCCGTAGATCGCTTTCCGCCATGTCGAGATCGGCCAGATACTCCAGCCCGATCTGCATGCGCAAGGCGGGACCACGGACGTCGAAACCGTGGCTGCCGGCATAGATCAGCGAGTCCAGCCCCACCATCGCGGCGAGATCGTCGAGGTCGCGACCGCTGACGAAGGCGACCGGGCACAGCCTGGCCAGCCGCTGCACGGCCGCCCGCGCCCGCGCGTCCAGCACGGCCAAATCCGGCCGCGCCACGATCGGGGTCAGAGTGCCGTCGTAATCGAGAAACAGCGCCGGACGTCGGGCGGCAAACGCGGCGGCAAAACGGTCGAATTCCGCCAGGGCGGACGGCGTCGATCGGGGCAAGAGGGGAAGCAAGGGGGTCGTCCTCCTGTCGCGTTGCCGGAATGGCGGGCGCCACTTTGGAAAACGACGAATGGAGCGGAAGGGTCCGCTCCCCGATCTACCGCACAGAATTTTGTTGCTTAAAATTCGACCAGTGAACATAGGTTGTTGCCAATTCGCAACAGCACCCCTTTAAAAACTTCGACCCCATGGGGATCCGGCGCTTTGGGGGTTGCAGCTCCCCCGAATTTTGTTACTTTTGCAGTGCAGCAAGCGATTGCTGCTTCGCCCTTCTTGGGCGTTTCCTCCCTAAACTCAAGGCCGCTGTATTCAGCGGCCTTTTTTCTGCCAGAAAGCCATAGGGTAAGGCAACCCCTAACAAAAGTCATAACTCTGCAAATCTATCCGCAAAAATCACGCAGGTTGTCTGACTGCTTCCCCGGGGATTGCCTTGATTCCAGTATGGTTTCCTAACCATTCGGATTCAAACGTTGGGCAAACCATTGATTGATCGTCTTTTTCAAAAAAATCGCAACGGCTGAATTCTATCGCCCCAATCAGCAGCCGTCTGACGACCGGGCGATGCGACGGCTGATTCGCCCGACTGTCTCCTGAAAAAAATTATGAACCGCATGCTCCGACCGGCATGGCAAAGGGAAAAAACGCGCCGGCTGGACCGAAATTCTGCCCCCGGGACCCTGCGAACTGTCGTATAGAGGCCACCGATCATCGATTCCCCAGGAGCATCCCCATGGACATCGCAATCATGGCCTTGGCCGTCGCGTTCTTCTTTTGGCAGACCATCACCGATTGATCCGGTGCGGCAGGCCCAGGAAAGGTAAAAAAAAGGGCGGAGCCGTGTTCGGCTCCGCCCTTTTCGTATTCGGCCCTCCACCGGGATGGGACGCGGCGGCCTACTCGGCCGCGGCCGGCGCGCCCAAACGGGCATGGGTCGCGGCAATCAGTTGAAGCGTCTCCATGATGGAGCCGATGGCTTCGTGAAGATCGGCCTGCTCGTCCATTCCCGGCAAACGCGACAACACGGTTTCCAACTCCACCGCCGCGTCCTGCAGGCTGGCGCAGGCCTGCTCCAGATGGCGGCCGGGATCGCGACCGTTTGCAAAATGCAAAGAAGCCCCGTTTTTCCTGACCCGCGTTGCGTTCCGGTTTGCAAAATGCAAAAGCGCTTCGGTTGCCACGCCCCGCACTCCCAATTTCTTCCGCATCCTGGGCTTATCCCTGTTCGGTCCTGCCAGGGAGGGAGCAAGAATCGCGCCAGCGTTGCGAATAGTTCTTATCCGAACCATTTCCGCAGAGGGGCAAGCCGCAGCAGCCGTCACGCCGGCCAGAGCCAAGCCGCCCCATGCCGCCGGTCCGCCGGCCTGCCAGCCCGGTCGCGTGCCCCGGAAGAGGTGCTCCCCCCCGGAAGAGAGGCCCCCCACCGCCCTTTGCACCGTCCGACGACCGGATCGGCATCACTAGACTCAGGAACGTGTCCTCCTTACTGATCGGCGTGTGCGATTCCCATGGACCGTCCAGCCCCGAAACACAGCGCGCAAGCCCCACATTCCGCGTCGAGCCGCCGCAATCCGGCTTCGAACGGCACGACGGATATCTTTTCGGAAATTCATGACGGTCTTGTCCTCGCCCTGCTGGCGCGCAAGCGCCTGCTGGTGCTGGTGGGAGAGGCCGGGCCGGGCCGCTCCGCCCTGTTCCGCCAACTGGTGGAGCAGGTGGCGGCCGACGGCGCCATGGTCCTGCCCGTCAGCGCGACGGCAGGCGTCCAGATCGAGGATCTGATCCTCGCCGCCGGAAGCGGCGCGCTGCCCGACGACGACGACGAGGAGCGCGATTTCGACACGCTGGTCGGTGCGCTGGAGGAACGGCTGGACCTTGCCGGAACCGGCATGCTGGCGGTGGACGACGCCGCCCTGCTGGCCCCGCCGGTGCTGGCCGATCTCGTCGACCTCACCCGATCGGAAACGGCGGCGGGCCGTTTCCTGCAGGTGCTGCTGTGCGGCACACCGGACCTGGAACGGGGACTGGCCCGCGCCGGGCTGGCCGAATCGCTGCGCGAACTGGGGGTGATCTATCGGATGGCGCCGGGGGTCGCTCCCTCCACCGCCCCCATCATTGCACCGCCAGCATCCCCCATCGCCGCGACGGCCATGCCACCGCCCGCCGAAGCCGCTCCTCTGAAACCAGCCTCGCAGCCGATGAAGCCGGTTC
>FTCT01001668.1_pt1 | contig 13375 bp, 13 predicted proteins | sample 1658881 | NCBI WGS metagenome assembly FTCT01 (sample SAMEA3914864, study PRJEB12502) | metagenome | biome: forest; material: soil | place: USA | collected 2012-03-12 | depth 0.3 m | reverse complement strand
GTGTACGTCTTCTCCGATGGTTGGTGAGCAGCCCGCATGCGGCAGGCGCGCCTTTTCAAAAGTGCTGACGCCCAGGCTCCTTGCTCTCCGAAAGCTCGGGCCGGCGAAGCATCCGCACTTTCCGTGGGTACCCGCATCCCTTCTGTATTAGTTGCAAGTGAGCACTATTATATGTGAGTCGCGGCGCCAAATAGTTTTATTTCGGCAACTTTATTCCGGCGTGCGCGATCGGCGGCGCAAACATGCGAACGCGATATCGACTGGCCGAGGACCAGTCCGAACAGGCCGGCGTGGCTCCTGACGATCGGGCCAGGTTCCAGTGATTGATTCTCCTGTCGCTTTGGTGAAACTCCCATTTGTCCTACAATACGCCATGGCCCACATATCGCTCGTCCTGCCGTTCGCCCTCCCCGTTCCCGAATTCGCGCCCGACCTGATCCGCGCCCTCGAGGCCCCGGCCCTGGCGGCGCTGTTGTCGCGCTCGTCCAGCCAGTTGTTCCGCCCGCTGGAGGGCAGCGCGCGCGTGCTGCCGCACGAACTCTGGATCGCGCGCAGCCTCGGCCTGGCCAACGGCACCGCGCCGGGCTTCGCCACCAGCAGCATGCGCGGCTACGGCCTCGATCCGGGCGACGGCACCTGGTTCATCGTGAACCCGGCCCACATCCAGATCGCGCACAGCCACCTGATGATGGGAGACACGCGCCGGCTCGACCTGCGCGAGGAGGAAGCGCGCGGCCTGTTCGACAGCGCGCGCGCCTGCTGCGAGGACGCCGGCCATGCGCTGCTGTACGGCGCGCCCGACACCTGGTTCCTGCGCGCCGACACCTGGGACGGCATCCAGACCGCCAGCCCTGACGCAGCGGTCGGCATGAACCTGACCGACTGGGTGCCGGCCGGAGCGCAGGCGCGCGCCTTCCGCAAGTTGCAGAACGAAGTCCAGGTCAGCTGGTACACCCACCCCGTCAACGCGGCCCGCGAAGCACGCGGCCAGGCGCCGATCAATTCGATCTGGCCCTGGGCCGCGTCCAGCATGGCGGGCGAGCATGCCTTGAAACTGGTGGCGCGCGCCGCCGGCAAGCTGGCGCCCCAGCCGGCGGTCGCCACCTACGCCACGCCTGGCTGGCTGACAGCCCTGGCCGACCAGCGCCTCGACAGCCTGGACGGCATCGGCGGACTGGTTGCCGACGGGGGTGGCGATAAAGGCCGCCTGCTCGTCTGCGGCAACGCCGCCGCCGCGGCCATCGCGGCCGACTGGCATGCCTGGCTGCAGGAAATGCACACCCTCGAGCAGATGCTGTTCGCACCCCTGCTGGCGGCCCTCAAGCAGGGCCGTATCAAGGCCTTGCGGCTGGTACTGAGCCACCGCGACGGCCATCTGGAAACCACGACCACAGCGATGGCCCAGCGCAAATTCTGGAGCCGTCCGACCTTGGAACATCTGAAGAAGTGAAGACCCGTATCTCCACCCGTCCCTGCCCCGGCCGCCAGAGCGAGCAGCTGGCCCAGGGCGGGATCCATCCCGTCCTGGCCCGCGTGTACGCCGCGCGCGGCCTGTCCGACCCGCGCGAGCTCGCCAGCGAACTGCAGGCCCTGCTGCCGCCCGCCGCCCTGCTGCAGATCGACGCCGCCGCCGTGTATCTTGCCGACGCCATTCAAGGCCGGAAGAAGATGACCATCGTCGCCGACTACGACTGCGACGGCGCCACCGCCTGCGCTACCGCCCTGCGCGGCCTGCGCTCGATGGGCGCCCACGTCGACTACATCGTGCCGAACCGCTTCGAGTACGGCTACGGCCTGACGCCGGAAATCGTCGAGCTGACCGCGCGCGAAAAATCGCCCGACATCATCATCACCGTCGACAACGGCATCGCCAGCATCGACGGCGTCGAGGCGGCGCGTGCGCGCGGCATCGAAGTCGTGGTCACCGACCACCACCTGCCGGGCGACCAGCTTCCGGACGCGCGCGTGATCGTGAACCCCAACCAGCCGGAATGCGGCTTCCCCAGCAAGCACCTGGCCGGGGTCGGGGTCGTGTTCTACGTTCTGCTGGCCCTGCGCGCCGAACTGCGCAAGCGCGGCGTGTTCGACGCCGCCTCCCAGCCGAAGCTGGATTCCCTGCTCGACCTGGTCGCGCTGGGCACCGTGGCCGACGTCGTCAAACTCGACACCAATAACCGCATCCTGGTTGCCCAGGGCCTGAAGCGCATGCGCGCGGGCCGCATGCATGCCGGCATCGCGGCGCTGTTCCGCATCGCCGGCCGCGAAGCGCGCTGCGCCTCGCCCTTCGACCTCGGCTTCGCGCTGGGTCCGCGCCTGAACGCCGCCGGCCGGCTGGAAGACATGTCGCTCGGGATCGAGTGCCTGGTAACGGACGATGAAGACCGCGCCTGGCAGATCGCCCAACAGCTCAACGAGATCAACCTGAAGCGCCGCGAGATCGAGGCCGAGATGCAGGACACCGCCCTGCTCCACCTGGACGACTTCAGCCCGACGGGCGCCAGCACCATCGCCGTGTTCGACGAGGGCTGGCACCAGGGCGTGATCGGGATCGTCGCCTCGCGCCTGAAGGAAAAGTTCTACCGCCCGACCATCACCTTCGCCCCGGCCGGCGACGGCTGGATCAAGGGTTCCGGACGCTCGATCCCGGGCTTCCACATGCGCGACGCGCTCGACCTCGTGTCCAAGCGCGTGCCGGGACTGATCGACAAGTTCGGCGGCCACGCGATGGCGGCCGGCCTGTCGATCCGGCACGAACACTTCGACACCTTCCGCGAGGCCTTCGAAGCCGTCGGCCGCGCATGGCTGAGCGAAGCCCAGCTCGAGCGCGTGGTCGAGACCGACGGCCCGCTGGAAGACGATTTTTACACGGTGCAGTTCATCGAGCTGCTGGACGGCCAGGTCTGGGGCCAGGGCTTTGCGCCGCCGGTGTTCTGCGACGAGTTCCGCGTGGTCAGCCAGCGCGTCCTCAAGGAGAAGCACCTGAAGCTGCTGCTGGAGCGGAACGGCCGGCGCTACGACGCGATCTGGTTCGGCAACACGGCAGCCCTGGGCGAACGCGCGCGCGTGGCCTTCCGGCTGGACGCCAACGAGTACAACGGCGTGACCAAGGTGCAACTGCTGGTCGAGCACGCCGAGCCGGCGTGAAGCTGAATCCGGACGAGGTCGAGTTCAGCGCGATCCGGGCCCAGGGCCCGGGCGGGCAGAACGTCAACAAGGTTTCCTGCGCCGTGCACGCGCGCTTCGACGTCAAGGCCTCCTCGCTGCCAGACCATATCAAGGAGCGCCTGCTGGCGATGCGCGACAGCCGCCTCACCGAGGACGGCGTGCTGGTGCTGAAAGCCCAGCAGTCGCGCAGCCTGGAAGCCAACAAGGAAGACGCTCTGCGGCGCCTGCAGGAGCTGGTCGACAAGGCGGCCGTGGTGCAGGTCGCGCGGCGTCCGACCAGGCCGACGCGCTCGTCCCAACGGCGCCGGCTCGACGAAAAGACCCGCAGCGGCCAGATCAAGGCCCTGCGCGGCAAGGTCAACGAATAACAAATCCCTTCAAGCCTCGAACGGACGCTCGCCCAGCACCGCCACCACGTGGTCGACGAAGCAGGTGATGCGGGCGGCCAGCGCCGTGTTGCGGTAGTAGACGGCGTTGATGGGCTGGAGCACGTCCAGGGTCTGGTCGGGGAAGAGCTGGACCAGCCGGCCGTTCGCGCGGTCCTTCCCTGTCATGAAATCCGAGAGGCAGACGATGCCGAGGTCGGCCAGCGCCATCTGCCGCAGCGTTTCGCCGCTGGACGAGGCGATGGTCGGGCGGATGCGCAGCGTGCAGCCGTCGGTGTCGCGCAGCGGCCAGTCGTTCAGGGTCTCGGGCTGGGTAAAACCGAGCAGCACGTGCTGCCCCAGTTCCTCCGGTCCGGCCGGCGCGCCGTGACGCGCCAGGTAGACCGGACTGGCCAGCACGCGGATGCGGCTCGTTCCCACCAGCCGGGCGTGCAGGGTCGAATCCTTCAGGACGCCGATGCGCAGGGCGACGTCGGTGCGCTTTTCGATCAGGTCGGTGATGCCTTCGTTCGAGTTCAATTCGAGCTCCACGTCCGGATAGCGGGCGCGGAAGCCTTCGATCAGCGGCACCAGCACATGCAGCATGAAGGGCGTGGCCGCATCGACCCGCAGCCGCCCGGCCGGGCGCATGCGCCGCGCCGCCATCTGCTCTTCCGCCGCGTCGACCGAATCCAGGATGGCGCGCGCGTGTTCCAGGAAGGTCGCGCCTTCCTCCGTCAATTCCAGCCGCCGCGTCGTCCGGCGCAGCAAGGTCGTCTGCAGCTTTTCTTCCAGCCGCCCCAGCGCGCGGCTGGTCGCCGATACCGTCAGCCCCAGCAGTTCGGCCGCAGCGGTGAGCGAGCCGGTGTCCACCACGGCCACGAAGGCCTGCATTTCGTCGAGGCTTGTCTTCATTTTTGATTCAAACGCAAAAGTCTTTGGCCGATCAGGGTCTTAATCCGCAAATATAAACCAAGGACAATACTTCCATCGAAAAACCCGACGGATTCTTTTCAAGGAGCTGCAATGAAATCCTCCACCGCATTACTGGCCCTGGCGACCGGCGCCTTCGCCATCGGCACCACCGAATTTACGCCCATGGGGCTGTTGCCGGTGATCGCCGACGGCGTCAAGGTCGACATTCCCACCGCCGGCATGCTCGTGTCCGCCTACGCGATCGGCGTGATGGTCGGTGCCCCGGTGATGACCCTGCTGTTCAGCCGCTTCGGCAAACGGGCGGCCTTGATGTCGCTGATGCTCATCTTCACGGTCGGCAACCTGCTGTCGGCCTTCGCCCCCGACTACACCACCCTGCTGCTGTCGCGCCTGATCACCAGCCTCAACCATGGCGCCTTCTTCGGCATCGGCGCCGTCGTGGCCGCCAGCGTGGTGCCGAAAGAGAAGCAGGCCAGTGCGATTGCGGCCATGTTCATGGGCCTGACGGTGGCCAACGTCGGCGGCGTACCGGCGGCCACCTGGCTCGGCCAGCAGGTCGGCTGGCGCCTTGCCTTCGGCGGCACCGCCGTGCTGGGCCTGATCACCATCGGCGCACTGTGGCTGGCCCTGCCCAAGGGCGAGCCGGGCGAGCGCCCGGACGTGCGCCGTGAACTGAAGGTGCTGACCAGCCGCGAAGTGCTGCTGGCCATGGGCACCACCGTGCTGGGCTCGGGCGCCATGTTCGCACTCTACACCTATGTGGCGCCGATGCTGGCCGAGATCACCCAGGCCAGCCCGGGCTTCGTCGCCCTCGCCCTGGTGCTGATCGGTATCGGCTTCACCGTCGGCAACAGCATCGGCGGCCGCCTGGCGGACTGGTCGCTGGATGGCGCCACCAAGCTGATCCTCGCATCGCTCGCCGTCGTCATGGTGCTGCTGCCGCTGTTGATGCAAACCCATGTCGGCGCCGCCATCGGCCTGCTGGTCTGGGGCGCCGCCGCCTTCGGCATCGTGCCGCCGGTGCAGATGCGCGTCATGCAGGCCGCCGCCCAGGCGCCGGGCCTGGCCTCGTCGGTGAACGTCGGCGCCTTCAACCTCGGCAATGCCGTCGGCGCGGCCCTCGGCGGCGTGGTCATCGGCCAGGGTCTCGGCTATGCGGCCGTGCCTTACGTCGGTGCGGCGCTCGCCGCCGGCGGTCTGGCCCTGGTCTGGATCGGCAACGCCGGCCGCCAGCGCGATGCTGCCTGCACCTCCTCTTCTTCCATTTAATTAAACCATTCATTCAAGGAGTATTACCATGAGCAAGATCCCTTCCTTCGGCGTCGGCACCTTCCGCCTGACCGGCCAGACCGTCATCGACTCGGTGTCGACCGCACTCGAGCTCGGCTACCGCGCGGTGGACACGGCGCAGATCTACGGCAACGAAGCCGAAGTCGGCCGGGCCGTGTCCGCAAGTGGCGTACCGCGCGCCGAGCTGTTCCTGACCACCAAGATCTGGACCGCCAACTATGCGCGGGAGCAGCTCGTCCCCAGCCTGCGCGAGAGCCTCGAGAAACTGCGTACCGACTATGTCGACCTGACCCTGATCCACTGGCCGGCGCCCGGCAACGGCGTCGAACTGCCGGAGTATATGGAAGCGCTGGCCGAGGCCAAGTCGCTGGGCCTGACGCGCCAGATCGGCGTCTCCAACTTCAACATCGCACTGACGCAACAGGCCATCGACGTCGTCGGCAAGGACGAGATCGCCACCAACCAGATCGAGCTGAGCCCTTACCTGCAGGGCCGCAAGCTGACCGCCTTCCTGGAAGAACAGGGGATCACTGTCACTTCCTACATGACCCTGGCCTACGGCAAGGTACTGAAGGATCCGGTGCTGGCGCGCATCGCCGACAAGCACCAGGCAACCGTGGCCCAGGTGGCGCTGGCCTGGGCACTGCAGCTGGGCTATGCGGTGATTCCGTCGTCGACGAAGCGCGAGAACCTGGCCAGCAACCTGCTGGCGCGCGATCTGGTGCTGGACGCCGAGGACATGGCGCTGATCGCGGCGCTGGACCGCAACGGCCGCGAAGTGAGCCCCGAAGGCCTGGCGCCGGCGTGGGACTGAAGGGAGAGCAGCCATGAACAGTTCCGCGCTCGCGCGTCTCACCGCCGGTGGCTTCAGCATCGGCATCGAAGCCCCGCTGGACAACGACTGGACCCAGGCCGGCGAAAACGCCCGGCGCGAGTCGAAGCGGCTCCCCGGCGAGCCGGACCTGCAGCGCCATGCCGACCTGGCCCGGCTGGCCGACCGGCTCGGCTTCCGCGCCCTGTGGGTACGCGACGTGCCGGTGTATGACCCGTCCTTCGGCGATGCGGCCCAGGTGTTCGAGGTGTTTTCCTACCTGGGCTACCTGGCCGGCATCACCGACGACATCCTGCTCGGCACCGCCGCCGTGGTGCTGCCGATCCGCGAGCCCCTGCTCACCTTGAAGTCGGCGGCGACGGTGCAGCGCCTGAGCGGCGACCGCCTGCTGATGGGCGTGGCCAGCGGCGACCGGCCGGTCGAGTATCCGCTGTTCGGCCGCGACTTCGCCGGACGCGGCGCCAGCTTCCGCGAGCAGCTTGCGCTGCTGCGCGATGGCGCGCAGGCTATCCTGCCGCCGGGACTGGACGTGCTGCCGAAGATGGATGCGCCGCTGCCGCTGCTGGTGGCCGGCCTCGCCCAGCAGGAGCCGGCCTGGATCGGCGAACGGATGGACGGCTGCCTGGCCTATCCCGGCACGCCCGAGGACCACCAGCGCCGCGTCGCGGCCTGGCGCGCAGTGGCCGGCGCCAAGCCCTACGCCAGCTTCATCCACCTGGACCTGGCCGAGCATCCCGACGAACCCCTGCAGCGCTGGCGCTTCGGCCTGCGCGGCGGCCGCGAGGCGCTGATCGCCGAACTGCAGGCACTGCGCGCAGCCGGCATCGACCACGTCGGCCTGCACTTCCGCCGCAACCGCCGACCGCTCGACGAGACCTTCCACGAGATCGCCGAGCACGTGCTGCCGCATTTTCATCCCGACCGCAAATTCGGGGTCAGAGCACATTAAAAAATAAATTCGGGGTCAGAGCACATTTTTTGGCAAGTTCCCGCGGTCAGTTGCCTAAAAAAGTGCTCTGACCCCGAATTTTGCCAGGTCAGGTGATATCGATTTTGGGCTTGCAGTTGCACAGCTCTTCGCCCCGATCGGCGGCGATCTTCTTGCGCCTCACCCATCCCGGCGCCGGTCCGTAAATTCGGGGTCAGAGCACATTTATTGGCAAGTTCCCCAGAACAGTTGCCCAAAAAAGTGCTCTGACCCCGAATTTCATTAAAAATGTGCTCTGACCCCGAATTATTGCAGCTCAGGGGGTCTCGATCTTGGGCTTGCAATTGCACGGCTGGTCGCCGCGGTCGAAGATGATCTTCCAGCGGCCCGGTGCTTCCAGGCGCCAGATCGAGTTGAAGCGGCCGATCTTCTTGCCGCTGGCGTCGTAGACCGGGCCGCCGCTGTAGGCCAGGGTGCCGGACTCGACCACCTCGACTTCTTCCGGCTCCCAGGAGAACGGCGGCTGGGGGCCGTCGTAGTATTTCTTCCAGGCGGTGGACACCGCTTCGCGGCCGCGCAGCACGCTGCCCGGGCCCGAGAAGAACACGGCTTCCTCGGACAGGAAGCTGGTGAAGGCCGCGTGGTCCCGCGCCTTCATGGTGGCGGCGAAGGCGCGTTCGGTGTCGGCCACCTGCTTCTTCAGCTCGGCATTCGAGGGCCGCGCCGCGCTGGCGACCGCCAGCATGAACATACTGATGCACAAAACCCCAATCGACAGCAGACGCATGCGTCCTCCACACGTGAACTTCGGGCTTGAAATCGGCTATTGCTAAGCGGACAATTTTGTCACGGCAATACCGTTTGCACAAGCCGCTTGCATCGACTCCGGAAACGGAGTATAAGTGGTCCGAAATCGGAGGATTCCTATGAGTCTCGCCTACGCTTACCCGAAGAGCCGCTTCGAAACGGCGGTGCTGGTCGACCTCAACGACCGCGAACAGCGCGAACGCCTGTCGCGCTCTGCGCTGCAGGGCTTTTTCCAGCTCGCCGATGCCTGGAAGGTGCGCGACGACGACGCCCGCGAGCTGCTCGGCGGCCTGTCCTCGTCCTCGTTCTACGAATGGAAGAAACATCCGGACCGCGTGCTCGAAGTCGACCGCATCACCCGCATCTCCTACCTGCTCGGCATCTACAAGGCCCTGCACATCCTGTACGGCGACAAGCTGGCCGACGAATGGGTGCACCTCCCGAACAGCAATCCCGTCTTCAATGGCCGCGCGCCGCTGGCCTTCATGCTGGCCGGCGGGCTGCTGTCGATGCAGACCGTACGCCGCCTGCTCGACGCCCGCCGCGGAGGACTGTGAGTGAAACTGGTCTCCAGGCAGGAACCCGGGCTCACCCAGTTGCGCCAGTTCGACACCGTCCGCCTGATTCCGTCCCGCTTCGCCGATGCCGAAGACTCGGTGCTGGCGCCGCTGGCGGAAAGCGATGCCGTGCTGCGCGACCTGTTCGACCTCGACAACGCCACCAATGACCGCCTGCGCGGCGAGTCCGGGCTCCTGCCCGGCATCGGCATGGACGAGCTGGTCTTCGGCGTGCCCAACTTCCGCATGATCAACGCGGCCTATACCTATGCGCGTCCGGAAGGCAGCCGCTTCAACGACGGCGAGCGCGGCGCCTGGTACTGCGCCTTCGAGCTGGAGACGGCGCTGGCCGAGGTCAGCTTCCACAAGACCGTCGAATACCAGGAAATCGGCCGCTTCGACGACAGCGTCAGCTACCAGGCCCTGCTGGCCGACTTCACCGCCAGCTTCCACGACCTGCGCGGGAACGAAGCCTACGCCGAGTGCCTGGCAAGGGACAGCTACATCGCCTCGCAGCGCCTGGCGACGGAACTGCTGGATGCCGGCTCGATGGGCATCATCTACCCCAGCGTGCGCCGGCCCGGCGGCACGAATCTCGTCTGCTTCCGCCCGGCCCTGGTCGGGAATGTCCGCAAGGGCCAGGCGTATCGGTTAACATGGGCGGGTTCGCCGGCTCCCGCGGTCGAACCCATTTGATTCAATGAAGCCATGAAAACCGATCCATTAAAAGACACCGAACTGCACGACAAGATCAACCGCGAGACCGCCCGCATCAACTGGTCCGAGCTGGAGCGCCATTTCGCCCACGGCGTGGTGATCTACGTGAGCCAGGAACTCGACCTGGTCGAGGTGGCCCTGCGCATCGCCCACGACGACAAGGAACACATCGCACGCTGGATGAACGAAGGCAAGGTCGCCAAGGTGTCGGACGCCCAGGCCCTCGAGTGGCAGGCAAGCGACGCCCGCCTGTGGGCCTCGGTGGTCAATCCCTTCGTGCTGGTGCAGGCCGACAAGGCCGCATCGGGCGACACCCTGCACTGATCCGCAAACGCGGTCCCGGCGGCGTCCAGGCGGCGCCGCAGTTCTCGATCTGCAACACTTTCCCGCTTTCCAATTTGCCGAAACTGAGGGGACATTCCCCACATTATTTCCATTCGGAAATATAATCTTCGCTTTTATCCGCCATCCCCGAGGGGAAGCAAACGATTGCACTTTGACACCGATTTCGGCGTCTTGACGAAATTGAAGAAAACAAGATTTGTGCAAAGTTATCCGCTATACTGAAGGGACAAGAGGAAAGTTTATGCAGAGCAATACGAAACCCGACGATCCCGTGATGACCACGAGCGAAGTAGCCCGCCTGCTGGGCGTTGCTACCAGTACCGTGCAAATCTGGATGGAAAGTGGCGCGATCGAGTCCTGGAAGACGCCGGGAGGGCATCGCCGTACGCGCTTGAGCCTGGTGCAGGGTCTGCTGCATGGAAAGGACGACAACGCCCACCTGCGTCCCGCGGCCAGCAACGACAAGGAATTCCTGCCGGCGGCCGATCCGGGGTATCCGGTTCCGGCGGACGAACGCGCACGCCTCGCGGCCGTCGGCGCGAGCGGCCTGGTCGACACCGGCGAGGAAAACCGCTTCGACCGCATCGTCCGCCTCGCTTCCATGGTGACCGGTTCGCCGATCGCCCTGGTCTCCCTGCTGACCTCGACCCGCCAGTGGTTCAAGGCCAGGGTCGGCCTCGAGCCCCGCGAAACCCCGCGCGACTGGGCCTTCTGCTCGCACGCCGTGATGCAGGACGAGCTGTTCGTGGTCGAAGACGCCCTCGGCGACGAACGCTTCCGCGACAATCCCCTGGTCCAGGGCGAACCGCATATCCGCTTCTACGCCGGCGTGCCGCTGCGCGACCGCTCCGGCCATGCGCTCGGCACCCTGTGCGTGATCGACCGCGAACCGCGCCGCCTGCGCGCCGCCGAGGTCCAGGGTTTGCTGGACCTGGCGGCGATTGCTTCGGGTGAGATTCAGGCTAGCCGGCCGAATCGGTTCTAAGCCAATACGTCGTCGTTCCCGCGCAGGCGGGAATCCAAGTTCGTCGAATCCTATTAACGCTTGGCGTTAGTGGTCTGCATAAAACTTGGGTCCCCGCCTGCGCGGGGACGACGGTGTTCAGGGGTTACGATTACTTTGCCAAGTCCACCGCGTACAAAGCAAACCCCTTCCCCGCCCCGTCATCCGCAGCCAGCTGCGACACATTCTCCAACCCGGCAGCCCGCGCCAGCTCCAGCTTGCCCGGCGCCGAATGGAACACCACCGGCCCCTTGGTCGCCGCCTTCGCAAAGCGCCAGCTGCGCTGCGAACCGTTGGCCGCGCGGCCCAGGCGCTTCGCTTCCTTGATATAGGCAATCAGCACGTCGCGGCTGGCGTCCGGCGCCGTGAACACCGTCTTCGCGCCGCCCTCCAGGCCCGGGAAGTTGCCGCCGCCGCTGGCGCGGTAGTTATTCGTCGCGACCAGGAATTCCTGCCCCGCGGGCAGCGGCGCGCCGTGCAGCTGCAGGTTGCGGATGCGCTGGCCCGGCGGCTGCGTCACGTCGATCTCGTAGCTGAGCTCCGGCGAGGTCACGGTGTCGAAGTTATAACCGGGGAAGCCGGTGTTGACCAGCTCCTGCGGCTCGCTCCGGTTCGGGTCGATAGTATTGAAGCGGCCCGCCGCCTTTTCCAGCCAGGCTTTCAAACCAGCGCCGTCGACCTTCACCACCGCCAGCGCATTCGGATACAGGTAGAGGTCGGCCGCGTTATTAAGCGCCAGGTCGCCGGCGGCGACGTCAGTGTAGTCGAGCACCCCGGCCGAACCGGTCTTGAAGGGCGCCGACACCGACAACACCGGCAGCTTCGCATACTGCGGCAGGTTCTCGGCCACGTAATGGCGCACGTAGTCGGCCTGGGCCTGGTTGACGATCTGGATTGCCGAGACGTCGCCGACGTCGGCGAAATAGGTCGACATGCGGAAGTCCGCGCTGCCGATCGGCGTCTTCACGTAGCGGATCGTGGCCTCGTGCTCGTCCTTCACCAGCGACATCACCGCCGGATCGGCCGGCACATAGCTCTTGTCCGGCTGCTGGGTGCTGCGGTTCTCGACGATGGCGGCGTCGTGGTCGGCGTGCCAGCGCTTGCCGTCGTAGCGCAGCTGCAGGCGCACCACGCCCAGGTTCTTGCCCCACAGGTTGGCCATCACGGTGGGGACGCCGAACACCCTGCCCGTCACCTTGTCGACGTGCGGCAGGTTGAACTGGCCCACGGTGCTGGACGGGTTCGGGAACAGCTGGTGCGAGTGGCCGAGCAGCAGCGCGTCGATGCCTGGAACCTGCGCCAGGTAGTAATTCCCGTTCTCCATCGTCGGCGAATACGGGCTGGCATCCAGGCCGCCGTGCGAGATCGCCACCACCAGGTCGGCGCCCCTGGCGCGCATCTCCGGCAGGTAGCGCTTCGCGGTCTCGACCAGGCCTTCGGTATAGATCTTCCCCTCCAGCCAGCGGCGGTCCCAGTTGACGATGGCCGGCGGCGTGAAGCCGATGATGCCGACCTTGACGGTGGCTTCGAAGGGCTTGCCGTTAGCGTCGACCGCCCTGATGCGCTTGCTGAGGATGCGGTAGGGCTCGAACAGCGGCTTCTTCGTCTTCGTGCTGTAGACGTTGGCCAGCACCACCGGGAAGCCCGGTCCGGCGCACTGCTTGCGCGGCACGCCCTCGACATCGAGGCGCTGGCCGGTCACCAGGCCCAGGTAGGCCAGGCCGAAATTGAAATCGTGGTTGCCGATGCCGATGCCGTCATAGCCGATCTTCTTCATCGCCTTGTAGATGCCCAGCAGCTGGCCGCAGCGCAGCGGTTCGACGGTGGCCTGGTAGTCGCCCAGCGCATTGCCCTGGATGGTGTCGCCGTTGTCGAACAGCAAGGTGTTCGGGAAGTCCCGGCGCGCCTGGGCGATCAGCGCGGCGGTGCGGTCCAGGCCCAGCGAAGGGTCGGCGGCCAGCTTGAAGTAGTCGTAGCCGACCACCGCCGAGTGCAGGTCGGTGGTTTCCAGGATCGCCAGTTCGGCGCTGCTGCCGGCTTTCGGCGCGGCCGCCAGGACGGGCGCGGACAGGATGAGTGAGGATGCGAAAAGGACGAGTTTCATGCCTTCATCATAAGGCAGCTGCCTACCGCGGGGCAAGAATGGCCACGGAACGCGCGGCCGAAGCCCCTCCTGCGGTATAATCTCCGGTTCGATTCAACCTACTAAAAATACGTCACCGACCATGGAAGCTGAACGCATCAACGCCCTTTCCGCCCTGCTGAACGACCTGAGCAGCCGTGAAGCCGAACTTCGGAGGTATCTTTGACTTCGATAAGAAGTCGGAGAAACTAGAACAGGTCAACCAGGAACTGGAAGACCCGACCGTCTGGAACGACCAGAAGCGCGCCCTCGACCTGGGCAAGGAAAAGAAGGCGCTCGAAGGCGTC
>FTCT01001355.1_pt1 | contig 13391 bp, 13 predicted proteins | sample 1658881 | NCBI WGS metagenome assembly FTCT01 (sample SAMEA3914864, study PRJEB12502) | metagenome | biome: forest; material: soil | place: USA | collected 2012-03-12 | depth 0.3 m | reverse complement strand
GGCGATCTTGAACGCCTCGTGGATGATCTGCGGCAGGTCGCGGACGTCTTTGACCAGGTAGTTGTGCTTGGTGCACGAGCGGGTCATGCCGACCGTGTCTGCTTCCTGGAAGGCGTCGGTGCCGATCAGATGGGTGGGGACCTGGCCGGTGATGACGACCATCGGGATCGAGTCCATCAGGGCGTCCATGATGCCGGTGATGGCGTTGGTCGCGCCCGGACCCGAGGTGACCAGCACGACGCCCGGCTTGCCCGAGCTGCGGGCGTAGCCTTCGGCGGCATGGGTCGCGCCCTGCTCGTGTCGGACCAGGATGTGTTGCAGGCGCGGCTCGTGGAACAGCGCGTCATAGATCGGCAGGACCGCGCCGCCCGGATAGCCGAACAGAACCTCGACGCCTTGGTCCACGAGGCCGCGGACCACGATCTCGGCGCCGGTCATGGCGCGGTCTGCGGTCTGGGCGGGAGCCTTGCTCTCGATGGTCTGGTGAGCGGTCATGGGACGGATCCGGTGGGGTTCGGGAAAGGAGTAGGCGGAAAAGAAAAAAGGTCCCGAAGGACCTTTGCGCGCGCGACCGAGCTACGACGTGACTTCAAGGTCACCCCGCGAACGGCCGCTCCATAAGTACGATCATGGTTTTGCGCACGAGTCTTGCTCCAAAGCTACGGAATGGGTGATGACATGCGCCAGATGGAGCGTCAAGGCGCTCTTTGCCGCAAGGTTGTGCCTTTCCGGGGCGGTGTGACATTACCAGAATTCGACGCGGCGAGGGGCAGGTTTGACCCGCCTGCACCGATCTCATGAAAACCAGACGCCCCTTGACGTCCGAGCCGCGCGAATTTCTGGCCGAAGCCTAGGCCTTCTGGGCTTCCAGCGTGTCGGCCAGCAGCGTCAGCGCGGCGGCCGCGAAGGCCTGCATGTTGGCGGGCCGCTCGCCATGGCCGGTCTCGATCGTGTGGCTGACCGAGGCTTCCTCGCCGACCACGGCCATGCAGCAATGGCCGGGCGCGTCGCCGTAGCGGTTGCCGTCCGGGCCGGCGGCGCCGGTTTCCGACAGGCCCCAGGTCGCCTTGAGGTTCTTGCGGGCCACGCGGGCCAGCATCACGGCGTAGGGCTCGCTGGCTGAACGCAGCCCGTCCATGGCCTTCTGCGGGATGTCCATCAGGGTCAGGCGGGCCCGCGCCGTGTAGACGACGGCGCCGCCGACATAGAACTTCGACGCGCCCGGCACGGCCAGCAGGGCCGCCGAGATCAGGCCGCCGGCCGAGGACTCGGCGATGGCCAGCGTCTCGCCACGGGCGGTCAGCTGCTGGGCGACGCGTTCGGCCAGGGCGTTGAGATCGGTCATCTTGCGTCTTTCGTCTGGGCTGAGCGGTGGTCGTCCTTCTCTCCCATACGGGCAAGCGACGGGCGTGCAAACACGGCGGATCGAGAGGCAGAAACGAAGCTCTCGCCAAGATTGAGAGGATGTGCTCACCATGGCCAAGCTCAACCTGGAGGTCCTTCGTGCTTCTGCAAGCCGCCACGCCGCCCGCCGCGACCGCGCCCGCCAGTCCTCAGCCGCAACTCGTGCGCATGGCGACGGTCTCGCAGAAGGCCCGGCAACTGCTGCTGACCAAGGCCAAGCGGACCGAGGCGGTGGTGGTGCACCAGCAGATCTTCCTGCGCACCGTGGCCAAGCCGGGCGCGGTCGCGGTAGCGCCGGCCGGCGTGACCGTCTCGGCCATTCCCTGCGCCTGGACGGTCGAGTCCTACCTGCAGCGCAACATCTGCTTCTATTCGATCACGGGCCTTCTGGGCTGCACCGAGGACATGACCAAGCCGCTGATCGCCACCGAGCGCGGCCAGGCCGACCTGTCGGCAGGCATGGCTTGCGAAGTCGGCGCCCAGCCGGTGGCGGCCGCCGAAGCCCGGGTGATCGCCAGCCTGGATCGCACCAAGGACCAGGTGCTGGACGAGGACTACCGACTGGCGGTCAAGCGCAACTCGTCGGCACGGGCTCGGTCATCACGGAGCGCTGATGCGCTGCCAGTCCGGCGTCTGGTTCCTGAACCAGGTGAGCTGACGCTTGGCGTAGCGGCGGGTCTCCTGGCGCGCGGCGTCCAGGGCCTGGTCCAGCGTGGTCTCGCCGCGCAGGTGAGCGGCGAACTCGCGATAGCCGACGGCCTTGAGCGCGGGGAGGGCGGGATCCAGGCCCCGCGCCTCCATGGCCCGCACCTCGTCCAGGGCGCCGTGCTCGACCATGACCGACAGGCGCGCGTCGCAGCGGGCGTAGAGGTCGGCGCGGGGCGGATCCAGCACCACGCCTTTCCAGCTGCCCGGGGCGATGGCGGGCTTGGTGTCGGTCTGCCAGGACGTCAGGGACTTGCCGGTGGCGATGGCCACGGCGTGGGCGCGGACCAGGCGCTGGCGATCGCCCACTTCGATGCGGGCCTCGGCCTCTGGGTCGAGGGGCCTCAGGATCTGGCGAAACTCTTCCTCGCCCCGGGCGGCGTAGAGCAGGCCGGAGATCTCGCGCTGGGTCTCGGGCACCGGCGGCACGTCGGCCAGGCCGTGAGTCAGGGCGCGGAAATAGAGACCGGTGCCGCCGACCACGATCGCGGGATTTCCCCGCGCCTCGATCTCGGCCAGGACCTTGGTCGCCGCTTCCAGCCAGCGACCGACCGACCAGCCGACGGACGCGTCGACCACCTCGAACAGGTGATGCGGCGCCTGGGCGGCTTCCTCGGGCGAGGGGCCGGCGGTCAGGACGCGCAGGCCCGCATAGATCTGCATCGAGTCAGCGTTGACGATCTCGCCGCCCGTCTCGCGCGCCAAGCGTAGCGCATAGGCCGACTTGCCGCTGGCCGTCGGACCGGCGACGAGCCGGATGCGGTGATCATCCAGGGGGGCGTCAGACTCAGGGAAGCTCATGCGTCCGTCCTACCTTATCGCGACCAGCCTTGCCGCATCCGTGGCGCTTTCGCCAGACCGAGGAAGGCGGGGGGAGGGCTGGCGACGCCGGCGTCACGCGCTGCGCCGACGTTGGCGGATGGCGGGGGCGGATGACCGATGCGGGTTGACGGGCGCGGGCGGACGGCTTAGCGCCCGCCCATGCTCGCCATCACGCTTGTCGGCCACGGTGCCGAAACCGTTGCTCGCTCTCTTGGTTTGGGAGAGCCGGTCGTCCTGGGTCCCGACGCGGTCGACCTGTCGGCGGAGGGCGAGGTCGCGGATCTGCGCGCCCGCGTGGCGCAGGCCGTCGGCGACCAGCCGATCGACTTCGCCGTTCAGCCGGCCGAAAGCCGCAAGAAGCGCCTGCTGATCGCCGACATGGACTCGACGATCATCAATGTCGAATGCCTGGACGAGCTGGCCGACTTCGCCGGCGTCAAGGAACAGGTCTCGGAGATCACCGAGCGCGCCATGCGCGGCGAGCTGGCCTTCGAGGGCGCCCTGCGCGAGCGGGTGGGCATGCTGAAGGGCCTGGGCGTCGAGGCGCTGCAGAGCTGCTACGACCAGCGCGTGAAGCTGAACCCGGGCGCCGAGACCCTGGTCCGCACCATGGCCAAGCACGGCGCGCGCTGCGCCCTGGTCTCGGGCGGCTTCACCTTCTTCACCAGCCGGGTGGCGCAGGCGGCGGGCTTCCACCTGAACCGCGCCAACACCCTGATCGAGCTGGACGGCGCCCTGACCGGCCATGTCGGCGACCCGATCCTGGGCAAGGAGGCCAAGCTGGCCGCCTTGAACGAGGAGACGGCGGACCTGGGCGTGACGCCCGCCGACGCCCTGGCGGTGGGCGACGGCGCCAACGACCTGGCGATGATCGAGGCCGCGGGCCTGGGCGTGGCCTATCGCGCCAAGCCGATCGTCGCGGCTCAGGCCGACGCCAAGGTCGACCATACCGACCTGACCACCTTGCTGTATTTCCAGGGCTACAAGGCCGAGGAGTTCGTCTCGTGAGCTTTCCCCAGCGCGTCGAGGGCGTCGTGTTCGACATGGACGGCCTGCTGCTCGACACCGAGATCGTCTATCGCGCCGCCATGATCGAGGCGGGCGCGGTGTTCGGCGTCCAGCTGACCGGCGAGATCTACGCGTCGATGGTCGGCAAGACCAATCCCGAATGCGGCGCGATGCTGCGGGACCTGTTCGGCGAGAATTTCCCGGTCCAGGCCTTCTTCGAACGCGTCTGGGCCGATGTCGAAGACCTGCTGGAAGCCGAGACCAAGCTGAAGGCCGGCGTGGTCGAGATCCTCGACTATCTGGACGATGTGGGCCTGCCGCGCGGCATCGCCACCTCGAACGGGATCGCCGCCGTCGAGCGCTATCTGGGACGCTTCGATCTGCTGCACCGCTTCAACGCGGTGGTCGCCCACCACGACGTCGACAAGCACAAGCCGGCGCCCGATCCCTATCTGGAAGCCGCCCGCCGCCTGGGCGTCGACCCGGCCCATTGCCTGGCGCTGGAAGACAGCCACCCGGGCGTCCGCGCCGCCCACGCGGCCGGCATGATGACGGTGATGGTGCCCGACATCCTCGATCCCAACGAGGAGATGCACGACAAGTGCGTCCACATCGCCGACAGCCTGCACCACGTGATGGACCTGCTGAAGGCGTCGGTCTAGCCGATCTGCTCCCCTTTTGGGGGAGCTGTCGCAGAGCGACTGAGGGGGATGATGCGGCCTAGGCCGAGCTGCCTCCTCCGGCCCTCTGGGCCACCTCCCCCAGAGGGGGAGGAGAAGGTATTCCTCAGCGGAACAGGTTCGCCAGCGAGGCCCAGGCGCCGGAGATCGTCGTCCAGGACAGCGTCGAGTTCTGCGCCGCCTCCAGGTTTCGCCGCTGCGCTTCCGCCCGCTTTTCGGCGCGGGCTTGGGCCCCGCCAGTCAGGATCTGATGCCAGCGCTGCGGCTTGCCATAGGCGCCGGGGTCCAGGGGCGAGCGACGTTTCGTGGCCATCTTGACCTCTCCACAACCGACGCGAGCTTAGCACGCGCCGATCGCGGACCCAAGGGTCAGGCGCTCTTGCGCGCCTCGTCGGCGGGCAGCTCGATCGACCACTCGCCCAGGAACGCGACCAGCTTGTCCAACGCCATCGGCCGGGCGATGTGATAGCCCTGCGCGATGTCGCAGCCCATCAGCTGCAGCGCCGCCAGGCCCTCGCGGGTCTCGACGCCCTCGGCGGTGACCTTCATGCCCAGGCTGTGAGCCAGGTCGACCGTGGACTTGACCAGCAGGGCGTCCTTGCCGCCGGCCTCCAGCGTCATGACGAAGGCCTTATCGATCTTCAGCTCGTCGGCGCGGATCTGCTTCAGATAGGCCAGGGACGACAGGCCCGAGCCGTAATCGTCGATCGAGACCGAGATGCCGGCCTCGGCGAAGCGTTCCAGCACGCCCAGGGCGACGTCGGGATTGCCGATGACGGCCGTTTCGGTGATCTCGAAGCACATGCGCGCGCCCGCCTTGGCGACCTCGGCGATGGCGTATTGCGCGAAGGCGTGGTCGTCGATCAGACGGCCCGAGACATTGACCGACATCAGCACGTCGTGGCCGGCCGCGCGCAGACGGGCCTGATCCTCGATGGCCTGGCCCAGGACGTAATCGGTCAGCGCGCGGATGTGGCCGGTCTCCTCGGCCATGCCGACGAAGAGGTCAGGGCCCAGGAAGCCGCGCGTGGGGTGGTTCCAGCGCACCAGCGCCTCGACCCCGGTGATCGCGCCGGTGCGCAAATCGAGCTTGGGCTGGTGGTTCAGATAGAGCGCGCCGTCGCGGACGGCCTCCAGCATCTCGCTCATCAGCGAAAGATTGGCGCGCGGGTCGCCATAGGCGTCGGCGTCGAACACCATCAGCTTCTTGCGGGCGGCGCGGGCTTGATCCAGGGCGATCAGGGCGCGCTCGATCAGTCGGCCGGCGTCGAGGACGTCGACCGGCGTGGCGGCCACGCCGTGGGTGATGTGGACGTCGATCATCTCGCCGTCGATCAGGATCGGCGCTTCCAGGCCTGGCAAGAAGGCCTCGGCGCGCGACAGCACGCCGTCCAGGTCGCCGGTAGCCGAGATGGTGCAGAGGATCGAGGTGGTCAGGCGGCCGACGATGACGCCAGGCACGGTCTCGGCGACGCGCTGACCCAGCCGGGCGACCAGCTGGGTGGCCAGCTCGTAGCCGATCGCGGCGCGCACCTGCGGGAAGCGGTCGAAGCCGATGGTGCTGATCACCACCTGCTCGCCGGGACCCAGCTCGGCCAGGCGCATCTCGATGGCGCGCTCCAGGGCGCGGCGGTTGGGCAGGCCGGTCTCGCCGTCGTGCAGCGCCTGACGGATCATATCCGCCTCGCGCTCGCGGATCTCGCTGGCCATCAGGTTGAAGCTCTGCGCCAGGCGGCCGATCTCGTCGCGGGTGGTGACCTCGACATTGACGTCCTCACCGCGCTGCAGGCGCTGGGCGGCGGCGTCCAGGGCGATGATCGGCTTGGAGAGGCCGCGCGAGAGGGCCCAGCTGGCGGCGGCCACCAGGGCCGCGCCGATCAGGCCGACGATGACGACGGCGGCCATCAGGGGGCGATAGGGGGCCATGGCCTGGGCCATGGGGTAGCGCAGCACCAAAGCCGCGCCGCTGGCCTTGTCCAGGGCCTTGATCGGCTTGACCAGCACCAGGCTATCGGCCCCGCCACGCAGCATGGTCGGCGCGGCCAGCCTGTCGTGCATGGCCTTGGCCACGAAGCCGGCGAGGGCGGTGTTGCCGGGACCCCGGTCGGCCGAGATCCACTGGTCGCCGCGCTGGTCGAAGACCTGGGCGTCCAGGCCGATGGCCGACAGTTTCTCCAGGGCCTGCATCTCAGGCTCGTCCAGCTTGGCGGCGAAGACGACCCAGCCGGTCAGGGTGGGCGACAGGATCGGGGCCGAGATCACCTGGTAGGGGCGGCCGTCGATGGTGAAGACGCCCTGCGCGCCATCCTCGGCGTCCAGCGCGGCCCACAGTTTCTCGAGGTTCAGGCGCGCGGGATCCAGGCCCACGACGTCGCCGTCCATGCTGACGGTGAAGGCCAGGTCGAGGCCTAGGCGCTGGCGCAGGTTGGTGACGGCCGACTCCACGGTCGGGCGGTCGTGGGTGGCGACCGCGGCGCGGAAGCCGAAGTCGCGCGACAGAAGCTCGGCGCCGTCATGCAGGCGTTGGGTGCGCAGCGCCCAGACCCGGTCGAACACCGTGCCCGAAGCCGCCAACTCCTCGCGCACCGCGCGCTGGGCGTTGCTGGCGATCGCCACATAGACCGTGACAGCCACCAGGCTCAGCGCCAGGGCGAAGAGCCCAGCGTAGAGGACTGTCAGCTTGGTCTGGAGGCGCTGGAACATGGCCGGGTTCAGTGTCCGCCGGGCGCGCGCAGTTCGACCGAGACGGCTTCGCGCGCCGCGCCGCCGCCGACGCTGGCGGTCGAGAGGGTCTTCTCGTTCTTCAGCGCGCGCATGTAGGGGTGCCAGACCTTGGCGACGACCGCGCCGGGCGGGACGTCCTGGATGGTCACCACGCCGTTGGCGTCGGTCTTGCCGGCGTACTGGGTGTCGACCACGCGGATGAAGCCGACCATCTGGTCGTGGATGTTGCAGCCGATGGCCACCGCGCCGGCCACGTTCATCTTGGCGGTGCGGTTCTCTTCGTGGCCGAACAGCTTGATCTCGAACTTGTTGCCGGCCGAGAACGAATAGACGTGGTGGCGCACCTTATCGAGGTTGGGGAACGACACGTCTGCCCCGACCGGAACCACCAGCATGAACGGGGTGAACTGGATGTTCTGCTGAGCCACGCGGTAGGGCCAGGGGAACTTGATCGGTCCCTTGGTCGGCTGGCCGTTCGGATAGACCATCACCACGGCGTCGGGCACGGGCTTGCCGTCGGCGCCTTTGACAGTGACCGTGAAGTCGCCTGCAAATGCGCGTCCGCCCCAGAGCGCAACCATAAGAAGTAGTGCTGCGTATCTCATCAGGTTTTTCCTACGCGGCTTCGAGTGAAATGCGCGTTAACGCACCGATCCAAATGTCGCGGGCCGTGAGGCGCCTGTTTTGAGTTTCCGGCTTTACTTGGAAACCGTCTGTAAAAGCTTTGTAGACCAAGTTCCCGCGCATCCGGCGAGGTGTGGGGGCTCGTCGCCGGACCTCTAGGAGACGGTGATGAAGCGATTTTCGCGCGCGGCGTTCGCCGTCGCTATTCTTGGCGCCTGCGCTGCGTCCGGCGCGCATGCCGGCGAGCTGGAAACGGGCGGCAAGCTGCTGCTGACCCACGGCGTCAGCGCGGTGGAAGGCGGCGCGGGCGGGGGCTTGTCGACCTGGGCGGTGATCGCCGGCGACGAGACCAATCGCGGCGTCGGCGGCGAAGCGCACGTCACCTATGTCGGCGTCTCCGACTACAAGCTGCGTTCGTTTGGCGGCGCGATGGGTTGGCATGACCGGATCGAGGTCTCGGCCGCCCGCCAGGACTTCGACACCGGCGCGACGGGCGCCAAGCTGGGCCTGGGCAAGGGCTTCACCTTCAAGCAGACCGTGCTGGGCGTGAAGGTCCGGGTGCTGGGCGACGCGGTCTACACGCAGGACAGCTGGATCCCGCAGGTCAGCGTCGGCGCGCAGTACAAGCACAACAACCAGGACGCCATCGTCCACGCCGTCGGCGCCAAGGACGACAGCGGCGTCGACTACTATGTGGCCGCCACCAAGCTCTTGCTCGACAAGTCGCTGGTGCTGAACGGCACGGTGCGCCTGACCAAGGCCAACCAGACGGGCCTCTTGGGCTTCGGCGGCGACAAGAACGACAGCTACAAGCCCCAGTTTGAAGGCTCGGCCGGCTATCTGCTGAGCAAGCGCCTGGTGGTCGGGGCCGAGTACCGGACCAAGCCCAGCAACCTGGGCTTCGCCAAGGAAGACGACTGGAAGGACCTGTTCGCGGCCTATGCGATCAACAAGCACCTGTCGGTGACCGCCGCCTATGTCGACCTGGGCGACATCGCCACCTTCAAGAACCAGCGCGGGGTCTATCTCTCGCTGCAAGCCGGCTTCTAAGGGGACCGCGCCGATGAAAAAGACCCTCGTCCTCGCCGCCTTTGCGGCCCTGACCCTTTCCGGCTCGGCCTTCGCCCAGGACGCCGTCCCGCCCGGCGAGAAGCCCGTCGAGGCGTACAAGCACTCGAACGCCAACGCCGGCGCGACCCCGATCACCGACCCGTCGGTGTGGAAGGCGTTCCACGGCAAGGAAGGCGTCGATCGCATCGTCGAGACCCTGGTCGAGCGCAATTTCGCCGACCCCCGGATCAAGGACTTCTTCGCCGCCGCCGACAAGGTGCGCCTGAAGCGGACCCTGAAGGAGCAGTTCTGCTACATCCTGGGCGGCGGCTGCGACTACACCGGCAAGGACATGCGCGAGTCCCACAAGGACCAGGGCACGACCAACAAGGACATGAACGCGCTGATCGAGAACCTGCAGTTCGCCATGGACCAGGAACACGTGCCCTTCGCCGCCCAGAACAAGCTGCTGGCCAAGCTGGCCCCGCAGCAGAAGGACATCGTCGAGCGCTAGCTAGTGGGGAGGGGGCGTTCCGCACTTGTAAATCCACCGCCCCACGCGGATATGAGGCCCCTCGAACTTGAGAGGCCTGCCCGTGACCACCACCCTCGACGACGCCCGCGTGGCGCTGGACCGCATCGCCGACCCGGTGAGCGGGCAGGGGCTGGTGACCGCCGGCCTCGTGCAAGGCCTGGTGGTCCGCGAGGGCCGCGCCGGCTTCATGCTGGAGGTGCCGGCCAGCCGCGCCGCCGCCTACGGCCTGATCCGCGACGTCGCCGAAAAGACCCTGGCCTCCCTGCCAGGCATCGAGGTCGCCCAGGTGGTCCTGACCGCCCAGGCCGCCGAGGGCGCGACCCGGGTGCGCAAGGGCGCCAAGATCACTGAAGACCCGCAGGCCCGCATGGTCCCGCCGCCGGAGGCCGAGAAGCCCGCCCACGTGCGCCACGTGATCGCCGTGGCCTCGGGCAAGGGCGGGGTGGGCAAGTCGACCGTCTCGACCAACCTGGCTGTCGCGTTCGCGCGCATGGGCCTGCGCGTGGGTCTGCTGGACGCCGACATCTACGGCCCCTCGGCCCCGAAGATGATGGGCGTCGACGGCGACCCGTTGTTCCAGGACAACAAGCTGCAGCCGCTGGAAGCTCATGGCGTCAAGCTGATGTCGATCGGCTTCATCGTCGACGAGGGCAAGGCGATGATCTGGCGTGGTCCGATGGCTTCGTCGGCCGTCCGCCAGATGATCCACGACGTGGCCTGGGGTTCGGAGAAAGAGCCGCTGGACGTGCTTGTCGTCGACCTGCCGCCGGGCACGGGCGATGTCCAGCTGACCCTGGTGCAAAAGCTGCGCATCGACGGCGTCGTGCTGGTCACCACGCCCCAGGAGATCGCCCTGATCGACGCGCGCCGGGCGGCGGCGATGTTCGACAAGACCGCGACGCCGGTCCTGGGCCTGATCGAGAACATGGCCTATTTCGCCGATCCCTCGACCGGCGCCCCGATCCCGATCTTCGGCGAGGGCGGCGGCGTGGCCGAGGCCGAGCGCCTGAAGACCCCGCTGCTGGGCCGCGTGCCGATCGAGATCGCCGTCCGCGCCGGCGGCGACGCCGGCGTTCCGGCCGTGATCTCCGAACCCAAGGGCCAGGCCGCGCAGGTGTTCGTGGCGGCGGCCAAGGCGCTGTGGGAGCGGGTTAGCTCCTAACGACTGTCATCCCGGCCGCAGCGAAGCGGAGAGCCGGGACCGCAACGAACTCAAAGCTTCCGGAGGTCCCGGGTCAGCGCGCTGCGCGCTTGCCCGGGATGACAGTTTTCAATGCAAAGAAAAGCCCGCCCGGATCGCTCCGGGCGGGCTTCTTGTTCTAGAGCGTCGTCAGCTTAGAAGCTGAAGCGCGCGCCGGTCGACAGCACGACGGCCGAACCCTCGACATTGCCGCGCAGGTTGACGACCGAGCTGGTGGCCGTCGTGTCGGTGCGGTTGATCTTGGTGTCGTCGAAGCTGATGTAGCTGAGCGCGGCGTCCAGCTTCAGGTTCTCGGTGGCGGCATAGGTGGCGCCGACGGCGTACATCATGCGGTCGCCGTCCGGCACGCGGGCGGTGCGGCCGACGTCCGGCGTCGGGGTCGGGTCGTACTGGACGCCCGTGCGCAGGGTCAGCTTCGGCGTGGCCTGGTAGTCGACGCCGACGGCGTAGGTGGTGATGTCCTTGTAGTTCTGCGGCACGGTGCTGGCCGAGCCCGGGAACGTGACGCGGATGGCGTCGAACTCGCTCCAGCCCACGCGGCTGACCGAGCCGTTCAGGGTCATCTTGTCGTTGACGGCCCAGCGGGCGCCGACATTGGCGATCCAGGGCAGGGTGATCTTGGCCTGACCGCCGACCTTGAAGTTGTTGGCGGCGGGGATCGGGGCCAGCAGGCCGGCGACGGTGACGTCACCCTTCAGCTTCTGGTCGATCTTGCTGCGATAGCTGGCGCCGATGGTCAGGGCCTTGCTGGGGTGCAGCTGGGCGCCGACGGTGTAGCCATAGGCCCAGCTGTCGCCCTTCAGCGCCTGCGTGCCATCGGGCTGCAGCGGCGAGATGTTGGGCAGGGCGTTGGTCAGCTCGGCGTCGGCGTACATGGCCGTGAAGCCCACGCCCAGGTCGATGAAGTCGCTCAGCTTGTAGGCGGCGACGCCGTCGATGTTGACCGTGCGCAGCTGCGACTTCAGCGCGTCATAGCGGGTCCAGCTGGTGCTGCCGTACTTGGTGGTGAAGTTGTACGGCGCGGCGACCAGCAGGCCCAGCGACAGCTTGTCGTTGACGCGCCAGGCGCCCGACAGGTTCGGGACCAGGCCGTTCTCGATCGGCTTGTAGGCGACATTGGCGCCGCCGACCGGGGTGGTCAGGCCGGCCGGGGGGACCGGGCGGGTGATGGTCGAACCGGTGTCCGAGACCTTCGAGTCGACCAGGATGCCGTTCAGGCCGACATAGACTTCGTTGTGGTCGATGCCGGCGATCGAGGCGGGGTTCCACCACAGGCTGGCGACGCCCTTGTCGGCGACTTCGCCCGAATAGGCGCGGCCGGTGCCGCGGACCGATTGTTCCTGGATGTAGAACGCCGAGGCGGAGGCTTGGGTGGCGGCGACGATCGCCGCGAGAGCGACGCCGGCGGCGAGGCTGGTACGCGAGAGAGACATGTGACTGCGACCTTCTTGGGGAGGAAGAGGCCCGCCGAACACCTTATGGCGCTCGAGGAGCGCCGCGTTTAACGCATCTGTTCAAATAGCGTTGCTATAAATTGTTAGGCGCGTGAATTTTGTCAGTTTTGTTAAAGAAACGGGGGCGCGAGGCCCCCGTATCAATCGTCGTTATGTCAAAACCGGCGTTCTTGAATATTGAAAGCGCGGTTTTCCTTCCGCTAGGTCAACCGCCGGCCATCTTGCGGAAGAACTTCTGACCCTGCTCGCCGCCGTTGAAATAGGCCTTCTGGCCATCCTCGGCGGTGATCTTGTCCCAGCTGTCGCGGACTTCCTCGGCCGACAGGCCGTCCTCGCCCAGATAGACGCCTTCGGTCTCGTAGATGCGCGACAGGGCGAAGGCGCCGGCGCCGGCGGTCAGGATCGCGCCGGTAGGCGCTTCGTCCGAGGCCAGGAAGACGACGCCCGGGGTGACGTATTCCGGGGCCAGCTTGGCCAGCACTTCCGGCGGCATCAGGCCTTCGGTCATGCGGGTGGCTGCGACCGGGCTGATGGCGTTGATCTTCACGTCGTTCTTGGCGCCCTCGAGCTTGAGGGTGTTCATCAGGCCCAGCACCGCCATCTTGGCCGCGCCGTAGTTGGACTGGCCGAAGTTGCCGTACATGCCCGACGACGAGGTGGTCACGACGATACGGCCGTAGTTCTGGGCCTTCATGATGTCCCAGACCGCCTTGATCGGCTTGAAGGTGCCCCAGACGTGCACCTGCATGACCAGCTCGAAGTCCTCGAGCGCCATCTTGGTCAGGGTCTTGTCGCGCAGAATGCCGGCGTTGGCGATCAGGATGTCGATGCGGCCCCAGGCGTCCATGGCGGTCTGCACCATGTTGGCCACGCCCGCGTCGTCGGTCACCGAGGCGCCGTGGGCGATGGCTTCGCCGCCGAACGCCTTGATCTCGTCGACGACCTTCTGGGCCGCTTCGGACGAGCCGCCCGAGCCGTCCATCGAGCCGCCCAGATCGTTGACGATCACCTTGGCGCCGCGACGCGCCAGTTCCAGGGCGTGCTGCCGGCCAAGGCCGCCGCCGGCGCCCGTCACGATCGCCACCTTGCCGTCGAAGCGGATGTCCGCCATGCCGAAGTCTCCCTCAAACGCGTGTTTGGTTTGGCCGTGTTGTGCGGCGCGGGAGAGGGGAGGTCAAGGGCGG
>FTCT01000588.1_pt1 | contig 13431 bp, 9 predicted proteins | sample 1658881 | NCBI WGS metagenome assembly FTCT01 (sample SAMEA3914864, study PRJEB12502) | metagenome | biome: forest; material: soil | place: USA | collected 2012-03-12 | depth 0.3 m | reverse complement strand
GCACCCGGACTATGTGAACCACGTCCAGCGCGGCAAGAACCAGAAGGCTCTGGACGCGCTCATCGAAGCCTGGACCAAGACCCTGACCGTCGACGCCGTCGAGGCCAAGATGATCGCGGCGGGCGTGCCGGCCGGAAAGATCTATCGCGCGCCCGAGATGCTAGCCGACCCGCATTTCGAAGCTCGCGAGTCGATCGTCACCCTGGACCACCCGCGCTGGGGGTCCTTGCCGATGCAGAACGTCATGCCCAAGCTGTCGAAGACCCCCGGCGGCGTCCGCGCCATCGCCTCCCAGGCGGTCGGCCAGGACAACGCGGCGGTGTGGGGGCAAGAGCTAGGCCTGTCGGCCGACGAGTTGTCGGCCTTCGCCAAGCAGGGCGTGATCTAGGAACCAGCATGGCCGAAGACCTGAACGCGGACTACCACAAGGCCGGCTTCGGCGGACGCCTGGCCTTTGGCCAGCGCCCCGCCCTGCTGATCATCGACGTGGTCGACGCCTATCTCCTGCCGGACTCGCCGCTCTATGCCGGCGTCGAGGACGCCCTGGCCAGCAACGCCCGCCTGCTGAAGGCCGCGCGTGAGGCCGGCATCCCGGTGATCTTCACCAATGTCGTCTACCAGGCCGGCGTCGGCGGGCGTGACGGCGGGGTGTTCTATCGCAAGGTGCCGGCGCTGAAGGCCTTCCAGGCCGGATCGCCCCTGGGCGCCTTCCCGAAGGAAATCACGCCCATCGACGGCGAGATCGTGATCTCCAAGCAGTACGCCTCGGCCTTCTTCGGCACGCACCTGGCCTCGACCCTGACCGCCATGGGCGTCGACACCGTGGTGATGGGCGGCTTCTCGACCTCGGGCTGCGTGCGGGCCAGCGCCCTGGACGCCCTACAACACGGCTTCATCCCCTTCGTCGTGCGGGAAGCCGCCGGCGATCGGGACGAACGGGTGCAGGAGGCCAACCTCTTCGACCTCCAGGCCAAGTACGCCGAAGTGGTCCCCGAGGCCGAGGCCCTGGCCCTGATCGCCGGCCCGGCCAAGCTTTAACAGGGCTATTTCCAGCGGTTTCAACCGTGCCGGATCGTAATGCGGCGTACGAACGGCGGTGGCGCCCGTTGCCGGACGAAATGGATCGCTCCGGCATACAAACCGAGGCGTCAGCCAAATCGTAACCGCTTCAACGCTTGTCATGGCGCGATCGAAAGCAGGTCGGTCGGCGTTCCGGTCTGGCGCGATCAGCTCCCCGTGGTCGGAGTCCAGCCGCCACCCAGGGCCCGGAACGACCGCACCGCCGCGCGGGCGGCCTCGGTGTCCGCCTGGGCGCGGGCGTCGCGGGCCGCCAGCAGACGGGCGTCGGCGTCCAGCACCTCGATCAGGCTGACCGCGCCGGCCTTGTAGGCCAGTTCGGACGCCGAGCGGGCTTTGGACAGCGACTGCTCGCCGCCGACCAGGATGCGGGCTTCGTCCTCGCGCTTGACCAGGCTGGAGAAGGCGTCCTCGACATCGGCCGTGGCCCGCAGCACCGACTGCTGATAGGCGGCCAAGCTCTCGGCGTTGCGGCCCTTGGCGACCTTGATCTCGGCATTGACCCGGCCGAAGTCGAACAGACGCCAGCGCAGACCCAAGACGCCTTGGGCCTGGTTGGCCGAGCCGGTGAACAGCGAGCCGCTGGCTGTCGAGGCCGTGCCGACCAGGCCAGTCAGCGAGAACTTGGGATAGTATTCGGAGACCGCCGCGCCGATCGCGGCGTTCGAGGCCTTCAGCCGCCACTCGGCGACCGCCAGGTCGGGGCGGCGACGGATCAGATCGGCCGGACCGACCGCCTCGGTGATGGCCGGCGCGCGCGGCACAGGCGCGATCGACTCCAACTGCGCGCGCGTGGCGCCGGGCTGGGCGCCCAGCAGCACGTCCAGCGCGTTCATCGCCGACTCGAGCCCCTCTTCCAGCACCGGGACCTGGGCGCGGGTCTGGGCCAGCGCGCCCTCGACCTGGTGCATCTGCAATTCGGAGGCGACCTGTCGGCTCTGTTGCAGGCGCACCGTCTCGACCAGTTTTGATTGGGTCTCGACCTGGCCCTTGGCGACGGCCAGCCGCGCCTGCAGGCCACGGATCACTAGATAGGTGTCGGCCGTCTGGGCCGCGACCGACAGGCGAGCGGCGGCGACGCCGACCCTGGCCGCCTGGTAGTCGGCAACGGCCGCCTCGCGGTCGCGTCTCAGGCCGCCGAACACGTCGATCTCCCAGCCGGCGGTCACGTCGGCCTCATAGAGCGATCCGTCGCGGTCGAAGCCCGGCGCGCCGGACGCCAGGCGTCCCGTGGGGGTCTGGGTCGAGATATGGGCCCGGGCCGCGCTGGCCTGGACACCGCCCGACGGCAGCAAGGCGGCGGTCGCCGCCGACAGCCCGGCCCGCGCCTGGCTTACCCGGGCGGTGGCCTGGGCCAGGTCGAGGTTCTGGGCCAGGGCGCGGTCGACCAGGCCATCGAGGACCGGATCATTGAAGCCCCTCCACCAGGCCGCCTGATCGACCGGCGCGGGCGGGGCCGCGCGCTGAGCCACGGCGTTCGCGCCGATGAACGTCCCGGACACCGTCGACGGCGGCGCGACATAGTTAGGCCCCACGGCGCACGCGCCGAGGGTGACGCCGGCGAGGGCCAGCAGAGCCAAGCTCGAAATCGATCGCATCGCGACCTCCTCGTGATCTATAGTGACCATATGCTAATACGGTCACTCGTTGTCAATCACGACCCTCGATGCTACCTAATTGAGCATGACCACCGACAGCATGCCCCCAGACGCCGCCGCGGGTCGCCGCGGGCCGGCCGACCACGCCATCCGCCAGCAGATCATCGACGCCGCCGACGCCCACTTCGCGCGCTTCGGCTACGGCAAGACGACGGTCGCGGACCTGGCCAAGGCCATCGGTTTCTCGAAGGCCTACATCTACAAGTTCTTCGATTCCAAGCAGGCGATCGGCGAGGCGATCTGCGCCCAGTGCCTGGAAAAGATCATGTCGGCCGCCTTCGCCAGCGCCGCCGGCGCGCGCACGCCAACCGAGAAATTTCGAAAACTTTTCAGCACTATAACCGCAAAAAGCACCGAACTCCTATTCCAGGAGAAGCTGCTTTACGACTTGGCCGCCAACTCCGCGACCGAGAACTGGCCTTCCGCTATCGCCTATCTCGGCCGGGTCGAGGCGACCCTGCGCGAGATCATCCTGCTGGGCCGCGAGGCGGGCGAGTTCGAACGCAAGACGCCGATCGACGAGACCTGCTCGGCGATCATGCTGGCCATGCAACCGTTCATGCATCCGCTGCTGCTGGAGTTCAATCTGGACGGCCTGCCGGAGACCCAGACCATGGTCATCAACATGATCCTGCGCAGCCTGGCTCCGTAACCGTCGTCAAAAACCGATAGTGACCGATTGACAAATTAGTCACTGGACACGAGATGAGGGTCTCCGCTCAAGGCAGGACCCTTTCGCCATGTCGCATCGCTTGCTCCTCGCCGCCCTCGTCGGCGGTCTGACCGCCCCGCTCGCCGCGTGCGGCGGCCATGACGCCGCCGTCGATCCTCGAACCCAGCCGCCTGTGGTGCGGGTCGCCACCGCCCCCGCCGCGATCGACGGCGAGCGCCAGTTCACCGGCGTCGTCTCCGCCCGCATCGAGAGCCAGCTGGGCTTCCGCGTGCCGGGCAAGATCGTCGAGCGTCTGGTCGACACTGGCCAGACGGTGCGCCGAGGCCAGGCCCTGATGCGCATCGACGCCGCCGACTACGCCCTCGCCCAAGCCGCCCAGGACCAGACCGTGGCCGCCGCCCGGGCCCGCGCCGTCCAGGCCGAGGCCGACGAGGCCCGCTACCGCGACCTGGTCGGGGCCGGCGCGGTGTCGGGCTCGACCTACGACCAGATCAAGGCCGCCGCCCTGGCCGCCCGCGCCCAACTCCAGGCCGCCGAGGCCCAGGCCCGGGTGTCGCGTAACGCCGCCGGTTACGCCGTGCTGGTCGCCGACAGCGACGGCGTGGTCGTCGAGACCCTGGGCGAGCCCGGCCAGGTGGTCGTCGCCGGCCAGACGGTCGTGCGCCTGGCCCACGCTGGCCCGCGCGAGGCGACGATCGCCCTGCCCGAGACCCTGCGTCCCGCCGTCGGCTCGACCGCCACCGCCTCGGTGTTCGGCGACGACGCCGCCACCCCTGCCCGCCTGCGCCAGATCTCCGACGCCGCCGATCCCCGCACCCGCACCTTCGAGGCCCGCTACGTCTTGGACGGCGCCCTGGCCTCAGCGCCGCTGGGCGCGACCGTGACCATCGCCCTGCCCGGCGCGACCAAGACCGGCGGCCGCGCCGTACCGCTGGGCGCTCTCTATGACTCGGGCAAGGGCCCCGGGGTCTGGATCGTCGACGCCAAGACTTCGACGGTCACCTGGCGCGCCGTCAAGCTGGCCGCCATCGATGAGGAGACCGCCACGGTCACGGCCGGCCTCGCCGCCGGCGAACGCTTCGTGGCCCTGGGCGCGCACATGCTGCACCAGGGCGAGCGCGTCAGCCTGCAAGCCGGAGCGGCGCAATGAGCTTCAACCTCTCCGCCCTGGCGGTGCGCGAGCGCGCCGTCACCCTGTTTCTCATCATCGCCGTCGTGCTGGCCGGGACGTTCGCCTTTTTCAAACTCGGCCGCGCCGAGGATCCCAGTTTCACCATCAAGGTGATGACCGTGGTCACCGCCTGGCCGGGCGCCACCGCCCAGGAGATGCAGGACCAGGTGGCCGAGCCGCTGGAAAAGCGTCTGCAAGAGCTGAAGTGGTACGACCGCGCCGAGACCTTCACCCGTCCGGGCCTGGCCTTCACCACCCTGACCCTGAAGGACCCGATCCCGCCCAAGGAGGTGCAGGAGCAGTTCTACCAAGCCCGCAAGAAGCTGGGCGACGAGGCCGCCAACCTGCCGCGCGGCGTGCTGGGCCCGTTCATCAACGACGAATATGGCGACGTCACCTTCGCGCTCTACGCGCTGAAGGCCAAGGGCGAGCCGCACCGCCAGCTGGTGCGCCAGGCCGAAACCCTGCGCCAGCGCCTGCTGCACGTGCCGGGCGTCAAGAAGGTCAACATCATCGGCGAGCGGCCCGAGCGCATCTTCGTCGAGTTCTCGCAGGACCGCCTGTCCAACCTGGGCGTCAGCCCGCGCGAGATCTTCGCGGCCCTGAACGAGCGCAACCTGATCACGCCGGCCGGCTCGATCGAGACCAACGGCCCGCAGGTGCAGATGCGCCTGGACGGCGCGCTGGACGACCTGCAGACGATCAAGGACACGCCGATCGTGGTCGGCGGCAAGACCCTGAAGCTGTCCGACCTGGCCGAGGTCAAGCGCGGCTACGAGGATCCCGCCACCTTCTTCATCCGCAACGGCGGCGAGCCGGCCCTGGAGCTGGGGGTGGTGATGAAGGAGCGCTACAACGGCCTGCAACTGGGCAAGGACCTGGAGAAGGAAGCCAAGGCCATCGCCGGCGAGCTGCCTTTGGGCCTGACCTTCGCCAAGGTCACCGACCAGGCGGTGAACATCACCGAGGCCTATGACGAGTTCATGCTGAAGTTCTTCGTGGCCCTGGCGGTCGTGATCGCCGTCAGCCTGCTGAGCCTGGGCTTCCGCGTCGGGGTCGTCGTGGCCCTGGCCGTGCCGCTGACCCTGGCGGCGGTGTTCGTGATCATGCTAGCCACCGGCCGCGACTTCGACCGCATCACCCTGGGCGCGCTGATCCTGTCGCTGGGTCTGCTGGTCGACGACGCCATCATCATCATCGAGACCATCGTGGTGAAGATGGAGGAAGGCCGCGACCGCATCTTCGCGGCGACCTACGCCTGGGGTCACACAGCCGCGCCGATGCTGGCGGGCACCCTGGTGACGATCATCGGCCTGATGCCGGTGGGCTTCGCCAAGTCCAGCGCCGGCGAATACGCCGGCAACATCTTCTGGGTCGTGGCCTTCGCCCTGATCACCTCGTGGTTCGTGGCGGTGATCTTCACGCCCTATCTGGGCGTGGTGCTGTTGCCGAAGATCAAGCCTGTCCAGGGCGGTCACGCGGCCATCTACGACACGCCGCGCTATCGCCAGTTCCGGAGCCTGATCGGCTGGACGGTCACCAACCGGCTGAAGGTGGTGCTGGGCGTCGTGGCGGCGCTGGTTGTGTCCTTCGTGATGATGGGCATGGTCAAACAACAGTTCTTCCCGATCTCCGACCGCCCCGAAGTGCTGATCGAGGTGCAGACGCCCGAAGGCTCCAGCATCGAGACCACCAGCCAGGCGACGGCCAAGGTCGAGGCGTGGCTGAGCAAGCAGCCCGAGGCCAAGATCGTCACCAGCTATATCGGCCAGGGCGCGCCGCGCTTCTTCCTGGCCATGTCGCCCGAGCTGCCCGATCCGTCCTTCGCCAAGATCGTGGTGCTGACCCCGAACGAGAAGGCGCGCGACGCCCTCAAGAGCCGGGTCCGCCAGTTCGCCCAGCAGGGCTCGGTCGCGGGCGCGCGCATCCGCGCCACCCAGATCGTCTTCGGCCCACCCTCGCCCTGGCCCGTGGCGTTCCGCGTCATGGGCCCAGACCCGGCCAAGGTGCGCGAGATCGCCGAGCAGGTTCGCGGCGTCATGCAGGCCACCCCCTCGCTGCGGCAGGTCAATACCGACTGGGGCGAGCGCGCGCCGAGCATCCACTTCGTGCTCGACCAGGACCGCCTGCGCGCCATGGGCCTGTCCAGCCACGACGCGTCCGAGCAGCTGCAGTTCCTGCTGACCGGCGCGCCCGTCACCCAGGTCCGCGAGGACATCCGCACCGTCGAGGTGATCGCCCGCACCCGCGGCGCCGACCGTCTGGACCCGGCCAAGCTAGGCGCCTTTACCCTGCTGGGCTCGGAAGGCCAGCGCGTGCCGCTCGACCAGATCGGCAAGGCCGAGATCCGCATGGAGGATCCCATTCTGCGTCGCCGCGACCGGCTGCCCACGATCACCGTCCGCGCCGACGTCGGGGCGGAGTTCCAGCCGCCGGCCGCCTCCACCGAGGTGATCAAGGCGCTGGCGCCGATCCAGGCCAAGCTGCCGGCCGGTTACCGGATCGAGGCCGGCGCCGACATCGAGGAAGCCGGCAAGGCCAATGCGGCCCTGGCGGCAGTCTTCCCGCTGATGTTCATCCTGATGATGATCGTGATCATCTTCCAGGTCCGGTCGCTGTCGGCGATGTGGATGGTGCTGCTGACCGCGCCCCTGGCCCTGGTCGGGGTCGTGCCCACCCTGCTGATCTTCCACCAGCCATTCGGCTTCAACGCCATCCTGGGCCTGATCGGCCTGGCGGGGATCATCATGCGCAACGGCCTGATCCTGATCGGCCAGATCCACACCAACGAAAAGGACGGCCTGGACCCGTACCACGCCGTGGTCGAGGCCACGGTCCAGCGCGCCCGGCCGGTGATCCTCACCGCCCTGGCGGCGGTGCTGGCCTTCGTGCCCCTGACCTTCTCGGTGTTCTGGTCGTCACTCGCCTACACCCTGATCGGCGGCACGATCGGCGGCACGGTGCTGACCCTGGTGTTCCTGCCGGCGCTCTATGCGCTGTGGTTCAAGATCCGCGAGGGATCGCGCACCGATCCCTCAATGGCTCCGGTCCTGGAGGCGTCTCCCGCCTAGGACCGCCGCTCCCGGCGCGGCTTGCCCCGCCGGGAGCCCGATCGCGGCGGCTGCCCCCTTCCAGACCGGCCTGAGAAAGCGCGTTTGCTAGCGCTTCGCGACCCTGTCGTCAGCAGCCGAATTCAGAGCCTCTCGCAACGTCGAAAGGACCTCGAGAGTGAGCTCAACGCAGCGCCCCCAGACTTGCGTCGTTGGGATATCGGCGGCTGTTGCGGGAGATGGGGTTGTCGTTTCGGTATGTCGCTTAGCAGGGAGACCGTGGGCCGAGTCCCCTTGCGCGAGCCCGTCTTGCCCCGGCCCTATCGAGCGGGCAAGCGCCGCATCATGTCGTCGCCGTGGCCAACAGACCTTCGCCGCATGCCGAGACGACGCCTGGATCATGTCCGGGCGCCTTGCGAAATCACTCGCCTGAGAGTTGACGTTGCATTGTGGCTAAGCTTGACCCATGCCAGGATGACGATGGTCAGGCGCCATCACAGCCGCCGCGTGTAGAGTGCAGATGTAAGGGCCGCTCAGCGTAAGGCCCGTTGTCCAAGTGCCTTCGCGTGCTCCCGCCGATCCCTCTCGCCGCTGGCCCCGACATGCCCATCATCAGCATCGATGACGTGAACCTCCACGTGAAGGACGCCGCTGCTGTTCGGGTCGTGGAGATCTATGCCAAGAACCCGCCCTACTACGCGGTCTATCGCACGCCCACGCGGGTGGTCGTGCACTATGCTGACGACCCCGTCCTGGCTCGGGCGCAGCGCTCGGCGTTGGCGCCGCTTAATCCATTGCGCGGCGTGATCAACAGCCTGCTGGACGGCTGGAAGCCCGCCCGGGCCCAGCGCTTCTCGCGCGGCGTCGCCGACGCCCTCGTGGTCGCCCTGGAGGGCGACATGGCCGGCGCGGCCGTCATCCTGCAGAACGTCAAGCAGGAGATCATCGACGAGCGAACCTCCTGGGCGCGCTTCCAGTATCTGATCATCGCGCTGCTGACGGCCGTTGTCCTGATCACGGCCTGTTCGTACGCTTATGGCGACTGGTTCTCGCACAAGATCGGCTTGCCGCCGGAAGGGCGGGGCATCTGGCAGGCAGGTGGCGGAGGCGCGGTGGGGGCCTTCTTCTCGATCGCCACGGCCATGCGCAAGCGCACCGTGCTCACCGACCTTCAATGGCTGGACAACGCCGCCGACGCCATCTTGCGCATCACCATCGGGCTGATCGCCGCCATGCTGCTGTTCTGCATGCTGCAAGCGCATCTGGTGAACATCAGCCTGGCCTCCACCGGTCCGGGAAAAACCGCCGCCGAGCAGTGGATGTGGATCATCGTCGTGGGGTTCACGGCCGGCTTCCTGGAGCGTCTGGTGCCCGACCTGCTGGAAAAATCCACGCTTGTCACGGCCTCGTCGGTCCACCCCGCGCATCCGACCGAACCGTTCAAGACGAGCGGTGGGGCGCCGTCTCCCGCTATCCTGGCGGCCCGGCCCGCGCCGGCCGTCGTCACCGACATCGAAGGCGACGCGCATCTATGCGCCGAAGGGGTCTCGGCGGCGGAGGCGACGCCGGATCACCAGCTCCCCCCCGCGATCGGCGGGGTCGCCGCGCGCACCTGATCCGTCGTCCTGGGGGGATGCGATGAACTATTCACTGACCTGGTTGGAGCCCGTCCTGCTGGGCGCGGGCCTCAAGGTCGCCGCGCAACCGGGCTGGAAGAGCCGGGGACGCGGCGAGATGGGCGTCATCAAGGGCGTGATCTGCCATCACACCGCCGGACCGCGCCAGGGCAACATGCCTAGTCTCGGGATCATCACCAACGGGCGTTCCGACCTGCCCGGCCCCTTGGCTCAACTTGGTCTGGGGCGTGACGGCACCTTCTATCTGATCGCGGCAGGGCGGGCCAACCACGCCGGTCGCGGGACCTGGGGAGACTCAGCGGCCGGCAATACCAGCTTCATAGGGATCGAAGCCGAGAACGCCGGCGTCGGGGACGATCCCTGGCCCACGATCCAGGTCGAGGCCTACGCTCGCGGCGTGGCGGCTATCCTGAGTTATGTCCGGGCGACGCACGACATGTGCTGCGGCCACAAGGAGTATGCGCTACCCAAGGGGCGCAAGACGGACCCTTCGTTCGACATGGAGGACTTCCGTGGCCGCATCGCAGGCTATATCGCGGGAACGCTGGCGCCGCCTGCGCCGATCCCGGCCAAGGACGACCAGGATCGTCCGACCCAGCGGCGTGACGGCGGTGCGACGCCGTCGATCGATCAGATCCAGGCCAAGGTCGGCGCGCCGGCCACCGGCGTGTTCGACGCCCAGACCGAGGCGGCGGTGCGCGAATTCCAGCGAACCCATGGCCTGACTCCCGACGGCATCGTCGGTCCCAAGACCTGGGCGATGATGGATCAGGTATCAATAGCGGCTCCCAGCGGGGCGGGCTGATGTCGCGGCTGACGTGGCACGGAGCATGCGATCGAACGACGTCGTTGGTCGTTCCATGCAGAAGTTCTAACCGACCACGCGCCTTCACCGCGACGGCAAAGCGAAAGCGACGATCGCGTCGCCTTGGCGTTCCTCGGTGATCTTGGCCGAGCCGCCGGCGGCGACCACGACATACTGGCGCCCCTTGAACCGATAGGTCATCGGCGTGGCGTGGGCGCTGGCGGACAGCTCGGTCGTCCATAGCGCCCGGCCCGTGTCGGTGTCGAAGGCGCGGAACCGGCGATCGATCGTACCGCCGATGAAGGTCAGTCCGCCGGCCGTGGTGATCGCGCCGCCCAGGCTGATGGAGCCGAACCCTTCGTGGTCCAGGGCCGGGTTGACCTCGGCCATCGTCCCCAGCGGCCGGCGCCAGCGGATTGCGCCCTTGACCAAATCCACGGCCAACAGCTCGCCCCACGGTGGCTTCGCGCACGGGGAATCTGATGGACCAGCAAACAGCATCCCGCGCGCCATCCCGTACGGCGCGCCGTGCTGGGGTCCGATGTCGCCGTGACCGTTCACCGGACGCGTCCTGCCGGCGGTCTCGAGCTGGGCGGGCGGAACCAGCCGAACCAGGGCCGGCATGTTGTTGGTGTTGACCAGCAGGAGATCGCGGGTCGGATCGAAACTGAAACCGCTCCAGTTGGGTCCGCCGATATTGCCCGGAATCGCCACCACGCCCTTCAGCGACGGCGGCGAGAAGACGCCGTGACCGCTGGCCCCGGCCACCAGGGCCCGGCAGGCCTCCCGATCCGCCGGAGTCAGGCCATGGACGTCATCGGGTTCCAGCGATTGCGGGGCCAGAGCGGGCAGCCCGACCGAGAACGGCTGGGTGGGAGAGGCCTTTTCGCCGGGGATATCGCTGGCGGGAACAGGGCGCTCTTCGACCGGGAAAATCGGACGACCGGTGGCGCGATCGAGCACATAGAGAAAGCCGGTCTTGTTGGCGGCCACGACCACCGCCGTTCGCTTACCGTCATGCGGGATTTCCGCCAGCAGGGGCGAGGACGCGGTGTCGTAATCCCAGAGATCGTGATGCACCAGCTGGAAGCCCCAAACCAGGCGCCCGGTCCGGCTGTCCAGGGCTACGACGGAGTTGGCCCATCGGTTGTCGCCGGGACGCGCGCCACCGTAATAGTCGGGGCTCGCGCTGCCGGTGGGTACGAAGATGAGATGGCGTTTGGCGTCCACGGTCATGATCGACCAGGCGTTGGCTGCGCCGCTCCTACGGTCCGGCGAGGGGGCCAGCGGCGTCCAGCTCCAGCGCAGCACGCCGGTCCGCGCATCATAGGCGCGCACGACGCCGCCTGGCATCTCGACCTTGGTGTTGTCATCGATCGCCGACCCGACGACCACCAACCCATCGATCACCGCCGGCGGCGAAGTCATGTGGTAAGGACCGGGCTCATAGCCCGGCACGTCGCGCAGGCTGACCTCGCCGCTCCGACCGAAGCCCTCGCAAGGCCGTCCGGTCGCGGCGTCCACGGCCAACAACCGCGCGTCCAAGGTGGCTTCGAACAGGCGCAGGGCGCAGGCGCCCCTGCTCCGTCCCGGCGCGCGCCAAGCGGCCACGCCGCGATTGATCAGGCCATCGCCGTACCAGGTGCGGATGTCGATCTTCGGATCGAAGGCCCAGAGCTGGCGGCCCGTCGCCGGGTCCAGCGCGATGATCCGATTGAAGGCCGTGGTCAGGTAGAGCCGACCGTCAATGAACAGCGGCGTCGTTTCCAGTCCGCTGCGCGGTCCTTCATGGCCATCGGCAATGTCGCCGATGTGGAAAGTCCAAGCCACCGCCAGGCGCGCGACATTGACCTTGTTGATCTCGGTCAGCGGCGAGAACCGCTGCCCCCCGGCGTCGCGCCCATAGAACGCCCAGCCATCTTCGGCCGGCTGCGCCGCTCGGGCAACCGGCGCCAACCCGATCGCCAGGACGGCCAGAGCCGCGGATAAGCCTCGTCGTCCACGCCTGGCCTTGTTTTCCGTCCGGCCGTTCCTCAATGTCGCGGGCAAGTTTCACTCTCCGGTCTGACTGCGAACACCATGGACGGCGTCATCGCAAGCGATCCAGAACCAAGGGCCGGGCGGCGGCGCATCTGGGACAGCTGGCGACGCGTTGGGACCAGCGGCGACGACGCCGGGACGAACGGCGGCCTGATGGCCGGACTGCTCCCGGCCTATCTGGCCGTCGCGGTCTTCATCTTCGGGATCAACAGCGTCAATGTCCTGTCCCAGCTGGACGAAGCGGCCAGGGACGGTCGCATGCTGGCGGCCTGGATCCCCATCGCCAAGGAGCTTTCCAGCGCGATCGGCGTCATGCTTTCCTGTGGCCTGGCCTATGGAGCGCTACGTCTGTCGCCGCCTGGTCGGACGCCTTGGCTACAATTGGCGCTAGTCCAGCTCATCGGCTCGATCGCCTTCTCCGGCGCGCATCAGGCGGTGATGACCGGATTGCGGATCGTCATCTTCGCGGCGCACGGACTGGACTATCGTCGCCCGCCGCTTCCCGCCGACCTTCTCTATGAGTACCGCAAGGACCTGGTCGGCTACGTGATCATCGCGGGCCTGTTCTGGCTGTTCAAAGCGCCTGGACTTCACGCGCGGACGCCCGCGGTCGAGCGTCAGCCGAACGCCGTGGCGCCGGACGCGAAGACCTTCGACATCGTCGACGGCGCCAGGATCCTGCGGGTTCCCGTGAACTGGATTCTGGCGGCGCATTCGGTCGGCAACTACGTCGAGTTCCTGCTGGAAGATGGGCGCAAACCCCTGATGCGCGCTTCGCTCACCACGGTGGAGGCCGCGCTGGCCTCACGCGGACTGGTGCGGACGCATCGCTCCTGGTTGATTAATCCAGACCGGCTCCGCTCCCTTGAGGCCACGGGCTCGGGCGACTACCGGCTGGGTCTCGATGGCGACATCCACGTCCCGCTATCGCGCCGATTTCCCGCCACGCTGGACCGCCTCCGTCGTGGCGGAGAACTGGGTTGAAGCGACCTCGAGTCTAGCCACACGAAGCGCCTGGCTAGCCGCGCCTTGCCTTCGAGTATCGCAGCGAACCTTCCGAGCCGCGCCATTTGCCGACATTGACCCGCGCCCCGAAACACGGCCTTCGCCGGCCAAGCGTGCGGCACGCCCTGTGCTTTGCAAAAGCTGGTGAGCGACCTGACTTAGAGGTCGATCTGCTCGGACATCTCTAGATCGTCGTCGACCTCGATACCGAGATACCGCCCCCATCTCCGGCGCCTGATTGCTTCGTCTTCGGAAACGATGGTGATGCTGGCATTTTTGTCGGGTTCGCCATGGTCTTCCGTGTGAAAAATGAAG
>FTCT01002288.1_pt1 | contig 13494 bp, 9 predicted proteins | sample 1658881 | NCBI WGS metagenome assembly FTCT01 (sample SAMEA3914864, study PRJEB12502) | metagenome | biome: forest; material: soil | place: USA | collected 2012-03-12 | depth 0.3 m | reverse complement strand
GGCCAGGACCGCCGCCAGCCCGGCGATGGCGAAGGGCAGGCCGTAGAAGAAGCGCACGAAGGTGGCGCCCCAGGTGCCGAGATCGCCGATCAGGTGGCGCTGCGCCGCATTGCGCAAGGTCTGCGACAGCGCCGCCCCGACGGTGATTGGGATCCATAGCCATGGCATCGACGCGTCGTTCCTTCCCAGTCGTCCGGCCGCAGGCAGCTCGAGATTCGGCCCAATGCATTGCGCGGCGACAGGAAAGCCACAAGCGGCACCGTTCGCCAAGCCCGATGTCCGCCACCCGCGATGTTTGCCACCCCTGATGTCCGGGCCTCGAACGCGGGGCCCGCCATCGAGCGGCGGCAAGCGGCGGCAAGCCCCGCCTGCGCCCGTTCGCGCGCCAAGGCGCGCGTTGGCTACGGCCACGGGGGAGGTACGACCGGTCGTTCGCGTCGTTTCTCTGCCGTCGGCCGTCGTCTACCATGGCGCCTACCGCACAGCCGAGGGCACGCCGTTGGGCCAGGGCACCATCCGCGCCGAGATTTGGAACCAGCCGGTCTCCGCCATCCTCGAAGACCTGGAAACGACCACCGCCGGGCTGAGCCGGGCCGAGGTGGAGAGCCGCCGCCGGCGGTACGGCCTCAACCAGCCGCTGGCACGCCGCCGCCGGCCGCTGTGGCTGCAATTCCTGACCCGTTTCCTCAACCCGCTGGTCCTGATCCTGCTGTTCGCCAGCGGCCTGTCGGCAGCGACCGGCAATGTCACCAGCTTCGTCATCGTCCTCGTGATGGTCCTGCTCAGCGTCACCCTGGACTTCGTCCAGGAAATGCGGGCCGAGAACGCCGTGGAGGCGTTGCGGCGCACCGTCGCCGTGCGCGTGCGGGTCCGCCGCGACGGCGTGGAGATCACGGAGCCGGTGGACCAACTGGTTCCCGGCGACGTGGTCCGTCTGGCCGCCGGCGATCTGGTGCCGGCCGACTGCCGCCTCATCGAAGCGCGCAACCTGTTCGTCAACCAAGCCATGCTGACCGGGGAACCCTACCCGGCGGAAAAGCGCGCCGATGCATCCGCCTCTCCAGCCCCGGATCCCGGCGCGGCCCTCAACACCGTCTTCATGGGCACTTCGGTCATCAGCGGCAGCGCCACCGCCGTGGTCTGCCGGACCGGCGATGCCACGGCGTTCGGCCAGTTGAGCGGTACCCTGCAGGCACCGCCGCCGCCCACCGCCTTCGAGTTGGGCATTCGCCAGTTCGGCTTCCTCATCCTGCGCCTGACGATCTTCCTGGTGCTGTTCGTGCTGGCGGTGAACGTGCTGTTCCATCGGCCCTGGCTGGAATCGCTGATGTTCGCGCTGGCCTTGGCGGTCGGGCTGACGCCGGAACTGCTGCCGATGATCGTCACCGTCACGCTGGCGCGCGGGGCGATGCGGCTGGCGCGGCGCCGGGTCATCGTCAAGCGGCTGGCGGCCATGCACAATGTCGGCGCCATGGACGTGCTGTGCACCGACAAGACCGGGACGCTGACCGAGGCGACCATCCGCATGGTCCGGCACCTGGATTGCCGCGGCGAGGAGAGCGAGCGGGTCTTCCGCCTCGCCTACCTGAACAGCCATTTCGAGAGCGGCATAAAAAGCCCGCTGGACGAAGCCATCATCGCCTTCCGCGCGCTGGACGTGACCGGCTGGCAGAAGATCGACGAGGTGCCGTTCGACTTCGAGCGGCGGCGCGTCTCCGTTCTCGTCGCCGACGGCGCGGAGCGCTGGCTGGTGGTCAAGGGGGCGCCGGAGGACGTGCTGCGGCAGTCCACCCATTACGAAGGCGAGGGCGGCGTGGAGAAGCCGCTCGACCCGGCGGCCCGGGCGGCGTTGGACGCCCTGTTCCAGGCGCTGGGAGAGGATGGCTTCCGGGTGTTGGCGATCGCCTCCAAGGTGATGGGGCCGGAGCACACCTCCGCCGTGCTGGGGGACGAGAGCGAACTGGTCTTCGCCGGCTACGCGGTCTTCCTCGATCCGCCGAAGGCGAGCGCCATGGCGGCGATCCACGCCCTGACCGGGGCCGGGGTGGCGGTCCGCATTCTGACCGGCGACAACGAGCGGGTGACGCGACACGTCTGCGCCGAGCTTGGCCTGACCGTCACCGGCCTGATCACCGGGGACGAGCTGCAGGCGATGAGCGAGGAGGCGCTGCGCGCCCGGCTCGCCACGGTCAACGTGTTCTGTCGGGTGACGCCGGCGCAGAAGGAACGCGTGCTGCTGGCCTGCAAGCGGTCCGGCCGGGTGGTCGGCTTTCTCGGCGACGGGATCAACGACGCCTCGGCCATCCACGCCGCCGACGTCGGCATCTCGGTGGACAGCGGCGCCGATGTTGCCAAGGAGGCGGCCGGCCTCATCCTGCTCGAACACGATCTGTCGGTGGTGCACGAGGCGGTGATGGAAGGGCGCCGGACGGTGCAGAACGTCACCAAATACATCCTGATGGGCAGCAGCTCGAATTTCGGCAATATGTTCAGCATGGCGGGGGCGTCGCTGTTCCTGCCCTTCCTCCCGATGCTGCCGACCCAGGTGCTGCTGAACAACCTGCTGTACGACGCGTCGGAGGCCGGCGTTCCGCTCGACCACGTCGAGGCGGAGGCGCTGGCCAGGCCGGTGCAGTGGGATCTGCGGCTGATCCAGCGCTTCATGCTGGTGCTGGGGCCGGTCAGTTCGATGTTCGACTTCCTGACCTTCTACGTTCTGCTTCACCTGTTCAACGCCGATGAGGCGCTCTTCCAGACGGGATGGTTCGTGGAGAGCTTGGCCACCCAGGTGCTGGTCATCTTCGTGATCCGCACCCGCCGCAGCCCCTGGTTGAGCCGGCCGCACCCGGTCCTCGCCGGGCTGACGCTGGGGGCCGCCGCCGTCGGCGCGCTGCTGCCCCTGACGGCGCTCGGGACCTTCTTCGGCTTCGTGGCGCCGCCCATGTCCTTCTACCTGTTCCTGGCCGGGGCGGTCGTCGTCTATCTGGCCTTGGTGGAAATCGCCAAGCGGCTGTTCTTCCGCTATGTCGCCCCGCGACCGGCCCCGCGGCAGGATGCGTGACGCCGGTGTTCCGCGGAGGCCGGCCCCAGACGCCGACCGAGCCGGCATTGTTCGGACAACGATTGACATAAACTCAATCGCATGGCTCTAGAATCGGGCATGGATCGCCTCCCTCCCCTGAACGCGGTGCGCGCCTTCGAGGCGGCAGCGCGGCTGATGAGCATCCGCCAGGCGGCGGAGGAGCTTTTCGTCACGGCCGGCGCCGTCAGCCGCCAGGTCAAGCTGCTGGAGGAGTTCCTCGGCACCGACCTGTTCGCGCGCGGCCACCGCACCATCACGCTGACGCCGGTCGGCGCGCGCTATTACGAGGATGTCAGCCGGCATCTGGCCGGCCTGCGCAACGCGACCATCCACGCGATGGAGGAAAAGGGGCGCCAGACCCTCAAGGTCCGGGCCTACACCACCATCGCCATGCGCTGGCTGATCCCCCGCCTGTCGGGGTTCCACAAGCAGTATCCCGACATCGACGTCCAGTTGACCGCCTCCCTGGACGCCGTCAATTTCGAACGCGACGACGTCGACGCGGCGGTGCGGCTGGGCAACGGCAATTGGCCGGGCCTGCAGGCCGACCGCCTGCTGCCCGACCTGCTGGTCCCGGTCTGCAGCCCGCAATTCGCCGCCGAACGCGGCCTGACGACGCCGGACGCGCTCGGCTCGTCCATGCTGCTCCATTCCCTGGCCCGGCTGGACGACTGGGCGCAATGGCTGGCGGCGGCCGGCAACAGCCGCCTGCGGGCCCATGCCGGACGCCGCTACGAAAGCTCGGCCATGGCCTACCAGGCGGCGATCGAGGGCCAGGGCGTCGCCATCGCCCAGAAGGCGCTGGTGCAGGACGATCTCGACAGCGGACGGCTGTGCCAGCCCTTCCCCTTCGAACTCGACCTGAAGGACTTCACCTACTACTTCGTCTTTCCCATCGGCCGCGAGCGCAAGAAGGAGCTGGAGGTCTTCCGGCAGTGGCTGAAGACGCTGTAGGCGTCGACGCAGGAATCGTCGAGGCTGGAATCGTTGACCTGGGATCAACGATCCGCCGTGAAAAACTCGTTTGACCCTCCCATTGCCGAACAACACAATCCGTCCATCAAGCGGCGTGGCCCGCCGATGCGGACGACGCGGACAGGCCCCGTTCTTGAAAACGGGGACCCGGCCGGGGCGCCGGGATCGGGGGCGGACAGCGGCGTCCGGACTTGCGGAACAGGCTGAGCGGAAACCACCAATCACGCTGAAAACGCTTCGTTTTCGGCGGAGCGGCCGCCTGTCGGATCGGCCCGCCGGATGCCGTTGAAAACGGCCGGAACGCGCGTTTTCCTGGAGGATTCAGCATGCGACGAATGGCCCAGGCGGCCCAGAGTCCCGATCCGGACCCCAGTCCGGCATCCGGCCCCCTTCCCGGCGCGATCATTGCCCTGGGCAACCGGATGCGGCGCCGGAACGGTGAGCGGCCGGCCGTGCCGCAGGCGGCGGCGGACGCCGCCGCGATCGGCCTCAAGGGCGTCACGATCAGCTTCGCGCTGACGGGCGGCGCACGATACACGGCGGTCGACAGCGCCGACCTGACGGTGGCGCCCGGCGAGTTCGTGTCGGTCGTCGGACCGACGGGATGCGGCAAATCGACCTTGCTGAACGCCTCGGCCGGGCTGCTGCGCCCGTCGGCCGGGGCCGTCGAGATTTTCGGCAGGCCGCTGGCCGGGCTCAACGGCCGGGCGGGCTACCTGTTCCAGCAGGACGCCCTGATGCCATGGAAGACGGTGCTCGACAACGTCGCGGTGGCGCTGGAGACCGCCGGGGTCGGCCGTGCCGAGGCGCTGGACCGCGCCCGCGGCTGGCTGCGCCGCGTCGGGCTGGCGAATTTCGTCGAGCGTTATCCGCACATGCTGTCCGGCGGCCAGCGCAAGCGCGTGGCGCTGGCCCAGATGCTGATCCGCGATCCGGAGATCATCCTGATGGACGAGCCCTTCGGCCCGCTGGACGCGCAGACCCGGCAGATCATGGGAAACCTGCTGCTCGACCTGTGGGCGGCGAACCGCAAGGCCGTGCTGTTCATCACCCACGACCTGGAAGAGGCGATCGCCCTGTCCGACCGGGTGATCGTGATGTCGGCCGGCCCGGCGGCCCGGCTGGTCGGCGAATTCCCGGTGTCCCTGCCCCGCCCGCGCGACATCGCGGAGATCCGCCTCGACCCCGCCTTCCACCGCCTGCACAAGGAGATCTGGTCCCATCTGCGGGTGGAGGTGCAGAAGACCTACGGGCCGGGAGAAACGGCATGACCATGAACCGCATCACCGTCCTGCTCCTGCAGATCGGGGTCGGGCTGGCCTTCTTCCTTCTGTGGCACGTGGCGACGGTCTACCCGATCTTCGACCAGCCGCGGGACGTGCAGTTCTTCTTCTCGACGCCGGTCGACGTGCTGGCGCGGGTCGTCCAGGAACTCCGGTCGGGCGAGATCTGGCACCATGTCCTGATCACGCTGGCGGAGACGGTGCTGGCCTTCCTGTCCGGCGCCGGCGGCGGCATCCTGCTGGGCTTCGTCTTCGCCCGCAACGACGGGCTGGCCGCCGTGTTCGACCCCTACATCAAGGCGGCGAACGCCCTGCCCCGCGTCGTCCTGGCCCCGATGTTCGCGCTGTGGTTCGGGCTGGGCATCTGGTCGAAGGTGGCGCTGGGCTTCACGCTGGTCTTCTTCATCGTCTTCTTCAACGTCTACCAGGGCGTGCGCGAGGTGCCGCAGGTCGTGCTGGCCAACGCCCGCATGCTGGGCATGTCCAGGCGGCAGCTTCTGCGCCACGTCTATTGGCCGGCGGCCCTGACCTGGGTCTTCTCCTCCCTCCACACCTCGGTCGGCTTCGCCCTGGTGGGGGCGGTGGTCGGCGAGTATCTCGGCTCGTCGGCCGGGCTCGGCTACAAGATCCACGAGGCGGAAAGCGTGTTCGACGTCACCGGCGTCTTCGCCGGCATGCTGATCCTGTCGGTGTTCGTGCTGATCATGGACGTGGCCGTGGTGATGATCGAAAGGCGCCTGCTGGTCTGGCGGCCGGCGCCGGCGCGGCCGGCCTGACCCTGGGACCTCTGGCCGGAGACATCCGGCCGGGGACATCCGGAAAACATCCAGCATCGAAAATTTTGGGGAGGAGGAATGCCATGGAACGCCGCCTGTTCTTGGCCGGTGCCGCCGCGGCGTCGCTGACCACATCGCTGACCGCCGGCCTTGCCGCCGCGCGATCGAGCCCAGGCGACCGGGCGGGCGACCGGGCGGGCGACCGGGCGGGGGGCGACCGGACCGGCGTCACGCTCGGCGTCGGCGGCAAGTCGCTGCTCTATTACCTGCCGCTGACGATCGCCGAACGGCGCGGCTTCTTCGAAGAAGAGGGGCTGGCCGTCGCCATCAACGATTTCGGCAGCGGGTCGAAGTCGCTCCAGGCGCTGGTCGGCGGGTCGGTCGACGTGGTCACCGGCGCCTACGAACACACCATCCGCATGCAGGCGAAGGGGCAGGATGTGCGGGCGGTGGCCGAACTCGGCCGCTTTTCCGGCATCACCATCGCCGTCCGCAGGGAGATCGCCGACAAGGTCCGCGGCGTCGCCGATTTCCGCGGCCTGAAGATCGGCGTCACCGCCCCCGGCTCCTCCACGGCGCTGACCGTGCAATACGCCATGGTCAAGGCGGGGTTGAAGGCGGGCGACGCGCCGATCATCGGCATCGGCAGCGGCGCCGGCGCCGTCGCCGCGGTCCGGCAGGGGCAGGTCGACGTCGTCTCCCATGTGGAGCCGGTGATCTCCAAGCTTGAACAGGACGACGCGATCCGCGTCCTGGTCGACACGCGGACGGAGGCGGGCACCCTGGCGCTGTTCGGCGCCTCGAACCCCGCCGCCGTCGTCTATCTGCGCAAGGATTTCATCGACGCCCACCCCGACACCGTCCAGCGGCTGGTCAACGCCCATCGGAAGGCGCTGCGCTGGCTGGCCGCCGCGACGCCCGAGGCGGTCGCCGACACGGTGCCGCCGGAGTATTTCCTGGGCGACCGGCCGCTCTATCTGCGGGCGGTCCGCAATTCGCTGGAAAGCTATTCGCGCACCGCCATCATTCCCGAGGATGGCCGCAGCGGCATGATGCGGATGCTGCGGCTCCTCGATCCCGAACTGAAGGACGCCAAGGTCGACCTTGCCCGGACCTTCGACGACCGTTTCGCGCAGGACGCGGCGCCGTGACGACCGGAGCCGCTCGTTTGAATCTGGAGAGCAAGCCGATGCGTGTGGCCATTCTCGACGATATTCACGACGCCTATGACGAGACCGCAGGGGTCCGGCGGCTGCGGGAGCAGGCGGAGGTCCGGATTTTCACCGGCCCGTTCGGCGACCCGGAGGCGTTGCGGGGCTTCGACGCCGTCGTCGCCAACCGCGAACGGACCCGGTTCACGCCGGACCTGTTCGCGCGGCTTCCCGACCTGCGCATCATCGCGCAGACCGGCAACCACGCCTACCACATCGACCTGGCGGCGGCGGCGGAACGCGGCGTGATCGTCGGCAAGGCGACCGGCGGCTTCTGCACCGCCGCCGGGGAACTGACGATCGGCCTGATGATGGCGATCATGCGCCGGATCCCGGCGGTCGACCATGCCGTCCGCAACGGCGACTGGCCGACGCCGATGACCCGGGTCCTGCGCGGCAAGACCCTGGGGATCGTCGGGCTGGGGAACATCGGCCGCTATGTCGCGCGGATCGCCGGCGCCTTCGGCATGACGGTGCTGGCCTGGGGTGGCCGGCTGACCGACGAGGCGGCGGCGGCGGCCGGGGCCGAGCGTTGCGAACTCGACGATCTGCTGCGCCGGTCGGACGTGGTGTCGATTCACGCGACCCTCGGCCCCGACACGCGCGGGCTGATCGATGCCCGACGGCTCGGGCTGATGAAGCCGACCGCCTATCTGGTCAACACCGCCCGCGGGCCGATCGTCGACGAGGCGGCGCTCTGCGCCACGCTGGCCGATCGCCGCATCGCCGGCGCGGCGCTCGACGTCTTCGAACAGGAACCGCTGCCCGCCGGGCATCCCCTGACGCGGCTGCCGAACACCGTGCTGACCGCGCATCTCGGCTGGCCGACCGACGAGATGTACGCACAGTTCGCCGACGCGGCCGCCGACCTGCTGCTGGCCTATCGCGACGGCCGGGAGGTTCCCTGCTTCGTCGCCGAGCACTGACGGGCCGATCATTGAGGCCGGTCACTGGGGCCGGTCACTGGGGCCGGCGTCTCAAGACAGCATCGCAAGGTTTTGAAACGGTTTGCCCCCGACCTTCTCACCGGATGGTGGGGGGTCGGGGGCAAGCCGTTTCGGACATCCGCGCCGCGCCGACGGACGCTTCCGACGGCGTCGCTCAGCGGATGACGAAGGGGTCGGGGATGTCGTCGTCGGTGTTGATCCAGACGCTTTTGGTCTGCAGGAACTCGCGCAGGGAATCCTGTCCGTTTTCCCGGCCGATGCCGCTGCGCTTGTAGCCGCCGAACGGCGACATGACGCTGATCGCCCGATAGGTGTTCACCCAGACGGTGCCGGCGCGCAGGCGTGCCGACAGGGTCAGGGACCGCCGCATGCTGGTCGTCCACAGGCCGGCGGCCAGGCCGTAGAGGGTGTCGTTGGCGATCGCCACCGCCTCGTCGTCGTCGTCGAACGGGATGACCGACAGGACCGGACCGAACACCTCCTCCTGCGCGATGCGCATGGCGTTGCGGACGCCGGTGAAGACGGTCGGCTGCACGAACCGGCCGCCGCCCATGTCGCCGCCCATGTCTGGCGCGGGACCGCCGCCGAGCGCCACCCGCGCGCCCTCGTCCCGCGCGATGTCGAGGTAGCCGAGGATCTTGTCGTATTGCGGCCGCGTGGTGACCGGGCCGACCTGGGTCGCCAGGTCCATCGGGTCGCCCATGCGGGCCCGGCCGGCGAAGGCCACGAGCTTTTCCACCACCTCGTCATGGCGCGAACGGTGGACCAGCAGGCGCGAGCCGGCGATGCAGGTCTGCCCGGTCGCCGCGAAGATGCCCGATACGGCGCCCTTCACGGCGTTGTCGATGACGGCGTCCTCCAGGATGATGTTGGCCGACTTGCCGCCCAGTTCCAGGGTCACCGGCTTGATGCCGCGCGCGGCGGCTTCATAGACCTGCTGGCCGGACTGGTCGCCGCCGGTAAACGCGATCTTGTCGACGCCGCGATGTTCGACCAGCGGCCGGCCGACCTCCGCGCCATAGCCGGTGACGACGTTCAGGACCCCGGCGGGCAGCCCGGCGTCGGCCAGCACCCGGGCGAATTCCAGCGTGGAGGCCGAGGTGAATTCCGACGGCTTGACCACCATGGTGTTGCCGGCCGCCAGGGCGGCCGCCAGCTTCCAGGTCAGCAACATCAGCGGCGAATTCCACGGCGTGATCGCGGCGATCACCCCCAGCGGTTCGTGCCGGGTGAAGTTGAAGACGCCCGGCTTGTCCAGCGGCAGGACGGCGCCCTCGATCTTGTCGGCCAGCCCGCCGAAATAATAGAACCACTGCGGCAGGTAGCGCAGTTGCGTGCGCATTTCCGAATAGAGCTTGCCGTTGTCGCGCGTCTCGGTGGCGGCCAGCGCGTCGGCCTGTTCGGCGACGGCGTCGCCCAGCCGGCGCAGCAGCGCGCCGCGCTGCGTCGGCGACAGGCGGGCCCAGTCCCCGCTCTCGAACGCCTGGCGGGCGGCGGCGACCGCGCGGTCGACGTCCTCGGCGTTGCAGCGCGGGATCAGGGCCCAGACCTTCCCCGTGAAGGGGTTGTCGCTTTCCAGAAACGCGCCCGACGCCGAATCCACCCAGGATCCGCCGATGTAGGCCTGGTACCGTTGCATCGCATCCTCCCTCACGTTGCCGAATCCGCGCCGTCCGCCGGCGGCGGCAGGGCGATCGTCGCGTTGGCCCAGCGTTCCAGGACCTCGACCACCCGCGTCATGTCCTGCGGACCGGCGCCGCCGGCGTAGGCGATGTCGAAGATCTGCTTCACGACCGTGCAGGTCGGCATCGTCACCCCCAGCGCATCGGCTTCCGCCACGCACAGGCGCATGTCCTTGCGCATCAGTTCCAGCCGGAAGCCGAAATCGAAGCGGCGGCTGAGGACGGCGTTCGCCAGGATGGTCTGGGTGGTGAAGCTGCGCCCCGTGCTCTCGTTGATCACGTCCAGCATGACGTCGGGCGGCAGGCCGGCGCGGACGCCGAACAGGATCGCCTCGCTGGCCGCCACCAGCGTCGCGCCGACGATCATGTTGTTGATCAGCTTCAGCGTCTGGCCCTGCCCGGCCGCGGTGCCGACATGGACGATCTTGCGGCCGAAGGCGGCGAACGGGCCGCGGGCCTCCTCATAGGCGGCGGCCGGGCCGGACACCATCACCGACAGGGTTCCGGCCTCCGCCCCCGCGACGCCGCCGGCCAGCGGCGCGTCGAGCGCGGCGATCCCGCGCGCGGCCAGCCGTTCGCCGATCTCCCGGGCCACGCTGGGCCCGGTCGTCGAATGGTCGACGAAGATCCGGACGCGCCCGCCCTCGATCACGCCTTCCGGCCCGGTGACGACCCGGCGCACGATGTCCGGCGTCGGCAGGCAGACGAGGACGATCCCGGCGGCATCGCCGACGTCCGCCGCCCGTGCGCAACCGACCGCCCCGCGTTCGACCGCCCGGGCGAGCGCTGCGTCGTCCACGTCGAACGCATGCACCCGGAAACCATGGTCGAGCAGATGGCGCGCCATGTGGGCGCCCATCGCGCCCAGCCCGATGAAACCGATGTCCTTCATCGTCCAATCCCCGCTTGAGAAAATCCCCGCTTGAGAAAATCCCCGTTTGCAAAAATCCCGGGGCGGCCGGGCTACCGGGCCTTCGCGGCGGCGACCAGAGGGCAACCACCCTGGTCGATCGGACGGAAGCCGGCCTCGGCCGGCACGGTGGCGACCAGCTTCAGCAGATCCCAGCCATCCTTCGATTCCGCCGGGGTCTTCACCTGCATCAGCAGGGAATCGAAGACCATCCGCCCGTCGGCGCGCACCTTGCCGGGATGGCCGAACAGGTCGACCGGCATGTCCTTCATGGCCGCGACCACGGTCTTGCCGTCGTCGGTGCCCGCCCGCGTGATCGCCTTCAGGTAATGCGCGATCGCCGTGTAGACCCCGGCCTGGAACTGGGTCGGCATGGCCTTGCGCCGTTCGAAGAAGCGTCTGGAGAAGGCGCGGCTCTGTTCGTCGCGATCCCAGTAGAAGCTGGCGGCCATCATCATGTTCTGCGCCACCGGCAGGCCCAGGCCGCGGACCTCGGTGTCGCTGAAGAACAGGGCGACCAGCTTCTGGCCGCCGTCGGCCAGGCCGAACTCCGACGCGCCCTTGATCGCGTTCACCGTGTCGTGCCCGGCGCTGGCCAGCGCGATGACCTTGGCCTTGGACGACTGGGCCTGCAGCAGGAAGGAGGACATGTCGGTGACGTTCAGGGGATGGCGCACGTTGCCGGCGATCGTGCCGCCGTTGCGCAGGACGGCGCCGCCGCCCTCCTTCTCCAGGGAATGGCCGCCGGAATAATCGACGGTCAGGAAGAACCAGCGGTCCTCGCCGCGGTCGATCAGCGCCTTCACCGGGCCGGCGGCCAGGGAATAGGTGTCCAGGCCCCAATGCAGGCTGGTCGGCGTGCAGGCCGGGCCGTGGATGTCCATGTTGATCGCGCTGACGGCGACCGTGACCCGCCCCATCTCCCTGGCCTGGTTCTGGACGGCCAGCGCCACCGCGGAATTCGGCATGTCGATCACCAGATCGACCCCGTCGACGTCGAACCAGCGCTTGGCGATCGCGGCGCCGACATCCGCCTTGTTCTGGTGGTCGGCGTACAGTATTTCGATCGGCTTTCCCGCCACCGTCCCGCCGAAATCCTCGACCGCCAGGCGCGCCGCCACCACGGAGCCTTCGCCGGCGAAGTCGGCATAGGGGCCGGACCGGTCGTTCAACACGCCGATCCTGACCGCATCGTCGCTGATTTGTGCGAAGGACGCCGTCGCTTTCAGGATCAAAGCGGCGGCGATCATCGATCGCTTCATGATCATGAGCATTTCCTCGCCTGATTGTTTGCTTTTCAGGCGAACAGATTTGCTTGCGAACGATCGGCGTTCAACCGAGTTTATTGCGCGGGATCGTTGATCCCAAGTCAACGATCCCGCGCGGCACGCCCTCCGTTACGGCAGCGGGCCGGTCTGGAACAGCGTCACGCGCAGCCCGCCATGCAGCACCGGCGCGGCCGGCGGCGCGAAGGGCAGGCCGGACGCCTTGGCGAGCGCGGCGTCGCTCGTCACCAGGCCGACCCGCCAGCCGGCGAACCGCGCCAGCAGCGTCTGCCCCAGCGACTGGTAGAGCGCGAACAGCGGCTTCTTGTCGCCGATCCGGGCGCCGTAGGGCGGGTTGACGATGACGAGGCCGGGCGGGCCGTCGGGTGCGACGAGGTCGCTGACCGCGTGCTTCTGGAACGCCGTCGTCGCGGCGACGCCCGCCCGCGCCGCGTTGGCGCGGCTCATGCCGATCGCGCCGGCATCGCGGTCGCTGCCGTGGAAGCGGACGGCCGGCGCAGCGCCGCCGCCGGTGCCGCCCCCTGCACCACGCAAGGTTTGCCAGGCCGCCTCGTCGAAGCCGGCGAGCTGTTCGAACGCGAAGCTTCGCGACCGGCCGGGGTTGAGGCCGGCGGCGATCTCCGCCGCCTCGATGACGAAGGTGCCCGACCCGCACATCGGATCGACCACCGGTTCGCGGCCGTCATAGCCGCATTGGCGCAGGAACAGCGCCGCCAGCGTCTCGCGCATCGGCGCCTTGTTCACCGCTTCCTTGTGATTGCGCTTGTGCAGGGATTCGCCGGAGGTATCGACGCTGATGGTGCACAGGTCGTCGTCGATGCGCGCCTTGATGCAGACCGCGGCCTCCGGCGAGACCGGCGCGCCGAGCTCCTCGCGGATCGCCCGTTCGATCCGCTGCGCCGCGGCGCCGGCGTGATAGATGCGCGATGCCTTGCAGGACGCCTCGACCCGGAACGGCACGTCCGGACGCAGGATGTCGCCCCACGCCACCCGCCGCGCCCGCTTGTCGAGCTGCGCCAGATGGAACGCCCGGAAGGCGGCGACGCGCGCCAGAACGCGGCCGGCCCCGCGGAGCTGGAGATTGGCCCGCCAGACGTCGGGCCAGCCGCCCTTGACCGTCACGCCGCCGTCGACCAGGGTGGGCTCGGCAAATCCGGCGGCCTGCGCTTCCGCGCACAGCACGGATTCCAGGCCGGGAGAGGTCACAAGGAAGATTTCGAAAGCGCCGTCGATGTTCATGCCGCCTACATAGCGCGAAGGGGGACGGCCATCGACATCTTTCTCGCGGGGGGTCGCGGAGGGCGGAGGGGCGGGGTTTGGGCGGGGGCCCGCGCCGGCCCCT
>FTCT01003959.1_pt1 | contig 13562 bp, 12 predicted proteins | sample 1658881 | NCBI WGS metagenome assembly FTCT01 (sample SAMEA3914864, study PRJEB12502) | metagenome | biome: forest; material: soil | place: USA | collected 2012-03-12 | depth 0.3 m | reverse complement strand
GTCCCAGTGGTCGTCGACCGCGTCGACCTTGGAATTGTCGGGACGCAGCAGGTCGCCGCCCAGCTGCAGATTATAGGGCGGATCGGCGAAGATCAGGTCGACCGACTTCTCCGGCAGGGCGTTCATCTGCTCGATGCAGTCGCCCAGGATGATGGTTTCCGGCCCGAACTTCATGGTCCCGCGTCCCTAAGAAAGAGAACGGAATCATGAGTCTTCCTGGTAAATCCCGTGTGTAGAGACGTGGTTAGCGGAAGGTAAACCGCCTATTCCGCCCGTTCCTCGAACGGTAACTTCAAGGTCAATTCACCCGCGAGCGCGGCTTTCACCGGGGCCCAGCCCAGGCGGTGGATCGGCGAGGGACCCAGGCGGATCAGGCCTTCGACGTGGATCGGGGCGTGATAGCCCTTGTGGCCGGCGAAGCCGTAGCCGGGATAGAGGGCGTCGGCCTCGACCATGATCCGGTCGCGGGCTTCCTTGGCCAAAATCGAGGCCGCGGCGATCGAGCACGACAGGCTGTCGCCCTTGACCACCGTCTTCACCGCGCAGGGCAGCTTGAAGGCGTAGTTGCCGTCCACGAGCGCGAAGGCGGGGCTCACGTGCAGGCCCTCGACCGCTCGGCGCATGGCCAGGCCAGCGGCGTGCAGGATGTTGAGCTGCGCGATCTCCTCGATCGAGGCCATGCCCACGCACCACGAGATGGCGACGGCCTTGATCTCTTCCTCCAGGGCCGCGCGGGCCTTGGCCGAGAGCTTCTTGGAGTCGTTGAGGCCCTTGGGGATGCGGTCGGGGTCCAGGATCACCGCGCCGGCGCTGACCGGCCCGGCCCAGGGACCGCGCCCAGCCTCGTCCACCCCGCAGACAGGTCCCTGTCCGCAGGCCAGTTCCAGCATCATGTCGGGTCCGGACGGCATAGCCGCTGTTTAAGCGCGTTCGCGAGAGCGGGAAAGTCTCGGCGATTTTACATTCATAATATTCCTCTTGACGCGACGGGTCGCGCTCATTCCTTTTACGCGTGTAAATGCGAGGGGCGAGCATGGACCTGACCTATCGGCGCGACATCGACGGCCTGCGGGCCGTGGCCGTCCTGGCCATCGTGATCCATCACGCCTTTCCGGCTCTGGTCCCCCGCGGCTTCGTCGGAGTGGACGTGTTCTTCGTCATCTCCGGCTTCCTGATCACGCGTCTGATCGTCGCGGCGCGGGACGAAGGGCGTTTCTCATGGGGCGGGTTCTATCTGAGACGCGTCCGACGGATCGTGCCGGCCTATCTGCTGGTGGTGCTGGTCACGGCGGGGCTAGCCACCTGGATCGAGATGCCCCGGCTGCTGGCCCAGACCGGCGCGGCGACGGCGGCTTCGGGGCTGTTCGCGGCCAACTTCCTGCTGGTCCAGACCGCCGGCTATTTCGCGCCCGGCGCCCAGCAGAACCCGCTGCTGCACCTGTGGTCGCTGGGGGTGGAGGAGCAGTTCTACCTGGTCTGGCCGCTGGTCATGGCGGGGCTGTCGTGGAAGCCGCTGCGGGAGAGCCGGGCCTGGCTTGCGGTGATCCTGCTGGCCGGCTCCCTGGCGCTGGCCCAGATGTTCGTAGCCGGCGGCGAGGCCACCTGGGCCTTCGTGGGCCTGTCGATGCGGGCCTGGGAGTTCATGACCGGCGGCGTCCTGGCGCTGGGTCTCGTCAAGCCACTGGGCAATGCGACCTCGGCCCAGCTGGCGGCGATCCTCGGCGGCCTGGCCATCGCGGGAAGCCTCATCCTGCTGAACGAGGCCAGCGCCTTTCCCGGCCTGTCGGCGGTTCCGGCCTGCCTGGGCGCGGCGTTGCTGATCTGGAGCGGAGCCGCCGCGCCGCTGGGCTGGGCGCCGGTCGTGGCGCTGGGGCGGGTGTCGTATTCCTTCTATCTCTGGCACTGGCCGCTGCTGGTGCTGGCCGCCGATGTCAACCAGCAGCCGCTGAGCGTAGTCCAGCGCCTTGGCCTGGTCGTTCTGGCGCTGGCGCTCGCCGTCCTGACCTGGCGCTTCGTCAAGCAGCCTTTGCGGCGCGGTCCGGTCGAGCGGCCCTGGCCGAAGCTGGGTTTGCGGCTTCTGCCGCTGCTGGCGCCGGTGGCGGTCGGGGCGCTGCTGTTCCTGACCCACGGCCTGCCGGGGCGGCTGAGCCCGCAGGCCCGCGCCCTGGCCGACCTGGAGGAAACCGACGTCAATCCGGCCCGCGCGACCTGCTTCACCTACGCCGCCAAGGCCAGGCCCGAGGATTGCCGGTTCGGCGCCGCGCCGGGCAGCCAGGACGACGAGGTCATCGTCTGGGGCGACTCCCACGCCGACGCCGTAACGCCGGGCGTGGTCGAATGGGCCAAGGCGCGCGGCTGGAGCGTGCGCGAGATCGCCCGTGGCGGCTGCCCGTCGCTCGTCGGGTTGCGGGTCCGCACGATCCAGCGGTTCAAGCTGGAATGCGCCCCGGTCGCCGACCAGGCCCTGGCCGTCATCGCCGCTGACCGACACTTGAAGCTGGTGATCCTGGCCGCCCGCTGGCCGCTCTATCGCGACGCGCCGCCGTTCTACGACGTCAATTCGCCGCGCGTGTTCGCCGAGGCGATCGACCATCCGGGCCGCAAGGCGTCGATCTCGACGGCGATGGGCGCCACGTTGGCGGCGATCCACGCCCGCAATCCCGACGCTCGCGTGCTGGTCCTCGGTCCTGTCCCCGAGCTCACCCTGGCGCCGCCCGAATGCCTGGCCCAGCAGCGCCAGCTAGGCGGACGGCCCGAGGTCTGCGGCCACGTCGCCGCCGACCTGCCCCTGGCTCGCGCCCTGCCGGCCGAGGACGAGATCCGGGCGGCCTTCCAGGATCGACCCGGCGTCGCGGCGGTGTTTCCCTCGGAAGACCTGTGTCCGGGCCACGACTGCCTGACGATGATGGACGGCCGGCCGATCTATTTCGATGACGACCATCTGGGCGCCTGGGGCGCGCGGCGGCTGGTTCCGATCTGGCTGGATCGCGGCTGGGCGATGTTTCCAACGCCTTAGGGCTTGGAAAGCCGGCGGGGAGGCGGTTTACAGGCGGCAGGGGGAACTCATGTCTTTCATCGCCTACGTCCTGCCCGTGCTCTGGCTGATCGCCGGCGTCCTGGCGCTCAGCTTCGTGATCCGGCCCAATCCGAGACTGCCGATCGTGGCCACGCGTGGCCGAGCCTTGGGGGTTCTGGGCGGCGTGATCGCCGTCGCGGTGGTCGTCGGCCTGGCCATGCCGAAGAAGGCGGCCGCTCCGGCGCTCGGCGCCGCGCCGCCGGTCCGCACGACGCCGCTGGTCGCCGACGTCGAGGCTGTCCGCGCCCATCCCGAGACCTATCTGACCCTGGAGAGCGTCACCTCGTTCCACAAGAGCGACGGCTCGGTGCTGCTGACCGGGGCGGTGGTCAACAACACCGTCCTGCCGATCCGCGCGCCGGCCCTGAGCTGCAAGATGGCCCAGGGCGCGGCCGCCGCTGGAACCGTCTCGGCGATGATCCAGGACACCGTCCCGTCCGGCGGCCGGCTGATCTTCGCCGCCATCAACATGGGCAAGGCCACGGGGCCGTGGGATCGCCAGGCCTGCACGATCACCGGCGCGACGGCGGGTTAGGGCTTCCTACGACGCGACGCTGGGATCGTTCTCCGAGCCGGCGGTCTTCAGCTCCAGCCAGTCCTGGAAGGGCAGACCGTAGGCGCGGTCGAAGAACTCGGCCTGGAAGCGGAAGGGCAGGTTGCCGTCGCTGTTCCACAGCATGACGATGCCCGTCCGCGTCGCCGGGTCGAACATCATGGTCGAGCGATAGCCCGACACCCCGCCGCTGTGGCCGACCAGCCGGTGGCCCTTGTAGGTGAAGCTGCGCATGCCTAGGCCATAGCCCGAGTTCTTCAGCTGCCGGGCGATCGGCAGGCGGCCGTAGGGCGGCAGGGTCGCCACGCGCGGACGCTGGACGTCGGCCAGCACCGAAGGCGACAGCACGTCGGGTCGCAGGCCCATCTGCGCCTGCATCCACAGCGCCAGGTCGACGATGGTCGAGTTCACGCCCGCCGCCCCTGGCACGCGGTAGTAGGCCTCGGAAAGCTGCAGCGTCTTGCCCAGGCGATGCGGCTGCGCCCAGCGCTTGGCGCCGACCAGGCCGCCCTTGCCGATCGAGGCGCCGACCATGCCCAAGGGCTGGAACAGCCGCTGCTCCACCGTCTGGGCGTAGGGCGCGTGGGTGCGGGCCTGGATCACCTCGGTGACCGTGTCGTAGGCGATGTTCTGGTAGGTGTGGCAGGTGGCCGGCGCGCAGACCGGATGCAGCGTGGCCAGCGAGCGGCGGATCGCGGCCGGGTCCTCACCGTCCTCCAGGCGCTGGTCATAGGCGTTCTTGCCCAGGCCCGTGCGCTGCGACAGCAGTTGCTCGATCGTCAGCGTGTTCTGGGCGTCGCCGGGCAGGCGCAGGCTGGTGTTGAAGGCGCCCAGGGGATCGGTCAGCGAGAAGGCGCGCTCGGACGCCAGTCGTGCGGTCAGGGTCGCCGACACGGTCTTGGACAGCGACGCCCAGCGGAACACGGTTTCGGAATCGACCGGCTTGCCACCTTCCGTCGCGGTGACGCCATAGCCCTTCACGAACGCCAGGCGGCCGTCTTCGACCACGGCGACGGCCAGGCCGGTCATCGACGGGTCGGTCATCATGGCGTCGAAGCGGCGGTCCAGGCCTTTGTAGTCGATCTTGCCATGCCAGTCCGACGGCGCGGTCGGCACGGGCTGGGCCGCCTCGCCGACCGTCAGCGGCGCCATCGGCCGCGAAGGCTTGGGATGGATCGACAGCGTCACGCCGGCCACGGCCGCGACGGCCAGGACGCTGACAACGCCCCACTTCAGATGCGGCTTCCAGGCCTGGAGCAGGCCCTGTTCCCCCGGTTCAGGCACGGATCGTCGGCTTTCTTGGTCGGTACGCAAATCAACTGGCGCTCTTATTGGTCGGCTTGATGGCTCAAGCAAACGGCAAAAGCGCGGCCTACTTCCGTCCGCTCAATTCCGCCCCCGCTTCGGCGTCGAAGCGGCGGTTCCAGATGGTGGCCGAGGCCGAGATCGCCGTGACGACCAGAAAGGCCACTGTGAAGTCCGACAGCCGAGGCGTCGGATGTCCGCCGGCCAGCATGCCGACATGCAGCGCCAAGGCGCCAACGCAGATGCCCAGCGACAGCATCAGCTGCTGGAAGGTGGCGTAGAAGCTGGTCGCCGCGCTCATTCGGGCGGGCTCGATCTCGTCATAGGCGATGGTGTTGTAGGCGGTGAACTGGAACGACATGAAGAAGCCGCTGACCATCAGGGTCACGAAGATCAGCGGCGTCGGCCAGCTGGGCCGGAACAGGCCGCAGACCGCGTAGCCGGCGCTGGCGGCCAGGCCCGCCACGATCATGCTGGTGCGGAAGCCGAAGCGCTTGAGCACCCGCGGCGCCAAGCCCTTCATGGCCAGGGAGCCGATGGCCCCGGCGATGGTGATCGTGCCGCTGACCGCCGCGCTCATGCCAAAGCCCAGCTGCAGCATCAGCGGCAAGAGGAACGGCTGGGCGCCCTGGGTGATGCGGGTCAGCGAGCCGCCGATCACCGACAGGCGGAACGACTCCACCTTCATCAGGGAGAGATCCAGGATCGGCGCCGCGCGGCGACGGGCATGGCGGATGTAGGCGGCGCCGGCCACGAAGCCGACGGCGATCAGGATCAGCGCCCGCTGCAGCTCGCCGCTGCGGCTGGTCATCTCGAAGCCGAACAGTAGGCAGCCCAGCGAGATCCCCGACAGCAGGAAGCCGGGGATGTCGGTGGTCGGCGGCTTGTCGCCGCGCACCTCGTCGATGAACAGGCTGACCAGGGTGACGCCCAGCAGGCCGATCGGGATGTTCAGGTAGAAGATCCAGCGCCAGTCCAGATAGGTGACGATGAAGCCGCCGATCGGCGGGCCGACGATCGGGCCGACCAGGGCCGGCATGATCAGCCACGAGGTGGCCGAGACCATGTCCTGCTTGGCGACCGAGCGCAGCAGGACGAGGCGGCCGATCGGGATCATCATCGCCCCGCCCATGCCCTGCAGGAAGCGGGCGAGGATCAGGAAAGGCAGGCTGTGGGCCTGGCCGCACAGGATCGAGCCGCCCATGAAGATCAGGATGGCCAGGCGGAACACGGTCTTGGAGCCGAAGCGGTCGGCCAGGCGTCCGCTGGCCGGGATGAAGATCGCCAGGGCCAGCAGATAGGCCGTCAGGGCCGAGCTGAGGCTGGGGGCGGGCACGCCGAAGTCGCGGGCCATGGTCGGCAGGGCGGTTGCCAGCACCGTGGCGTCCATCTGCTCCATGAAGAGCGCGCAGGCGATGATCAGGGCCACCACGCGGTACGAGCGCGTCTTGGGATGGTGGTCGACGTCCGCCGGACCGGGCGCGACAGTCACGCCGTCGGCGGCCGGCACGATGCCGTCGCGGATCTCGGAATTGATCGACGCCAGACCGCGCCGGCGCAGCCTCACCATGCCCGAAGGACACCGGCTGGGGGCTGCGGGAGGGCGGGGAGGCGGGGCTTGGGCACGGACTTCACTCGTCGATCAGTGACGTTTCCCCCGCGCGCTAGATAGGCCGTATTCCAACGATCCGATAGGGCGGAGTGGTCATTTGATCGGGCGGGGGTGGAAGAGCGCCCCCTCCGTCTCGCTGCGTATCCGCAGCGATCCACCTCCCCCGCAGGCGGGTGAGGAGAGGAGCGCGTTTCCTCCTCACCCGTAAAACGGGGGAGGTGGCGCGGCGCCGATAGGCGACGTGACGGAGGGGGCGCTCAGCCGCCCGTCCCCCACACCCTCGCGCTATCCCGCGCAAACGCCTCGAACGTCCTCGGCGCCTTCCCCGTCAAGTCCCGCACCGTATCCGTCGTTCGATCCTGCGCGCCGGCGGCGATGGTCTCGTAGCCGAAGGCCAGGAAGCGGGCGTTCATCTCGGGGATGCCGCGCTGCATCAGCCGCTGGGCCATCTCGTCGGTGGTGACGGGGATGTGCTCGATCGGGCGGCCGACAGCCTCGCCGATCAGTTCGGCGACACGGTCGTAGGACAGCGATTCCTCGCCGGTCACGGTCAGCTCGGTGTTCAGCGGCGCGGGGGCGGTCAGGGCCGCCAGGGCGCTGGCGGCGATGTCGTGGACGTCGATGAACGGCACGCGGCCCGTCCCGGTGTTCGAATAGATCCTGTTTTCCTCGCGGATCGAGGCCAGGGACGGCCCGATGCTGAAGTTCTGCATGAAGGCCGTGGGCCACAGCACGGCCCAGTCGTCGCTATTGTCCTTCAGCCACTGATGCACCTGGCCGTGGGCGAAGCCGCCGGCCGGCAGGCCCGACATGCTGAGGAACACGAAACGGCGCACGCCCCGGCGTTGGGCCTGCGCGACGAAGTCCAGCATCAGGGCGTAGGGGTCTTTCACCGTGCCGGGCGCGACCAGGTAGACGGACGCCACGTCCGCCAGCGCCGCGTCCCAGGTCGAGGGCTGCTCCCAGTCGAAGGCAGTGTCGCCATGCCGCGACGCCGCGCGATAGGGCAGGCCCGCGTCCCGCAGTTGCTCCACCAGACTGCCGCCGGTCTTGCCGGTGGCGCCGGTCACCAGGATCAGGTTGCTCACGAGGCGGCCTCCTCGGGGCTGCCGAACGCCGCCGTCCAGGCTTCGCGGCCGCCGTTGGCGTCCATTGAGACCAGCGGGTTCCAGTATTCGCGATAGAGCGCGATCTTGCCGCCCTTGGTCTCGATGATCGAGATGTAGGTCTGGACGTAGGGGGCGTCGGTTTCCAGCACCCGGCCCTTGACCGCCATCTCCAGGCAGACGGTCGTCGGCTCCAGCATTGGGTGCAGGCGGAAATAGTCCATGCCCTCGCTACGGATCCGTCCGCCCATCCTCGCCGCCGTGGCCTGCATATAGGCCAGGATGTCGGCCTTGCCGACGTAGCGCGACCGACGTCCGGGCGGCGCAAATGGGAATTCCAGCACCCCGTCCTCGGCCCACAGGTCGATCCACGCGTCCCACTTCTGCTGGGCGTAGAGGAAGAGGTAGCTCTGCACGAGGGGCTGGATGGCCGCGCGTTCGGTCTCGGCGTCTGGGCTCACTGGGCCGCTCCGTCATGAATTCCGAACGTACTGTGCGCGCGGCGCGAAGGCGCAAACAGGCCCTGGCTCATGCTAGTATCGATCATGCTAGGATGCGTCATGAGCGATCCCGTCAGCGATAATCCCCTGGCCCGCCGGCAAGAGGCCGGCGCCTTCCTGCGCTCGCGGCGGGCGCGGCTCTCACCCTCGGAGGTCGGCCTGCCCGCCGGGCTGCGCCGCCGCACGCCGGGCCTGCGCCGCGAGGAGGTGGCGATGCTCGCGGGCGTCGGGACCACCTGGTACACGTGGCTGGAGCAGGGCCGTGACATCCAGCCGTCCGCCGAGGTGATCGAGGCCCTGGCCCAGGTGCTGCGCCTGGACTCGACCGAGCGCGGCCATCTGTTCTCCCTCTACGACCGGACCGCGCCCACGCGGCGTGTTCCGGGCGAGGAGCTGGTAGACGCGCCGCTGCAGCGCATGGTCGACGGCCTGGTCGGGCAGCCGGCGCTGGTGCTGGGGTGGCGCTGGGACATCCTGATCTGGAACCGGGCCGCCGAGCGGCTGATGGGCCCCGCGCTCCAGCGGGACGGCCAGACGCTGAATGTCCTGGAACTGATGTTCCGCGATCCGGCGCACCGGCGTCTGTTCGCCGACTGGGAGACTGTGGCGCGCGGGGCGTTGGCGACGTTCCGGGCCGATTGCGCGGCGCATGTCGGCGACCCGGACTTCGAAGACCTGATCGCGCGCCTGACCCGCCAGAGTCCCGAGTTCGCCGCCTGGTGGCCCCAGCGCGACGTGGCCCATCGCCTGGCGGGCCAGAAGCGCCTCGATCACCCGGCCGTCGGGGCGATGCAGTTCATGTTCTCGACCCTGGCCGTCGCCGACCGGCCGGGCTTGAAGCTCTTCGTGTTCACGCCGCTGGATGAGGACGACACGGTCGCGAAGATGCAGCGGTTGCTGGAGGGGGCGGACGCCTAGGGGCCGCACTCAATTGGCGTTTTGAAATCTTGCTTGGATTTCAAGCCTATATGTTCGTGTCATCCCGGAAGCCTCGAAGAGGCTATCCGGGACCCAGGGAGCAAGCTCGCTGCGGTGGCCCCTGGGTCCCGGCTCTACGGCCCGCTGTGCGGGCCTTCGGCCGGGATGACACCCTAGGGGCAGAAGCTCAGGTCCCTCGCGCAGGCCACAATGATCATGTAGCGCCAGCCGAAGATTTCCCAGGCGCTCCATGCCAAGCCGACCATCGCGGCGAGGATGGCGATCGCATACGCCCAGTAACGGATCGGGCGTTGTGACCGTTTGGCGATCGAGCGAGACAGAAGTGCGAATTCGCTCTTAGACAGGCCTTTCCAAAGGTGTTGGGCGAGTACGCCTTCCAAGGCCAGAAAGATCAGACTGCGCAGCAGCATGGTGGGCCTCTCGCGCCGTTCCGTTTCTATTTGCTCCGCTTCGCCAGCGCCTTGCACTCTTCGTGCCGGAAGCACGTCACCAGGTGGTCGTTGACCAGCCCGGTGGCCTCCATGAACGCGTAGACGATCACCGGCCCGCAGAACTTGAAGCCCTTGGCCTTCAGGGCCTTGGCCATGTCGACGGCCAGCGGCGTCTGGGTCGGGACCTCGCCGGCTCGCCATTCGTTCTGGATCGGCGCGCCGCCGACCATGTCCCACAGGAACTGGCCGAAGTCCTCGCCGCGCTGTTGCATGTCCAGGTAGATCCGCGCGCCTGAGATCGCCGCGTCGATCTTGCCGTTCGAGCGGATGATGCCGGCGTCGGCCATCAGGCGGGCGCGATCGGTCTCGTCGAAGCGCGCGACCTTCTCGGGATCGAAGTCGGCGAAGGCGGCGCGGAAGGCCACGCGCTTGCGCAGGATGGTGATCCACGACAAGCCGGCCTGGAAACCGTCCAGAACGAGCTTCTCCCACAGGGCGCGGCTGTCCCACTCCGGAACGCCCCACTCGTGGTCGTGATAGGCCTCGTAGAACGGGTCCCCGTTCATGCCCTTCCAGGTGCAGCGCGCGTGCTCGGTCATGCGGTCACGCTACCAGAACTTTTCGAGAACGAAAGTCCCTAGGCGAGCCAGTCGGGGCGGTCGACGGTTACGGGGCGGCCGTCGGCCGTCAGGTCCGCGCCCTCGATCCGGTCCAGCCGCAGCAGGGCCATGGCGCGTCCGTCGCGGCCGGCCAGAACCTCGCCGGCGCGAAGCTCTCCGGCCAGCACTTCGGTCCCGAAGGCGGGAGCCGGACCGTCGAAGGCGATCGGCAGCATGCGGTTCTTGATCGTGCCGCGCCGCTTCATGCGGCTGGTCGTCTCCTGGCCGACGAAGCAGCCCTTCCTGAAATCGATGCCGGCCAGCAGGTCGAAGTCGGCCTCGATCGGATAATTCGCCTCGCTGCCCCAGTCGGCCGGGCCGGGCACGCCGAGCGCGAGACGGTGCGTTTCGTAGGCGTCCTCGTCCGCATCGGCGGGGCGGTCGTCATAGGCGCGAGCGCCGAGCGCCGGCAGACGCGGATCGGCATAGAGGCCTGCGCCGGAGGTCTCGCCGCCGAACACAGCCAGGACGGGGCGATCGCTCAGCTCCAGCGTCACCTTGGCCCGCAGGCGATACATCGACAGGCGCTGCAGAATGGCGTCGCGGTGGGCGGCGGCCACGTCCAGCAGGGCGCCGTCCTCGGTCGCCGCCACGAACAGGTCGTAGAGCAGCTTGCCCTGCGGGGTCAGCAGCGCGCCGAACCGCAACTCGCCCGGCGCGATCGTCTCGACGTCCTGGGTCAGCAGGCCCTGCAGGAAGCCGCGCCAATCCGGACCGGAGACGGCGATGACGGCGCGGGACGAGAGGCGGACGGTCGTGGTCATGCCGCACATGTGGCGCCGGCGACCCATTCGCGCCACCCTTTCCGGGCATGAGGCGGGTCGCCATGCGTAAACAAGACATTAACGTGGGATGCGCCGACTCACCGACGGGCCTATAGGTAGTCCGATGACACAGCGGGCCTTCCCGATTCTCTTCATCACGGCGACGCGCATCGGTGACGCGGTGCTCTCGTCCGGCCTGATCAAAATGCTGGCCGACCAGATTCCCAACGCGCGCTTCACGATCGTCGCCGGTCCCCTGGCCGCGCCGCTGTTCGCCCACGTCCCGGGCCTGGACCGCGTGATCGTGATGGAGAAGCGCAACGGCAAGAGCCACTGGTTCAAGCTTTGGAACCAGGTGCGCCACAAGAAGTGGGGCCTGATCGTCGACCTGCGCGGCTCGGGCACCGCGCTCTTCCTGCGCCGCGAGAAGCGGGCGATCTGGAAGAAGATCCCGGGCGACGTGGTTCACAAGGTGGTCGACGCCGCCCGCACCCTGAAGCTGGAGGGCGATCCGCCCGCGCCGCATCTCTACATTACCCCCGACGTCCAGGCCCTGGCCGACAGCCTGCTGGGTGAAGGCGGCCCGATCCTGGCGGTGGGGCCGGCCTCGAACTGGATCGGCAAGGTCTGGCCGATCGAGCGCTTCATCCAGACCGCTGGCCAGCTCTTGGACAAGGACGGCCCGATGGCCGGCGGGCGCCTGCTGATCCTGGGCGGTCCGGAAGACACCCGCATGGTCGAGGAGCTGCGCATGGCCACCGCGCGCGGCCGCTGCATCGATCTGACCGGCAAGGTCGACCTCCTGACCGCCTACGCCTGCCTCAAGCGCGCGCGCCTGTTCATCGGCAACGACTCGGGCCTGATGCACATTGCCGCCGCGGCTGGCACGCCGACCATCGGCCTGTTCGGCCCCTCGGACGAGCGCCGCTACGGCCCCTGGGGCGAGCACGCCGAGGCCGTGCGCGGCCCGCGCAGCTTCGACCAGTTCCTGGCCGTCGATCCGGACCTCTCGCAAGCCATCCGCCACATGAGCGACCTGCCGGTGGCCACCGTGGTCAAGGCGGCCAAGAAGCTCCTGGCGCGCACCGCGCCGGACGCGACGGTCTCGCCGCAGGAAGCGGTGGTCGAGGATGTGATCGCCGACGAGGCGGACGGGGCGCAGGTCGCGCCGCTGGCGGAGGCCGTCGCGATTGAGCCGGTGGTCGAAGCCGTTGACGAGCCTTCACCCGAGCAACAGGTCGTCGAGGAAGTCCTCGCCGAGGAACGTATCCCCGAACGCGATACCAACTAACCGCCTTCCTCGCCCTCGTGGCGAGGACCCAGGGAGCCGCCTCCGCTGAGTTTTTCGTGATGCGCGTCTTGCCCGTTGAGCCCTGGGCCCTCGCCACGAGGGCGAGGGAGGCGGGTTTTGTAGTTGCTTGGGGCGTAAGCCAGCCCTAGACCGCCTCAACCCATCGCGAGGAGCCGTCCCATGACCCAGACCTTCGACCTGATCGTGCGGGGGGGCGAGGTGGTGAACCACGCGGGACGCGGCTTCACCGACATCGGCGTGCGGGGCGGCAAGATCGCCGCGATCGGCGACCTCTCCCAGGCCAGCGCCGGCGAGATCTTCGACGCCACGGGCCTGACCGTGCTGCCCGGCGTGATCGACAGTCAGGTCCACTTCCGCGAGCCGGGTCTGGAGTGGAAGGAAGACCTGGAAAGCGGCTCGCGCGGCGCGGCCCTGGGCGGTGTGGTCGCCGTGTTCGAGATGCCTAACACTGAGCCGACGACGACGGACCCGGACGCCCTGGCCGACAAGCTCTCGCGCGCCAAGAACCGCATGCATACCGACCACGCCTTCTATGTCGGCGGCACCCACGAGAACGCGACCTTCCTGGGTGAGTTGGAGCGCCTGCCGGGCTGCTGCGGCATCAAGGTATTCATGGGCGCCTCGACCGGGTCCTTGCTCGTGCAGGACGACGAGGGCGTCGAGAACGTGCTGCGCCACGTCAATCGCCGTGCGGCCTTCCACTCGGAAGACGAATACCGCCTGGCCGAGCGCCGCAGCCTGGCCCGTCCCGGCGACTGGACCAGCCACCCCGAGGTGCGCGACGCCCAGGCAGCCCTGCAATCGACCCACCGCCTGGTCCGCATCGCCAAGAACCTGGGCAAGCGCATCCACGTGCTGCACGTGACGACCAAGGAAGAGATCGACTTCCTGGCCCAGAACAAGGACGTCGCATCCGTCGAGGTCACGCCCCAGCACCTGACTCTGGTGGCGCCGGAAGCCTATGAGCGCCTGAAGGGCTTCGCCCAGATGAACCCGCCGATTCGCTCGGCCGACCACGTGGCCGGCGTCTGGCGTGGCATCGAGGCCGGCATCGCCGACGTGCTGGGCAGCGACCACGCTCCGCACACCCGCGAGGAGAAGGCCCGGCCCTATCCGGCCTCGCCGTCGGGCATGCCGGGCGTGCAGACCCTGGTGCCGATCATGCTGACCCACGTGGTCGACGGGAAGCTTTCCCTCGAGCGCTTCGTCGACCTGACCAGCCACGGCGTCAACCGCGTGTTCGGCCTGGCCGACAAGGGCCGCATCGCCGAGGGCTTCGACGCCGACTTCACCATCGTCGACATG
>FTCT01004820.1_pt1 | contig 13597 bp, 13 predicted proteins | sample 1658881 | NCBI WGS metagenome assembly FTCT01 (sample SAMEA3914864, study PRJEB12502) | metagenome | biome: forest; material: soil | place: USA | collected 2012-03-12 | depth 0.3 m | reverse complement strand
TGTTCCGCGACCTGCTGATCGGCGCCGCCCCGCCAGCCTCCCTGCGCGACGACCGCTATCTGCTGGCGGCCCTGGCGGCGGGACTGGTCGCCTTCTTCTTCCACCAGCCGATCAATCGGCTGGGCAAGCCGGTGATGGTGCTGGACGCTGCCGGCCTGGGCCTCTGCGCGGTGGCCGGCTGCGGCAAGGCGCTGGCCTTCGGGCTGACGCCGCTGCCGGCCGCCCTGCTGGGGGTGCTGACCGCCTGCGGCGGCGGGGTGATGCGCGACCTGCTGGTGGCCGAGGTGCCGCGCGTCCTGCGCGAGGAGATCTACGCCATGGCGGCGCTGCTCGGCGCCCTGGTGGTGATCGCCGGACAGACGCTGGACCTGCCGCCGGCCCCCGTCGCCATCCTCGGCGCGCTGGCCGTCTTCGCCCTGCGGGTCGTCAGCGTGCTGCGCGGCTGGAGCGCGCCGCGCGCGCCGGGAACGTAACGCGCAGCCGCGCCCGTTCGGATTTTCTCACGCTTGCCCGGACGGATCGGGTCGGACGGGCCGCTGGACCGTCGTCGGGACCGGCAGGTCGGGGTCGTCTTCGGGCATCAATCCCGTTCGCAGATACTCGTAGGCCCGCCACCGCTCGTCGTGGGGCATCCTGGCCCGCCGCAGCGGTTCGGCCTCGACGAACAGCAGGCGGCGGCGGAAGGCCAGAGGGCTCTCGACCAGCAGGATCGGTTTCTCGGCCTCGACACCGGGGGGAAACCAGGGGCGGTGCAGGAAACGGCAGGGATCATCGGACCATTCCGGCGGGATGCCCAGGTTCCAGCGGCGCACCAGATGCTCCGCGGCGGCGCCGGCATACGCATCGAAGACGTCGTTCCCGGTGACGTCGGGACGGTCCATGACGCGTGCACGGCGGTGCCGGGCATCGGTGTCCCGATAGAATTCGTCGAGAAACTCGCCGAGCGCCACGGAGAATGTCTGCTGCCCCGCCTTACAGCGTCGGATGACCTCGGCCAGCGTACCAGGCCGGCGATCCAGGCTCGTCAGCATCTTCATACCCCCGGACGATGTCGTCGATCTTGGCGTCGATGCGCGCGCTGATCCCCGGCACCGACGGATAGCAGACCTTCACGAGCTCCGCCAATTGCGCCTTCGTCGTCAGGCCGGTGACCCTCATGAGAAGGTGAAGGTCCCGATGATCCCGCGCCAACCCTTCCGGGTCGTCGCGACGATTGGCGAGCAGCTTCATCGCCAGCATATATTCCGGCGTCGGCAAATACACCCGGAGCCCGATCTGCCCGTCTCCCGGATACTCGCCGAAGGGAAACAGGGTCGGCTGCGGGTTCCCCTTTGGCGGGGCAACCGTCTTGACGGCCTGATTGAGCCAGTCATCCGGCAACCGAAGCCGGCGCCCGACGATGTCGGCAAGCTCGTAGCCGCGGCTGCGCTCGCTGAGGAACACGACATCGACGTCGCGGGTCACATCGCGGATGTTGCTGGCCAGGAGAAGGCACGACCCGCCGTAGACGGCGATGTCGATCACCTTGCCCTCCTTGGCGGCCAGATCGCCAAGCATCCCAAAGGCCTGTTCGAGCAGGGCCCTGGACAGCTCCATGATGCCTCCCAACGCATCGCCCCAAGCCGGGGCGCAGGTGCCGAACCTCTACGCCAAACCCTCAATGGATTTTGACGTCCACCGACCGGCAATAGACGTGGCTGAAAAGGCCGGTGCATTCGAAGAAGGGGTCGCTGCCGATGGTGACCTGATAGTAGGACGCGACCAGGTAATTCTCGTAGCGCCCGCTCTTGAGGAGATCGACGACGGAAAAGGCCAGCAGGCCGCCGAGGGAGCCGGTGGTCAGCGCCTGCTTCTTGATCAGCGTGAATTCGGCCTCGACCTGCTGCTGATGCTGCACCAGCGTCGGATTGGTGAACCAGGCGACCGCCGCGATGACGAGGATCAACAGCAGCGGACTGACTTTCATGACCCCACCCCCGGAACGGCCTCTCCGGGAAAGGAATTAACCACCGGGACGCAAAGGCACCAGGATTTTTTCATGGCAAGGGGGCTTCCGGGCGGCCGACGCCCGGCGACGGCCGAACCCCCTTCCGTGAAATCCCCGCCGTGTTCTTGTCTGGATGGTTCAGAGCCCGTAAGATTATGATCTTTCATGGGAAACAGACTGATGGATAAAAACTTAACCACAAAGACACAAAGAACACCAAAATTTTTCACTAAGCAGCAACGATCCGTCGACGCTCCAGCCCTCACCTGAGGGTACTTTGTGAAATTCTTGGTGTCCTTTGTGCCTTTGTGGCAAATATCATTTCGATCAAAACAGCATCTTAGCAATCATACGGACTTTCAATCCCTTTTTTTCCCGGGCCGGCCCTACCCCCGCTTGCCCCAGCCGGGCATCGGGAAGACCGGGTCGGCTTCGGCCGAGCCCTTGGGCAGGACCACCGTCGGGCGCTGGTTGTGGTTCTGGACGCAGGCCGAGACGAGCTGCGTGTTCTGCCCCTTCTCGTCGAAGGTGATCGCCGGGCCGACCATCATCTTGTCGGTCAGGCTGGTCGCGCGCAGCGCCGTCAGCAACCCCGCCGGATCGGCCGAGCCGGCCCGCTTGAAGGCGTCGGCGGCGATCAGGATCGCCTCGAACGTGAAGGCGACGTTGAAGGCGTAGCCCTCGAACCGGTCGCTCGGGAACTGCTTCTTGAAAGCAGCCTCGACCTTCCTCGTCATCGCCGCCTTGGGATCGTACCAGGGCAGGTTGGTGATGGCGAAGTCGGCGTATTTGCCCAGCACCTTGTAGAACTGCTCGTCGTACAGGCCGGGCGAGCCGGGGGAGACGATGCCCTTCGGTTCCCAGCGCTGCTTCACCATCTCGCGCACCAGCATGATCGCGTCGTTGGCCCGCGTCGTGACGATGGCGAGCTCGGCGCCGGTCGCCTTGGCCTTCGCCACCTCGACCGCCAGATCCTGCGCCTTGGGGTCGTAGGAAATCGACTCGATCAGGGTGAAGGGCATGTCGAGCTTGGGGAACAGCGCGTCCAGCGCCTGGCGGTTCGCCATGCCGAAGGTGTCGTTGGCGTGCAGGAACACCGCCGATTTCGGCGTCGCCCCGGTGGCCGCGAACAGGTCCTTCATCAGCGCCAGCCCGTTCGACACCAGCATGGTGGAGGTCGGGAAGTTGCGGAAGACGGTCTTGTAGCCCTGTTCGGTCAGCCGGTCGGCCGCCGCGATGTTCATCACCAGCGGCACGCCGCGCTGTTCGCAGACCTGGGCGGCGGCGGCGGTCTGGCCGCTGTCGAAGGCGCCGACGATCACGTTGGCGCCGTCGTTGATCAGTTTCTCGGTGCGGGACCGGGCGACGTCGACGTTCGATTCGGTGTCGGCCGACATCACCTCGACCTTGTAGCCCATGTCGGCGAGCACGGCCGGCGCGATGTCGGCGCCGCGCTGGCAGGCCTGGCCGGCCTGGGCCAGCAGGCCGGACCGCGGCAGCAGCACGCCGACCTTCAGCGCCGCGTTCTGCGCGAAGGCGGGGGCGCGCCCGAAGGCGGCGAACGCACCGCCGGCAACGGCCCCGGCGACGGCCGCCTGGCCGAGCTGGCGACGCGTGAGGGTGTTTCCTCCGACGGAACGGTTCTTATGGTCGTTGGTCATGGTTCGGGCGCTGCCTTTGGATGGAGACGTTCGATCCTGGAGGTTGCAGATTCCACCGGAGCGGCCCGCTGTGTCAAAGTGGAATCTCCATTCCTGCCCCGGATGCACCGCATGGCCACCATCGGCGAGGCGTTGGCCCTCGCACTCGACCACTTGAAGGCCGGACGGCATGCCGAGGCCGAAACCCTCTATCGCCGCATCCTGGACGCCGCCCCCGACAACGCCGACGCGCTGCACCGGATGGGCCTGCTGACGGCTCTCAAGGGCGAGAATGCCGCGGCGCGGACGCTGCTGGCCCGTTCGGTCGCGCTGGCCGACGCCGCCGGCACGCCGGACGCCGACGCGCTGTTCAACCTCGGGTCGCTGCTGCACATCGCGCTCGCGACGGAAGAGGCCATCGCCGCCTACCGCCGCGCCATCGCCCTGCGCCCCGACTTTCCCGACGCCGAATATCATCTGAGCGAGGCGCTGCAGGCGATCGGCCGCATCGACGAGGCGCTGGCCGCGCTGGACCTCCTGCTGACCCGCCACCCCCACCATCCCCAGGGCTGGCGGCAGCGCGGCGACATCGAGGCCGACCTCGGCCGACCGGGCGCCGCCGTCGCCTTCTACGAGATGGCCCTGGCGCTGGACCCGGCGGACGACGCCGCGGCCGGCCGGCTGGCGGTCCAGGCCGCGGCCTTCCGGACCCGCCGCGCCGTGCTGGACGCGCGGTCGCCGGACGGGCGCCACGACCTGCGCGACACGACCTTCCTGATCCCCTTCCGCGCCGACAGCGACGACCGCCGGCGCAACCTGCGCTGGATCGTGTCCCACCTGCTGAAGCACGCCGACACCCACATCCTGATCGGCGAGGACAAGGACGGGCCGAGCGACGTCGCCGGCGCCCTGGGGCCGGATCTGGCCGGCCGCTGCCGCCTGCTGCACCTGGCCGGCAACGACACGCCCTTCACCCACAAGGCCCATCTGGTCAACCGCATGGCCGAGGCGGCGGAAACCCCCGTCGTCGCCCTGCACGACACCGACATCGTGGTCGACCCGGTGCAGTATGTCCTGGCCCGCGACGCGGTGCGGCGGGGCGGCGGGCTGGTCTTCCCCTACAACGGGCTGTTCTTCTGGGTCATGGGGCGCGAGGTCCATCGGTTCGGCCACACCCTGTCGGCGGCGCCGCTGAACGCGGTCTGCCCCCGCTTCCCGCTGATGCACCGCAATTCGCCGGGCGGCGCCGCCTTCTTCGACCGCGACCGCCTGCACGGCGCCGGCGGCTACAACGAGCGTTTCCTGTCCTGGGGCTACGAGGACGACGAGATCGTCGAGCGTTTCCGCCGGCTGGGCCTGACGGTGGAGCGCACGCCCGGCCCGCTCTATCACCTGGAGCACGCGCGGCCGCAGAATTCGACCGACGGCAACCCCTTCATCGACGCCAACCGGGCCGAGCTGGAGCGCGTCCGCGGCCTGGACGGCGCCGCCTTGCGCGCCGACATCGCCGCCGGCCGGTTCCGGCGCCCGCTGCTGTCGTCGCGCGACCTGGGGAGGATCGGGGCGGAGATCGGGGCGGAGGAAACCGGAAGCCGCGGCCAAGCCCGTTGAGCGGCACGGAAGCACCGGCAAATCCGCGGTGCTTCCACACCGCCCCTTGACGGGTCCCGGGGGTGGACACCAGCTCAGGGACAGGGGTCACGGATGGAACGGAGGGTCGGCGAGTGTTGGGTTTCGCACGCAAGCTGTGGTCGGAAACCGAGACGGCCGCCGCCTCGGTGCCGCGCGGCATGCGCGTCTATGCGGTGGGCGACATCCATGGCCGGCTCGACCTGCTCGACCAGTTGCTGGGCCAGATCGGCCGCGACGCCGACACGGCGCCGGAACTGCTGAAATACCTCGTCTTCCTCGGCGACTATGTCGACCGCGGGCCGCAATCCGCCCAGGTGATCGAACGGCTGGCGACCGGGCTTTCGCCGGTGTTCGGCACGGTCTTCCTGCGCGGCAACCATGAGGACATCCTGCAGGCCTTCCTGACCGATCTGGCGGTGGCGCCGGGTTGGCTGACCTATGGCGGCGACGCCACGCTCGCCAGCTACGGCATCCCGGCCCCGGCGCCGGACTCCCCGCCGGAGCATCTGCTGGAAGCCCAGCACCGGCTGAACGCGGCGCTGCCGCGCCATCACCGGGCCTTCCTGTCCGGCCTGCGCAGCCATCTGACGATCGGCGACTATCACTTCGTCCATGCCGGCATCCGGCCCGGCGTGCCGCTCGACCGGCAGGACGACGCCGACCGGCTGTGGATCCGCAACGAATTCCTGGAATCCCGCGTCGAACACGGCAAGACGATCGTCCACGGCCACACCATCGCCGCGGAACCGGAACTGCGCGCCAACCGCATCGGCATCGACACCGGGGCCTATGCCACCAACCGGCTGACCGCCCTGGTCCTGGAAGGGGCGGACCAGCGCTTCCTCTGCACCGTGTGACGGCCTCTCATTCGGCCGCGTTCTGGGTCAGCAGGGTCGCCAGCCAGCGGAAATTAGCCCCGTCGCCGGCCTGGATGGCGCTTTCCACCACCTGATGCGCGGCCGCCGGATCCGGTTGGGCGGAAACCGGCGCCTGGCTCTCGCCCACCTCGTCGGACTCCTGCGCGAACAGGCTGACCGCACCGATGCCGACCTTCACCGCCGGCGGCATCCCGGTGTCGGTCATCGGCGTGGCCGGCGCGGCGACCGGCACGCTGTCGACGGAAACCTCGCCGACACCGTTCAAGGTCTCGAGCATCGCGGCGAACTGGCCGGCCAGTGCGGCGGCCTGCCGGGGCGCAACCGCCGCCTTCCGCTCCGGGACCTCGCCGGCCCGGATCGCTGTCGCTTGGGTGGCCCCGCTGTTGGCCATCGTCGGCATAGGCGTATCTCTGCGGTGTTCAGCAAAAGCCGGGAATCAAGCAAACACCGCGCCATGCCGCGGCAAGCCAGCGATTGCGCGGTTCACCGGGCCGCAACCCGGCAAGATTTTCCTGGAAACCCGGCAAAAAATTCCCAGCCACCCGGCAAGCTTTGCCGGGGCCGTGACGGTCCGGAGTTCCACGGAAGCGCACAGAGGTCAACTTTCAAGTGCGTGGAGCATCTCCCTCTCCCGCCCCGGGAGAGGGACAAAGTGAGCGCTTATCGCGCAAGCGGGAATGACCGTTGAAGAGAGAAGACGTCGGCTTCGAAGGAAAGAGCAGCCCCGCCTCAGTCCCGGAAATTCTGGTACTGCAGCGGCTGCTCGATGTTCATCCGCTTCACCAGCGCGATGGCGTCCTGCAGGTCGTCGCGCTTCTTGCCGGTCACCCGCAGTTCATCGCCCTGGATCGAGACCTGGACCTTCATCTTGGCGTCCTTGATGCCCTTGACGATGGTCTTCGCCAGTTCCTGCGCGATGCCCTGCTTGACCGTCACCTTGTGGCGCAGCGCATCGCCCGACGCCCGTTCCGGCGTGGCGGAGAAATCGAGCGCCGCCGCGTCCAGCTTGCGGCGGGTCACATGGACGCGCAGAAGCTCCTGCATCTGCGCCAGCTTGGGCGCATCGTCGGCCAGCAGCGTGATGTCGTTCTCCAGCCGCTCGACCGTGCATTTCGATCCCTTGAAGTCGAAGCGGGTCTCGATCTCGCGGCGGACGCCGGCGATGGCGTTGTCGATCTCGTGGATGTCCGTCTCGGACACGATGTCGAACGACGGCATGGCGGCTTTCTCCCTGACTGAATGGACGATTTCGCCGCACCGTAAAGAAGACGGCCGTTCCACTCAACAGCCGCCTTTCCCCGGCCTCCTCATTCCATCCGTTCGGCGTAATGGCAGGCGACCAGCCGTTCGTCGACCGGGCGCAGGGCCGGCACCTCCGCCGCACAGCGTTCGGTGGCGTAGGGGCAGCGCCGGTGGAAGCTGCAGCCGGGCGGCGGGTTCAGGGGCGAGGGCAGCTCCCCCTTCGGCACCACCCGCTCCAGCCGTAACGCCGGGTTCACGCGCGGCGTCGCCGCCAGCAGGATGCGGGTGTAGGGATGGCGCGGCCGGGCGAAGACGATGTCCTTGGGGCCATGTTCGACCGGCTTGCCCAGATACATCACCATGATCGCGTCAGCGATGTGCCGCACCACGCTGAGATCGTGGGAGATGAACAGGTAGGCGAGGTTCAGCTCCTCCTGCAGATCCATCATCAGGTTCAGCACCTGCGCCTGGATCGACACGTCGAGCGCCGACACCGGCTCGTCCGCCACGACGACGCGCGGGTTCAGCATCAGCGCGCGGGCGATGGCGATGCGCTGGCGCTGCCCGCCGGAGAACATGTGCGGATAGCGGTCCACCTGGTCGGGCCGCAGGCCGACCTTGCTCATCATGGTGATGGCGCGGTCGCGGCGTTCGTCCCGGCCGAGGCCGGTGTTGATGACCAGCGGTTCGGTCAGGATCGATCCCACCGTCTTGCGCGGGTTCAACGAACCGTAGGGGTTCTGGAAGACCATCTGCACCGTGCGGCGCAGTTCCTTCATGTCGCGGGCGCTGCGGCCGACGACGTCGCGGCCGTCATAGTGCAGCGCGCCCGCGGTCGGCGGCTCGATCATGGTGACGGAACGGGCCAGGGTCGACTTGCCGCAGCCGGACTCGCCGACCACCGCCAGCGTCCGCCCGGCCTGAAGCTGGAACGACACGCCGTCGAGCGCCCTGACCGTCGCCATCGGTTTGAAGACGCCGCGACGGACGGCGTAGTATTTCCGCAGGTCCCGTGCCTCCAGCACGACGGCGCGGTCGGTGGAGGCGTGCAGGCAATCGGTGCTCATCGGACGATCCCCTCGGCGGCGGAAAGCCCCGCGGACGGTTGGTCGGGCAAGGGGTAGAAGCAGCGGGCGCGGCCGTGGTCGACGTCGAACAGGGCCGGACGCTCCGCCCGGCAGCGGTCGGTGGCGAAGCGGCAGCGCGGGCTGAACAGGCAGCCCGACGGGCGGTCGGCGATGCCGGGCACCATGCCGGGGATCGTCGGCAGCCGGCGCTTGCCGAGCGCGCGTTCCGGCAGGGCGTCGAGCAGCGCGCCGGTGTAGGGATGGCGCGGGTGTTCGAACAGGGCGCCGACCGGCCGCGTCTCCGCCAACTGGCCGGCATACATCACGGCGACGCGCTGCGCCGTCTCGGCCACCACGCCCATGTCGTGGGTGATCAGGATCAGCGCCATCCCGCGCTCCCGCTGCAGACGGACCAGCAGGTCGAGGATCTGCTTCTGGATGGTCACGTCCAGCGCCGTCGTCGGCTCGTCCGCCACCAGCAGGCGCGGGTTGCAGGCGATGGCGATGGCGATCATCACGCGCTGGTTCATGCCGCCGGAAAGCTGGTGCGGAAAGGCGGACAGCCGGGTCTCGGGAGCCGGGATGCCGACCTGTTCCAGGAGGGCGATCGCGCGGTTGCGCAGGGCCTTGCCGGACAGCCCCTCATGCACGCGCAGCGTCTCCATGATCTGGAAGCCGACGGTGAAGCAGGGGTTCAGGCTGGTCATCGGCTCCTGGAAGACCATGGCGACGTCCTTGCCGGTCAGCTTGCGGCGCTGGGACGGCGACAGGGTCAAGAGGTCGGTGCCGGCGAAGCTCATGCGGTCGGCGACGACCCGTCCGTTCGAGCCCAGCAGGCCCATCACGGCGAGCGAGGTCACCGACTTGCCGGATCCGGACTCGCCGACGATGCCGACGACCTCGCCCTCGTCCACGGTCAGGTCGATCCCGTCCACCGCGCGGAAGGTGCCGGCGCGGGTGGTGAACTCGACCGACAGGTTCTTGATGTCGAGCAGGGGCATGGCGTCAACGTTTCAGCTTGGGGTCGAGCGCGTCGCGAAGGCCGTCGCCCAACAGATTGAAGGCCAGCACCGTCACCAGGATCGCCACGCCGGGCCAGGTGACGACCCAGGGCGCCCGCTGGAGGAACTGGAGGGAGGAGGCCAGCATGGTGCCCCATTCCGGCGTCGGCGGCTGCGCGCCGAGGCCGAGGAAGCCCAGCGCCGCCGCGTCCAGGATCGCGGTGGAAAAGCCCAGCGTCGCCTGCACGATCAGCGGCGCCACGCAGTTCGGCAGCACGACGATCAGCATCAGCCGCAGCGGCCCGGCCCCGGCGACGCGCGAAGCGATGACGTAGTCGCGGGTCACCTCCCCCATCACGGCCGCGCGGGTCAGCCGGGCGTAATGCGGGATGACGACGACCGACACCGCCAGCATGGCGTTGACCAGCCCCGGCCCGAGGATGGCGGCGACCACCACGGCCAGCAGCAGGCTGGGCAGTGCCAGCAGGATGTCCATGAAGCGCATGGTCAGCACGTCGACGATGCCGCCGAAGAAACCGGCGACCAGCCCCAGCCCCAGCCCGACGGCCAGCGACAGGGTGACGACGATCAGGCCGATCATCATCGACAGCCGCGCCCCGAACATCAGGCGGGACAGCATGTCGCGGCCGATGTCGTCGGTGCCCAGGATGAAGCGCCAGCTTCCGCCATCGTACCAGACCGGCGGCGCCAGGATGGCGTCGCGGTACTGGATGTTGGGGTCGTGAGGCGCCAGGATCTCGGCCAGCACGGCGACCACGGCGATGGCCAGGATCACCAGCAGGCCGAGCATCGCCCCCTTGTTCTGGCGGAAATGATACCAGAACTCGACCAGCGGGTGCGGCGGGCGCGCCGCCGGGGCCGCACCGGCGGCCGAGGCCGGGTCTTGGGTGGAGGCGCTGGCGGAAAGCTTGCTCGACATGGGTTGCCTCACCGCGCGTGACGGATGCGGGGGTTGAGGACGCCGTACAGCACGTCCACCAGCAGGTTGACCAGGATCACCGACGTCGCGATCAGCAGGACGCCGCCCTGCAGCGCCGGGTAGTCGCGGCGGCCGATCGATTCGATCAGCCATTTGCCGACGCCCGGCCAGGAAAAGATCGTCTCGGTCAGGATGGCGCCGCCCAGCAGCGTGCCGACCTGCAGGCCGATGACCGTCACCACCGGGATCAGCGCGTTGCGCAGCGCATGCAGGCCGATGACCCGGCGGCTGGCCAGCCCCTTGGCGCGGGCGGTGCGGATGTAATCCTCGCCCAGCACCTCCAGCATGGCGGAGCGCGTCATGCGCGCCACCACGGCCAACGGCACGGTGCCCAGCACGATCGTCGGCAGGATCAGATGGTGCAGCGCCGACCGGAAGGCGCCGTATTCGCCGGCCAGCAGCGTGTCGACCAGCATGAACCCGGTGGTTGGTTCCACATAATAGAGCAGGTCCAGCCGCCCCGACACCGGCGTCCAGCCAAGGCCGACCGAAAAGAACAGGATCAGCAGCAGGCCCCACCAGAAGATCGGCATGGAATAGCCGGTCAGGCTGACGCCCATCACCCCATGGTCGAGCAGCGAGCCGCGCTTGACCGCCGCCAGGATGCCGGCCGGCAGGCCGATCAGCGTGGCGAACAGCATCGCCGCCGCCGCCAGTTCCAGCGTCGCCGGGAACAGGGTGACGAATTCGTCGAAGACGGAGTTGTGGGTGATCAGCGACATGCCGAAATCACCGCTCAGGACATGCCGGACATAGTCGAGGAACTGCTGCCACAAGGGCAGATCCAGGCCCAGCTCGTGGCGGAACTGGGCCAGCCGCTCGGGCGGGATGCCGCGCTCGCCGACGCGCACCTCGATGGGGTCGCCGGGGACGAGCCGGATCAGGATGAAGGTCAGGAAGGTGATGCCGAGAAAGGTCGGAATCACCAAGCTCACCCGCGTCAGGATGAAGCGCAGCATCGAGCGGTCACTCTTTTTTAAAAGCACGATCGAAAAACAAAACGGCCGCGCCGGCGGCCGGTCCAACGGCCCGTGGCCGGTCCTGCAACGAATGCCCCGCCGACAGGAGAAGCCGGCCGGACGAACCGGCCGGATGACGGGGTTCCGCAACGTCGGAACGTCTTTATGCCGCATCCGCTGCCCCGAACCCTCTTCCCCGGAGGGAGAGGGCCGGAGAAGGGACGGCGGACCTTACGGCTTCAGATCGACGCCTTCGAAGCGATGGATGCCGAACGGATCCATCTTGTAATCGACGACGTTCTTGCTCAGGCCCATGTGCACCACCGAATGGGCAATGGTGTACCAGGGGGCGTCTTCCTTGAAGATGACCTGCGCCTGCTCGTACAGCTTGGTGCGGGCGGCGATGTCCGTCGTGCGCTTGGCCTGGACGACGAGATCGTCGAACTCCTTGTTGCACCATTTGGACAGGTTGTTGCCACCCGGACGCGCCGATTCGCAACCCAGCAACGTGTAGAGGAAGTTATCAGGATCGCCGTTGTCGCCGGTCCAGCCCAGCATGCCCATCTGATGTTCGCCCTGCTGCAGGCGCTTGCGGTATTCACCCCACTCGTACTGCACGATCTTCGCCTTGACGCCGATCTTGGCGAGGTCGGCCTGCATCATCTCGGCGATGCGCTTGGCGTTGGGGTTGTAGGGACGCTGCACCGGCATCGCCCACAGATCGGTCTCGAACCCGTTGGGAAGGCCCGCGTCGGCCAGAAGCTTCTTCGCGCGCTCCTGGTCGTAGGGGTAATCCTCGATCGCCTTGTTGTAGGACCACATGGTCGGCGGGATCGGGTTCTTGGCCGGCACGCCGGCGCCCTGGTAGACCGCGTCGACGATGGCCTTCTTGTCGATGGCCATGCTGATGGCGCGGCGGACGCGCACGTCGTCGAAGGGCTTCTTCAGCACGTTGAAGGACAGGTAGCCGACGTTCAGCCCCTCCTGCTCCTGCAGGGTGATCGTGGCGTCCTTCTTCATCGCCTCCAGATCGGCCGGATTCGGATAGGGCATGATCTGGCATTCGCCGGCCTTCAGCTTGGCGTAGCGCACGGCCGCGTCCGGCGTGATGGCGAAGACCAGGTTGTCGATCGGCTGCTTGCCGCCCCAATAGGACTCGAACGCCTTGTAGCGGATGACCGCGTCCTTCTGGTAGGCGACGAACTGGAAGGGGCCGGTGCCGATCGGAATCTGGTCGAGCTTCTCCGGCGTTCCCTTCTTCAGGAGCTGTTCGGCATATTCGGCCGACATCACCGGCGCGAAGGGCATCGCGAGGTTGGCGAGGAAGGGCGCCTCGACCGCGTTCAGCGTGAACTTGACGGTCAGGTTGTCGATCTTCTCGATCGACTTCAGCAGCTTCGGCATCGCCATGTCGGCGAAATAATCGTAAGCGCCGCCGGACACCTTGTGGAAGGGATGCTCCGCCTTCCACTGACGCTCGAACGAGAAGATCACGTCGTCGGCGTTGGCATCGCGGGTCGGCTTGAAATCGTTGCTGCCATGCCACTTGGCGCCGGCGCGCAGCTTGAAGGTGTAGACCAGGCCGTCATCGGAAATCGTCCAGGACTCGGCGAGGCCGGGAATGACCTTGGTACCGCCGCGCTCGAACTGGACCAGGTTGTTGTAGATCGGCAGCGCAACGTCGAAGCTGGTGCCGGTCGTGTTCAACATCGGATTGAAGTTTTCGGGACTGCCCTCGGAGCAATAGACAAGGGTCTTCGCGGCCTGGGCCGGCGCCGTCAGCGCCAGCGCCGCGGCCATACCAAGCCCGGCACCCAGCAGGATGCGCTTCATTATTCTAGCCTCCCGATTCCGGTTGAGCGATCAGAGGATTTGCCAAATCGCCTTTGGAGTTCTCTCTTCATTTGGCTCGTGCCCAAGGCACCTGTCAACGTCAACATGCATACGTGGCTACACTACCCTGCGACGCATTCTTTCGGGGGCCAAGATGATGGTTCCGAACGTTTTTCCCGTAAAAAAAAGAAACAGTCGCAAAGGCGTCCACCAACTGACCCTTGGGGAAGACACATAACGCGGCGAATCAGGGAAATCCGACCCCGGCGGACCTGAACAGCGCGGCCGGCGGGGCGACCGCCAAGCCGGCCGCCTGGGCCGGGCGCTTGATTCAGGCGCCGCGCCCGGCCATCTTCGC
>FTCT01001026.1_pt1 | contig 13615 bp, 16 predicted proteins | sample 1658881 | NCBI WGS metagenome assembly FTCT01 (sample SAMEA3914864, study PRJEB12502) | metagenome | biome: forest; material: soil | place: USA | collected 2012-03-12 | depth 0.3 m | reverse complement strand
GGTCGAACAGTTCCGATCGCGCGAAGTCCTGGATCACTCCAGCGCGCCAAGGCGTGTCCGCGAACGCGTTCACTTCGGTCATAGCTACTCAATGCCCCTCGAAAGGCCGCGAGGACGTCTCGCTTGGCGGTGGGAGTGCAACCCCCGTGCCAGAACTCGCCGTCCCGTTGCGACCCACCCCTTTCGAACCGACCGTACTCGAGACGTCAGAAAGCGGATGAACGCTTAAGACGCCAGTAACCTCACCGAAACCTTAAAAGAACCGTTAGTCCAGGCGACCAAAGAGCGCATTGGCCGCATCCCGGCCGGCTTTTTTCTTGGCGAGCTGGGCCTTGGTGCGTTCGATTTCGGCCTGCAGGGCCTCGATCCGCTCCTCAAGTTCCGTGACCCCATAGGCCTCCAGGTCCTCGTGGGTCGTCTCGCTCAGCGCGCGTCCGCTGAAGGCGCGGGGCTCCGCGGGCTCCTCGAACATCGGCATTCTCCCTTTTCTGTCAGATATCTGACGCCTACCTAGGCTCCAACGCAAGCGCGACGAGGAATGCCGGCCATGAGCCAGACGATGACGGCCATCGAGATCGAAGGCGGCAAGGGACCCGCCGAGGCCCTGAAACCGGCCACGACGCCGCGGCCCGAACCAGGGCCAGGACAGATCCTGATCAAGGTGGCCGCCGCCGGCGTGAACCGTCCGGATCTCCTGCAGCGCCTGGGCTATTACCCGCCGCCGCCGGGCGCGCCGGCGACCCTGGGCCTGGAAGTGGCGGGCGAGGTCGTGGTCGGCGCGGGCCGCTGGAAGGCCGGCGACAAGGTCTGCGCCCTGCTGGGCGGCGGCGGTTACGCCGAATACGCCGTGGTCGACGCCCGTCAGGCCCTCCCCATTCCGGGGGACCTGGACCTGATCCACGCCGCGGCCCTGCCCGAGACCGTCTTCACCGTCTTCGCCAACGTGTTCGAGCATGGCGCCCTCAAGGCCGGCGAGACCCTGCTGGTTCATGGTGGAACGTCCGGAATCGGAACAACGGCGATCGCCATGGCCAAGGCGGCGGGCGCCAAGGTCATCGCCACGGGACGCGGCGCCGACAAGAAGGCCAAGGCGCTGGAGCTGGGCGCCGACATCGCCATCGACACCAAGGCCGAGGACTTCGCCGAGGTCGTGAAAGCCGCCGGCGGCGCGGACGTAGTGCTCGACATGGTCGGCGCGTCCTACTTCGAGAAGAACCTCGACGCCCTCAATACGGGCGGCCGCATCGTCTACATCGCCAGCCTGGGCGGGGCGGTGCTGGAGGTCCCGGTCATGAAGATCATGCAGAAGCGGGCGGTGATCACCGGCTCGACCCTGCGCCCGCGCGCGGCCGACGAGAAAGCGCGTCTGGCCGCCGAGGTCGAGCGCGTGGTCTGGCCGTGGGTGGCGGCGGGCCAGCTGAAGCCGCTGATCGACGCGACGTTCCCGCTAGTCGACGCCGCCAAGGCCCACGCGCACCTCGAAGCCGGGGAGCACGTGGGCAAGGTGGTGCTGACGGTGTGAGGGCTATGGTGCGCGGGCGAGATCTGCGGTTACGATCTAGAGCCCGGCGAGAAGATGGAGGCCGCATTGGACGTCAAGGAAGCGGTATCGAAAGCTAAGGCCTATGTGGCCGACATCTTTTCTGACGAGCAGCCGACGAATATCGGGCTGGAAGAAATCGAGTTCGATCATGACGCCTGGAGGATCACGGTAGGATTTTCGAGGCCGTGGAATAACGTCGTAAGCGCAATGCCACTTCTTATGCGCGACCAAATCGCCAAGAGGACATTCAAGGTGCTTACCATCCGAAACGACGATGGTGCTGTGATTTCAATGCGCGATCGGAACGCTGCCTGACGTGGCGCCTCGGCCAATTCTGCTCGATACCAATCTGTTCCTGCTGTTCGTGGTGGGAATGGCTGATCGGGCCGCAATCGCCAAGCACAGCAGGTTAAGAGCCTATTCCGACGAGGCTTTTGATCTGCTTCTGCTGTTGTTCAGCCAAGCCAGCGATATTGTGGTGACGCCGAACACGGCCGCTGAGACGTCCAATCTGTTGAGGCAGGGTGTAAGTGATCCTCTGCGTAGCGCACTGTCGGAACACTTCGGCCAATTGCTCAAAGAAACGCGAGAGGACTACGTCCCCTCAGCCCTGGCGGCGGAGCATCCAGCTTTCGTCCGCCTGGGTCTCACCGACGCCGCCATTTCGCATCTGGCGGAAGGCGAGATCGCCATCCTGACGGCTGACCTCGACCTCTATCTCCATGCGGTCAGCTCGGGACGTGACGCGGTGAACTTCAACCATGTGCGGGAAGAGCACGGCGTATAGGGCTCGTGGACATACTCAAGTCCCTGGCCGCTCAATAGAATAGGCCAGGAACCGCTTAGTCCCCCGTTCCCTTTTCACGAGAACGGGATTATAGCTTTCGCCACATCCCGCCCGGCCGAAAGGCCGGGCGCCGTCATTTCTGGAGGACCGCATGTCCGACATCCTGATGCCCAAGGCGACCGCCGTCTGGTTGGTGGACAACACCTCGCTGAGCTTCGAACAGATCGCCGACTTCTGCGGTCTGCACCCGCTGGAAGTGCGCGGCATCGCCGACGGTGAAGTGGCGCGCGACATCCGCGGCGCCGATCCCATCGGCAACGGCCAGCTGACCCGCGAAGAGCTGGACAAGGCCCAGGGCAACCCGAACTACCGAATGAAGGCCCAGGTCAGCCGTCACGCCGAACTGCTGAAGCCGCAGAAGAAGGCCCCGCGCTACACGCCGGTCTCGCGCCGCCAGGACCGTCCGGACGCCATCGCCTGGTTCCTGCGCCACCACCCCGAAGTGACCGACGCCCAGATCTCGAAGATCCTGGGCACCACCAAGGCCACGATCGAGCAGGTCCGCGCCCGCACGCACTGGAACGCCGCCAACATCAAGCCGATCGACCCGGTGACCCTGGGCCTGGTGGGCCAGCTGGAGCTGGACGCCCTGGTCAAGAAGGCCGCCGAGAAGAAGGCCAAGGACGACCTGAAGAAGGGCATCGTCCCCGAGGATCCGACCCTGCGCCCGGCTTCGGAAGCCGGCCAGTTCGAACCCGAGGTCGAGGAAGAGGAAGAAGACTTCCGGGCCAAGCGCGGCGAGATCAAGGCCGAGGACGTGTTCGGCAAGTCGACCGGTTACGTCGACGAGGAAGACGAGGACTAGGTCCCCTTCCAGAGCTGAAAAAAGCAGAGGCCCCGCTCCTTGCCGGAACGGGGCCTCTCGTTTTTCGGCTGCTTCTCAGCAGCTAGTGAAGTCGTGACCTCAGGCCCTCGATCTCCTCCTTCAGCCGAAGCTTCTGGCGCTTGAGCTCCCGAAGCATCGTTCCGTCACACCCCGGTCGACTGGTCTCCTCCTGAATCTTGCGATCGAGGTTCTCGTGTCGGGACCCAAGCTCGCGGATACGGGATTCGATGGCCATGGCTCTCGGCTCCTTGCTGTTGGAGAAGAAAGTGAACACCCGCTGCGCGGCGCTGTCAGATCACATATGATTGCACGCAGTCCCGCTTGACGCGGTTTTGCTTGCTCCCATGACGGACGAAAATTCACCATGACGGACGCGCCGAAGACGGCTGATCGACCCAGGCTTGTGGTCGGAATCTCGGGCGCTTCGGGCGTGATCTATGGCCTGCGGACCCTGGACGCCTGCCGGGAGTTGAGCGTCGAGAGCCACCTCGTGGTCTCGAAATCGGCGATCCTGACTCTGCAGCAGGAGACGGGTCTTTCGGCCGCGCGGCTCAACGAACGGGCGGACGTCGTCCATCGCGTGGGCGACATTGGGGCGGCCATCGCGTCCGGCTCGTTCCGCACCCTGGGCATGATCATCGCGCCCTGCTCGGTGCGGACGATGAGCGAGATCGCCACCGGCGTCACGGCTTCGCTTCTGACCCGCGCCGCCGACGTGACCCTGAAGGAGCGCCGGCCGCTGGTGTTGATGGTGCGCGAGACGCCGCTGCACCTGGGCCACCTGCGCACCATGACCAAGCTGGCCGAGATGGGCGCGGTGATCGCCCCGCCGCTGCCGGCGTTCTACGCCAAGCCGGCCTCGATCGCCGAAATGGTCGACCAGTCGGTGGGCCGGGCGCTGGACCTGTTCGACCTCGGGTGGAGCCCGGTCAAGCGCTGGGGCGAGGACCTGCCGACCCTGGCCGGCTTCGCCGCCGACCGGATCGAAAGTTAACGCGAATGCGGTTTTGGGACTGGGCCGTGGCGGCCTATGCGCGTCAACCTGTCGCGGAGGCGTGCCTGCACCTGCAGGACGCTCACGGTCAGAACGTGCCGTGGCTGCTCTGGGCCGCCTGGATGGCGGGGGAGGGGCGCTCGGCCGACCTCAAGAGCGCGGCCAAGGTGATGCGGGCCTGGGACGTCGAGGTGGGGGCGCCGCTGCGGGGCGTGCGGCGGGCGCTGAAGCCCCCGCGCCCGCCGGTCGACGAGATCGCCAAGGAAGCGCTGCGCGACGCCGTGAAGGCCGTCGAGCTGCGGGGCGAGCGGGTGTTGATGGAAAGCCTGGAGGCGCTGAGCGGGCCTTCGGGGGATCCGGTCTCGATTTTGGACGGTCTGGCCGCCGCCGCCGAGGCCTCGGGCGATCCGCCGCGTCGATCCGCGCTCGAAAAGCTGGCTGCGGCGCTTGAAATCGATGTCGGCTGAGCGCCTTTACCCGCTGTCAGCCTTTGCTATCTATCACCCCTTAGAGGGGCCACCTGAGATGACGTCCATGAACGACGATGATCCGTCGGAAGATACCGACATCGCGATCGAACGTCGCCTCGCCGACCTGCGCGAGGACCACAAGGACCTCGACGACGCGATCCGGGCGCTGGAAGAGCGCTACCAGCCCGACATGCTGCAGATCGCCCGCCTGAAGCGGAAGAAACTGGCCTTGAAGGACGAGATCGGCCGGCTGGAAGACCAGCTGATGCCGGATATCATCGCCTAGCGACCGTCCCCGCCCTTCGACAGGCTCAGGGTGAGGACGAATGTAGTCTCAGCGGATCAGTAGAAACCTCACCCTGAGCTTGTCGAAGGGCGGGGTTGCGGTCCCTCAGGTCTGGAAGCTTAAGCCGCCTCGCGCGCCGCGTCTTCCAGATCACGCACCGTCTGCAACAGCCTGCCCGGCGTGATCGGCTTTTCCAGGCGCGCGTCGGCGTGCTGGTCGTCCTTCAAGAGGCGCGCATCGACCGCCGAGGCCATCAGGGTCAGGGCCTGCGGGCGACGCTTGCGCACCGCGCTGACCAGCTCGCCGCCGCTCATGCGCGGCATGGCGTGGTCGGTGATCACCAGGTCCGGCGCGAAGGTCTCCAGGGCCTCGAAGGCTTCCTGGCCGTCCTGGCACAGCAGGACGTCGAACCCGGCTTCGGTCAGGGTGATTTCGTAGATCATCGAGAGGACGGGATCGTCCTCGGCGACCAGAATTCTTTGCATCCGTCCCGCGCCCAGCATGCTTAACAGATCGTGAAAAACTGTTACCGCGCCGGAGGGGGCGGAGTCGCCGTGCGATAAAGTCGCATGACCGACGGTTGCTTAGGTGAAGCTAGGCATCTGAAAGTGTTCGTGGTTTCGCAGATCGGCGTTTTGGATGGGAGGCGTTGGAGCGCCCCCTCCGTCTCGCTGCGTATCCGCAGCGATCCACCTCCCCCGCTACGCAGGGGAGGAGAAGCGATATCCTCCTCACCCGTGCAACGGGGGAGGTGGCGCGGCGCCGATAGGCGACGTGACGGAGGGGGCGCTCGGTCTCTGCTTTCAGGCCGACTTGCGCTTACGCAGGAACATGGCCGCGTCGGCCTCGGTGAGGGCGACCTCGGGGTCGGAGCCGGGCTCGATCTCGCGCACGCCCCAAGAGACGTGCAGCGGAGCCGACCATTCGCCGAACTGCACCGGCTGGTCGCGGATGGCGTCGGCCAGGCTCTGGGCCTTGCTGGTCGCGGTTTCCTTGTCGGCCTGGGCCAGCAGCACGGCGAACTCGTCGCCGCCCATGCGGCCCACCAGGTCGCTCTCGCGGACATTGGCCATCAGGCGCTTGGCCACGGCCTTCAGCGCCTCGTCGCCGGCGGCGTGGCCGAAGCGGTCGTTGACGCTCTTGAAGTTGTCGAGGTCGAAGAACACCACGCTGGCCGGCGAGCCGTAGCGCTGGGCGAACGAGGCCACGCGCTTCATCTCGCGCAGGAAGGCCCGGCGGTTCAGCACCGGGGCCAGCACGTCCATGTCGGCCAGGTTCTGCGCTTCGTTGAGGCGCAGCTTCAGCATGGCCACTTCGTTGCGCAGGTCCTCGATCTCGCCCATCAGGGTCTGGAGGGCCTCGACGACCTTGGGCGTCATGTCGGTTTCGGAAAGACCCAGGAAGGCGGCGCTGTCGGGCGCGGAGACTTCGCGAGCGGACACCTGCGCGCCGGCGCGCACCAGCGCCCGCTTGCGGATGGCGGCGAAAGGTTCGGTCCGGGCGCCGGTGATCTTCATGGGCCTTACGGGAATCGATATTGCACAGCTCCACTATGGTTAACGGGAACGGCGTTCGACGCAATCGGGGGCGCCGATAAGCCGCAGGCGCCGAGGGTCGCACGCCCATCTAAGAGGCGACCTGTGTCGTTTTGGGCTTGCCGGGGAGGGCGCAGGCGCATACGGGGCGGCTTTCCGACGCTCGCCGAGAAGAGACGCCGATGACTTCGACCACCCCGCCTGTCGCCATCATCATGGGCAGCCGCTCGGACTGGCCGACCATGAAGGGCGCGGCCGACGCGCTGGACGCGCTGGGCGTGGCCTATGAGGCCAAGGTCATCTCGGCCCACCGCACGCCGCAGCGCCTGTTCGACTTCGCCACGGGCGCCGAGAGGGCCGGCTACAAGGTGGTGATCGCCGGGGCCGGCGGCGCGGCGCACCTGCCGGGCATGGCCGCTTCGATGACCAACCTGCCGGTGCTGGGCGTGCCGGTGCAGTCCAAGGCGCTGAGCGGGCTCGATTCCCTGCTCTCAATCGTTCAGATGCCGGGCGGCGTTCCGGTGGCCACCTTGGCGATCGGCGAGGCCGGGGCCAAGAACGCCGGCCTGCTGGCCGCCCAGATCCTGGCCCTGTCGGACGCGGGGCTGGCGCAGCGCCTCGCCGCGTTCCGCGCCGCCCAGACCGACAGCGTCGCCGAGAGCGTCGAGGACTAAGATTGATGGCTTCCTTCCCCCTGGTTCCCGGCTCGACCATCGGCATCCTCGGCGGGGGACAGCTGGGCCGCATGCTGGCCCTGGCCGCCGCGCGGCTGGGCTTCGACGTCGTCATCCAGGACCCGGAAGAGAACTCCCCGGCCGGCCGCGTCGCCGCCCGCCAGATCGTGGCGGCCTATGACGACCGCTGGGCGCTGAAGCGCCTGGCCGAGGCCTGCGACGTCGTCACCTACGAGTTCGAGAACGTCCCGGCCCACACCGTGTCGGAACTAGCCTCGCTGGGCGTGGTCGTCTCGCCTGGCGCCAAGGCCCTGGCCGCCGCCCAGGACCGCGTGGTCGAAAAGAGCTTCCTGGCCGAGATCGGCGTGCCGACCGTGGCCTTCGCCGCCGTCCACGACAGCGAGAGCCTGGCCGAGGCCGTGGCCAAGATCGGCGCGCCGTCGCTGCTGAAGACGCGGCGCGAGGGCTATGACGGCAAGGGCCAGGCTTGGATCCAGAGGGCCGCCGACGCCGAGGCCTCCTACGAGAAGATCGGTCGCCAGCCGGCGATCCTCGAGGCCCCCGCCGACTTCGGCCGCGAGCTGTCGGTGATCGCCGCGCGCAGCCGTGACGGCGAGATCGCCTGCTATCCGGTCAGCGAGAACCACCACGAGGGCGGCGTGCTCAAGCGCACCGTGGCCCCCGCCAAGGTCACGAGCGCCACCCGCGACCAGGCCGAGACCATCGCCATCAAGATCCTCACCGCGCTGGACTATGTGGGCGTGATCGGCGTCGAGTTGTTCGAGCTGGCCGGCGGCAAGCTGCTGGTCAACGAGTTCGCCCCGCGCGTCCACAACACCGGCCACTGGACCCAGGACGGCTGCGAGGTCGACCAGTTTGAACAGCACATCCGCGCCGTCGCCGGCTGGCCGCTGGGCCCGACCGCCCCGCACCACCACGTCGAGATGACCAACCTGCTGGGCGCCGACGTCGACGCCTGGCGCAAGCTGGCCAGCGAGCCGGAAACCCGCGTCCACCTCTACGGCAAGGGCGAAGCCCGGCCGGGGCGGAAGATGGGGCACGTGAATCGGCTGCGGCCGCTGCGGGACTGACTCTGCTCCCCCGCTGGGGGAGCTGTCGCGGAGCGACTGAGGGGGCAGCTCGGTCTAGGCCGGCGATGCCCCCTCCGGCCCTCTGGGCCACCTCCCCCAAAGGGGGAGGAGAGTTACGCTCCCTACGGAGCCAGATACTTGTCAAACCAAGCCACGATCCTGTTCGTCAGGTCCGTCTTGTGCTCGGGCTTGCGGATGCCGTGGCCTTCGCCGTCGTAGATGACCAGCGAGGTGGGCACGTTCATCGCCTTCAGGCCGTGCCAGAACTCCAGCGACTGGGCCGGCGGGCACTCGACGTCGCGTTCGCCGACATAGATGAAGGTCGGGGTCTTGGCGGCCTTGATCGTGCGGATTGGCGACAGCTTGTCGTAGATCGCCGGGTCGTTGTAGGCGGTGTCGCCGAAGAACGGGACCATCCACTGGTCGATGCCGTTCTGGCCGTAATAGCTGATCCAATTGGCGATGCCGGCGCCGGCCACCGCGCCCTTGAAGCGCGTGCTGTGGGTCACGGTCCACATGGTCATGTAGCCGCCGTAGCTGTGGCCGAAGATGCCCAGGCGCTTGTCGTCGACCGGAGCGACCTTCTCGACGGCGTCGACGCCGGCCAGGATGTCGCGCAGGTCGCCGCCGCCGAAGTCGCGGCGGTTGGAGGTCTTGAAGGCCTCGCCCTGGCCGAAGCTGCCGCGCGGATTGGGCTGGAACACGTAGTAGCCGGCCTTGAGCAGGTCATAGACCGTGCCGACGGCGCCGAAGCGCGGGGTGACCGCCGACGACGGACCGCCGTGGACGATGACCACCATCGGATAGGTCTTGCCCGGCTCGACCTTGGCCGGCGCCTGCAGCCAGCCCTGGACGTCGAAGCCGTCGTTCTTCCAGGTGACGCTTGTGGCCGGGAAAGCCGACTGGGCGGCGTCGTTGTCGTGGGTGACCGGCTTCATCGCGTCCGGCGGACCCAGGCGCACCTGGGCGGCCGAGGTGAAGGACTCGACGACCGTCGCGGCGACCTTGCCGTTGGGATCGAACGCGATGTGGCCGTCGCCGGCCGAATAGCTGACCTGGGCGCGCGCCGTCAGGGTGACCTTGGCGCCGCCGGCCGGGTCGACGCGGGCGATGGCGGACTCGCCGCCCAGCAGGGCCGAGGCCATCGGGCCCTTGGCGGTCCAGGACAGGCCCGTGAAGGTGCCCTTGTAGCCCTCGGTCAGGTTGGTCGGGGTCCCGCCGGCGAACGGCACGCTCCAGACGTCGCCGCCGACCGGGCCGAAGTCGCTCATCAGCCCGCCGATGAAGGCCACGGTCTTACCGTCGGGCGAGACGCGCGGGGCGTTCATCTGCAGCTTGGGGGCGGCGATCACACGGGCCTGGCCGTCCAGGCCGTAGGCGCGCAGCGAGGCGATCCACCAGTTGTTGTCGCCGTCGCCTTCCGAGGCGGTGGCCACGAAGCCCTTGGCGTCGGGCGTCCAGTCGTACTCGTAGACGAAGACGTTGTCGGGCGAGACGAACTTGAGGTCGCCACCGGCGGAGGGAACCACGGCGATGCGCTGCTCGTCGGTGACGGCGGCCGCGCCGATCTCGCCGACCTGGCGGGCGCCGGCCTGGGTGGCGCCGGTCTCCTTGCGCGCGCCGACCGTGGCCAGGAGCGCGATCGACTGGCCGTTCGGCGCCCAGCGCGGCTTGCCGGCCACGCCCTTCAGGCTGGCGGCCTCGCGGACCTTGTCGCCCTCGACCACATACAGCGTGGCGGTCCCGGCGCTGGCGCCGACGAAGGCCAGGCGCTGGCCGTCGGCCGACCAGGCGGGGGCGGCGTAGCGGCAGGCGGGGCAGGGATCGTACGTCCCGACGACGTCGCCCTTGGCCGAGCGGACCACGACCTTGGCGTGGCGGTCCGTCACCGTCCCCTGCATCTCCTGGCCCTCGACCGAGGCGAAGCGCTGGCCGCCTGGGGCCAGGGCCAGGCCCTCATAGGTGTGGAGCTGGGCGGCGGGGGCGGCGGCCTGCAGGGCGGCCGCGGCGGCCAGGGAGAGTACGAACGACATCACGTGAGCCTTGGAAGATGAACGTTGCCCAGAAGGGCGTCCCGTTGCCTTGGCGTGTCAATGTGTCTGAAAAATTTCGAGCGCGGCCGCCGGACCGCCGTTCTGGGGCGTTGAGTCGGCGCAGAATTCGGAGCGCGCCATGGCCATGAAACTTTCCCGCGACGAACTGGCGGACCGGATGATCAAGGCCGGGGAGGCGATGCTTGCGGGCGCGCCGCCGGACGAGATCGCCGCCTATTTCGCCACCCAGCGTTTCCGCTTCCATGGACCGGATGGCTACGAGTCCGACTATGAGGGCCTGAACGCCTATTTCGCCGCCATCCGGGCCGCGTTCGACGACCGGACGATCCGGCGGGGGATCATCGTCGCCGAGGGCGACACCATGGCCTGCCAGACCTGGATGGAGGGCGTGTTCGTCCGGGAGTTCACGCTGTCGCCCGCCGGGCCCTTGCCGCCCAACGGCGCGCGCGTCACCTGGGACCTGATGAACATCTTCCGCTTCGACGACGAGGGTCGGCTGATCGAGGAGTTCGTCCGCACCGACTATCGCAGCTTCCTGCGCCAGCTCGGCGCCGAGGGCCGCTAGGGGGTTGCGCACCGCGACGGCGGGCACGTATCCGACGGATCACAGACCCACGTCGGAAGCGGAACGGGCATGACCGAGCAAGCGCTCATCGGACTGATCGGCGGCATGAGCTGGGAAAGCTCGGCCCAGTACTACCGGCTGATCAACGAGGCGGTGCGCGAGCGCCTGGGCGGGGTCGCCTCGGCCCGCACCCTTATGTGGTCGTTCGACTTCGCCGAGATCGAGCACCTGCAGCACGCCGGCCGCTGGCCCGAGCTGTCGCGCCGCCTGGCCGACGCGGCGCGGGCGCTGGAGGCCGGCGGGGCCGACTTCCTGGTGCTGTGCACCAACACCATGCACCGCGAGGCCGACGCCATCGAGGCGGCGGTGCGCATCCCGCTGCTGCACATCGCCGACCCGACGGGCGAGGCGATCAAGGCGGCCGGCGTGACGACCGTGGGCCTCTTGGGCACGGCCTTCACGATGGAGCACGCCTTTTATCGCGGTCGACTGGAGGCCAAGCACGGCCTGACCGTGCTGACCCCCGACGAGGCCGACCGCGCCGCCGTGCACCGGATCATCTACGAGGAGCTGGTGACCGGCCGCGTGCTGGACGCCTCGCGCGAGGCCTACAAGGCGGTGATCGGCCGGCTGGTCGAGCGTGGGGCCGAAGCGATCATCCTGGGCTGCACCGAGATCATGCTGCTGATCTCGCAAGCGGATAGTCCGGTCCCGGTGTTCGACACGACGACTCTGCACGCGCTGGCGGCGGTGGAGCGGGCGTTGGGGGCGGGCCTCTAGGCAAAACCCGTGTCATCCCAGAAAGCCCGCAGGGCTTGTCCGGGACCCAGGGGGTGACGAAACGCCGAGCGCGCCGCCCCTGGGTCCCGGCTCTACCCCCGGCTTTCGCCGGGGTCCGGCCGGGATGACACGGTGGTGTGGACTGCTAGGGTGCCGCTTCGCTGTCTTCGCGGAGTCTCCCCCATGCGTCTGCGCCTCGCCCTGCTGGCCGGTCTCTCGATCCTGGCCGCCACGCCCGTCCTGGCCCAGACCGTGACGCCCTACGAGGCCGTGGATCCCTTCATCGGCACGGGCGGCGATGGCCACACCTTCCCGGGCGCGACCGTGCCGTTCGGCATGGTGCAGCTGAGCCCCGACACCGACATCCTGCCGTTCAAGCAGAGCTATTCGCGCGCCGCCGGCTACCGCTACACCGACCCGACGATTCTGGGCTTCTCGCACACCCACTTCTCGGGCGCCGGCCATTCCGACCTCGGCGACATCCTGCTGACCCCAGTCAGCGGCGAGGCCAAGCTGGAGCCGGGTGACGCCGACAAGCCGGGCTCGGGCTACCGCTCGCGCTTCAGCCACGACACCGAGACGGCCCAGCCGGGCTACTATGCCGTGACGCTATCCGACAGCCATGTGCGGGCCGAGCTGACGGCGGGCCTGCGCACGGGCCTGCACCGCTACACCTTCCAGAAGGGCGAGCGCGCCCAGGTGCTGATCGACCTGCGCAGCGCGATCTACAACTATCCGGGCAAGGTGCTGTGGTCGCGCCTGCGCGTCGCGCCGGACGGGACGGTGACCGGCTATCGCGAGACGCGCGGCTGGGCGCCGGGGCGCAAGCTGTTCTTCGCCATCCGCTTCGACCATCCGCTGGTCGGCCAAGCGTTCCGCAACACCGAGGCCGACGTGCCCTACAAGGGTTTCGCTCAGCCCGGCCGCACGCCGGAGGACCGCGCCCAGGTCCAGGGCCGCGCTTTGGTCGGGGTGTTCGACTTCGGCAAGCTGGACGGGCCGCTGACCGTGAAGGTGGCGCTGTCGTCGGTCAGCGAGGACGGCGCGATCGCCAACCTGGCCAGCGACGAGCCCGGCTTCGACTTCGACGCCCAGCGCGCCCGCGCCAAGGCGGCCTGGGAGACGGCGCTGGGGGCGGTCGACATCGAGGCCCCGGCTCCGATGAGGAAGACCCTCTACACCTCGCTCTACCACGCCCTGTTGGCCCCCAGCGTCTTCGCCGACGCCGACGGCCGCTATCGGGGTCCCGACGACCAGGTGCACGAAGGCAAGCTGGCCGGCCGGCCGTTCACCTTCCACTCGACCTTCTCGCTGTGGGACACCTTCCGGGCCGAGCATCCGCTGCTGACCCTGATCCAGCCGGCCGACTACACCAACGACATCGTCAACTCGCTGATCGCCTCGCAGCAGGAGAGCCCGTACGGCATCCTGCCGGTCTGGCAGTTCCACGGCCAGGAGACCTGGACGATGATCGGCTATCACGCCGTGCCGGTCATCGCCGACGCCTGGATGAAGGGCATCCGCGGCTACGACGCCAAGGCCGCGCTGGACGCCATGACCAAGAGCGCCACCTACGCGCCCTATGGGGGCCTCGGCGACTACATGAACCTCGGCTACGTGCCGATCGACAAGGAGCCGGAGGCGGCGTCCAAGACGGTCGAATACGCCTTCGACGACTGGACCATCGCCCGCGTCGCCAAGGACATGGGCCAGGCCGACACGGCGGCGACCTTCGAGAAACGGGCGGGCAACTGGCGCAACAGCTTCGACCTGAAGACCCGCTTCCTGCGGGCTCGCAAGAGCGACGGCGCCTATCGCGAGCCGTTCGATCCGACCGCGATCAACTACGGCTCGGACTACACCGAGGGCAACGCCTGGCAATATTCGTGGTTCGCCCCGCAGGACCTGGGCGGCCTGGTGACGGCCATGGGCGGCGACGCGGCGACCGTG
>FTCT01002360.1_pt1 | contig 13726 bp, 13 predicted proteins | sample 1658881 | NCBI WGS metagenome assembly FTCT01 (sample SAMEA3914864, study PRJEB12502) | metagenome | biome: forest; material: soil | place: USA | collected 2012-03-12 | depth 0.3 m | reverse complement strand
TCGCCTTGTCCTTGGCGGTGACGCTGACGATGCCGTTGGCGTCGATGTCGAAGATCACCTCGATCTGCGGCACGCCGCGCGGCGCCGGCGGGATGCCGACCAGGTCGAACTGGCCGAGCGGCTTGTTGTCCGCCGCCATCTCGCGCTCGCCCTGGAAGACGCGGATCGTCACCGCGTTCTGGTTGTCCTCGGCGGTCGAGAAGGTCTGGCTCTTCTTGGTCGGCACCGTGGTGTTGCGGTCGATCAGGCGGGTGAAGACGCCGCCCAGCGTCTCGATGCCCAGCGACAGGGGCGTGACGTCGAGCAGCAGGACGTCCTTGACCTCGCCCTTCAGCACGCCGCCCTGGATGGCGGCGCCGATGGCGACCACCTCGTCCGGGTTCACGCCGCGATGCGGCTCGCGCCCGAAGAACTGCTTCACCGCGTCGATGACCTTGGGCATGCGGGTCATGCCGCCGACCAGGATCACCTCGTCGATCTCGCTGGCCTTGAGGCCGGCATCCTTCAGCGCCGCCTTGCAGGGCTCGATCGTGCGCTGGACCAGGTCATCCACCAGCGCTTCCAGCTTGGCGCGCGTCACCTTGATGTTCAGGTGCTTCGGCCCGGTCTGGTCGGCGGTGATGAAGGGCAGGTTGACCTCGGTCTGCGTCGTCGAGGACAGCTCGATCTTCGCCTTCTCGGCAGCCTCCTTCAGGCGCTGGAGGGCGAGCTTGTCCTTGCGCAGGTCGATGCCCTGCTCCTTGTTGAACTCGTCCGCGAGGTACTCGATGATCCGGCTGTCGAAATCCTCGCCGCCGAGGAAGGTGTCGCCGTTGGTCGACTTCACCTCGAACACGCCGTCGCCGATCTCCAGCACCGAGATGTCGAAGGTGCCGCCGCCGAGATCGTAGACCGCGACGATGCCGCTGCCCTTCTTCTCCATGCCGTAGGCGAGCGCCGCGGCCGTCGGCTCGTTGATGATGCGCAGGACTTCCAGCCCGGCGATCTTGCCGGCGTCCTTGGTCGCCTGGCGCTGACTGTCGTTGAAATAGGCCGGGACGGTGATGACGGCCTGGGTGACCTTCTCGCCCAGGTAGTTTTCCGCCGTCTCCTTCATCTTGCCGAGAATGAAGGCGCTGATCTGGCTCGGGCTGTATTTCTTGGCGTGGGATTCGACCCAGGCGTCGCCGTTGTCGCCGGAAATGATCTTGTAGGGAACGAGGCCCTGGTCCTTCTTGGTCAGCGGATCGTCGTAGCGGCGGCCGATCAGACGCTTGATCGCGAAGAGGGTGTTTTCCGGATTGGTGACGGCCTGGCGCTTGGCGGGCTGGCCGACCAGCCGCTCGCCGCTCTGGGCGAAGGCGACCATCGACGGCGTGGTGCGCGCACCCTCCGCGTTCTCAATGACCTTGGCGGTGCCGCCTTCCATGACGGCAACGCACGAGTTCGTGGTGCCGAGGTCGATGCCAATGACTTTGCTCATGTTCAGCCTCTTGTGTTCGGCAGATGCGTGGCGGCCCGTCGGTTCCGGCACCGCCGCGATCCCCATGGGTCGGTGAAACGGTTTGGGTGGATCACTGTTGGCGGAGATATAGGCGGGACCGTTTCGGGCTGCAACGGTGTGCTGAACGGTTCAACCCGCAAAAGCGGGGAAAAGCACGCCACCCCGCTTCGGAGTGCCGCCGTGCGGGCGACCTCGCTTCCGAATAGAATACTCCCATACTGAATGGCGCCGGCGTGTATATCCCGATAATCACCATATTCGAATCAGGTGGTATCAACGGTTACAAGTCTTTCATCAAACAACCGGGAAGTAGACCCGACCATTAACTTTTCATTAACAAGCATCCGAGTGGTTAATGTCTGGAAATCAATTGCCAGTTGCTGCATTTATTCCACGCCCAAAGATTCTAATAGTGAAAGCTCCAAGGGATTATGATATCTCCTTTGGAGGTAAGGGGGCGTTGCTGTTCCCGGCTCGGCCGGCCGCAACCTGTCCGGTCATACCGGCTCTTCGGGGACGGGTCTTTCCTCTGCGGGGACAGCAGCGCAACGCATTGACGGCACAGCGTGAAAGGGGAGCGCGATGATGGATGAACGACGCGACGTGGCTTTGGCCATCAAGTCCTGCCTGGACAGCTTGATAAACGATGCGACGCGGTGTGATCTCGACGATCTCGCCCGCTTCATCGGTCTGGCGGCGCTGGCCGCGGAAGAGGCGGCGCTGGCCCATGACGCCAAGGCCCTCCAGCTCAAGGCCATGATGGCGCGCGGTGCCGGCCACTGCTGATATCCCGTGTCCGGGCGGCGCGATGACCGGCGCGGGGGCGCCCGTTGCGCGGCCCGCTCGTGTGTGATCTCGGGTGATTTCCTGCGGTTGCGTCCGGTGACCGCGGCGATCCCCGGTGACCGTGACGATCAAAGAATATCGGCGGACCGGATCGCTTCGTCGACCCGGCCCAGCGTTTCGGCGCAGGATTCATCCCCGTCCAGGATGGCGGGCAGGGCAAAGCTGAACATGGCGACGGCCGCCGCGCCGGACCGCTCGGCGCCGACCAGCCACAGATAGTGGGTCTCGGCGCGTCCGTCCTCGTCGGTTCGCATCATCGCCTGGGCGAGGATTCCACCGTCCGGCCGGTCTTCCACCAGCCGGTCGCCGGCGCGCTGGTCCTGGGGACGGACGAAGCGCAACGCCATCTCCCGCAGGATTTCCGGCACGCCGCCCATGTCCGTACCCATGTCCGCGCGCCCGGTTCCCGCGGCGGGATCCGGTTTCGGCGCCACCCGGTCGGTCACCAGGCGCAACAGGCCGCCGGCCGGCGGCGGCGGGCGGAAGACGGCGACGGGCTGGCCCTCATGATCTTCCACATCGGTGGCCCAGCCGGGCGGCAGGCGAAAGCGCACGGTGTCGTTCCATCCGACAAGCTGGCCACCAAGCTGCCCTTCGGGGTCGTCGTGTGCGCCGGTCATGCCGCCCTCCCTGTCGGTCGCCGCGCACTGTAGGGGGTCGACCGGATCAATCCAACCCGGATTGCGTGTCGCCCGATGTTTCGCTTGGTGGCCGTGCCCTGATGCGGCGCGCTTGATGCGCGGCATCCGACGCCCCATGGTCGGACTATGATCATTTCCGCAAGCTACAAGACCGATATCCCGGCCTTTTACGGCCGCTGGTTCCTGAACCGCCTCGACGCCGGCCATTGCCGGATGGTGAATCCCTATGGTGGGCAGACCTATCGGGTCGACCTGACGCGGCCGGCGGTGGACGGCTTCGTGTTCTGGACGAAGAATCTCGGGCCGTTCCTGGACGCGCTCGATACCGTCCGGGACGCCGGTTTTCCCTTCATCGTGCAATACAGCATCACCGGCCTGCCGACCGCGCTGGAACGCTCGGTCCCCGACTGGACGCTTGCGGTCGACCATATGAAACGGCTGCGCGACCGCTGGGGACCGCGCGCCGCGGTCTGGCGGTACGACCCGGTCGCCGTGACCGCTGCGACGCCGGCCGCGTGGCATCGCGCGACGTTCGCGCGCCTGGCCGGCGCGCTGCGCGGCCTTACCGACGAGGCCGTGCTGTCCTTTCTGCAGCCCTACCGCAAGACCGCCCGCAACCTCGCCGTCGCCGGCATCGCCTGGCGCGATCCGGAGGTGGAGGAGAAACGGGCGCTGCTGGCCGATCTGGCCGGCATCGCGGCGGCGGAGGGGATGGCCCTGACCCTCTGCACCCAGCCGGAGCTTGTGGACGGCCCGGGCGTGGCTCCGGGCGTGGTGGCGGCGCGCTGCGTCGACGCGGCCCGCCTGTCGGACGTCGCCGGGCGGCTTCTGACGATGCGGGAGAAGGGGAACCGGGCAGGGTGCTTCTGTGCCGAAAGCCGCGACATCGGCGCCTACGACACCTGCCCGCACGGCTGCGTCTATTGCTACGCCGTGGCGGACCGCAAGGCGGCGCAACGCCGCCTGGGGATGCACGACCCGCTGGGAGAGTTCCTGTTTCCGCCCGCCGCCAAGCGGGTCGGGGACGCATCCCCGGCAACGCCGCGGTTCGCCTTCCCGGGTTGAACGGCCCACCAGCGGTCTGTAATGCCAGGCACCCGCCCCCCCGGCAGAAGGGGGCGGAGCCAAGGGCCGTTCAGGCCTTCGTGTCGATGTGCTGGCCGCCGGCGTCGCTGGGGCCGGCCTTGGCCACCCCCACCATGGCCTCGCGCAGCAGGCGGCCATGGATGGTGTAGCCGGGCTGCAGCACCTGCACGACCGTGCCGGCCGGCTTGCCGGTGTTCTCGATCTCGAACATCACCTGGTGGAAGTTCGGGTCGAACATGTCGCCGGTCGGGTCGATCCGCTTGATGCCGGCGCGGTCGAAGGCGGCGAAGAGCTGGCGCTCGGTCGCTTCCACCCCGACGGCGAGGCTCTTCAGCATCTCGTCCCGTTCGCGCCCTTCGGGCGGCACGGCCTCCAGCGCGCGGCGCAGATTGTCGGCCACCGTCACCAGCTCCTTGGCGAAGCTGGACACGGCGTATTTGCTGGTGTCCTCGCGTTCCTTCTGGGCGCGGCGGCGGGTGTTCTCCGTCTCGGCCACGGCGCGCAGAAGCTGGTCCTTCAGGCTGGCGACCTCGGCCTCCAGCTTGGCGACGCGCTCGTCCCCGGCGCCCGCGTCGGGAGCGGCCGTGTTGGCGTCGGTCGGGTCCACCTCGGCGTCGGCGGGCTTGTTCTGCTCTTCGCTCATGGGATTCTCGGCTTCTTCGTTCGGTCGATTGAGGCGGGTTGGGCGGGAATCAGCCGGGATGATCAGCCGACGAGTCGGCTTACCACCTTGGCGGTGTAATCCACCAGCGGGATGATGCGGGCGTAGTTGATGCGGGTCGGACCGATCACGCCGATGGCGCCGATGACCTGCTCGCGGCTGTTCTGGAAGGGCGAGATGATCATCGTGCAGCCGGAATGGTTGAACAGCACATTCTCGGCGCCGATGAAGATCTGCACGCCGTCGCCCTTGCCGGTGGCGTCCAGCATGCGCAGCATGGCCTCCTTGGTCTCCAGCGCCTCGAACAGCGCGCGCACCCGCTCCAGGTCGGACAGGGCGGTGACGTCCTCCAGCAGCTTGGACTGGCCGCGGACGATGAGCTGGCCGGCGTTGTTGCCGCTGCTGCCGGCCCAGGTCGCCAGGCCGGCGGAGACGACGCGGCGGGACAGCTCGTCCAGTTCGGTCTTCTGCTCGCGGATTTCGTGCAGGACCTCCTGGCGGGCCTCGTCCAGCGTGCGGCCGACCAGCCGGGCGCTGAGATAGTTCGACACCATCTGCAAGGTCGAGGCCGGCAGGCCGAGCGGCACCTCGATGACGCGGTTCTCCACCAGCCCGTCCTCGTTGACCAGCACCACCAGGGCGCGGCCGGGGCCGAGCGAGACGAACTCGATGTGTTTCAGCGGCCGGTCGGTCTTGGGGGCCAGCACCAGCCCGGCGCAATGCGACAGGCCCGACAGCATGCCCGACGCCTCCGACAGCACGTCGGAGAGGGCACGGCCGGAGGCGGCGCATTTGGCCTCGATCGACACCCGCTCGTCTTCGCTGAGCGAGCCGATCTCCAGCAGGCCGTTGACGAACATGCGCAGGCCGGCATCGGTCGGGATGCGGCCGGCGGAGGCATGGGGGGCGTAGAGCAGCCCCTGCTCCTCCAGGTCGGCCATCACGTTGCGGATGGTCGCCGGCGACAGGGCCATGCCGAGCCGCCGCGAGATGGTGCGCGAGCCGACCGGTTCGCCCGACGCGACATAGGCGTCGACGATCAGCCGGAAAATTTCGCGCGATCGCTGGTTCAGCTCGTTGATCATGGCCCGTATGGAAATGAGGGCGTCGGGGGAAATGGCCGACGCGTCCGAATTTAGGCAGGTCCTCCGGCCGAATCAACGTGTGGAGCAAAGCTGCGGGGCAAAGGTTCCGGAGCGGCCGCTCCGGAATCGGCCTCAGGTCTCGGCGAGGAAGGCGCGATACTGCGCGGTGATGGCGCCGACGGCGGCCTCGTAAAGGCGCCGGCCATGCTCGGGCCGGGCAAGGCCGGGGGCGGAGCCGATGCGGCCGTCGGGGTAGCGGCGGCGGAAATCGCGGGCGTCATGGAATCCGCCGGCCGGGGCCTGTTCCGGATCCATCGCCACCGTCTTGATGGCCTCGGGGTAGGCGTACTGGGTCAGCGCCACCTCGCTGGGGGTGGCGTGCGAGCCTTCCTTGCCCGGATAGAATTCGCGCGACAGGCGGCCGACCTCGGCGTTCTCCCACCAGTTGACCAGGCTGCAGCGCAGGTCGGGGGCATCGCGGCCCTTCTGCGCCCGCTGTTCGGCATAGATCTCGTAGAAGGCGGCCCGCAGGGTGGCGATGTTGCCGCCATGGCCGTTGACGAAGAAGAAGCGCTCGAACCCGTGTTCGGCCAGCGAGCCGACATAGTCGCGCAGCAGGGCGATCAGGGTGGACGGCTTCAGGGTCATCGAGCCGGGAAATTCCATGTGGTGCACCGCCATGCCGACCGGGATGGTCGGGCCGACCAGCGCCCCCGTCGCCTCGCCGACGCCGCGCGCGATGACCTCGGCGCAGATGGCGTCGGTGCCGACCAGGCCGTTCGGGCCATGCTGCTCGGTCGAGCCGATGGGCATGATGATGGCCTTGGAGGTTTTCAGATAGGTCTCGACCTCGGCCCAGGTGCTGAGATGAAGCTGCACGATCCATGATCCTTGGCGGGAGGGGGAGGGGAAAAAGGCGTCGGCCAGCAATCCTAGACCATCGGCCGGCCCGGACAACCGTGTGATCCACCGCAAGATCGGACGATTGCGCGGCGACCCCCGATAAACCGTGGCGGCTCCCACATCCCATGCTGGCGCGTCATCGGCGCCGTCAATACACTCGCGTGCATCGGCAGCGGGTGGAGCGCGACGGTGGTTGCACGGATCAACACGGTGGCCTTCCAGGGAATCGAGGTGCTGGGCATCGACGTCCAGGTCCAGATGTCCGGCGGCATCGTCGCCTTCACCGTGGTGGGGCTGCCCGACAAGGCGGTGGCGGAAAGCCGGGAGCGGGTGCGCGCCTCGCTGCACGCCCTGGGTCTGGCGCTGCCGGCCAAGCGCATCACCGTCAATCTGGCGCCGGCCGACGTGCTGAAGGAGGGGTCGCATTTCGACCTGCCGATCGCGCTGGCGCTGCTGACCGTCATGGGGGTGTTGCCCGACGTCGAGATGGCGCGCTACGTGGCGCTCGGCGAACTGGCGCTGGACGGGGCGCTGACCGCGGTCGCCGGCGTGCTGCCGGCGGCGATCGACGCGCTGGCGAACGACCGCGGCCTGATCTGCCCGGCGGCCTGCGGCGGCGAGGCGGCCTGGGCCGGACCGGGGCTGGACGTGCTGGCGCCGGTCAACCTGCTGGCGCTGATCAACCATTTCAAGGGCAGCCAGGTGCTGACCCCGCCCAGGCCGCGCCTGCAGGAGGCGGAACCGCTGCCGCTCGACCTGCGCGACGTGAAGGGCAACGAGACGGCCAAGCGCGCGCTGGAGGTCGCCGCCGCCGGATCCCACAACCTGCTGATGATCGGGCCGCCCGGATCCGGCAAGTCGATGCTGGCGGCCCGCCTGTCCGGGCTGCTGCCGCCGCTCGACCCGGCGGAGGCGCTGGAGGTCTCGATGATCCACAGCGTCGGCGGCCTGCTGGAGGGCGGCAAGCTGCTGCGCCAGCGGCCCTACCGCGCGCCCCACCAGTCGGCCAGCCTGCCGGCGCTGGTCGGCGGCGGGTCGCGCGCCCGGCCGGGGGAGATTTCCCTGGCCCACCAGGGCGTCCTGTTCCTCGACGAGCTGCCCGAATTCCCGCGGGCGCTGCTGGAGGCGCTGCGCCAGCCGCTGGAGACCGGCAAGTCGGTGATCAGCCGCGCCAACCATCACGTCACCTATCCGGCGCGGGTCCAACTGGTCGCCGCGATGAATCCCTGCCGCTGCGGCCATCTCGACGACGCGGCGCTGGCTTGTGCCCGCGCACCGAAATGCGCGGCCGACTACCAGGCGAAGATCAGCGGCCCGCTGTTCGACCGCATCGACCTGCACATCGACGTCCCGGCCGTCAGCCCGGCCGACCTCAGCCTGCCGCCGCCGGCGGAAGGCAGCGCCGAGGTCGCCGGCCGAGTCGCGGTCGCCCGGGCCATCCAGGCGGAACGCTACGCCGCGCTCGGCCCCCATCCCGCCGGCCGCGCGGTCCGCACCAACGCGGAAGCCGACGGCGAGCTGCTGGAGACGGTGGCGGCGCCCGACGCCGCCGGCCGCGCCCTGCTGACCGAGGCGGCGGAACGGCTGAAGCTGTCGGCGCGCGGCTATCACCGGGTGATGCGGGTGGCGCGCACCCTGGCCGACCTGGACGGCGCCGCGGGCGTGCGGCGGCGCCACATCGCGGAAGCGCTGAGCTATCGCCGCATCGCGCCGGGGCGGTAGGGGGAGCTGCCCCTACGGCCCGTCGAACCGCGGCGGCTTGGCGGCGCCGGGGCAGGTGTTGGGGGGCAGCGACTCGGTCTCGACGAAGGTGACGGCGGCGGCCATCGCGCAGTCCTCGCCGGAGGTGACGAGATGGCCGGCGCTGCGGAACACCAGGTGCCGGCTCTTCGGCAGGGTGGCCGCCGCCCGCTCGCCCCATTCCGGCGGCGTCACCGGGTCGTAGGCGCCGGACAGCAGCAGGACCGGGACGGGGCTGGCCACCGGCAGGCGTTCCGACGGTTCCTGGTGCCCGGCCGGCCACAGGCGGCAGACCCGTTCGGCCGGGTCGTCGTCGGTGACGGTGCCGTAGGGGGCGAAGCGGCGGATCGCCTCCGCCCGTTTCGCCGGGTCGGCGGGGATCACCGTCTCGCGGCATTCGATCGAGAAGGCCAGCCCGTCGGCGGTTTCCGGATCGCCCAGCCAACTGGTCGGCGCCCATTCGGCCACCGCCTCGTAGCGGCCGCGGGTAGCGCGGTCGATCATCGCCGGAACCGCGGGCACCGCCTCGCCGGTCGACATCGCCTCGAGCCCGGCGGCGATCACCGCGGCGCCGGTCAGCCGCAGGGCGCGCCGGGTCTCGGCCTCCCCGACGACGAGGTCGACCGGCGTCCGGTCGAGCCGTTCCACCAGGGCCAGGAACCGCTTTTCCAGCTCGGGATAGGCGGCGCGGCAGCCGCGGTTGGCGGCGCAATCGTCGAACAGCCGCCGGAAGGCGCGGTTGGCCAGCCAGGGCGCCTCCTCCTGGGCGTTGACGTCGGGGGGATAGACCGAATCCAGCACGGCGCTGCGCACGCGGGGACCCTGCCGGCGCAGGATCTCCAGCGCGACGCGGGTACCGTAGGACACGGCGAACAGATTGACCTTCGGCGCTCCCAGCGCGGTCGCGACGTCCAGCGCGTCGTCGGCGGCGGTCGGGGTGGAAAACAGGGCACCGTCGAGCCCGACCGCCTTGAAGCGGTGGGCGCAGGTGACGACCGCCGCCCGTTCCGCCGCCGCCCGCTGCTCGCGCGAGACCGGGCGGGCGCGGGGGGAGGTGCCGATGGAATCCAGCTCCGGGCAATCGGTGTCCGGTTCCGCCCGCCCGACTCCGCGCGGATCGAACAGGATCACGTTGCGCGACCGGCGGAAGGGGGCCGACAGATCCCACCACACCTCCATCCGCTCCTCCACCGCCTCGCCGCTGCCGAAGGGGGAGGCGCCGGGACCGCCTTCCAGGAACAGGACCGGATCGGGGGCGGGTTGCCGCGCGGTGCTGAGCAGGACGGCGACGGGCAGGCGGAAGCTGCCGGATCCGGCACGGTCGCGCCGTTCCGGTACGGCGACGGTGCCGCACAGCGCCGCCTCGCCCTCCGGGACGGTGAACCAGCAGGGGCCGGGCGTGAAGCGCGCCTCCGCCCGGACCGGGGCCGCTCCCGGCAGGATGGCCAGCAGGACGGCCCCCAGCAGGACCGGCAGGATGGCCCTCCTCGTGACGGTCGTTGCAGGCGACGGCGCGGCCGGGACCGGCAGGGCGATCCGCGACCACCAGGGCCGCGCAGGGAAGGCGCAGTCGGGCACAGGCGAACGCTCGGGCGGGAGAAAGGAGGCGCCGGGACATCCCTCGGCGGTACCGGATTGTTTGACCGAGCCGCCGCGGCTTGTCCAGATTTGCCGGATCGTTGCGTTCCACGCCTTGAAACGCCACCACAGTGATGCGGAACTGCAACAGCCGCGAACACCTCCTGTCCGACCATCCCGGTTCGCCGCTTGACGCAATACATCCGATCACGGAATTATTGCGGCCTCAGGGATCGGCCGGCCCGGCCGATCGGCAGAGCAAGGAAGGAGCATCACCATGCCGACCCTATGGACGGCGTTGCGGAGTCGCTGGCTCGATTCCGGGGGTGGCGTCGGGGTGGATCATCTGTGTGACCATCTCCGGCGCGACATCGGCCTGATGAACGAGGACCAGCGGTTCCAGGCCCCGCATCCCATCCGCAACCGGAACCTCTCGGACGCGCGGACTTTTTTGACGTTGCAGCCGTATCGCTGACCGGCGATACCGGATCCGCCGGTGTTTTCGCCCCGGCGCCATTCAATCTCCAGGAGAATCACGATGAAAACCCTCGTACCGACCCTCTGGACTCGCCGATCCGGCGATCCGGCCGCTCATGCCGCCACCCGTGCCGCGATGCGAGCCCGTCAAGGCCATCATCAAGGCTATGCGACCCCCGAACGCTTCTTCCGGCCCCTGGGCGAACGTGAATTCCGGATATCGAGAGGATCCCATGAGTGTCTTTCTGGGCTTTTGCGGCCATCGTCTCTTCGTTGAACACGCCCTCTGGGCATCGCCGGACCGGTCGTTCGACCTGCGGCGGGAAAACGGGGAAGTCATTCTATGGCTTGGACGCCTGAACATCATCTACACACCGGCCCGCTGGGGACCACCGTCGCGCGCGCTCTAGCGCCGGACGTCGCGGAGGCCCGCTGATGCCGGCCCGCGTTCGTCCTGACGAGGTCGCCACCGTCGTCCAGGTGCTTGAGGCGTTCCGCAAGCTCGACCCCGACCTGCCGATCCAGTACGCGCTGAGTTTCATGACCATCGCGCAAGGCGACGGCATTTCCATCGGCGAGTTGGCGGAACGCCTGGGCATCGCCCAATCCTCCGCGTCGCGCAACGTCGCGGCGCTCAGCCGCTGGCACAGCTTCGGCAAGGCCGGGCTGGATCTGGTGCAGGCGCAGGAAGACCCGCGCGAGCGCCGCCGCAAGATCGTGACGTTGACCGAGGCCGGCCGCAGCTTCCTCGACGACCTGCGCGCCATCGTCAATCCGCCGGACAGCCGGCGCGCCGTCAAATCGGCCTGACGCCGGACAGCCGCAGATTTTTCACCGCCGGGGCACCGAGGGACCATGTCCGCGCCGGGAAGGCGGCGGGCCGGTGAAGGCGCCTCTCGCGTGGTTCAAGACAATCCCGGTCCGCCGCCGGCGTCACATCCCCGCCAGGGCCTGCCGCAGCATGACGACCAGCGTCCGCACCGCCAGCTCCTGGCGGTCCAGCGGCAGGCCGCGGCGTCCCGGGATCGATCCGGCCTGCTCCGGCAGCAGCGGCATGTGAAAAACCCCCATCGGCACATCCAGCCCGGCCGTCTCGATGGCGTGGCGGGCGCGGTAGAACAGGTGGTTGCCGAGGAAGCCGCCGGAAAAATCGCTGAAGGTCACCGGCAGGCCGACCATCGCCAGCTCCCGCATCACCCGCGGCACCGGCAGGGTGGACCCGTAGGCGCTCGGCCCGCCGGGGACGATGGCCTGGTCGCTGCGCACGGTCCCGGCCTCGTCGGCCTGTTCGTCGTCATCGCAGTTCCAGGCCAGCCGTTCGATCTGGATATAGTCGGTGCGCTCCGACCGGGCGAAGCACAGGGCGGACAGCGGGCGGTGCTGGTCCAGCAGGCTGGCGAACGCGTCGCCGCAGACGTCATAGAGGGAGGGCAGGACGGCGGTGACGACCCCGGTCTCCCCGGCCAGCCGTTCCATCAGCAGCGCGGTCGGATCGACCGCCCCCTCCTCGCCGAAGGGGCGGAAGCCGGTCAGCAGGATGGGGGCCGTCATCGCCGGGCGGTCCCTTACGGCCGCAGCAGGCCGATGATGTCCTTGACATCGCTCAGGTTCTTTTCCGCGATGGCGGCGGCGCGCTCGCCGCCCTTGCGCAGCAGCCGGTCGATCTCCGCCTTGTCGGCCAGCAGCTCCTTCATGCGGCTGGTCATCGGCGCCAGCTTGGCGACCGACAGGTCGACCAGCGCCGTCTTGAAGCCGGAGAATTGGGCGCCGGCGAACTGGACCAGCGTCTGCTCGCGCGATTGGCCGGCCAGCGCCGAATAGATGGTGACGAGGTTGTCGGCCTCGGGCCGGGTTTCCAGGTCGGCGACGCTGTCCGGCAGCGGCTCGGGGTCGGTCTTGGCCTTGCGGATCTTCTGCGCGATGGTATCGGCGTCGTCGGTCATGTTGATGCGCGAATATTCGGACTCGTCCGACTTCGACATCTTCTTCTTGCCGTCGCGCAGGCTCATGACGCGCGTCGCCTCGCCCAGGATCTGCGGCTCGGGCTGCGGGAAGAACTCGGTCTCGTAGCGGCGGTTGAAGGCGCCGGCGATGTCGCGGGCCAGTTCCAGATGCTGCTTCTGGTCCTCGCCGACCGGGACATGGGTCGCCTTGTACAGCAGGATGTCGGCGGCCATCAGCGTCGGATAGGCGTACAGGCCGAGATTGGCCATGTCCCGCTGCTTGCCGGCCTTTTCCTTGAACTGCGTCATCCGGTTCAGCCAGCCGAGCGGCGTGTGGCAGGACAGGATCCAGCTCAGCTCCGCATGCCCCGACACATAGGACTGGTTGAACAGGATGTTCTTGTCCGGGTCGATGCCGGCGGCGATGTAGGCCGCGGCGACTTCGCGGATGTTGTTGCGCAGGACCTCGGCATCCTGGTCGACGGTCAGGGCGTGCAGATCGACGACGCAGAAGATGCATTCGTAGCTGTTCTGCAGTTCCACCCAATTGCGCAGCGCCCCCAGATAGTTGCCGAGGTGAAGCTGCCGGGTCGGCTGCATGCCGGAGAAGATGCGGTTCACGGGTGGTCTCGCTCGAAAACGCTGGGAGGGCGGAGTTATCGCCCCCCGGGACGCAGGGGTCAAGGCACGCCGACGGGGCGCCGTTCCCGGAGGATTGGGTGGCGCCGCCGGTCTTCAGGCCGCCGCGCGGCGGCGTTCTCTTCAGGCCGCCGCGCGGCGGCGTTCGATGGCGTCCCAGAGCAGGGATTCCAACTGCACGCCGTTCAGGCGGTTGATTTCCTGGATTCCGGTCGGCGAGGTGACGTTGATCTCCGTCATCCAGTCGCCGATCACGTCGATGCCGACGAAGACCAGGCCCTTCTTGCGCAGGACCGGGCCGATGGCGGCGCAGATCGCGCGCTCGCGGTCGGTCAGCTCGGTCTTCTTGGCGCTGCCGCCGGCGTGGAAGTTGGCGCGCGCCTCACCGTCCTGCGGCATGCGGCTGACGGCGCCGGCCGGCTCGCCGTCGATCAGGATGATGCGCTTGTCGCCCTGGCGGATCTCCGGCAGGTAGCGCTGGATGATCACCGGTTCGCGGTAGAGCTGGGTGAACAGCTCCAGAAGCGAGCCGAGATTCTCGTCGTCCGGCTTCAGATGGAAGACGCCGGCCCCGCCGTTGCCGAACAGCGGCTTGACGATGACCTCCTTGTGCTCCGCCCGGAAATCCAGGATCGCCTGCTTGT
>FTCT01001859.1_pt1 | contig 13743 bp, 10 predicted proteins | sample 1658881 | NCBI WGS metagenome assembly FTCT01 (sample SAMEA3914864, study PRJEB12502) | metagenome | biome: forest; material: soil | place: USA | collected 2012-03-12 | depth 0.3 m | reverse complement strand
TGGCCGAGGCGTTGCGCGTCTTCCGCGACGCCATGCGCGAGAACGGCGAACTGCAACGCCGCCAGCGTGCCGAGGCCGAGGCGCGCGAGGAGCGCCGCCGCAGCCTGGAACGGCTGACCGGCGGCTTCGCCGGAGCGGTCGACCGGCTGATCACCGATGTCGACGGGCTGGCGCTGGCGATGAAGGACGCCGCCTCCAGCATGTCGAGCGCCGCCGCCGAGACCAGCGGGCTGTCGCTCCAGGTGTCGCGCGACACCGGCGAGGCCACCAGCAACGTCACCGCCATCGCCGCGGCGACGGAGGAGCTGTCGGCCTCGATCGGCGAGATCACCCGGCAGGTCCGCGATTCGACGGAGCTGTCGCGCGGTGCGGTGCGGCTGGCCGACAGCTCCGCCGCGATGATCCGGACGCTGGCGGAGTCGGCCGACCGCATCGGCTCGGTCAGCGCGCTGATCGCCACCATCGCCGGGCAGACCAACCTGCTGGCGCTCAACGCTTCGATCGAGGCGGCGCGGGCGGGCGAGCACGGCCGGGGCTTCTCGATCGTCGCGGCGGAGGTCAAGGCGCTGGCCAAGCAGACGGAAGGCGCCACCGACCAGATCACCCGGCAGATCGGGTCGGTGCAGGCGGACGCCCGCGGCGTGATCGCGGTCATCGCCGACATCGCCCAGACCATCCAGCGCATGAACGAGATCGCCGAGGTCATCGCCGTGTCGGTGGACGAGCAGATGACGGCGACCCAGGCGATCTCGCGCAGCGCCCAGGGCATGTCGCTGAACGTCGCGCAGGTCGCCGACAACATCCGCCGGGTCGAGGAATCCACCGCCGGCACCGGGCAACTGTCCGACCGGGTGCTGACCGCCACCCATTCGCTCGCCGGCCGGTTCGAGGAGCTGAAGCGCTTCGTCCAGGACTTCGTCGGCCAGGTGCAGGGGGAGCGGCAGGAGAAGAGGCTGGACGCCGCCTGAGCGCGCATGTTCCCTTTTCGTGCTCAAGGACTGGCCTGATCGGCCTCGTTTTGCTACGATCCCTCCTCCGGCCTGCCGACCGGTCCGGACGGGAGATCACGCCATGCAGTCCCCCCCACCCGCCGCCACGGCCGGGCCGGCGCCCCTGGACGGCGTCTGCCGCGACTGCGCCGCCGCCCTGCGCGGCGACGCACGGCGCTGCCCGAAATGCGACAGCCGACGGCTGTTCCGTCATCCGGAACTGCACGCCCTGGCGATCGGCCACATCGATTGCGACAGCTTCTACGCCACGGTGGAGAAGCGCGACCGGCCGGAGCTGGCCAGCCGCCCGGTCATCGTCGGCGGCGACGATCATCGCGGCGTGGTCGCCGCCTGCTGCTACGTCGCCCGGATGTCGGGGGTGCGATCCGCCATGACGATCCGCGAGGCGCTGGACCGTTGCCCCGACGCCACCATCATCCGGCCCGACATCGCCAAATACCGCGACGTCGGCCATCGCGCCCGCGCGATCATGGAAGCTTTCACCCCGCTGGTGCAGCCGATCAGCATCGACGAGGCCTATCTCGACCTGACCGGCGTCGAGGACCGGCTGAGCATCAGCCCGGCCCAGGCGCTGGTCGAGATCGTCCACCGGTTCGAGCGGGACTTGCGCATCACCGCCTCGATCGGCCTCAGCCACAACAAGCTGCTGGCAAAGATCGCCTCCGACCTCGACAAGCCGCGCGGCTTCTCGGTACTCGGCCGGGACGAGGCGGCGGCCTTCCTGGCGCCCAAGCGCGTCACCATCCTGTGGGGCGTCGGCCCCGCGCTGGAACGCAAGCTGTTCGCCGACGGCATCACCCGCGTCGGCGACCTCCAGGACAAGGAGGAGCATTGGCTGGCGAAGCGCTACGGCGCCATCGGCCGCGTGCTGTTCAATTTCGCCCGTGGCGAGGATTCCCGCCGGGTGCAGCCGGAATCGGTCAGCAAGAGCATTTCGGCGGAGGAAACCTTCGATTGGGACGTCACCACCCTGCCGGCCCTGGCGCAGGAACTGCGCCCGCTGGCCGGCAAGGTCGCCCGCCGGCTGGAGCGCGAGGGGCTGCTCGGCCGCAGCGTGGTGCTGAAGCTGAAGACCAAGGATTTCCAGCAACTGACCCGGTCCCGCCGGGTGGAGCCGACCCGCGACGCCGAGGCGATCCTCGCCGCCGGCCTCGCCCTCCTGGAGCGCGAGGCCGACGGCCGCGCCTTCCGCCTGATCGGCATCGGCTGCACCGACCTGACCCACCCGGCCACCGATCCCGACCCGGAGCTGGATCTGTTCGGGAACTGACGGCGACCGGCGGCGCGGTCCATCGTCGCAGGGCACCATCATAGGCCACGGGTGCGGATCTATGCCGGATGGCCGATCCGTTGGCGCATACGACATTCTTGACGCTGCCCGATCCGCCCCCGATGATCGGGGCGCCCCCGCTGAGCCGGGCCGCCAAGATTGCCGTCATGCCGCTGCGGAGCATATTTGAACGCTATGGTTGCCGATCGCGCCGTGGACCGCTGGCCTGTCCGTTGGGTGGCCCATCTTCGGGCCAGCCGGCCCTTGCGCATCCTGCTGCTGATCGGCGTGCTGGCGCTGACCGTCATCCTGTCGGTCACCGTCCAATATATCCTGGTCCTGCACGACCGGGAGATCGAGAACGCCAAGCGCGAACTGGCGACGCTGAACTTGTCCCTGGCGGAACAGACCGCCCGCGCGATCCAGAGCGTCGACCTGGTGCTGACCAGCATCATCGACCAGTTGAAGGCGGAGGGGGTGACCACCTCCGCGGAGTATGCCCGGCTGAAATCCGGCCGCGACACGCATGAACTGCTGAAGGCCCGGGCGTCGGTGGTGCCGCAGATCGACGCCGTGACGATGATCGCGGCGGACGGCCACCTGATCAATTTCTCGCGCTATTTCCCGATCCCGCCGGTGAACGTCGCCGACCGCGACTATTTCGCCTACCTGAAGGACCGCAACACCAACGAGCCCTTCCTCAGCGAACCCGTGCAGAATCGCGGAACCGGGACCTGGACGGTCTATCTCGCCCGCCGGGTCGGCGCGCCCGACGGCCGCCTCATCGGGCTGGTGCTGGGCGCCATCGACCTCGATTATTTCCAGACGCTCTACCGCGCGCTGCAGAACGGCGAAACCGGCAGCATCAGCCTGTGGCGGCGCGACGGCATCCTGCTGGCCCGCCATCCGCCGCTGGCCGGCGTCGGCCAGCCGGTGGGGCCGCGCCGTTTCCTGGATGTGCTGGCGCAGGGCGATTCCGGCGTGTACCGGACCGCCGGGCTGGGGGATGGCGAGCGGGTGGTGGCGACGCGGGCCGTCCATGACTATCCCATCGTCGTCAACGTCACCCGCACGCTGGACGACGTGCTGGCGGGCTGGCGGGCCCAGGCCTGGCCGATCGCCGCTGCCGGCGGCCTGGCCGCGGCGGCGGCGGTGCTGGCGCTGTGGGCCCTGGCCCGGCAGTTCCGCGCCTACGAGGCCGCCACCCAGGCGACGGCCGAGGCGCGCCAGGCGGTGGAGGGCCGCGAACAGGCCGAAGAGGCCCTGCGCCAGGCCCAGAAGATGGAGGCGATCGGCCAGTTGACCGGCGGTGTCGCCCACGACTTCAACAACCTGCTCCAGGCCATCGGCATCAACCTGCACATGATCGCGAACCGCGCCACCGACGAACAGGTGGCCGGCCCGGCGCGGATGGCGCTGCAGGCGGTGGAACGCGGGGCGACGCTGACCCAGCATCTGCTGGCCTTCTCGCGCCGCCAGCAGCTTCGCCCCGTGCCGGTGGATATCGGCGCCCTGACGACCCGGCTCGGCGGGCTGCTGAACCGCACGCTGGGCGGCATGGTGCGGGTGGAGTGGCTGCCGGACGAAGCGGGGAACCGGGAACTCTGGCCGGCGATGATCGACCCGAACCAGTTGGAGATGGCCCTGCTGAACCTGGCGCTGAACGCCCGGGACGCCATGCCCAGCGGCGGCACCCTGACCATCGCCACCGCCAACCGGCCCGGCCTGGGCCTCGATCGGCGCGGCGGATCGCCGGCGCCGGCCGGGCTGCCGCCGGGCGACTATGTCGCCATCGCCGTCCGCGACACCGGAAGCGGCATGCCGCCCGAGGTCGCCGCCCACGCCTTCGAACCCTTCTTCACCACGAAGGAGACGGGGAAGGGCACCGGCCTCGGCCTCAGCATGGTGCATGGGCTGGTGACGCAGTCGGGCGGCGGGATCGATCTCGACACCCGGCCCGGCCTGGGAACCATCGTGACGCTCTATCTGCCGCGCGCCGAGCGGCCGGCGGAAGAGCCCGCGGCCGCCCCCGCACCGGTGGAGCAGGCCCCCGCACCGGCCCCCGCCTGTTCCGTCCTGCTGGTCGACGACGAGGATCTGGTGCGTTCCGCGACCGCCGCCTTCCTGACCCAGGCGGGCTTCTCGGTGCTGGAGGCGCCCGACGCGGAAACCGCGCTCGGCCTGCTCGACCAGGGCCGGCGGGTCGAGGTGATCGTCACCGACCACATGATGCCCGGCATGACCGGCCTGGACATGGCGCGCGCCATCCGGGCGCGTCGGGACCGGACGCCGATCCTGATGGTGACCGGCTATGCCGAGGAGCTGGTGGCCGCTTCCACCGGCGCCGCCATCGGCCTGTCGATGCTGATCAAGCCGGTGGAGCCCCACACGCTCGTCCGCTCGATCCGGGAAATGGCGGTGGCGGCGTCGTGAAGGACATCGCCAACCGACGGTCGCGGCAATCCGAAGCGGCTGGAACCGGACGCCGGCTGCGGCGTTGCTAGGGGCGATCCTGCAATCCCTTTCCGAAGGACCCGCCATGAACGCGCCATCCACCCTGCGTCATGCCTATGACAGCGTTTTCCAAGGCGAGGCCAACCTCGGCCTCGGCGAACGGATCGTCTCGACCGGCCTCGGCCTTGCCGTCGCCGCCGGAGGATTGCGCAAGGGCGCCAGCCTGCCGGGCGCCGTCATGGGGCTGGTCGGGGCGGCGCTGGTCGCCCGCGGCATGAGCGGCCATTGCCCGGTCAAGGAACGGCTGGCCGGAAACCACCAGGACCGGCTGGAGCGGCCCGGGAGCAGCGCGGCGGATGGCGAAAGAATCGCGGCATTCGCCGAAAATTGACTGCCAGCGGGGAATAAACGCCGGGCCGGCGGCGTTCACAGGAACAGGAACGCGTCGATCTCCGGGCGCGGCGGTTGGAGAGGGCGTGATGACCGACCATGACACCGGCGCCGGCTGGGCGGACCACAAGGGCGGCGGACAGGATGCCCTGCTGCTGCTGGCCCGTGTCCTGCTGGGCGCCATCTTCGTCCAAAGCGGTTTCGGCAAGCTGATGGGGCTCGGCGGCTTCATCGCAGGGCTCGAACACCAGGGCGTGCCGATGGCCACGGTGCTCGGCACGCTCGGCGCCTGCGTCGAGTGCTTCGGCGGTCTGGCGGTGATGCTGGGGGCCTGGACCCGTTGTGCGGCGATCCTGCTCGCCATCTTCACCGTGGTGGCGACGCTGATCGCCCACCGCTTCTGGGAGGCGGCCCCCGAAGCCAGGATGATGCAGCAGACCCAATTCATGAAGAATCTGGCGATCATCGGCGGCTACGTCGCCCTCGTCGCCGCCGGGGGTGGACGCTTCGGCTTCGACGGCTACCGCCGCTCGCGATCGTAAGGCGCCGGAAACGGACATCCGGCGCCGCTTCCAGGTAAACGGTCGCCGCCCGACGCGGCCGCAACCAGCGATTTTTCCCGTGGTCGCCCCTCCGTCTCCGTCATTCCCGTGAAAACGGGAAGGACGGTTGAAGAGAGGACGTGCCGACTTCGAAGCAAGGAAACGACCTTAAGCGGGCGCCTCTGCGCGGCCGGCATGATCGGCTGCCCTTTTCAAAACTCATACAAGCGTCCCGAGCGATTTGTGGCGTGCCGCGAAGCGCGCCGCCGGATCTCGTCCGACAGCAGCCATCGATCGCGCGTGCGCGATCCCCAAACGCGCATTTCGGCGGTGACGCCACCGATGGGGACAACCCGCAACCCGAGGGCACCATGAGCAAAACAAGAAGCCTGATCCTCCAGGTTGTGATCCCCTTGTCTTTGGCCGTCCCATCCCACGTCCTCGCCCAATCCTGCTCGGGACCGCTGAACACGCCGGCCTGCCATCAGATGCAGCAGCAGGCCCAGGACCATCAGCGCCAGCAGGAGCAGCGCCAGCGCGAGCAGCAGGCTCAGCAGGAACGGCAACGTCAGCAGGAGCACGAGCGGCAACAGGCGTTCCAACGCCAGCAGGAACAGGAACGCCAACGCCAGCGGGACCAGCAGCAGGCCCAGGAGCGTCAGCAGGCGCTCGAGCGTCAGCGGCAGCAGCGCCAGCAGCAGGAGCTGCAGACCCAGCTCGAGCAGCAGAAGGCGTTGCAACACCAGCAGGCACGGGAACTGCGACGTCAGCAGCAGGAGGCGGAGGAGGCGCGCCAGCGTCGCGAACAGCAGGCCCGGGAGGAGCAGCAGCGCGACGCGCACCGGAAAGCCCGCAAGGAACGGGAACTGCGGGAGGTGCTTCAACGCCAGGAGGCGCTGCTGCGCCAGAGCGAGCAGGAGAGGAGGGCCGAACAGGCCCGCGCGCAGGAACGGGAGCGCGAGCGCGAGCAGGAGCGCCGCCGGCAGGAGCGGGCGGACCGTGACCAGCGCGCGTTCCTGGAAGCGCTGCAACGCCAGCAGGAGGAGGACCAGCGCGCCCAGCGGGCCTTCCTGGACGATCTGCGGTACCGGCAGGACTGGCTGGACACGATTCCGATGCAGCAGGCTGCCGAGCCGTTGCACCAGCAGGACCCGCAACCGCAAGCCCAACCGCGCAAAGCGACGGCGGCGAAGCCGGCCAAGGCGTCGAAATGCGTGGTCCGCAAAGCGGCCCCGACCGCCGGAACGGCGGCCGGAATGGCGGGCGCCCGGGATGATGCGGCCAAAGGCGATGCCACGAGAAACGAACCTGGCCAGGCCGGTCCGGAAAAGCCGGCGGACACGCCCGACACCACGCGGAAGGCCGGGGAGAATGCCGCCCCGGCGGCAAAGGACCAGGCGACGGCCGACTGCAGCGATCCTCCCAAGAGGAAGAAGAACAAGAAGCCGCCCCCGGCGCCCCCCAAGGAAGCGGCTCCCCGGGAAGAAGCGCCTGCGGCCAATCCCAACTGACCCCGACTATGCCTTGCGCTGGTGACTGGCAGCGGTTGCCGAGCCTGGCGGGACGATCCATATCAGGGGCTCCGTCCCGCATCGGCAACCGGTCGCATCCCCCATGGAGCCTGTCCGCAAGAGGAGCCGAAAGGCCCCCCGTTGGAAGATCGCCGCCACGATGCTGGCGGCTTTCGCGCTCGGCCCCCTCGTCGCCAACCGGCCGGCGATGGCGGATCGGCCCTCCGGGCCGATGGTGGTGGATCGGCCCTCCGGGCCGGCGGCGGAACTGGCGTCGAAGACCTGCGCCACCCTGACCGCGCGGGTGGACGATATCCCCGGCTCCGGCCCGGTCTTCCTGCGCAGCTACGACAACGCCTACGCCCCCGGCCCGACGTCGGAGCCGGCGCTGGCGAACGCCGCCTTCACCTACGACAACGCGCTGGCCGTCATCGCGCTGACCGCCTGCGGCCGGCGCGACCGGGCGCTGCGGATCGGCGAGGCGCTGCTCGATGCCGCCTCGCTCGACCGCGCCGGGCGCCAGGGGCGGCTGCGCAACACCTACCGGGCGGGCGCGCAGAAGCAGCGGCCGATCCCGCCGATGGGCTGGTGGGACGTGGTCGAGAACCGCTGGCTGGAAGACCCCTACCAGGTCGGCAGCGCCACCGGGAACGTCGCCTGGGCGGGGCTGGCGCTGCTGGCGCTGGGCGACGCGACGGCGGAGGCCCGCTTCCGCGACGGCGCCGCCGGCCTGGCCGGCTGGATCGTCGCGCGCACCGGCGACCCGCGCGGGCCGGGCGGCTTCAACGGCGGGGTGCAGGGCTTCGACGACGCCCCGCAGCCGCTCACCTGGAAATCGACCGAGCACAACACCGACCTCGCCGCGCTGTTCGATCGGCTGGGCCGGGATTGGACGGCCCCCGCCCGGGCGGCCCGCGGCTTCCTCGATGCGCTGTGGGCCGCGGGGGGCGACCATTTCCCCATCGGGACCACCCCCGACGGCACCACGGTCAGCCATGCCACCTCGGGGCTGGACGCGCAGCTCTGGCCCCTGCTGCTGCGCGACCCGCCGGAGGGCTGGCGCACGGCGCTGGCCTATGCGGAACGCGCGCACGGCGTCGACGGCGGCTTCGACTTCAACGACGACCGCGACGGGATGTGGGTGGAGGGCACGGCGCAGGCGGCCCTGACCTACCGCGCGGTCGGCCGGCGCGCCGATGCCGACCGGCTGTTCCTGGAACTGCTGAAGGAGATCGGCCCCGGCGGCTATCTGTGGGCGACCCGCCCGCCGCTGCTCACCACCGGCCTTGCCATCGGGCCGGACAGCAAGACCGACGATTTCCACTACTACCGCCGTCCGCATCTGGGGGCCACCGCCTGGGCGGCGCTGGCCGCCCAGGGCTGGAACCCCTTCACCGGGGGCCGGCTGCCGTAACAACCTGTTTGCGGATGGCCAGGACCACGATTGTTGGCCCCGTTCAATGAAAGCTTTGCCCCCATCCTCGCCTTCGCGCACAGGCGCTCGCTTTGGCCGCAGCGTTGGCATTCTCCCTTTCAGCCGTCATTCCCGTGAAAACGGGAATGACGGCTGAAAGGGAGAAATCACTACCCTTATCCCGGCCTTTCCCATTGGGCGGGGGAGGGCCGGGACGAGGGCCGCGGAGCGAGCCTTACTTGCCGCTGTAGTCGTAGAAGCCCTTGCCGGACTTGCGGCCGAGATGGCCGGCGTCGACCATTTCCTTCAGCAGCGGGGCCGGGCGGTATTTCGGGTCGTTGAAGCCCTGGTAGAAGACATCCATGATGAACAGCATGGTGTCGAGCCCGATCAGGTCGGCCAGCGCCAGCGGGCCGATCGGGTGGTTGCAGCCCAGCTTCATGCCGGCGTCGATGTCCTCGGCCGACGCGATGCCTTCCTGCAGCGCGAAGATCGCCTCGTTGATCATCGGGCAGAGGATGCGGTTGACGGCGAAGCCGGGGCTGTTCTTGGCGGTGATCGGCGCCTTGCCGACCCGCTTGGCGAAGGTCATCGCCTTTTCGTGCGTCGCGTCGGTGGTCTGCAGGCCGCGGATCAGCTCCAGCAGCGCCATCAGCGGCACCGGGTTGAAGAAATGCATGCCGATGAAGCGGTCGGGACGGTCGGTCGCCGCCGCCAGCTTGGTGATGGAGATCGACGAGGTGTTGGTGGCGATCAGCGCGTCTGGCTTCAGGATCGACCCCAGCTCCTTCAGGATCTTGATCTTCAGCCCCTCGTTCTCGGTCGCCGCCTCGATCACCAGGTCGCAGGACGCGAGCTTCGCCTTGTCGGTGGTGGCGGTGACGCGGGCCAGCGCGTCCGAACGGGCGTCGGCCGTCATCTTGTCCTTCTTCACCAGCCGGTCGAGGCTGCCGCCGATGGTGGACAGGCCGCGGGCGACGGCGTCCTCGGAAATGTCGGTCATCACCACGGTCAGGCCGGCCACCGCGCAGATCTGGGCGATGCCGTTGCCCATGGTGCCGGCGCCGATCACGCCGACGGATTCGATCGCGGTGATCTCGTTGCTCTCGGTCGCCTTGCTCTCGATCATCGTCCCTTTTCCTTGTTGGTTTCGCATATGCGGCAGGTTCTACACCTTTTCCTGCTGCGCTGCGATGGCTTGCCGGCGGCCGGCCGGCCCGAAGGGCAGGGGGCCCGGCGCCCGGCCATCGGCGGAAATCCGCCGATGGCGTCGCGGGCATCGGCGGAATTGTGCCGATCCGCCCATCATCCGCATCACCCGCATCCAGCATTTTCAATTGTTTGGCAGGCGAACGAAAAGCGGCACGTCCCTTGCTCTTAGGACCGGCAACCGCGGCGCCCGGCGTCGCGGACAAACCCAAGGGGAGAGGATGATGCTCAAGACGACCCTGTTCGCCGCCGCCGTCGCCGCCGCGGCGCTCGTCTCGCAAACCGCCGCCGCCGCCGATCTCGTCCGACTCGGCAACCTGAAATTCGCGCATTACGGCGCCGTCTCCTACATGAAGGAGATCGCCGGCAAATACGACCTGAAGATCGAGGAGCGGGTCTTCCCCAAGGGGATCGACATCCTGCCGGCCATCGTCGCCGGCGAGATCGACGTCGCCGCCAGCGCCGTCGACGCCGCCATCGCCGGGCGGGCGTCCGGCGTGCCGATCTACGCCGTCGCCGGCTTCGCCAAGGGCGGTGCCCGCATCGTCGCCAAGCCCGACGCCGGCATCAAGACCGTCGCCGACCTGAAGGGCAAGAAGGTCGCCACCCCCCGCGGCGGCGCGCAGGAGCTGATCCTGCTGGCGGAACTGGCGAAATACGGCCTGACCTGGTCCGACCGCGGCGGCAAGGACGTGCAGATCGTCTACATGGCCTACGCCGACATGAATCAGGCCCTGCTGTCCGGCAACATCGACGCCATGTCGCAGTCGGAACCGCAGTCGAGCCAGGCCATCAACAAGGGATTCGGCGTCGAGGTGATCAAGCCCTACGACACCGAACTGGGCGAGCCGGTCCGTTCGCTGGTCGTCACCGAAAGCTTCTACAAGACCAAGCCGGAGATTGCCGAACGCCTGATCCGCTGCTTCGTCGAAGCGACGGCGACCTTCATCGCCAAGCCCGACCTGGCCGAAAGCTATGTCCGCGAGAAGATCTTCAAGGGCCAGATCTCCAGCGAGGATTACCGGGACGCCATCGGCAACTCGCCCTTCTCCTACGACCTTTCGATCGAGCATGTGCAGACCACGACCGACCTGATGCAGAAATACGGTGTCGGCCGCATGGACAACCCGCCGAAGGCCAAGGATTGGGTGAAGCTCGACCTGCTGGCCAAGGCCAAGGCCGCGGTCCAGGCCAACTGACGCCGGCCGCAAGGGAGAAGACCCCATGTCCAAAGCCACGCCCCGCTTTTCCCCCGCCGCCGTCGCCCGCGGCGCCGTCGTCCCGGTCCTGGTGATCGCCTTCTGGCAGGCCCTGTCCTCGTCCGGCCTGATCAACCCGGTGGTCCTGCCCTCGCCGGTGGCCGTCCTCGTCCGCTGGTGGGCCTACCTGATGCCGGCCGAGCCGTTCGACCCGGCGCAGTCGAGCTGGTTCCTGTGGGCGCTGTCGGGCGAGATGCTGCACGACGCCTGGTCCAGCCTGTACCGCGTGGTGCTGGGCTTCGCCGTCGGTGCCGGGCTGGCCCTGCCGCTGGGGCTGACGATGGGCACCAGCGACCGCGTGCATGCGCTGATGGATCCGCTGCTGCAGGTGCTGCGACCGATCCCGCCCATCGCCTACATCCCGCTGGCGATCCTGTGGTTCGGGCTGGGCAACGCGCCGGCCGTGTTCCTGATCGCCATCGGCGCCTTCTTCCCCATCCTGATGAACACCGTCGCCGGGGTGCGGCACGTCGACGGCATCTATCTGCGCGCCGCCCGCAACCTGGGCGCCGGACAGGCGACGATGTTCCTGCGCGTCATCCTGCCGGCGGCCACCCCCTACATCCTGGCCGGGGCCCGCATCGGCATCGGCACCGCCTTCATCGTCGTCATCGTGTCGGAGATGATCGCGGTCAACGCCGGCCTCGGCTTCCGCATCCTGGAAGCGCGCGAGTTCATGTGGTCGGACAAGATCATCGCCGGGATGTTCACCATCGGCCTCCTGGGGCTGGCCATCGACATCGGGATGAACCGGCTGAACAACCACCTGCTGCGGTGGCACCGCGGCCTCGACAGTTGAGCCGGGAGGGACGGAGATGACGCCCATGCTGAGAACCGTGACGGATGCCGCATCGACCACCCCGGTCGCCACCGACACCGCCCCCGTGCAGATCCAGATCCGCGGGGTCGAGAAGACCTTCGCCGTCGGCCCGCAGAAGATCGTCGCCCTCCAGAACATCGAACTGGACGTGCGGCGGGGCGAGTTCGTCTGCCTGCTGGGCCCGTCGGGCTGCGGCAAGTCGACGCTGCTGAACGCGGTGGCCGGCTTCCAGCCGCCGACGCGCGGCGTGGTGATGGTGGACGGCCAGGCGGTGACGGTGCCCGGACCGGACCGCGGCATGGTCTTCCAGGAATACGCGCTGTTTCCCTGGATGACCGTTGCCGAGAATGTCGCCTTCGGCCTGCAGATCAAGAAGCTGCCCCGCGCGGAGATCGCCGCCCGGGTGGAGGCGCTGCTGGTGAAGCTGCGCCTGCAGGATTTCCGCAACCGCTACCCCAAGGACCTGTCGGGCGGCATGCGCCAGCGCGTCGCCATCGCCCGCGTGCTGGCGCTGGACAGCCCGATCCTGCTGATGGACGAGCCGTTCGGCGCGCTCGACGCGCTGACCCGCCGGACACTGCAGGACGAACTGCTGCGCATCTGGGAAGAGGTGGGCAAGACCGTCCTGTTCGTCACCCATTCGATCGAGGAGAGCATCTATCTGGCCGACCGCATCATCGTGATGACCTACCGGCCGGGCACCATCAAGCGCGACGTCGCCGTCGACATGCCGCGCCCCCGCGACGGCGCGTCGACCGAGTTCAACCGCCTGAAGCGCGAGCTGTCGCAGATGGTGATGGAGGAGCAGCAGCGCTTCAGCCAGGACGAGATCCGCTCGGTCACCGCGGACTGAGCGGGGAGGCGGCGGGGGCGGGCCGTCGTCCTCACCGCTCCGGAATCCCGTATTTCCGCAGCTTGTTGGCGATCATGGTGTGCGAGGTGTCCAGCCGGGCCGCCAGCTTGCGGCTGGACGGGAAACGCGGGTAGAGGCGGCCCAGCAGGGACCGTTCGAAGCCCTCCACCGCCGCGTCCCAGCCGCCGGTCTCCTCCGGGACGGCGTCTGCCTCCGCCTCCGGCGCCATGCGGGCGCCGGCCAGCTCCAGGTCGGCGGCGTCGAGGAAGGCGCCGTCGCTCATCGTCACGGCGCGGAAGATCACGTTCTCCAACTGCCGGACGTTGCCCGGCCAGCGGTTGGCGAGCAGCGCCGTCCCCGCCGCCGCGGTCAGCCGGCAGGGCGGGCGCCGCGCCTGGGCGCAGGCCCGCGCGCCGAAATGGCGGGCCAGCAGCAGGATGTCGTCGCCCCGCTCGCGCAAGGGCGGGACCAGCAGCGACAGCACGTTCAGCCGGTAGAACAGATCCTCGCGGAAACTATGGTCGGCGACCATCGCCTCCAGCGACCGGTGGGTCGCGCTGACGACGCGGACGTCGACCTTCTGCTCCCGCTCGCCGCCGACCCGGCGGAAGCTGCCGTCGTTGAGGAAGCGCAGCAGCTTGGCCTGGAGATAGGCCGACATCTCGCCGATCTCGTCGAGGAAGACGGTGCCGCCATGCGCCAGTTCCAGCAGGCCGGGCTTGCCGCCGCGCTGGGCGCCGCTGAAGGCGCCGGGGGCGTAGCCGAACAGCTCGCTCTCCGCCAGGCTTTCCGGGACGGCGGCGCAGTTCAGCGCCAGGAAGGGCTTGTCGCGTCGCGGGCTGGCGCGGTGGCAGGCGTGGGCGATCAGTTCCTTGCCGGTCCTGGTTTCCCCCAGGATCAGCAGCGGCGCCTCCACCGCCGCGACGCGGGCGGCGCGCGCCTTCAGCGCCCGGATCGGCGGGGGAACCCCGAAGGAGGGGGCGCAAGCCCCCCCCCCCCACATCCCCCGCC
>FTCT01000544.1_pt1 | contig 13765 bp, 15 predicted proteins | sample 1658881 | NCBI WGS metagenome assembly FTCT01 (sample SAMEA3914864, study PRJEB12502) | metagenome | biome: forest; material: soil | place: USA | collected 2012-03-12 | depth 0.3 m | reverse complement strand
GGAGAAGATCAAGGCGCTGTCGGCCGAAGCCATCGCCTCGGCCTTCATCATCGGCTGCCTGCCGCCCGGCGTCGTCACCCTGATCAGCGTGACCTCGCCCGACTACATGAAGCCCCTCTTCACCGACCCGCGCGGCCACCTGATGATCCTGGCCGGCGCGTGCCTGATGAGCATCGGCATCTTCGTGATGCGCAAGATGATCAACTTCAAGTTCTGAGGGGGAGGGCCGCATGAAACTCGTCGAGACCCTGACCGATCCCTCGAACCTGCTGACCGCCGGCATCGCCGTGGCCGTGTTCGTGACCATCGTCACCCTGACCTCGCCGATGCTGAAGAACTCCAACCTGGAGGGACGCCTCAAGTCGGTGGCCAACCGCCGCGAGGAGCTGCGCCGCCGGTCGCGCCAGAACATCGCCACGCGCGGCGCCTCGCTGCGCCACCAGGACGAGGGCCTCTACAAGAACGTCGTCGAGCGGCTGCAGCTGTCGCGGCTGCTGGAGGATCCCAAGGTCGTCGACAAGCTGGCCCAGGCCGGCTTCCGGGGCCCCAAGCCCGTGACCACCTTCTACTTCTTCCGTTTCGTGGCGCCGTTCGTGTTCGCCGCGGTGGTGGCCTTCTACCTCTATGTGGTCAACGGCTTTGGCCTGCTGCCCATCCAGAAGATGTGCGCCTGCGTGGCGGCCCTGGCGATCGGCTACTACGCGCCCAACGTTTACATCCAGAACGTCGCCCAGAAGCGCCGCGAGTCGATCGTGGCCGCGTTCCCCGACGCGCTGGACCTGCTGCTGATCTGCGTGGAAAGCGGCATGTCGATCGAGGCGGCGATCCAGAAGGTCGGCTCGGAAGTCGGCGCCTCGTCGATGGAGCTGGCCGAGGAGCTTAGCTTGCTCACCGCCGAGCTGTCGTACCTGCCCGACCGACGGCTGGCCTATGAGGGCCTGGCCCGCCGGACCAACCATCCGGGCATCAAGTCCGTGGCCACCGCCATGATCCAGGCCGAGCGCTACGGCACGCCGCTGGGCACCGCCCTGCGCGTCATGGCCAAGGAAAACCGCGAACTGCGCCTCTCGGCCGCCGAGAAGAAAGCCGCGGCCCTGCCGGCTCAGCTGACCGTGCCGATGATCATGTTCTTCCTGCCGGTGCTGTTCCTGATGATCCTGGGTCCGGCGATCATCAAGATCCAGGACGTGTTCATGAAGCACTGAGGCCGGAAGGCTTTGGTGCGACACGCTCTCCTTCTCCCCTTGCGGGAGAAGGTGTCACCCCGGACTTGATCCGGGGTGACGGATGAGGGGGCGAAAGACCTGTCGGAAGGGCCCGTGCGACCTCTCACCCGACCTGCTTCGCAGGCCACCCTCTCCCGCAGGGGGAGAGGGGTAAATCCTCAGACGTCGACTTCGCAGTCCGTCCGCACCAGCGTCGCGCTGCGATAGGCGAAGTAGTGGGTGCAGCGCTGGCCGCCGCGCACGGTGCGGTGGGGGACGATGTCGCCGGCGGCGATCACCTCGCGCAGCTGGGTGCGGCCGTCGCCGTTCCAGTCCATCTCATGCCAGCCATAGCCGCGATCGATGATCGCGGTGGCGATATACGCGGAATACAGGACCGGCGCGGCCGTGGCGGCCAGCGCGGCGATGACCATGGCCTTGCGCATGGAGCGTTCCTTTTTCGCGAGCGGCCGTTTCATTACACCAATCCTGAATTGAGCGTGGCGCGCGTTTTGCCGCACGCGGTCCCAAGTCGTTTTGTTTTGGGACGGGTCAGATGCTGCGTGGGAAGAAGACGGTCAAGACGCTGGCGGAGGGGCTGACCAGCGAAGAGGGCGGCGCGGCCACCGAAATGGCCCTGATGATCGGCCTGGCGGCGTTCTTCGCCTTCACGCTGCGGCACGTGCTGGCCTCGCCGCTGCTGGACACCTTCACCCGCGCCGCGCGGGTGGTCAGCGAGGCGTTGTCGGGCTGATCGTCCCCCGCACCACCGTCAGCGACCAGGCCGGCAGCAGCAGCGGCTTGGCGCCATCCTGGGACAGTTCCAGCGGCGGCAGGGTCTTCTCCGGCCGGCTGGCCTCGCCCGCGTCCTTCCAGACATAGCGGGTGCGGTCGTAGCGCCAGACCTGGACGGGGCCCTTGAAGGTCGTCGTCTTGCCGCCCGGGACCTTGAAGGCCAGGGACGCCAGGTGGGGCGTCTCGGGATCGCGGTTGACCAGCATCAGCGCCCACTGGCCGTCGGGTCGCTTGACCGCATAGGCCATGACCGGCGCGCGGCCCTTGGCGTCGCGCACGGTGGTGGTCGCCGGCCACACCTGGTGCAGGCCGTGGCCGGGTTGCGTCCAGGCGTTGGTCAGCAGCCAGGCGCTCTGGAAGGTGGGGCTCTGCCACTTGGCCTGGCCGTCCTCGTCGGCCTGCCAGCTCATCATGTTGCCATAGCCGGCGCAGGCCTGGTGCTGGTTGACCGGCGTGTTGGGCGTGTAGCCGAACATGAAGGCCTGCTTGCCGCCCCGGCTCATGAACTGGCCCACGATGTCGGCGTTCAACAGGGCCGCCGGCACCTCCGACATCACCCGGCCCGAATAGGCCGAGAAGCCGTATTCGCTGATCGCCAGAGGCGTCGTCTTGGGCACCCCGTCCTCGGCCAGACGCGTGAAGACGCCGTCCAGCATGGTGGTGTGGTCCTTCAGCTTCTCGTCGACCCGGCCGCAGACGTCGTCGAACGGATAGTGCTCGAACGAGACGAACTGCAGGTCGGCCAGGCGTCCGCGCGCCTTCAGGTATGAGACGAAGCGCTGGTTCCACCAGCGGCTCTCGCCCTGGTCGGGCATCCACATCTCGGTGGTGGCCGATTGCAGGCTGGGACCGCCGACGGCGATCTTGGGATCCACCGCCCGGATCGCGGCGGCCACCTGGATGTAGATCGCGCCATAGTCCTCGGGCGAGCCGTACTGGCCGTCGGCCTCCTCGCCGATCTCGACCTGGTCCAGGGGATAGCCGCGCCGCTTGATCCAGCGGACCTCGGCGGCGGCGTTGTCGGGGGTGTCGAACATCGCCCCGACCGGGACCATCATCGGCAGGCCGTTGGTCAGGCCGCCCTTGTAGATCAGGTCGAAGCCCGGCTGCTCCAGGTCCTTGTCCAGGTCGACCGCCCGGTGCCAGGGATCGGTCGACGAGACGTGCATGACGCTCTGGGTGGTGCGGGTGCGGCCTTTACGGATGGCGTCGACGAACCGGCCGTCCTTCATCGCCCCGAAGCCGACCTCGGCCAGCGCGTAGCCCAGGCCGTCGCGCACGTCGGTCGAGCCCTTCGGCGCGACGCCCGAGCCGCGGCTCATGATCACGCGGACGTAGGCCGTCTTGATCGGCGTGTCGGCCAGCTTCAGCAGCGCCTCGCCGCCGGCTCCGCCCTTGATGTCGCCATGCGGGAAGGTGACCCAGCGGCCGTTGTGGTCGTAGTCGTCGTAGCCTTCCCAGTACTGGACCTTGTAGTCGACGGCGTAGGGCGTGGCCCACGACAGGCGCGCGGCGTCGACCAGGGTCGGCTCGCCCAGCTCGGCGATCAGCCACTGCGGCCGGGCCGGGGCGTGGGTGTAGCGGCTGTCCAGATAGGGGTTCGACTTCCAGAAGGTCGCTGCGTCGCCGTCGTCCAGGCGCGAATAGCCGTTGTTGTTGGCCTGGTCGTTGGTCATGCCCCGGCGTGGCAGGTCATAGCCGTTCGAGATCAGGATCGGCGCGCCGGGCTTGTCGCTGGACGTCCAGTAGCCCTGGCTGTGCGCGGGGTCGCTCCAGGTCCCTTCCGGGTTCCAGTGCCAGGCCTCGTTGCCCAGCTCGGTGCGCAGCCGGTAGCTGATCTTGCGCAGCCCCGCCTGGCGCATGGCCGCCACGTTGTGGGGCGTATAGGTCGGCTTGACCTCGTCCCGGCTCATCCCGTCCAGCCCGCCGCCGAAGGCTTCGTCGGGACGGAAGACGTTGGCGGGCCTGGCCCCCGACAGGTCCACGACCACGCGGTCGGGGACGGGGGTGGCGTTCAGCGCGGCGGCGAGGGCGAGGATGTCGATCACGGGCCCGTTTTGAGCCCGATTTTCGAGGGAAGGGCAAGGGAGCGCCGTCTGAAACCCTCTCTCTGAGAGAGAGGGAGGGGCCCACGCCAGAGGCGTGGGAGGGTAGTGGTTACGGACTTTCAGGATGAAGAGGGGGGCGTGGGTTTTCCGACTGGCAGCGTACCCACTCACCCTCCCACCGCTGCGCGGCGGGCCCCTCCCTCTCTCCATGAGAGAGGGGGTTCTAACCCGCCACCCCGTCCAGCTCCGCCACCGCGTCCGCCGGCAACACCAGTTCCGCCGCCGCCAGGTTCTCGCGCAGGTGCGCCACCGACGAGGTGCCCGGGATCAGCAGGATGTTGGACGAGCGCTGCAGCAGCCAGGCCTGGGCGGTCTGCATCGGCGTCGCGCCCAGGCGCGTGGCGACGGCCGTCAGGGTCTCCGACTGCAGCGGCGAGAAGCCGCCCAGCGGGAAGAACGGCGTGTAGGCGATCCCGGCCTTGGCCAGGTCGTCGACCATTGCGTCGTCGCCCCGGTGGGCCAGGTTGTACATGTTCTGCACGCAGGCGATCTGCGTGATCGCGCGCGCCTCGGCCACCTGCGTGGGGGTGACGCTGCTGACGCCGATGTGGCGCACCAGGCCCTCGCGCTTCAGGTCGGCCAGCACGCCCACGAACTCGGCGATCGAGCCTTCTGCCGGGCCCAGGTGGCCGAACATGGCGCGGAAGTTGACGACGTCCATGGCCTCCAGGCCCAGGCGCTTGAGGTTGTCATGCACGGCCGAGCGCAGCTCGTCCGGCGAATTGGCCTTCTGCCACGAGGCGTCTTCGCCGCGCTTGGCGCCGATCTTGGTGACGATCACCAGGTCGTCCGGATAGGGATGCAGCGCCTCGCGGATGATCTCGTTGGTCACGAACGGGCCGTAGTAGTCGCTGGTGTCGATGTGGTTGACGCCCAGCGCGATCGCCTCGCGCAGCACGGCGATCGCCGCGGCGCGGTCCTTGGGCGGGCCGAACACGCCCGGGCCGGCCAGCTGCATGGCCCCGTAGCCCAGCCGCTTCACGGTGCGGTCGCCCAGCTTGAAGGTTCCGGCCTTGCTGATGTCGGTCATGCTTGCACTCCTTGCGTCGTCGTGTGGGGAGGAGCATCTGAAGAATCCTTCAGATTTGGAATTCGCTTTCGATGACCGCCCTCGCAGCGCCCCTGAAGCCAAGGAAATCACCGGTCCAGGCCCGGTCGGCGGTGACGATCGAGGCGCTGCACGTGGCGGTGATTCAGGTTCTGACCCGCGAGGGTCTCAGCCGCTGCACCACCACCCGCATCGCCGAGCGGGCCGGCATGTCGGTGGGCAGCCTCTATCAGTACTATCCCAACCGCGACGCCCTGTTGGCGGCGGTGCTGGAGCAGCATCTGTCGGGCATCGCCGATACGGTGGAGCGCGTCTGCCGCGACTGCCATGGCCAGCCGGTCGGGACCATGGCCTCGGCCCTGGTCGAGGGCTACCTGGCCGCCAAGCTGCGCGACGCCGAGGAATCGAAGGCGCTCTACGCGGTGGCGGGCGAGCGGGGCGGCGCCGAACTGGCCGGCCGCGTCTACAAGCGCATGGAGGCGGCGATCACGACCCTGCTGGCCAGCGCCTCCGACGCGCGGTTCGAGGACCCGGCCATGACGGCCTCGATCGCCCTCAACGCCTTGGTCGGCCCAGTCCGCACGATCCTGGACGGCCACGCCACGCCCCAGTTCGAGGCGCGGCTACAGGGGCAGTTGGTGTTGTTGCTGAGGGCGTATCTGCGGGCGGGGGCGGGTTAGCCTCGGTCTTTGACCAGCGCGTCCTTGAGCTTGGAGATCAAGTCTTCCGCCTCGTGCTCGCCGAGGTCCAGGGGATCTCCGCTACCGGCGACGGCGATGACCTGGATGGCGGAACCGTCATGCCAGACGTCTAGCCGATCCGCCGGTGGCGCCGACGGCTCCGCGCGACAGTAGACCCACCCCTCCGCAAGGCGATCTTCAACGGGCAGGGGGGCGCGGCTGACGACCACGCACTCCTCGATCGAACACTCGGGAAAGTCGGCGATGATCTCGGTCGCCGCGATTGAAAGAGCCTCGGCGGCATCGTCATCGAGCGCGGCGGCGATCCAGGTCGTCAGACGGATCAGGTTTTCGTCCCGCCTGATTTTGATCAGGCGGACCTGTGGATAGATCGCGCCCAACAGCGCGCACTGGGCGGAAAGTCGAAGATCAGAGTGAACGGCGGCCATGGCGCCAGCCTTCCAGGTCGCCGCCTACTGCCCGCCGCCGGCCCGCATCGCGTCCCAGCTGCGACCCGCTCCCGCCTGGCCGACGGCGGCGCGGAGATAGGCCAGGTTGTTGGCCACCTGCTCGGGCGGAAGGTCGGCGCGCACCAGCTTCTCGGCTTCGGGCAGGCGACCCTGCAGACCGACGACGAGGGCCAGGTTCTGGCGGGCCTGGATCCCGGCCGAGGGCAGGGCGACGGCGCGGCGCAATTGGGCCTCGGCGCCGGGCAGGTCGCCTCTGGCGGCCAGGTGCATGGCGTAGTTGGTCAGCGGGGCGGCTTCGCCGGGGGCCAGGGCGATGGCCTGGCGATGGGCGGCCTCGGCCTCGTCGTCACGCTCGGCCTGCTCGTAGGCCACGCCCAGCAGGGTCAGCGGACGCCAGTCCTTGGGGTTCTGTGCGGCGGCCTTGCGGGCCGGTTCGATGGCATAGAAGCCCTGGCCGCGCGCGATGTGGGCGCGGGCCAGCTCCAGCAGCAGGGCCTCGTCGTCGGGATGGGACACCAGGGCCTTGGTCGCGATCTCGGACGCTTCGTCGTTGCGGCCCAGGGCGCGCAGCGATCGGGCCAGGCCCATGCCGGCCTCGGCGTCGGCCGCATCGGCCTCGAACTCCGAGCCCCAGAAGGCGGCCTGGGCCAGCGGGTCCAGGCGGCGCGCCTCGGCCCGTTGCTGCGGCGAGGCCTTGCGCGGCGGCGCGGCCTGGGCCGGCGCCTGGGCCGCGGCGACGGGCGCCTTGGCGGCGTCCGCGGCGAACGCGTGCGAGGCCGCCAGCAGGGCGACGGGAGCGAGAACGGTTGCGACGAGCGCGCGCTTGCGACACATGAAAGACATGTCTCCAGAAGGTCGCGCCATCATCCGGTCGCGGCCCTCAAGGAATCGTTAAGCATAATTTTAAAGGACTTCGCCGATGTCCGACGCGACGCATCCGATCCTGAGCCAGGCCGAGGGGCGGGCCGTGCCGGTCCATCCGTTGGCGGAGAGCGAGGTCGAGGCGTTCCTGGCGCGAAAGCGTGCGCCGCTAAGGACTTACGCGACTGCCAACAAATTCTCGGGCAAGGCCGGCCAGGTGCTGGCGGCGCCCGGCGCCAGTGGGGCCGTCGAGCTGGTGCTGCTGGGAACCGGCTCCAGCCGCGCCGATGTGTCGCTCTTCCGCACCCTGGCCGGCAAGCTTCCGGCCGGCGACTACGCCCTGGCCAGGCTGCCGCGCGGCGTCGATCCGGAGCAGGCCGCCCTGGCCTTCGCCCTCGGGACCTATCGCTTCGACCGCTACAAGAAGAAGGGCGAGCCGATCGCCCGGCTGGTCGCGCCCAAGGGCGTCGACGCCGCCGCCGTCACCGCTGCGGCCCACGCCTGCGCCCTGGCGCGTGACATGGTCAACACCCCGGCCAACGACATGGGGCCGCTGCAGATCGAGACGATCGCTCGCGAGATCGCCGAGAAGTACGGGGCGACCATCGCCGTCGTCACCGGTGACGAGCTGCTGGCCCAGGGCTACCCCGCCGTCCACGCCGTGGGCCGCGCGGCCGTCGAGGCGCGCGCGCCCCGGATGATCGAGGTGATCTGGGGCGATCCCGCGCATCCCGTGCTGGCCCTGGTCGGCAAGGGCGTGGTGTTCGACACCGGCGGCCTGGACATCAAGCCCTCGGCCGGCATGCGGCTGATGAAGAAGGACATGGGCGGCGCCGCCCACGCGCTGGCGCTGGGCCGCATGGTGATGGACGCCAAGCTGCCGGTGCGCCTCGTCATCCTGACCCCCGTGGTCGAGAACGCCATCGCCGGCGACGCCATGCGGCCGGGCGACGTGCTGCAGACCCGCGCCGGCCTCACGGTGGAGGTGGGCAACACCGACGCCGAGGGCCGCCTGATCCTGGCCGACGCCCTGACCCGCGCCGCCGAGCTGAAGCCGGACCTGACGCTGGACTTCGCCACCCTGACCGGCGCGGCGCGGATGGCCATGGGGCCGTTCGTCATCCCGTTCTGGACGAGCGATGACAAACTGGCCGGCCAGATCGCGGCGGCTTCGGCGGCCGTCTCCGACGCGCTCTGGCGCATGCCTTTGACCGAGGCCTATCGCGAGGCGCTGGACAGCGACATCGCCGACCTGAAGAACGATCCCGACGGCTGGGCCCAGGCTGGCGCGACCACGGCCGCCTTGTTCCTGCAGCGATTTGCGCCTTCCGGTAGCGATATCGGTCCGTGGGCGCACTTCGACGTCTTCGCCTGGAACCCCAAGGGCCGCCCGGGATTCCCGGTGGGAGGCGAGGTCCAGGCGATCCGCGCCGCCCTCGCCATGATCAAGGCTCGCTTCGCATGACCTTTGACGCTCGCGTGACCCTGGCTCGGCCCGACCTGGCCGACCAGCGCCTGGAAGGCCTGGCGCCGGCGACGCGCTATGCGCAAAGCCGGGTGATGGTCTGCGCCGTGCCCGCCACCGCCATCCGCGCCAGCGCCGCCCGCGATGCCGAGCAATGGGATCAGCTGCTGTTCGGCGAGCTGTTCCGCGTGCTGGAAGAGAAGGACGGCTTCGCCTGGGGCCAGGCCGCCCGCGACGGCTATGTCGGCTATGTCGAGACCTCCAGCCTGGTCCCGCAGGGCCACCCGCCGACCCACGCGGTCGGCGCGATCCGCACCTACGCCTTCTCAAAACCCGACATCAAGTCACGGCCCGAGGGGCTCTATTCGCTGAACGTCCTGGTGACGATCGAAGCCCGCGAGGGCCGCTTCGCCAAGGGCGTCGGGACCGGCTGGTTCATCGCCGAGCACCTCACGCCCATCGGCCGGGGCGAGCGCGACTATGTCGCCGTCGCCGAACGCTTCCTGGGCGCGCCCTACCAGTGGGGCGGCCGCGAGAGCCTGGGCTTGGACTGCTCGGGCCTGGTGCAGCAGGCGCTGTACGCCTGCGCCAGGGCCTGCCCGCGCGACACCGACATGCAGCGCGGCTTCTTCCCGGAGGTGGCCGAGAGCGACCGCCGGCGCGGCGACCTAGTGTTCTGGAAAGGCCACGTGGCGGTGCTGCTGGACGCCGACACGATCCTGCATGCGAATGCGCACCATATGGCGACGGCGGTGGAGCCCTTGGCTGAGGCGGTGGCGCGGATCGCTGGAACGCCGACCGGCGCGCCGTTGGGCTACCGGCGGGTCTGAGGAATCCCTCTCTCTAAGAGAGAGGGATTTTCGGCGTCGTCCCGACCCGCTACGGTTTCAACATGGATCGCCGTCTCAAGATCGCCGCCCTCATCCTGGCGCTCGTCGCCCTGGTGCTCGACCAGGCCACCAAGGGTTGGGCGCTGACGGCGTTGCGGCAGGCCGGCGGGCACATGACCCTGCCCGGACCCGTCGACGTGACCCTGAACTTCAACCAAAGCAACGCCTTCGGCCTGACGCCCGTCATCGGCGGCGCGACCCGGTGGTTCTTGATGGCGGCCAACCTGATCGTGGCCGCCGGGATCCTCTACGTGATCGCGACCAAGCCCGTCCGGACGCTGACCCTGTTCGGCCTGGCCCTGATCATGGCCGGCGCGGTCGGCAATGCGCTGGACCGGCTGCTGGTCGGCGCGGTGGTCGACTTCCTGGACGCCAGCAAGATCGGCTTCGTATGGATCTTCAACGTCGCCGACGCCACCGTCGACGCCGGCATCGGCCTGCTGATCCTGAGCAGCCTGCTGAGCGCGCGCCGGGCGAAGGCTTAGTTCGACCTCGCAAATACCCGTGCCTTCTTGGGCGCAAGGCCCAGGAAGGCGGAGTTTGTAAGCTTTAACGCTCTGCTGAACGTCGACTAGCCCTACCTATCCCCCGCCACCGCCTCCGGCCGCGCCTTTTCCAGCGCCGCGTACTGGGCGTCCACCATCGTCCGGTTCGGGTCGTGGCCCGTGCGCGGCAGCACCGTGAAGCTCTTCTTCGGCGCCGAGAGGTCGTCGAAATAGGCTTTCGAGACCTCCGGCGGCGTCACCAGATCCGCCTCGCCCTGCAGCATATAGACCGGCATCGCGAACTGGGTCCCCAGCTTGCGCAGGTCGATGCCTGGACCCATGCCGTCGCCGTGCAGGCCGACGAAGGCCAGGAACGAATAGTCCTCGCCGGCGGTGTAGTCGGCTTCGTACGCGGAAGTGTCGTAGCCGGGGCCGAAGGTGAACCAGCCGGCCGGCGGCGGATCGCTCTTCAGCGCCTCGTACTTGCGGGTGACGCGGCGCAGGATCCCGAAGGCGCGGGGATTGGTCCAGGGCGGCGAACCCAGCGGCTCCAGCTTGGACAGCGCGTCGGTGTCGCCGGCCGCGCGGGCCAGGGCCAGCGTCTTGTCGTAGCTGGTCTTCATGTCCAACTGGTAGTTGGCCAACTGGGCCGTGCCGACATAGGCGTGGAAGAGTTCTGGCCGGGCCATGGCGATGTTGACCGCCAGGGCCGAGCCCCACGAGCCGCCCATCAGGATCACCTTGCGCTTGCCCAGGCGCTGCGTGGCGTACTGCGCGACCTCGACGCCGTCGCGGGTCAGGCGCTGGACGGTTAGCGCCTCGCCCTCGGCCGGCTTGCTCTCGCCATAGGTCTTGCCCGAGCCGCGCTGGTCCCACTGCACCACGGTGAAGCGTTTGGACCAGTCGCCGAACAGGTTGTGGGCGAAGGGAGTGTTGGGATTGCCGGGGCCGCCGTGGACGATCAGCACCACCGGATTGGCGCAGTCCTGGCCGTCGACCGTGACCCATTGGCGGATGCCGCCGATCTCGACGAAGCCGGCCTCGCTGACCGGCTGGCCCGGTGCGCGGCAGGCCGGATTCAGCGTCGCCGTCTTCGGCTGGGCCAACGCCATCGCCGGCGCCAGGAAAAGCAGCGCCGCCGCCACGAACCACGAACGTTTCATCAAGCCCCCAGAGCGATATGCCCCGGAGTCTTACGCTACTTCACCCACTGCGCCAGCCAGTCGGCGATGGCCTGGGGCGGCATGTGGCGGGCGTCGGTCAGGGCGAACAGGGCGTTGGGATTGACCAGCTTGCCCTTGGTGTCGACCACCAGGAAGGTCGGCACGCCGTCCAGCTTGTTGATGCCGTAGCGGGCGGGGATCTGCATGTTGTGGTCGTAGCGGCCGACGTTCACGGCCACGACGACATAGTGCTTGTCGACCCAGGCCTTCAGGTCGGGCTGCTCGATCAGGCCGGCGAAGACCCGGCAGTCGCCGCACCAGTTGCCGCCCAGGTCGATCAGGACGAGCTTCTTCTGCGCCTTGGCCGTCTTCAGCGCGGCGGCGACGTCCTTCTCGGCGTCGGCGTTCTCGTCATAGGGATAGGGCAGGGGCGTGGGCAGGTCGGCGATCGACTTGATGGCCACGGTCGGGGCCTTGGCGGCGAGCGCCTGCATCGGGGCGGCCCCGAGGAACATGGAGACCAGAAGGGCGGCGGCGGCCAGGGCGCGAAGCGTCATCGGCGGGAACTTTCGGAACGAAGGTCGAAGTCCCGCTTAGCCTATCGATCCCATAGGAAAAGGGCCGCGAAGAAAACTTCGCGGCCCCTTCAGATTCCGTGATCGCGGACGATCCGTCTTTAGGCGATCAGGCCTTGGGCGGAGCCTTGGCGCCGCCGGCGTCGGGCGCCGCCGGAGCCGCCGCCGCGCCGGCCGCCGGAGCGGTCGTGCCGCCCGGAGCCGCCGAGGCAGCCGCCGGAGCTGCAGCAGCGCCGCCCGCCGGAGCCGCAGCGGCCGCGGCCGGACGCGGCGGCGGAACCGGCAGCTTCGAGCCGAGGCTGTGCAGATAGGCGATGATGGCGACACGATCTTCCGGCTTCTTCAGGCCGACGAAGGTCATGTTGGTGCCCGGGACGTCCTTGCCCGGCGCCTTCAGGAACTCATACAGGTGGTCGTAGTCCCAGATCGGGGTCTTGCCCGAGAAGTCCTTCATCGCGCCCGAATAGTTGTAGCCCGGGTGCGTGGCGGGCTTGCGGCCCACGACGTCCCACAGGCCAGGGCCCGTGGCGTTGGCGTTCGAGGCGTCCAGCTTGTGGCAAGCGGCGCACTTGGCCGAGACGGCTTCACCGGCGGCCACGTTGGCCGGGGTCAGCACGGCGTTCCAGTCGGGCGGCGTGTCGGCCGCTTCGGCGCCGCCGCCGGCGGTGTCGGCCTGGACGGCGATCTCGTAGCCGGCCTTCTCGACTTCATGCTTCTTGAAGACGATGTCCGACGCTTCCCGCAGACCGAAAATAACGAGGCCGGTCAGCAGCACGCCGCCAGCGATCTTGTTGAACGTCAGGTCGCTCATCTCAGCCTTGTCAGCCTCTTATCCGCCCGCCGCAGGGCAGGCCTGATCCCCACACACCGAAGGCCCCCCAACGAGTCTCCCGGCGCGCGTCATGTTGCGCTCGCGTCTCTTACACGCTACCGCCCCTCGCGCAACCGGTCCGCAAAGATTTGAGGCCTCGAACCTCCGATGAACCCCATCGTCCTGATCCCCGCGCGGATGGCCGCGACCCGCCTGCCGGGCAAGCCGCTGGCCGACATCGGCGGCGTTCCGATGATCGTCCGGGTTCTGAACCAGGCCCTGGCGGCCAATATCGGCCCCGTGGCCGTGGCGGCGGGCGATCCCGAGATCGTCGAGGCCGTGCGCGCCGCCGGCGGGACGGCGGTGCTGACCGACCCCGAGCTGCCCTCGGGCTCTGACCGCATCCTGGCGGCGCTGGCGCAGCTGGATCCCGGTTTCGAGCACGACGTCATCATCAACCTGCAGGGCGACATGCCGTTCGTCGACCCGGCCGTGCTGTCGGCCTGCGCGGCGATTCTCGAGGAATTCGGCGACGCCGACATCGCCACCGTCGTCGCGCCCGAGGCCTCGCCCGCCGACCGCGCCAATCCGGACGTGGTCAAGGCGGTGATGACGATGGAGGACGACGGCCAAAGCGGCCGCGCGCTCTACTTTACCCGCTCCACCCTCTATGGCGACGCGCCCGTGTGGCGTCACATCGGCATCTACGGCTATCGCCGCGAGGCGCTGGAGGCGTTCAACGACGCTTCGCCGTCGCCGCTGGAAAAGCGCGAGAAGCTGGAACAGCTGCGCGCCATGGAGCTGGGCCTGACCATCCGCGCCGCCGTGGCCGCCGAGGCCCCGATCTCCGTGGACAACCCATCCGACCTCGAAGCCGCCAGACAACAAGCCGCAAGCAAAGCGGCAGGAAAAGCAGAATGAGCATCCTCAAGAAGATCGCCTTCCAGGGCGAGCCCGGCGCCAACAGCCACGAGGCGTGCCGGACCTACTTCCCGGACTACGAGGCCTATCCCTGCAAGACCTTTGAAGAGGCGTTCGAGGCCATCAAGACCGGCGTCGCGGCGCTGGGCATGATCCCGATCGAGAACTCCATCGCAGGGAGGGTCGCCGACGTGCACCACCTGCTGCCGGCCTCGGGCCTGAAGATCATCGGCGAGCGCTTCAAGCCGATCCGCTTCCAGCTGATGGCCAACAAGGGCGTCAAGCTGG
>FTCT01002649.1_pt1 | contig 13789 bp, 7 predicted proteins | sample 1658881 | NCBI WGS metagenome assembly FTCT01 (sample SAMEA3914864, study PRJEB12502) | metagenome | biome: forest; material: soil | place: USA | collected 2012-03-12 | depth 0.3 m | reverse complement strand
TTCGAGGCGACCATCCAGTCGTAGAAGCCTTCGAACACCATGCCGCGCCGCATCGGATCGTTGTAGATGACCGCAGAGCGGTCTTCGCGATTGGTCTTGTCGAGAATGGGCTTATAGAGCTCGAACGGCGTGTTCTTTTCCGGCAGGACCAGCAGGGCCGGACCGTGGCCGTTCAGCCGCGTGACCTGGAGGTAGCCGGCGTCGCGGCCGACATAGGGGTCGTAGAACGAGGCCTGTTCGTGCGCCTGTTCCAGCGTGCGGTCGGCGATGATGTTGTCGAAGATCATCGGCAGGCCGAGGCCGCCGATCTCGACCGCTGACTTGCCCGGGTTCGACAGCGTGAAACGAAGGGCCAGCTGGCCGTGGTCGACGGCCCAGACGCGGCGCACGTTGAGCGGAATGCCGTTCAGGCTGGGCGTGATGTCGGCGGCGGCCAGCGCCCCCACGATCTTAAGCGTCTTGACGTTCAACGCCTTAACGGGCGCGCGCTTGAATGCGCTGGAATAGTCGGCCCAGGTATCGCTGCCAACGGCGCGAACGCGCAGGTCGATATCGCCCAGGCGATAGTAGCCGTCCTTCAGGCGCTGGGTGAAACGGCCGGACGGCGCGAAGTCGAACCCGCCCTGTCCCTTGGGCTGGAGCGCGACCAGGGTCTGCGACGAATCCTGCAATCCCACGGTAAAGCCCGCCGCGTCGTAATAGCCGATCTTCGCATCCGGGCTGTTCCACGGCGTGTCGGCGGCGTGGGCGGCACCGGAAAGCCCAAGGGCGAAACAAAAAGCGAGGAAGGAAACGTTCAGCCTGGGCATTCGAAAAATCCTGAGCGGCCTCTCAAGGCCCAAAAGAAAAGCGATCCGCCGGCGCCCGCCTAGAGGCGTCCGGCGGATCGAAAGTCTTTCCAGACGGGGGTGCCGACGCCAGGGAGGCCCATCGGTCCAAAACGTCTGGAGCGCGCAACAAAACCTCGTCGGAAAATCGGACATAATCCGGTGCCGCCGCGGCCGGCGTCACCTCCAAGGGTGCAGAGGTGACGATATTGCGACTGTACACGTCCCGTATTGACCGTCAATATAAATTATACGATCTTAAACTCAGATCATTGTCGAGGAGTCGCCATGTCCCGGAAATCCGTCCTTCTCCACGTCCTGCCGATTGCCGGTTGGCTCGGTATGGCCGCCCTGCCCGCACTCGCGGCGCCGCCGACCGGCGGCTGGATCTTCGACGGCGGGCCCGACTTTCCGGGCTTTACCCGCGTCCAGGTGCACAAGGATCACGGCCAGAAAGGCGACACGTATAGCGGCGTCGTGACCTCGCACTGGTACGGCGATCTGAAGATGGACGATGTCAGGGTGGACGGCGACACCCTGGTCTTCCATCTCTTCAACGGCAATCCGCGCGTGACCGAGACCGATATCGTGCTGAAGGGCGACGCCCGGTCGGTGCACATGACGGGCAAGCTGTGGTACACCGATTTCGATATCCCGGCGCATGCCGCGACCAGGACGGCGCTGAAAGCGCTCGATTTCCCGACCTATCCCCTGCCCCCGCGCCGCGTCGTAAAGCCTCTGGCGCGCGCCGAAACCCCGCCCATGGGCTGGAATTCGTGGAACAAATTCGCCACCGATATCGACGACAAGACCGTGCGCGAAATCGCCGACGCCATGATGACGTCGGGCCTTCGCGACGCCGGCTATCTCTACATCAATATCGATGACGGCTGGCAGGGCGAACGCGATAAGTCGGGCGTCCTGCAACCCAATTCCAAGTTCCCCGATATGAAGGCGCTGGCCGATTACGTCCACGCCAAGGGGTTGAAGCTCGGCATCTACAGCTCGCCCGGGCCGAAAAGCTGCGCCGGCTATGAAGGCAGCTACGGCCATATCGAACAGGACGCGAAGACGTTTGCCGCCTGGGGTATCGACTACCTGAAATACGACCTGTGTTCGGGCGAGGCCTTCTATCACACACCCGAGACCGTCTACGCCGTCTACCAGCAGATGGCCGAGGCGATCGCAGCAACCAGGCGTCCAATGATCTTCTCGCTATGCGAATACGGCCGTTTCGACGTCGGCTCGTGGGGCCGAGATGTCGGCGGCAGCCTGTGGCGCACGACCGGCGATATCGAAGACAAGTACGAAACCATGGCCAAGATCGGGTTTGAGAAGAACGGCGTGCCGAACCATACCGGGCCCGGCGGCTGGAACGATCCCGACATGCTGGAAGTCGGCAATGGCGGCATGACGACGGAAGAATACCGCACGCATATGAGCCTGTGGGCGATGATGGCGGCGCCACTGATCCTTGGCAACGACGTCCGCCATATGACGCCCGATACGGTGGCGCTTTTGACCAATCCCGAAGTCATCGCCATCGACCAGGACGCCGCCGGCATCCAGGGCCTGCCGGCGAAAAAGGACGGCGGATACGAGGTCTGGACAAAGAAGCTGAAAGACGGCTCGACGGCGGTCGGCCTGTTCAATCGCGGCGACGACGCCGCCAGCGTGACGGTGAACTGGGCCGATCTGGGGCTGAAACCAGCCAAGGTGCGCGACGTCTGGGCCAAGTCCGATCTCACTCCGGCGGCTGCGCAAACCGTCGCCGTTCCGCGCCACGGGGCGATGCTGCTGCGCGTGACGCCGTAAAAACAAAACAGGCCGTGATGTTTCATCACGGCCTGTTTTCCTTATGGCGCCGGCGGGGTTTCGCCCAGCAGATATTCCGTGAAGAAATCGAAGTGCTTGCGCCAGAAGTAGGGCGTATAGGTGTCGTGCGTCCGGTTGGGCAGGATGACCAGTTCGTGCGGTTTGCCCGCTTCGGTCAGCGCCTGGTCGAGCCTGAGCGTCGCGGCGATCGGCACGTTGTCGTCGATATCGCCGTGCATGACCATCAGGTGGCCTTTCAGGTTCTTCGCCACCGACGTATTGGAATTGCGCTCCCACGTGGCGTCGTCGGCGATACCCATCGACACTTCCGGCCACCACGCCTTATCCAAACGCAGGTCCTGGTTGCCCGAGCTGGCGACGCCGACCTTGTAGAAATCCGGCCGGCGCAGCACGAAGCGCGCCGTGTCGTAGCCACCGGCCGAATGGCCGAAGACGCCGACGCGCGACAGGTCGAAATAGGCGTATTTCGCCTTCATCGCCTTCAGCACGTAGATGTGGTCGTCGAGCCCGACTTCGCCGAGATTCTGGTAGGCCGAAGACCGGAAAGCCTGGCCGCGCTGCGACGTGCCGCGACCGTCGATCTCGACGACAATGGCGCCCAACTGCGCCATCGATTCGGCCGGGCCGCCGATGGTGCGGCGGTAGCCATAGTCGATGACGTGCGTCGTCGGTCCCGTATAGACGTATTCGATGACCGGATAGGTCCGTGAAGCATCGAAGCCCTTCGGCCGGAAGATCATGCCGTAAAGCCTGGTCTTGCCGTCATCGGCCACGGTCTCGAACGGCTCCGGTGCAACAAAGCCAGATGCCATCAGGGCCGCAGGATCGGCGTGGCCCAGCTCGGCAATGATGTGACCGTCGTCAATGCTGCGCAGCAATGTCCGTGTCGGCACGGTCGGGCTCGACATGCGGTCGATAAAGGTCTTGCCGTCGTCGGCCACCGTCACGTCGTGGTCGAAGGGCTCGGGCGCCAGGTTCCGGATCGTGCCGTCGAGGCCGACACGGTATAGGCTGCGGTAATAGGGATTGACGCCGGCCTCACGCCCGATACCGGTAATCAGGACCTGGCCGGGATCGGCGCGTACGATCTCCTCGACCTCCCAATTGCCTTTCGTCAGCGCCTTGCCGCCTGAAGGGTCGGTCCCGTCGGCGATGAAGTAGAGCTGCGCCCAGCCGCTGCGTTCCGAGATGACGAGATTGCCCTTCAGCTCAGGCACCGGGCGGATCGCCGTCGCCGTGACGGTGACGAGCGGCTTGATCGCTTCGTGGACGGTGATCGTGGCGACATTGGTCTCGGGGTCGATCGAATATTGATCGAGCTCGCCATAGCCGCGCTTCTGCCACTGATAGAGGACACGGCTTCCGTCCCAGCCGAGATCCGGATCACCGGGCCACAAGAGCGGCAGGCTCGGTACGTTCAGCACTTTGGGCTTTATTGTGCCTTTCAGCGCGGCCGCCACGTCGATGACGACGGGCACGACCTGCGGTACCTGGGCGGCGCCAGCGGTGGGATAGACGTAGTCGAAATGACGCGGAAACTGGCTGCCCGGCGGATTCGGCTGGACGCCGTGCCAGATATAGCTGCCGTTGCGGTCCATGCGGTAGGTCAGGACCCACTTGCCGTCGGGCGACCATTGCGCGCTCACCCGCATCGGCGGCGTCTCTGAGTTGGCGGCGACCATGTCGGCGAATTGCGGATAGTTCATGCCGTAGCGCTGGTCGTAGCCGCCGTCGGCAGTCAGCGGGACTTCGCGCCCCGTCGCCACCTCGATCAGCGCCAGATCGTAACCGTGGTGCACGATCCTGTAGCGGCCGTCGGGCGATGTCACGCCCTCGTCGGCGGCCGGCGGCGGCGGCGCCTTGTCGAGGTGCTGTGCCTTCAGGTCATAGCGCCAGCTTGCGTCGCCGGTGCCGAAGGTCAGGACGTTGCTGACGGCGTCATAGTCCTGCGGTATGATGGTCTTGGGGCCCGCCTGGGAGGTCGCAGACGCCACCGCCTGCGACAGGATGTCATCGCCGACAAGATCGCGCCCCTGCCCGGTCGCGGCGTCGGCCAGGACGATCGTGCCGTGCATCCTGGGGCCATGACGGTAAAGCACCTGCGCGCCGCCGGCGACGAAAACGGGCCTGACGTCGAGATCGGTGACCAGCTCGCCCACCTTGCCGGTAAAATAGGACGCCGCCGTAGCATAGCGCTCATCGATCGAAGGCGTCTCCGCCTGCGCCACGGTGGAAAGCGCCAGCACGCTGGCAGCCATAACAAGACAGGTCGAACGCATCGTATCCCCAAACCTTCGGGCCGCATGCCCTCGTCTCACCTTGTCCGAACTCTGGCGCCCAAGTCAAATATTTTATACGATATACGTAGATATTGACTTACAAATGCCCTGCCCTGAATATCGCGCTCTTGCGGGAGGATGGCGATGCAAAAGATCGTGGTGGTGGGCGGCGGAACTGCGGGCTGGATGGCGGCGGCAGCGCTGGCGAAAGTCATGGGCACGAAACGCTATTCCGTCACCCTGGTCGAGTCGGAAGAGATCGGCACGGTCGGCGTCGGCGAAGCGACGATTCCGCCGTTCCTGGCCTTTAACGAAATGCTCGGTATCGACGAAAATGCCTTCATGAAGGCCGTCAACGGCACGTTCAAGCTAGGCGTCCGTTTCGAGAACTGGTCGAAGCCCGGTAGCGACTACCTCCACCCATTCGGCATGTTCGGCATCGATATGAGCGGGATCAACTTCACCAACCACTGGCTACGTTACCGCAAGTCGGGCGGCTCGGCCGACTTTGGTCTGTTCAATCCGCAGACTTTGGCCGCGCGGCGCAATATCTTCGGACGAAGCCAGGATATCGACCCCAATATCCCACCCGTAGCCTATGCTTTTCACTTCGATGCCGTCCTCTACGCCAAATTCCTGCGCCAGTTCAGCGAAACGCTCGGCGTCACGCGCGTCGAGGGCCGCATCGTCTCGGCGGCCCAGGATGCCCAAACCGGTGACATCACCGGCGTGAACTTGAGTGACGGGCGCGTAGTCGGCGGCGATTTTTTTATCGACTGTTCGGGCTTCCGCGGCCTGCTGATCGCGGAAACCTTAAAGGCGGGATATAGCGACTGGAGCCACTGGCTGCCGTGCAACCGCGCCGTCGCCGTGCCGTGCGAAAAGACGGCTCCGCTCCTGCCCTATACCCGCTCGGTCGCGCGCGAGGCCGGCTGGCAGTGGCGCATCCCGTTGCAACATCGCACCGGCAACGGGTACGTCTTTTGTGACGCCTATCTGTCGGAGGACGAAGCTTCACGCCTTATCCTGCAGCGACTGGACGGCAAGGCCCTAGCCGATCCGCGCGTGCTGAAATTCACGACCGGCCACAGGCGCGAAATGTGGAAGAACAACGTCGTGGCACTGGGTCTTTCGGCCGGTTTCCTGGAACCGTTGGAATCGACCTCGATCTATCTGGTGCAGTCGGCCATCGTACGGCTGCTTAAATTCTTCCCTCGCGGTGACACTGGTGGCGTCCTGCGCGACCGCTTCAACATCGAGATGCTTGCCGAGTTCGACAACGTCAAGGATTTCCTGATCGCGCACTACAAACTGACGGAACGCGACGACACGCCGTTCTGGGACTACTGCCGCACCATGGACATCCCTGACAGCCTTAAGATGCGGCTGGAAGCTTTCGAAAGCTACAACACGTCATTGGTCACCGATGAGGAACTCTTCCGCGAAGCCAGTTGGTTCGCCGTCCTGGCCGGCCAGGGCATGGTGCCCAGGGCCTATCACCCTCTGGCCGACGCCATGCCAGAGGACGAGTTCCGATGGCGTATGGACCGCGTGCGCCAAGGCACGGAAGGCTTGATCCGCGCCATGCCCCCACACGAGGCCTATATTTCCCGCACCTGCGCCGCCTGATCGCCTTCCCAAATTCAAAAAGCCCGCCGGAGACCGGCGGGCTTTTTCTTGTCGTCAATAGCGGAACCGCGCTCCGACTTGGATCGTCCGGGCCTGCAACCGCCGCTCTTCGGGGAAGTATTCGTATCCGTAATAGGCTTTCTGGTTGTTATTCAGGAGGTTAGTGCCCTCCAGCGTCAGTGTCAGCCACCTTTTTGGCGTCCACGCAAGCGACACGTCAAGCCGAGAGGTTGGCGCATTGGTAATCGTGTATTGCGGGAAGTCGAGGTTCGGATCGAAGCGGAATTTGGACCGATAGTTATATGCCACCCGCGCATTGAACTGTGGCGTATCATAGTAGATCTGAAGATTAAGCGTCTTCTTCGACGTATAGGAGGCATCCGTCGAGCCGAAGACGGCATCCGCTGGCAGCTTTATTTTGAAAATTTGGTTGTAAGTGTAGTTGAAGCCGCCCCCGAAATTGTGCCAGAAGCCCGGCAGGAAGTCGAAGAAGCCCTGGACGTTGAACTCGTAGCCCTGGAACGTGCCCTGGCCCGCGTTGAAGTAGGTCCAGTATGGGATCGCCGTCGTGATACCGAGATCCGGGAAGGTCTTGCTCGACTGATAATAGAAGATGGTGTTGTCGGGCTCCTTTAAGTAGGCAGCGACCGAAGCCACCCCGCCGCGACCGAAATAGTATTCAAGCGACGCGTCGTAGTTCGGCCCCTTCATCGGCTTCAGATTTGGGTTGCCGCCCCAGCCGCCGGTTGCCTTGCCAGACGTGTAATCGATGTGCAGGCCGCCATTCAACTGCTGGAAGGCCGGACGCTGAACGTTGTAGGTGTAGCCAAGACGCAGCTGGAAGTTCTTGTCGAAATGCACCGTGGTGTTCAGGCTTGGCATCACATCGAAGTATTTGCCGGGAGACACCGTTGTATCGACCGTGCCCGTACCGTTATTAAAGAAATTGCTGATCGACTGGCCTTTGGTTTCTACGGCACGGGCGCCGAGGATACCATCGATCGGATAAACCAAGTTAAAGCCGTACTCCATCTGGGCGTAGTAGGCCGTCGAGAACTCCTTGTCGGCGTTAGAATTTCGGTCGTTATCCGGCGCAGTCAGGGTGGTCCAGTTCTGCGGTTGGTTTGAGTGAGCCGAATTGTTCAGATAGGTCAGAACGGAACTGAAGTTGGCCAGCAGCGCCTGATTATCGAGGTGATACCAGGTCGAGGACGGAAAGCCCGGCGTATCGACGGACGACGTCACCAGAGTTGATCCGGTCGGAAAGCTGGTGATCGCCGGAGCCGTGCCGGGCAGAGAGTCGCGGTAGCCGGTAAAGTAGTGGCTGAAGTGGCTGGTCATACGGATACCGGACTTCAGTGACCGCACGAACCCGTCGTCGCTGACGCGATAGCTGACGTCGACCTGGCCGTTGAAATCGCGGCTCACCGTATGGTCGATCTGGTTGTGGAAATTGGTCATCACGTAGTTGCTGACACTTGTCAGGTCGTAACCTGGCTGCAACGTGATCTGCGGCGCTCCACCGTCAACTGCGCTGGAATCGAGATCGACGTTGGCCGAATGCAGGCCGTTAAGATTTATGACCTGGTAGATGCTGTTGGCGACTATGTCGCTCGAAGCGTATTGTAACTTGCTGTTGACTGTCAGTTTTTCATTGTGCCAGTTGGCTTCGAAGTTCGAATTATAGGTGTCGCTCTTGTTCTGCCAGTAGGACGAGACGATATCGAGCGGCAGGGTGCCGGTCGTCGTCATCGAGAACGACTTGACCGATACGCCGTCGGGCTGAAGCACGATATTGCTAAACGTCGGATTGCCGTCCCCGCGAGTACGCAGCGCGATGTAGTCGTTTTCGGCGTTTTCGCGGCTGCCGGAATAGAAGGTTTCGAGCACCAGGTCGAGATTGTCGTTCGGTTTCCATTGATAGGTCAGGTTCAGCGACGGACGCTTATTCGTCCCGGTCTGGATGCCATTCCACACCTTGTAAACGCCGATATAGGGCAGGCTCGACGCCGGATTGCCGTTATAGGTTCCGCTATAGAAGGTGCCGACCGATTCCGACACCAGGTGCTGTTCTTCGTAATTGTTCTTCGAATAGCCGACATTGGCCAAGAACCCCATTTGGCCGAGTGGCGTATCCCAGCGATCAGCTACCAGCAGGCTGGCATTCGGGCTTTCGGTGTTGCCGATATTGCTGAAGACATCGCGATAGCTGCCGGCCACGGTCAGCTTTTTCGGCAGATCGAGCGGCCGGCGTAGCTCGACGTCGACCGTACCGGCAATGCCGCCTTCGATTTGATCTGGCGTGCGCGTCTTGTAGATTGTGACAGACTTGATCAACGCTGCGGGAACGTCACTTAGCGTCGGTCCCTGGTCGTTACAGATGCCGGTGATAGTGGCGATATTGCAGGTACCGCCGTTTTCGGCGTTGTGATTCATGCTGCGCAGGTTGCCGCCACCGGCCGCGTTGCCGTTGATCGTGGTGCCGACCTCCTGCATGCCGCGAATCGCCATGTCGGCGCCTTCGCCATGCTGGCGTGTGATCTGCACGCCGGTGACATGGGCCAGGGCTTCGGTCGCATTGTTGTCCGGCAGCTTGCCGGCGTCTTCGGCTGACACCGAATCGCTGATCTGTTTGTTGCGGCGCTTTTTATCCGAGGAATCCTTGACGCTGCCGCGCACGCCGCGGACGATAACGACCTCCTGGCCGTTTTCGACCTTTGTCTCGGTGGTTGGCTTCGTGTCCGCTGCCTTGTCCTGCGCCAGCGCGGGCGCGCAGGTCATTGCCGCCACAAGACCCGTGGCCGCCAGGAGGAAGGTCTTTCTACGCGTCGTCTTTATCATTTCCAAAACCCCATTTGCCGGACAAAATCCATGCGGCGAAGAGGCCACGAAATCGCAACGTAGTCAAAATATTTTATACGATATACGTCATTTTTGCGATGACGATGTGACGGCGGCGCGCGTTTGTTGCCCTTTTGCCACGTCGTAGGAATGGCTGGAAACTCCGAAGCCAGCTACCTTCGATTGAACAAAATTCTTGCATTTAGAACCACACAATGGCCGGATCATTGGACGAACTAAGGGGGCTCATGGACAAGCTGAAACAATTCGCGCTTCGTTGCGCGGCAACTGTCGGAGGTATTCTCGCGCTTTCGGGAGCAACGGCAGCAAGCGCCACCGATACGGGCCTTGCCATGCCAAGTTTACTCTCCATGCCTGATAAACACGGCGTGGACCAAGCTTCCGGCCTCTATATTCTCCCCCGGCTCAATGTCGCGATCGGCTCGGTGGAAAGCGGGCTGAGCTTGTCCCCAACTATATTTGACGATCAGTTCAGTGGCTGGGTTGGGGGCGAAGTCGATGACGACCCCTTTATGTTCACTCAAGTCTCACTTGGTGGTGAGACCTACCGCTTCGCGATCGGCGACTTCAGCCACACGACAACGACATTTACCCGAACGACCGACGGCACGCCTTACCAACCCCTGCAGGGGGAGTCTGTCGTTAGAACGTCTACAAATTATGCGTTTGCCGGATATGTATGCTCATCCACGCAACTATACGATACGCAGACGCAGCACTATGTACTGAATCGCATGTGCGGAAGCGCTTCAAAAGAATATTATTACGAAACATACAATATATATTACACATCAGTAGTTGTTGCAACATATTCGACATCGTAACGGCGCATTGACGATTGGTCCGGACGCCGAGACGAATATTGGAAATTGGATAACTTTTACCCCAAGAATCAAATGATAAATAGATTTGGTTTTTTTTCGGAACTTCCCTACGGTGATCCAAATGGAGATAGCATATACGACTGGATAAATATGGAAGTTGCAAACAAGGAAGATATTATATCTTATCTAAAAGGCGGAAATTTGATTTCATATTCTCCGCAAATCAGCATCGATATATTAAGTAGTGAAAAGACAAAAATTGGAGGAATTGGAATAAAAACTGACGGATCGTGGGTATGGCCGACAGATCTTTATTATTATATAGAAAATTACAATGTCGGCCTTTCAAAAGAATTCTTAAATCATATACATATGCAAATTGGCCTTAGGTAGTCATATGAGGAAAGCCAAGCTACCTGCTCCTTTCTGTTTAGCCATATTATTCCATGTAAACATTTAATCCCCTCGGATTCCGACTCGACAGCTCTTCCGTTCCAATGGTTAATGCCCTAGGAAATAAGGGGAGCGAAACGATGGGCCGGCCAGAGTTCTAGTTCCTTTTACAAACGACACCTATATCGTGTACAAAATTGCCAAAAATGGCACGGCATCAGTGCAAACCATACTACATGCAAACCCGGTAATACCATGACGCCAATATTAAAAATCACATCTACCGAAGAAGACGGCAGCTATTCAGCTTATATATACATAAAAGACGATAAAGATCGCGGGGAGTTTGGAAGAAACGTGAGATTAATAGACTTAATAGGACCCTATGATGGACCAGACATAATAATTGACATAAATAAAAATAACACCGTAACCGGCATAGAATTGCTTTCTGACTAAATATTTAAATATGAAATGGCAAAAAATGTCGGCTTGGCAAATATATAATATTTTATACTAAATTCTGTCAGCGCAGAACTGACAATGGACAACCTTGTCCTAATGCGATTATTTCGATATCGCTACTCCAAGTACCGCTACGGCACTGCTTTTCGACTCGACAGGCCTTCGCTTCCGATGATTAATGCCCCGGAATTAACGGGAGCGAAACGATGGACCGGCGTATATTCCTGAGCGTTCTGGGCGCGGCCGGGCTGGCCGGCACGGCAGACGCCGACACGCTGAAATCGCTGATCGACAAGGCGGTCAACAAGAATTCGGGCCTCAGCAGCAAGGACGCCGACGGGGCCCTACGCGAAACCCTGACCGACGGCACGCTCAGCGCGGTCAAGCAGGTGTCGAAGCCCGACGGCTACTGGGGCGACGGCGTCATCCGCATCCCGCTGCCAAAAACCCTGGCCAGCGTCCAGGCGATCGCCAGGCCCCTGGGCATGTCGGGCGCGCTCGACGACGTCCATCTGCGCATGAACCGGGCGGCCGAGGCCGCCGCGCCCCTGGCGCGCGACCTGTTCCTCGACGCCATCCGCGGCATGACGATCAAGGACGCCATCGGCATCGTGAAGGGCGGCCCGACCTCGGGCACCGAATATCTGCAAAAGACGACGACGCCGCGCCTGACAGCCGCCTTCACTCCGCCGATGGCCGACGCCCTGGACCATACGGGCGCCGTGCAGTCGCTCGACGCCGCCGTCCGCCGCAATCGGCTGCAAGGCGTCGTCAAGACGGACGCCAAGACGTACCTCAGCAAATACGCCGTCGGCCTGGCGCTGAACGGCCTCTTTCACTATGTCGGCGTCGAAGAGACGGCGATCCGTCGTGATCCGGCTAAGACCGGCTCGAACCTGCTGAAGCACGTGTTCGGTTAAATCCTCCGCATCGCGCTTGATGCCTTGCCCGACCTGTGCCAATGATACCGGTGTCAATGTCAGGGCAACGCTCATAAAAAGACATGACGGGAGGAATGCCGCATGTTGTCCCGATTCCTGCCTGGCGGGTTGCTGCTTTGCGCAGCCCTGGGCGTCGCTACCCTGCCGCCTCCGGTCCAGGCCGGCGCGCTGAAAGTCTCCGCCAGTGATACCGCCGCCTATCATACGGTTCAGGCGGCCGTCGACGCCCTGCCCGACACGGGCGGCGATATCGATATCGCGCCAGGGGCCTATCGCGAAAAGATCGTTATTTCAAAGAGCGGCGTCCGCCTGCACGGCACCGGCGCCAAACCCGAAGACACCGTGCTGGTCTACGGCGACAGCGCGGCGAACGCCGGCGGTACCTTCAAGTCCTACAGCGTGCTCGCCGCAGGCGACGATTTCCATGCCGACAATTTGACCATCCAGAACGACTATTGGCTCAACCCGAACAACAAGCCGTCGCAAGCCGTGGCGCTGAACCTGACGGGCGACCGGGCCGTGCTGACGCACGTCCGCCTCCTCGGCCACCAGGACACGCTCTACGCCAACAAGGGGCCCGGCGGCCGCATGAGCCGGCAGTATTTTTCGGACTGCTATATCGAAGGCCATGTCGACTTCATCTTCGGCAACGCCAAGGCCTATTTCCAGAACTGCCACATCCACGGCCTGACGCATCCATCGGTCATGTACACGGCGCAGAGCAAGAATTCGCCGGCCGAAGACAGCGCCTATGTCTTCGACCACTGCACCCTGACGGCCGAGCCCGGCGCCCAGGATATCGCGCTCGGCCGCGCCTGGCGGACCTATGCGACGGTGATCTTCCTCGACACGGACATGCAGGCCAATGTCATCAAGGCCGGCTGGCGCGAATGGACGCCCGGCAAAACCAATACCCTGCCCTTCGCCTACTACGCCGAATACAGATCAACCGGTCCCGGCGCCAATCCGACCGGCCGCGAACCTTACAGCCTGCAACTGACCGACGCCCAGGCCGCGTCGTGGCGTTTGGAGGCCTTTTACAAGGGCGATACGGCCTGGATTCCGCAGACCGCAAGGAGAGACGTGAAATGAACAAGGCCATCTTCATTTTGACCGCCGGCCTGATGACCGCCCTGCCCGCCGCAGCCGAGATCCAGCCGACGATCGTCCCGGCGCCTGTCGTGGCGCAGCCGCCGGCGATTACCGATGCTGCCCAGCGCGCCGCCATCAAACACATCGTACCGAAGAAGATCGTGCTGGTCGGCGATTCGACGACCCAGGTCGGCAGCGGCTGGGGCGGATCCTTCTGCGCCAACCACTTGAGTTCGTACGTCGCTTGCGTGAACCTGGCGCGCGGCGGACGCGGCACCTTCGATTATCGCGCCGAAGGCTCGTGGGACATCGCGCTTAGCGAAATGAAGGCGCCGGGCTACGCCCAGGTCTACGTCCTGATCCAGTTCGGCCATAACGACCAGCCGGGCAAGCCCGGGCGTTCGACAGACCTTGCCACCGAATATCCGGCCAATCTCAAGCGCTACGTCACCGAGGCGCGGGCGGCGGGCGCCATACCCGTGCTGGTGACGCCGCTGACGCGCCGCGCCTTCAAGGGCGGCTCGCTGCAGGACGACCTCCAGCCGTGGGCCGAGGCGGTCAAGGCGGTGGCGAAGGAGATGGACGTGCCGCTGGTCGATCTGCATGCCCTGTCGGTCGCCGCCGTTCAAGCGATGGGTCCG
>FTCT01001094.1_pt1 | contig 13795 bp, 2 predicted proteins | sample 1658881 | NCBI WGS metagenome assembly FTCT01 (sample SAMEA3914864, study PRJEB12502) | metagenome | biome: forest; material: soil | place: USA | collected 2012-03-12 | depth 0.3 m | reverse complement strand
GTCCAGCACCAGCACGTCGACGGGCCGCGTCTCGATCACCTCGCGGGCGGCGGCGACGGTGGCGGCCTGGCGGACGGTGTAGCCCTGGGCGTCCAGATACCCGGCCATCTCCCGGCGCAGCACGTCGTCGTCCTCGACCAGCAGGACGGTGGCGGTGTCGGGAAGCGCGCGCGATGTCATGACGGACCCCATACAGCCGGATTATGGCCGCGCCTGGACCTTCGCCGTGGCGGCGGCGAGGCGTCCGTCTCCTAGGGGGCGTGCGTTTGTTTCGCCCGGATTTCCGGGCTCTCCTTGAGGGCGAGCAATTTATTGCGCTTCGTGACAAACGTGAAAATAACAACCTGACCTTGATCACTCGCAGATTGAGATTGCAACGCTCGGTGGCCTCTGCAACATGCTTAAGGTGTGTCGGGGGGACGTTGGTGACAGTGCGTTGTGTATGGCGTCGCTTCGATTTCAGGGCCATGCGCGCAAGCCTGGTCCCGAGCGCGATCAGCGATTCCACCCTTGTCTCCCCTTGCGCCCCCCAAGGCGTGGACGGCCGAGGCGGACATGGGCGCTGACGGCGATCTGTCGCTGAGCCCGGAAGAGGCGCCGCAGGGCGCGCCGGCGCTCATCTGTTTCGCCGCCATGCTGGGCTTCCTGGGCAAGCCGGCCGATCCCGAACATCTTCGCCACGACCTGGGCCTGGGCTCCGAGGACGCCTCGGCCGACCAGCTGCTGAGGCTGGCCAAGCGCCTGCAGGTGCGCGCCAAGGTCGTCCAGGCCGCGCCCGCCCTCCTGCACCGCCAGCCGCTGCCGGCCATGGCCCGGGTGACCGGGGGCTGGCTCATCGTGCTGCAGGCCGCGGCCGACCGGGTGCTGGTGTTCGATCCGGGCGAGCGGCGCCCGCGCACCCTGACCGTCGCCCAGTTCGCCGCCGTCCATACCGGCCAGCTGCTGCTGATGACCACCCGCGAGCACGTGGCCGGCGCGGCCCGGGCCTTCGACGTGACCTGGTTCATCCCGGCCCTGGTCAAGTACCGCCACCTGCTGCGCGACGTGCTGGTCGCCTCGCTGTTCCTGCAGATCCTGGGCCTGATCACCCCGCTGTTCTTCCAGGTGGTGATCGACAAGGTGCTGGTCCACAAGGGCCTGACGACGCTGGAGATTCTGGCGGTCGGCCTGCTGGTGGTGTCGCTGTTCGAGGTCGCCATGGGCGGCCTGCGGACCTACCTGTTCTCGCACACGACCAGCCGCGTCGACGCCGAGCTGGGCGCCAAGCTGTTCTCGCACCTGACCCAGCTGCCGATGGCCTATTTCCAGGCCCGCCGGGTGGGCGACTCCGTGGCCCGGGTGCGCGAGCTGGAGAACATCCGCGAGTTCCTGACCTCCTCGGCCCTGACCGCGGTGCTGGACCTGCTGTTCGCGGGGGTCTTCCTGGCGGTGATGTGGCTCTACAGCCCTTGGCTGCTGCTGATCGTGCTGATCACCCTGCCGCTCTACGCCCTGGTGGTGCTGCTGGTCGGGCCGGCCCTGCGCCGCAAGCTCGACGAGAAGTTCGCCCGCGGGGCCGAGAACCAGTCGTTCCTGGTCGAGGCGGTGACCGGGGTCGAGACCCTCAAGGCCCTGGCCGTCGAGCCGCAGATGCAGGGCCGCTGGGAGCGCCAGCTGGCCGGCTACATCAAGGCCAGTTTCGACGCCCGCATGCTGGCCAACTGGGGGTCGCAGGCCATCCAGCTGATCAACAAGCTGGGCGGGGTGGCCCTGCTGTTCTTCGGCGCCCGCCTGGTGGTGGGCGACAAGCTGACGGTGGGCGAGCTGGTGGCCTTCAACATGCTGGCCGGCCAGGTGGCCGGGCCGGTGCTGCGCCTGGCCCAGCTGGCCCAGGACTTCCAGCAGGCCCGCATCTCGGTGGCCCGGCTGGGCGACATCCTCAACACCCCGACCGAGCCGGCCGCCTCGCCCTCGCGCTCCAGCCTGCCCGACATCCAGGGGCGGATCGCGATGGAGAAGGTGGGCTTCCGCTACAAGGCCGACGGGCCCGAGGTGCTGTCCGACCTCGACCTGGTGGTCGAGCCGGGCGAGGTGCTGGGCGTGGTCGGTCCGTCGGGCTCGGGCAAGTCGACTCTGACCAAGCTGATCCAGCGCCTGCACGTGCCCGAGCGCGGCCGCGTGCTGGTCGACGGCGTCGACCTGGCGGTGGTCGATCCGGCCTGGCTGCGGCGGCAGGTGGGGGTGGTGCTGCAGGAGAACATCCTGTTCAACCGCACCGTCCGCGAGAACATCGCCCTGACCGATCCGGCCATGCCGATGGAGACCGTCGTGGCCGCCGCCAAGCTGGCCGGGGCTCATGAGTTCATCCTCGAACTGCCCGAGGCCTACGACACCCAGATCGACGAGCGCGGCGGCAACCTGTCGGGCGGCCAGCGCCAGCGCCTGGCCATCGCCCGCGCCCTGGCCGGCCGGCCCAAGGTGCTGATCTTCGACGAAGCCACCTCGGCTCTCGACGCCGAGAGCGAGGAGATCATCCAGGGCAATCTGAAGGCCATGACCGCCGGCCGCACGGTGATCATCATCGCCCACCGGTTGTCGGCCGTGCGCGCGGCCGATCGGATCATCACGGTCGAGCGTGGGCGGATCACCGAGGAGGGCACGCACGAGGCCCTGCTGCGCAAGGGCGGCCGCTACGCCCAGCTCTACGCCAAGCAGATGGGGGTGCGGGCATGATCGCCGCCGCGCGCGACCTGGGGCGCTACTGGGGCCGCCACTGGGAGGTGCTGGCCGAGAGCTGGCGCCTGCAGCGGGCCGCCGAGCGCGAGCGCACGCCCCGCGACGAGACCGCCTTCCTGCCCGCCGCCCTGGAGGTGCTGGAGACCCCGCCCAATCCGGTGGGCCGCGCCGTGCTGTGGGCCATGCTGGCCTTCATCGCCCTGGCCCTGGCCTGGTCGATCCTCGGCAAGGTCGACATGGTGGCCGCCGCCCCCGGCAAGATCATCCCGCGCGGCAACGTCAAGCTGATCCAGGCGGCCGACTACGGGGTGGTGCGGGCGCTGCGCGTGACCGAGGGCCAGGCGGTGCGGGCCGGCCAGCCCCTGGTCGACCTCGACCCCACCGCCACCGCCGCCGACGTCGCCCAGGCCCGCCAGGCCCTGCTCAGCGCCGACATCGACGCGGCCCGCGCCACGGCCCTGGTCGACTACGCCGGCGGGCGCGGCGCGGCGTTCCGCGCCCCCGACGGCGCCGACCGCGCCTCGGTCGCCACCCAGCGCGCCTTCGTCGACGCCAAGCGCCGCGAACAGGCCGCCACCCTGGCCGGCCTGACCCAGGACCGCCTCCAGCGCCAGGGCGAGCTGGGCATGATCGAGAACGAGATCATCAAGCTGGGCCAGCAGATCCCCCTGGCCGAGGAACGGCTCAAGGGCATGCGCGAGCTGGTCGTCAAGGGCTACGCCCCGCGCATGAAGGTCTCGGAGCTGGAGCAGCAGGTGGTGGGCATGCGCCAGGACCTGGCCATCCGCCGCGACGAGCGCGTCAAGGCCGCCGCCGCCGTGGCCGGCGTCGACCAGCAGATCGCCAAGGCCCGCGGCGAATTCTCGCGCGAGGTGCTCGACGCCCTGACCGAGGCCCAGGCCAACCAGCGCCTCCGCGGCGAGGAATTGGCCAAGGCCAGCGACAAGGCCGGCCTCACCGTCCTGACCGCCCCCATGGACGGCGTGATCCAGCAGATGCAGGTCCACACCCTGGGCGGCGTGGTCAAGCCGGCCGACCCCCTGATGGTGCTGGTGCCGCGCGGCGGCGAGCTGATCATCGAGGCCCGCGTCCAGAACCGCGACGCCGGCTTCGTCCACGAGGGCCAGCCCGTCGAGGTCAAGCTCGAGGCCTATCCGTTCACCCGCTACGGCGTGGTCCACGGCACGATCGAGCACATCAGCCGCGACGCCGTCGAAGACCAGAAAGAGGGGCTTGTGTTTCCGGCCCTGGTCAAGTTAACTCAACCTTGGATACTTGTGGAAGGCCGTCAACTCGCCTTGGCGCCCGGCCTGTCGGCGACCGTCGAGATCAAGACCGGCGAGCGCCGGATCATCGACTACCTGCTGTCGCCCCTGGCGCGTCGGGTGAAGGAGGGGGGCAGGGAGCGGTGAGGGGGCATGGAACGATCTTGCTGCCGGTCACTCGGCACGATCCGCCCGAGAATATGTCGTTTGGTGGGCCGGTTCTTCGAGACTGGCTTGGCCGCTCGTTGAGGCGGGTAGGATGGCGCGCTCTAGGCGGCCTACTTTGCGGTTTGGTGGTCGCGCTTCCGGCGCCCGCCTTGGCTGATGCGGCGGAGGATCTCTGCCGAGCGATCGTGGCGGGGGTGATCCCCCTTGTTCACGACGCTCAGAGCTACGACGACGTTGTGGAGGATGGATCCGCGCTTCCAGGTACATCCATCACCGGGCGGTTCATTTCGCATGACCTGAAATACACGTTGTTGTCGGGCGATATGCCAAGCGACTTCATCATATTTACTGGTGAATTTCTCTTTTCACATGATCATGGAGTCATCTACCGCGATAAAATACCATTCGGGATCATGAGTAGTTCCTATTTTAGGGAACGTACTTGGCGATCGACGGGATATGAAACGGATTTAGCCAGAAATGGCACCCTACAGATGGACATAAAGGTAAAAAATATTCTAGAAGTAGCGCAATTTATTACGTCAAACTCATTTTCCACCGCGTATGTTTCAGGCGTTTCATCGCAGGTGGATATCACAAATCAAGATCTCTCATCGGCTAGAATATCTAGAGTGATGGGGGTCGAGTATTTTGTTACTACACGACCTTATGTCGTTGCTGCGAACATAGATGTCACGCTCCAGGGGGGGCGGTATTTCGTATGTACTAAAGCCGATGGCGAAAAAATGGAATCGCTGCGTAATTAAATTTGCGGGAGGAAATGATGGGCACTCGCAGGCTTGTTCAGGCGAAGCAGTATACGGATCTCGCGCAAAGCACGGCTGACTACGACGCCGCATTTAGTCGCCTGTCGGCTAGGCTGAAGCAAACTCTATATAAATCTGCCAGCGATCAAGCGGCGCTTGACGTCATGATGTCCGGAATTACGCATGACTATGACGGGCTGAAATTCGCGCTAATCGCATCTCATGAGCAGACTGGAATTTTCATTAGTAATAGCGTAAATTTCGCGATTGACTTTGATGGCCCGGGACACTCAGGAAATCCTGTTTGGGGTTATGGGTATGATATAGCTCGAAATCGATCCACGATCGTTAGTGACTTGCGAGCTGCAGGAATCATAAATGCCAATACGCCGAAATATATATTGAATAAGATTGCGGCGTTCCAGAACGGTGGTAGCTCTGGTCCTCAATCCGTTGGCGATGCAACGATACTTTCGGATTATCTGAACAGTATTGGCTTTACTATCACAAAATCTCAGGCAATAAAATTGTGGGATGTGAAAGCTGGTGAGAAAGAGTCATATCTAAATCAGCTTATCGTAGGATTGCCGGAGTCGGTGGAGAGATCAGTAATACTTGATGCTATATATCAAGGTGCGACCAGGGGGTCTCTTTTAAACGCTATTAGGGCTGGAGATTTCGAAGAGGCGTACGTTCTTCTTACGTTCACCGACAAGATTGGCGAATACAAAGAGTCGCGCGCTTTGACGCGCGGCGCGATATTCGGACCCATGGCGGCGGCTGATTCTTCAAACATGACGCTTACGGACGCCACCCAGCTGGCGGCGGCGTTGTCGAAATGGCAAGTGGACGTCAACGACAAATATAGTGCTCTCAACGCTGATCTGGCCGCCGCGACAGCGCAGGCCAACGCCAGCGGCAAGCAGAGCGACCGTGACAAGGCGGCGGCTATACAGAGCGAGATTTCGCGTCTTGATGGTGAGCTGGTGTCCGCGATAAATCGCGCCAATGCTACCTTCGAAGTTAATGGAATTCACTTCACCGGACGAAATCCGGAAGCGTTGGCGGATATTGCCCAGGCTCAGGGCGTAAATCTCGCTTATCTTCAACAACTCTATTCCCAACCCATCGCGGGCGCGTTCACGCAAGTGATGAAGCCCTTGGATGCGCCGACGATTCTGACGAGCGCCAGTGACATGACTTTGGCGGATGTGGGTCAGACGCGAATGATTTATCCGGCGGGAGGGAGTGTATACACTTTCAAAGTTGCGAACGTCGCGCGTCCAACTGTCGCCGGAACCAATAAAACGTACAATACCTTTGCGGATCAATATGGAACAAATATTGGTTGGTCGGACTATCAGGGGCCTATAGAGGGTAATTTTGACGTAACCACAAAAACTATGACGGTAAATCTAAAGGGAATTGATCAAATAATCTCTTATAGAACGCTCCCGGATTCGCAAAATCAGGTCAATCCCAGGGTTGAAATTACCGTTACCGATCATGGTGTTGTGGGGGCGACAACTACACTTTATAAACATTTTGAAATAAATGCTGATGGAAGTAAGAAATTCGTTGCGGAGATGGCGCCTGGAGAGTTTTCACCAACTCAGCTAGGATTAGATCCTGATTTCAATAATTTCCTTCATATGCCGCAGGTGGTCCTGGCGGCAAATAGCGGTCAAGCTCCATCATTCGAGACTATTCTTGATCTAGATGGAACGATTTCCTACTCCAAGGTGATCGCCAGCGACGGGACCGTGACAGTCACGCTATCGGGGTCGGCGGATAACGGCGGTGCTGGCGACAATGGCGTCGGCGCCGACAAGATAACGATGGTGGCGGTGATCCCAAAGGGAATGGCGGCGCCCACCGTCCAAACCATCACGCGATACAATCAAGATGCGGTCGTCACCGAGGTGCGCGAAAACCCGGGGGGGAGCGCCAGCGTTGATTGGAGCAAGATTTCTCCAGAGCTGACTTTTGAATACCCTGGTCATCTGACGGTTGAGAGTGTTGGGGCGGCTCTCGGCTCCACCATCGGTAATCTGCTGGCCGATGGTCATCAGCTAAGAGGTCTGGTGCTAGGTAGTCTGCTTTCGACCGCGTTGAGCAATCTTGGAGAGATTCTCGACAATTTCGCATTCGATCCAGCTCGACCGGAAGGGGGAAGCTACACCGCTGCGGAAAAGGTGGACGAGGCTTTGGCGAACGTCCCGCAGGACCTTCTAGACAATCTCCGTGCAGCGGGAGAGGGGGCGATCTCCTCCTACTTAGTGGCCGAACTTATCAACGGTCTCGGCTTGGAAGGTACCGTCTTGGGGGACCTTGGTCAGTCGGCGGCGAGCTCCGCGCTCACTCAGGTCATCCATAATATCGTCAGCCAGGTGGCGAACCCGTTCGCCGGCGTGCAGATCGATCCGGTCACAATCCTGGTAAACTACGTCGGTTCCAAATTGGCCGACGTGATCTGGACGCCCGATACGCGGGCGGGACAGATCGGATCGGCGATCGGCGAAACCATCGGGGCGTTGAAAGCGGCTTTCATCATCGCTTCGGGCGGCAATCCGCTCGTCGCGCTCGCGGTGCTGATCGAAGACAAGCTTTTCGGCGGGTGGATTGGATCGCTCTTTGGCGGAAAGCCGAGAGCGAGCGCCGAGCTCGTCTGGGATCAGACCGCGGGAGAATTCGCGGTCGGAGCGCTTTCCTCAAAGAACGGCGGGTCGAAGGAGGCGGTCGGAGGAATGGCGGGGACCGTGGCCAATCTCCTCAATGGCATCATTACCGCCAGTGGCGCCAGCGTTGTCGATCCGGCGACTTTCAGCGTCGGCGTCTATTCCATGAAGGGCAAGGACTACAGCTATTCTTCGAACGGCGCTCTGGATTTCACCACGCGGGACGCGGGCCAACTGATCAGTTACGGCGCTGATGTCACACTGACGAACCTTGTCGGGCGCCTAATCGGTGGAGACGTTTATGTAAAGCGCAGCGTAGCGGCGTCCTTGCTTCAACCTGGTGGTTTGCCGCTGGCGCCTCAGAACTTTGAGCTGCAGGCGCTTACCGCCAACATGGTGATCGCGCAGGACTACAGCCGATATCTCCAAAACCGAGAGCAGATCGATCTGCTCATTGCTTCGGATCCGTCCTCGGCCTTGTCGGCGGGGTGGTTTGTGACGTTCCAACGCGCCAAGGAATTGGGGCTGAACAAGCGCGCTAGCAGTGACTGGCTCGGCGGTTGGGCTGCTCTGGCCGACGAAGTTCTCGATGGGAGGATCGATGGTCAGGCGATTGATATCGCCAGCCTGATTCCCCTATTCGATCGCGATCAGAGCAGGCGATATTGGATCGCCTTCTCACCCGCCGGCGACTTGCTCGGAGATATTGAGGACACCATTCTGAGCGGCGAGAAGAGCCGCGTCACCGGTTCCGCCTCCGCCGACGTTATCACCGTCTCCAACGACACCCTGACCTCCACCGCCGGCCTCACCATCAACGGCTCTGCTCCCACGGCCTCCACCTTCACCATCCCCGTGGCCGCGCTGATCGACGTCGGTGACGGCGACGATGTCGTCCGGGCCGGCGATCTCGGCAACGACGTGCTCGGCGGGGCCGGCAATGACCGCATCGTCGGCGGGAAGCTGGACGACTGGCTGTTCGGCGAGGACGGCGACGACACCCTGTTCGCGGGCGACGTGGTTTCGGCCGGCGTCGTCAGCCAGGCGGCGCTGCAGGCCGGCGGGACGCTGGTGGTCGACGCGCTGGCCGCTTCGTCCGTGGACGGCGGCAACGGCGATCTGCTGGACGGCGGGGCGGGCAATGACCGGCTGTACGGCGGCAAGGGCTCGGACTGGCTGAAGGGCGGCGACGGCGTCGACCTGCTGGTCGGCGGGGCCGGCGGCGACATCCTCGAGGGCGGGGCGGGCGACGACAAGCAGGCCGACGGCTCGGCCGCGATCCTCGGCGGCGCGGGCTCGGACCAGTACGTGTTCGGCTACGGCGACGGCGCCGACGTGCTGTTCGACGAGTCCGATCCGAGCGGTGTGGCCGGGGTCAACGGGGACTCGTTCTACGATCGCCTGACCCAGCTGAACGCCGGCGCCCTGGTCCGCAACTGGGCGGGCAAGGGCGACTACGAGGTCGACGGCTCGGTGAAGGGCGGCGAGGACGCCATCGTGTTCGGCGCCGGCGTCGGCATGCAGAACCTGATCATGAAGCGCGCGGGCGCGAATGGGCAGGACCTGGTCATCCAGCTGACCGCCGACGATCCGACCGGGGCCCTGGTGAACGGCCACCCGGTGCAGGTGCTGACGGGCGACAGCCTGACGATCAAGGACTGGTTCGAGAGCACCCGCAAGGTGGAGTGGCTGCGCTTCGCCAACGGCGACGAGGTCCGTATCGGCGACATCACCTCCTATATCGTCGGCGTGGCCGGCCAGTCGGTGATCATCGGCACCAGCGGCGCCGACTGGATCGTCGGCACCGACGGGGCCGACAAGATCTACGGCCTGAACGGCGACGACTTCGGCTTCGGCGGCCTGGGGAACGACCTGGTGTCGGGCGACGGCAACAACGACCTGGTGTCGGGCGGCAGCGGCGACGACATCGTGATCGGCGGCGCGGGCAACGACACCGTGCTGGGCGACGGCGGCGCCGACCACCTGTCGGGCGGCGTGGGCCTGGACATCCTGTCGGGCGGCAAGGGCGACGACGTCATCGTCGCCGGGACCGGCAACGACGTGATCCGCTATTCGCGCGGCGACGGCCAGGACGTGGTGATCGACGACCTGGTGAACAACTGGGACCAGGTCTGGGACAACGGCGTCTACGTCAACGGCTACCACCTCGGCCCGAACGGCACGGTCGTCAAGGACGAGGGCGGCGCCACCACCGTGTATTTCGACGGCTCCAACTGGATCAACGGCGCCGACTACGAATACAACGCCGAGACCCACAAGCTGCGCCGCCACAAGGGCGCGGTGAACGGCGTGATCACCAACGACGTGGCGCTGGGCGGGAGCGACACCCTGGAGTTCGGGGTCGGGATCGACATCCAGGACCTGCTGCTGCGCCGGGTCGGCAACGACCTGGAGATCACCATCTCCGACGTCGACGCCACCAGCGGCTTCGCCGGCGGGACCGACCGGATCACCATCAAGGACTGGTGGTCGGCCGCGACCGGCCTCGAACAGCGGCCGATCGAGAAGTTCAGCTTCCTGGCCACCGGCGTCACGGTGATGGCCGACTACGCGATCGGCGTGACCTGGGCGACCGAGGGCGGCTGGAAGGCCGGGGCCACGGACGGCGACGAGACCCTGAACGCGGACGGACGCCGCTGGTCCACCGGCGGCGGCGGCGGCGACCTGCTGTACGGCGGGACGGCCGACGACATCCTGTCGGGCGGCGCCGGCGACGATCAACTGGAGGGCGCCGAGGGCGACGACGTGCTGTACGGCGGCTCGGGCGACGACAGGCTGATCGGCGGCGAGGGCGCGGATCGGTTCTTCGGCGGAACGGGTCAGGACACGGTCGCGTACCCCAGCGGCAGCATCTTCCAGGGCGGCGGCCTGCCGCAGCGGGCCTATCTGGGCGCGGCCTGGGCCAACGGCGGCGTGGCGATCGGCGACGTCTATGACGGCGTCGAGAACATCAGCGGCGGCATGGCCGCCGACCGTCTCGGCGGCGACGCCGGCGACAACGTGCTCGAGGGCAACGGCGGCGAAGACCAGCTGTTCGGCGGCGCGGGCGACGACACCTATAGCAACGCCCGCAACGGAACGCGGATCTATGACGGGGTGCTGCAGGTCGAGGAGATCCGCGACGTCGCCGGCGCGCTCAAGGCCGGCTTCACGGCGACTTGGCAGCTGATGCGCTACGGCGCGGTGCAGGGCGTGAACTACTACCAGTACCAGCTGACGGTCCGCCGGGACGCCACCGGCGAGGTGGTCTATGCCAGCGTCGACGGCGCCGACTTCCTGTTCACCTATCCGCAGGCGCAAGCGACCGCCCTGGCCTGGCCCAGCCAGAGCAATCAATGGAAGACCGGGGCCACCGCCTCGGGCAACGGCCTGCAGGTCACGGCGGAACGGATCCTCGCCGGCGACGGCGGCAACGACACCCTGGACCTGGGCAGCGACTACGCGGTGTCGCGCGTGGGCTTCGTGCGCAACGGCGCCGACCTGGACGTGATCGTCGACGGCGCCCTGGCCACGAAGATCGTCAACCAGACGGTCGCCGACAGCGCCGTGGAGACCCTGCTGCTGAGCGACGGCCTGAGCCTGGACCTGACGCGCCTGCGTCTCGGTGAGGCCGAGGCGACGACGGGCGACGACGCGCTGATCGGCGGCGCGGCCGACGAAATCCTGCACGCCCAGGCGGGCGACGACGTCATCTCGGGGGCCGGCGGCGTCGACTGGCTGTACGGCGGGGCCGGCAACGACCAGCTGGACGGCGGGGCCGGAGCCGATCACCTGGACGGCGGAAGCGACAGCCTGACCGAAGGCCTGGCGATCGATCCGGCCAATCCCGCGTCCTACGGCGACACGGTGCGCTACAGCGGCTCGTCGGCGGCGGTGGCCATCGACCTGGCGACGGGCGCGGCCTCGGGCGGCGACGCCGAGGGCGACGAGATCGTCATGGCGGGCGGCGTCAGCACGGTGGAGAACGTCGTCGGCTCGCTGTACGGCGCCGACACCCTGTCGGGCGACGAGCGGGCCAACCGGCTGTTCGGCCTGGGCGGCAGCGACACGCTGTACGGCCGCGGCGGTGACGACGTCCTGGTCGGCGGGACGGGTTACGACACCCTCTACGGCGACGACGGCGACGACGCCCTGGGCGGCGAGGACGGCAACGACGTCCTGAACGGCGGGGCCGGCAAGGACCTGCTGAGCGGCGGGGCCGGAGCCGACACGCTGCTGGGCGGGACCGGGGACGACCAGCTGTCGGGCGACGACGGTGATGACCTGCTCGGCGGCGGCGACGGCGTCGACATGATCGCCGGCGGGGCGGGCGCCGACGTGCTCGACGGCGACGCCGGCGACGACCAGCTGGTCGGCGGCGACGGGGCCGACATCCTGTACGCCGGCGACGGGGCCGACACCCTGATGGGCGGCGCGGACGACGACCAGATGTACGGCGGGGCGGGTGACGACACCTACGCCTTCGACGCCAATTCGGGCAGCGACCGGATCATCGACACCGCCGGCGCCAACCGTCTCGTGATCACCGGCGTCACCGCCGACCAGGTCTGGTTGACCCGTTCCGGAAACGACCTGCGGATCGCCCTGATCGGCGGCTCCAGCGTCATCGTCGTCCAGGGCTACTACGCTCCGGCCAGTCCCAACGTGATGAAGGAGATCGCCGTGGACGGCGGGTCGCTGTTCCTGGCGCACGCCCAGGGGTTGATCGACGCCATGACCGCCGCCTCGGCCACGCCGCCGGCGACCGCGCCGGCCGCGATCGCCGCCCTGGCGGCGCCGCTGTGGCAGGTCGACAGCACGCCGGCCCCGGTCGTCTCGAGCCAGGCCTTCACCATCGACGAGGATACGCCCCTCAACGGCCAGGTCCTGGCCACCGACGCCGACGACAATATCACCGGCTACAGCCTGGCCGGCGCCCCTTCGCTGGGGCATGTCGACGTGAACCCGACGACGGGCGCGTGGACCTACACGCCGACGGCCAACGCCAACGGCGTCGACAGCTTCGTGATCGCGGTCAAGGACGCCGACAACCAGACGGCGCAGCAGATCGTGTCGGTGACGATCAACCCGGTCAACGACGCGCCGATCGTGGCAGGGCCGACCGCCCTGAGCCTGTCGGAAGCCACGGCTTCGGAGACGGCGCTGGCCGTGTTCTCCAGCACCGATTCCGACGCCGGCAACGCCAACGTCTTCACGCTGGACACCGACGGGGGCGGGCGCTTCGAGATCTCGCCGACCGGCGTGTTGAGCCTGAAGTCCGGCATGTCGCTGAACTATGAGACGGCGACCAGCTACGTGGTGCGCGTACGGGTCTCCGACAATGGGGGCCTGTTCACCACCCAGGACGTCGCCATCACGGTCACGGACGTCAACGAGGCGCCGACCGCCATCACGGCCACGGGCCTGACGATCGCCGAGAACAAGGTCGCCGATCAGCTGGTCGCGACCTTGACGGGCGTGGATCCGGACGGCGCCGTCGCCGATCCCCTGACCCTGACCTTGACCAACGACGCCGGCGGCCGCTTCAAGCTGGTCGGCAACCAACTGCTGACCACCTCGACCATGCTGAACTACGAGGCGGAGACCAGCCACGTGGTGACGGTCCTGGCCACCGACCGCGGCGGCCTGACCTTCAGCCAGTCGTTCACGGTCAACGTCACCAACGTCAACGAGGCCCCCACGGCCATCACCACCTCGGACCTGGCGGCGATCCCCGAGAACTCGGCCGGCGGTCTCGTCGTCGCCCACTTCTCGTCGACCGATCCCGACGCCGGGGACACCCGCACCTTCACCCTGACCAACAGCGCCAGCAACCGCTTCTCGATCAGCACCGCGGGCGTGCTGACCGTGAGGGCGGGCGCCGATCTCGACTACGAGACCGCGGCGAGCCATCGCTACAACATCACGATCAAGGTGACCGACGCCGGCGGCCTGACCTTCCAGAAGTCCTTCGCCGTCGATCTGACCAACGTGCCGGAAGCGCCGAACGCGCCAGTCGTCCTGACCACACCGAACGTGCTGGTGCCGGAGAACGCCGCCTTGGGCGGCCTGACGGTGGCGACCTATCAGCTCACCGATCCGGATGGGACCACGCCGGTCCTGGAACTGGCGGCGGACGCTCAGAACTGGCTCGAGGTCGTGCCGGGCACGGGAACGGTCCGGTTCAAGGCCGGCCTGACCC
>FTCT01001378.1_pt1 | contig 13799 bp, 8 predicted proteins | sample 1658881 | NCBI WGS metagenome assembly FTCT01 (sample SAMEA3914864, study PRJEB12502) | metagenome | biome: forest; material: soil | place: USA | collected 2012-03-12 | depth 0.3 m | reverse complement strand
GGCCAGCCTCGGCACCTCGTCCAAGGCCCTGGAAAACCACTTGTCGTTCGTCGGCAAGCTCCAGGACTCGATCCAGGCCGGTATCGGCAACCTGGTCGATGCCGACATGGCCAAGGAAAGCGCCAAGCTCCAGTCGCTGCAAACCAAGCAGCAGCTGGGTGTCCAGGCCCTGTCGATCGCGAACCAATCGACGGGCACTGTCCTCAGCCTGTTCCGTTAACCGGCGTCGAGGGGCGAGCCCAAGGCTCGCCCCTTTTCCATCCTTTTTCCATGAAGGCCGGATGAACGCAGCCGTTCAAAACCCGTTCAGGCTGAGGTCGCCATAGTGATCCCATGACACGCGGTCGTCGGGACCGCCCTGTGAGAGGGATTATCGTCATGCTGGCGCGCAACCACACCATCTTCCGCCCTACCGCCGACGGCTTCGGCTCTTTGACCGTGAAGGGGCCTTCACACGCCGTGGCCGTCCGCCGGCTGAATCCGGCGCTGATGGCCGCAGGCGTCCTGCTCAGCCTGGCGCTCGGCCTGGCCACGCTCTATCAGGCCGACCGCGCCCTGTTCGCGCCGCTGCCGCAGGTCGCTCACGGCGAAATCTTCGCCGTCGATATGGATTAGGCGGGGACCAGGGCACCGCGGATGCGTTCGCGCATGGCGTCGGTAATCTTGATATGCCTGACGCGACATTCGGCGTCCATGAAGGAGGCCATGGTCATGGCGTCGTTGAGCACCACCTGCCAGGCGCCCCTGGGCAGATCAAGGACCGGCGCAAGCGCCACGGCCAGACGCGAAGCCTCGGATGCACGAAGTTTTCGGGACATTTCAGCCTCCCTTGTGGGTTTAACAAAACCTTAACACAGATTGGCGTCATGTCAGCCCCCGGAAGTCCATCCGGACACATTTTGTGATATCTTCCGCGCACGGAACGCTTGCATCGGCACGAGAATCCTGTCGCGGCGACGAGCAGGATGATTCGCCCTACTCGATGACCAGCAGGCTCACGCCCTGGCGCATCAGGGTGAGGTCAAGCGTCGCCTTGCCGTCCTTAACGGTCAGGTCCGGCAGGCTGGCCGGCGTCATCACCGAGGCGTCTTCCAGCACCTTGTACTGCTTCTCGTCGGGCGACTGCGGCGATCCCATGGCCTGCCAGGCGCTATAGGCATTGCCCGTCTTCGGATCGACCGTGAAACGGGTGACATGTCGCGCCTTTCCCAGCCCCGAGAGGTTCAGGCTGATATGGGCATCGGGGCCTTTCAGGTCGTCGTCGTTATAGTAGGAGACGAGGATGGCGATACGGTCGCCGTCGCGCGTAGCAAGGGCGGCGACGTCGTTGCGGCCGGTCGTCGCCTGCATCATGTCGTCGAGCGGGATTTCCGACGAACTGACGGCGCTTAGGCGGTCGGGCCCGAGCCTGGCGAACAGGCGGAAGACGTTCATCACCGGCAGGTCGATGCCGTTGGTCGCCAGTTGCCGGTAGCCCGCGAACCAGGGCTGGTCCTCGAAGGTGAAGGCCCAGGTCAGCGTGCCTTCGAGATTGACGTGATCGCGCATCGCCAGATCCCAGATGCGCTTGAAGCTGGCGGCCGTGTAGCTCGAATACATGGTGCCGTTGCGATAGCCGTTCTGCGGCCCCGGGCAGGCGGCGCAGCCCTCGGGATCGCTCTCGCCGATGACGATGGGCTTATCCTTGAGTTCGGGCACCGCGGCAATCTTCCTGAAGCCGGTATCGACGGCCTTCAGTTGCTGGAACATGCCCATGCGGACGTGGCCATCGACGAAGGCGGGCTGGCCCTTGGCGTGAAAGGACAGGAAATCCGTCGGTGTGCCCGTCTGCCCGGTGACGTAGTTGGTGCCCGACACGACGTGCTTCAAAAAGCCGTCCATGAAGGCACCGCCCGATCCGGCGACGTCGGGGCCGCCGACGCGCGCTTCCGGAAGCGCCCGGCGAATACCGGCGATGGCGTAGTCGTGCAGCTTGTAGAAGTCGTCGGGCGTGCCCGTCCAGTAGGCCGGGCCGTTGGGCTCGTTCCACACTTCGAAGTACCATGTCGCGACCTCGGCGCGGCCGTAGCGTTCGATATTGTGCTGCGTCCACTGATAGGCCAGCTCGCCCCACTTGACATAATCCGTAGGCGGAGCATTCCACCCGCCGGCGATCAGGCCGTAGGAAAAGCCGGGCCGCCAACTGTGGCGATAAGGCGTGCCCTTGGGCGCCGACGACAGGGCCTGCGGCATAAAGCCCAATTGCAGATAGGGCCGGACGCCGCGCTGAAGATAGGTGTCGATAATGCCGTCGGTCACCGTCCAGTCGTAGACGGGATGGCCGTCCTTGTCCTCGGTATAGGCGTTGGTCGAGCCCCACTTGAAGGCGGGGGTGCCGTCCCCCGTGTTCAGCAGGTTGTGAGCGCGGAAATAGACCGACTTCGGCTTCAATTCCCCTAGATGCGACAGCAGTTTCTGCCCGTCCTTCATGGTGGCGTAGTTGGGCTCGTCGGCGCCGAAGAAGCGCCACGACGGCGGCAGTTTTCCGACCGTTTTGGCCGCGTCGACCGTAATCGTCACCGGAAAGGCGTCGTCCGCCCACGCGGGCAGCGCCAGACATATGGCCGCAAAAGCCACCAAACCCGTTTTCAGCATGAGCGTTCCCTCTTTTGGAGCAATACTCAGACCATTATGCCGGCGTGTCAATCAGGCCAGTGCCCGGTAGACGAAGTTGCGGAAACGGACCTCGCCTGAACCTGCCGCATAGATGGCGGGCTTGAGCATCAGGAAACCGCCGCGGACATTGTGGTGATAGCCCGACACCTCCATGCCGCGGTCGAAGCGTTTCCACGTCACACCGTCCTTCGAGGTATGGAAGGCGACGATGTGACGGTTGTTGCGCAGACGCATCTTCATGCGTGCGCCATATGGATTGACCGGGCGGCCGCGCTCGATGCCGTACTGGTGCGTGATGAAGGTTTTCGCGTCGAAGCCGAGGCCGCAATAGAGCTTCTGGTCGTACCACAGCAGCAACCCCGCGCGCGCGCCGGGATCGATCTCGATATCGCACTCGATCTCATAGGCCGGGTCGCCGACGACGAAGGTCAGCGGCGAGGACGAGCTCGGCGCGTCGCCGGCCGCCTTAAGATGCAGCACGCCACCTTCGCGGCGCAGACGCTGGGTTTCGGTGGCCGACGGACTGAAGAAGTTCCATTGCACGCCGAACTTGTCTGTCGAGAAATCGTCCGACAGGGCGATACCGTGCGGCCCGGCCTTGCCGCCTTTCGGTTTCGGCAGTGGCTTGGACAGATCGCCGCCGCCGATGTCGAACCAGCCGTCGCGCGTCCAGGTCACGGGCGCCAGCAGCGCCTGGCGGCCGAGCGTCCAGAAGCCGTTTTCATAGCCGTGATAGACCGCCCACCAATCTCCGGCGGGACCGTCGATGACGGTGGCGTGGCCGCGAGACCACCACTTTTCTTCGACCGAGGTCGTGCGCACCAGCGGATTTCGCGGATGCTGCTCCCAGGGACCGTGGATCGATTTCGACCGCGCCGCGATGACCATGTGCCCGGTGGGGGGGCCTGCCGTACCGCCGACGGCGGTAATGAGATAAAAATAGTCCCCGTGCCGCATCACCTTGGGACCTTCGGGCGAAAAGCCCTCGACGTCCCATTCCTCTGGATAATGCCACGGATCGTAGACGTGCTCGGGCTCGCCCACGCGCTTCAGGCCATCGTCCGACAGGCGCACGCGGTCGCCGCCCGACAGGAACAGCCAGCGTGAACCGTCCTCGCCGACCACGTGGCACGGATCGATATGGTGGGGCAGGTCGAGGTCGGCGGGCTCGCTCCACGGCCCTTCGATATGGTCCGCCCAGATGACCCACGACGTCGTCTTCGAGCCCGGCACGGCGGTCTGCTTTGTCGGAATATAGAGGAAATAGCGGCCGTTATGTTTGGCCAGGGACACGGCCCACACCGAGCCGATATTGGTCTTGAGCGCCGCTGTCTTCGGCGTCCAGTTCACCAGGTCCTTCGAATGCCAGATGATCATGCCGGGATAGGCGTCGAACGACGAGAACGTCATATAGTAGTCGTCGCCATCCTTCAGGATGGCGGGATCCGGGTGATCGCCCGCCAGGATCGGGTTGAGGAAGGTGCCGTCGCCCAGGTCCGCCTTGCGCTGGCCTTCCAGGCCTTTGGCCCAGGTCACGGGCGCGGGCGACTTCGACGCGGCCTCGGCCGCCGCCGGCGCGCCGAACAGAAGCGCGCCTAATCCCACCGATTTCAAAGCGTCGCGGCGGCTGGTGTCACTCATGTGTCGATCCTCGAATGCAACATAGAAAAAGGCGCCGGTCGTCAAACCAGCGCCAGGTGTCCAGCTTGTGCGACCACAATCGGTTACAACGGGGAGCTGGTAGGGAATCCGGCGGACAAAATTATGTCCGCCGGAAATCGGGTCTAGTACTTGTAGCGCAGGCCCAGCGTGATCTGACGGCCGGTCGAGCTGTAGAGCGTAACGACGGGCGACGCTGTCAGCGGATAGGCGTAGCGGTTGGACGTCTGGTTGGTCAGGTTCAGGCCTTCCAGCGACACCGACATCTGCTTGCTGAGGTTCCACGTGATCTTGCCGTCGACATTGGTCGTGGCGCGTGAACCCGTGAAGTCGTTGAGCAGCGGGCTGTCGCACGCGACCTGGGTGGCCGAAGCCGCCGCCGGCGTGGTCGTGTTGGTCGGATCCTGCAGGCCGGGGTTACACGAGCCGGCCGCGATCGGGAAGGCCGTGTAGTAGGCGGCGCGCTTGGCCATCGAGATACGGGCCGAGAAGCTGTCCACTTCGTAATACAGGGTCAGGTTCAGGGCGTCCGGCGAGGCGTTGAGCCACGGGCCGCTGGCGGTTGTCTGCGGCTTGGTCTGCACGCCGTTGATGCGCGTACCCGGGTCCAGGATGTAGTTCAGCTTCGAATTGATGTGCGTCGCGTTGACCTGGATACCGAAGTTCTTGGTGAACGACGGGAAGATCTTCGGCGCCCAGTCATGCAGGTAACCCAGGTCCTGCTGGTAGTTGGCTTCCCAACCCCACAGGCTGCCGCCCGGCGCGTCGCGGACCTGACGGGCCGTGAACGGGCTGCCGTTGTCGATATAGGCGGTCGCGTTGGCGATCTGCGTCGACGTGCCGGTGAAGTTCGCCTTGACCGCGGCGATCGAGTCGGCGTCGAGGAAGTCGCTGAGCTTGGAGTCGAACAGGATGGTCTGCGGGAAGCTGGAGATTTCCTTGTCGAACATGGCGAACGACACCAGGGCGTTCTTGGCGAAATACCATTCGACGCTGATATCGTAGTTGTTCGAACGGAAGGGCTTCAGCTTGGTGTTGCCGACCGTCAGCGAACCGCCGATGGTCGAACCGTCGTTCGGAACGCTGATCGCGGAGACCGACGGCGACAGGTTGGCCAGGACCGGACGCGCCATCGCCTTCGACGCCGCCAGACGGATATAGAGGTTATCCAGGGCGTGGAAGTTGACGTTGATCGACGGCAGGGTATCCGAATAGTCGTTGGTGTCGACGATCGGACGACCCGAATTGGTGCGGCCGGCGGCGTCGATCTGCGTGCGGACCTGGCGGACGCCGAGGTTGCCGGTCAGGTCGTGGCCGAAGACGTTGTAGTTGTAGTCGACCTGGCCGTAGAAGCCGGTGTCGGTTTCGTTGACGCCGAAGGTGGCGGTGTTGTTGCGCTTGTTGGTCAGGCGGAAGTCGCCGTACTTGTTGATACAGTCGCAATCATAGCCGAAGGTGTTCGAGAAAGCGTCCAGGCTGGGCGCGAAGAAGGTCGTCGGCGTGCCCGACGGAACGTCCAGGCCCTGGCCGAACGGGTGCACCGAACCGAGCGAAGCCACGCTCACGCCCGCTTCCTTTTCGGTCGGGTTGATCGAGTCGCTGTTGCGTTCGAACTGGTTGGTCGAGAAGGTGAACTTCTTGCTCGACGCGCCGAACTTGAAGTCGAGATTTTCGCTTTGCGTCCAGTCGAAGTCGAACTTGAGGTTGCTGAAGTCCGTCTTGGTCGTGCGCATGAAGTGACGCATCCCCGAGAACGCCTTGACGATACCCCAGTTGGCAGGGTTGGCGACGTCGAAGCCGGGGTTGACCAGCGGCATGGTGTCGGAATGGCCGCGCTCGTCGTAGACCAGAGTCTCCGGACGGTCCATGGCGTTGAATTCGACCAGGAAGCCTTCGTTGACGTTGGTCGACTTCGATGCGCCGAACTGCGCGTTCATCTTGAATGTATCGCTGAAGCGATGGTCGAAGTTCAGCGAGAGCTGGTCGAAGGTCGTGGTGTAGAAGCTGGCGTCGTTACCCGAGCGCCAGTCGACGTTCGACAGCTTAAGATAGTCGGCCGTGCCGTTGGTGACGTGCGCGTCCAGGACCTTGGTCGACGGACGGCCGATCAGGGCGATACGGCCGCCGATGCCGTTCGGATCGGCGATGTAGCCCGGCGACAGCGGGTTGTTGTAGTAGTCGTACGGATCGAGATTGTACGGGTTGACCGAGAAGATGTTGGTGCCGAATACCGCGGCCGAGCCGTTCGAACCCGTGGCGTAGGCCGGCGTCGTGCCGTAGAGCGTGCCGCCGCAGTCCTGGCCAGGCACGATGTTGGTTTCGGCGACCGCCGTACAGGTGTTGGGGTACAGGCCGCGCTTGGTCGAGATCGAGGCCGAGCTTTGCAGCGTGTTCAGCGTGGCGTTGGTATTGTTGCGGTTCAGGCCGACGCTTTGCAGCTGGAAGTTCTGCGATTCGCTGCGGAAGCGCGAATAGAGGTAGTCGGCGGTGAAGCGCGTATTGTCGTCGAGCTGGACCTGGAAGGACGAGGTGATGCCCAGGCGCTCGGTATGCAGTTCGGTGTCGTTGAGCGTGATCAGCGCCGGGATGCGGACCAGCGAGTCGTCGTAGCGGCCCGAGGTCGAGTAGCCGGCGGGGTACAGCGCCGCATAGGCCGCCGGATCCGAACCGGTCTCGGCCGCCAGGACCGCCGCGTTGGTGATCGCATAGTTGGCGCTGTTGCCGGTACAGACCGTGCCGACCGGCTTGCCGCTGCCCGTGGGCGTCGGCGTCGCATTGCCCGGCGTCGTCGGGCAGGCGCCCGTGGCGATCAGGACCTGGGTCGGGAAGGTCGTACCCGTAGGGGCGGCGAAGCCGGCGCGTTGCGGAATTTCGTTACCGGCCCACGACGTGCCGCGATAGGCGTAGTCGGCCGAACCCGCCTGGCGGGCATAGTTGGAGATCGAGGTGTCGCGGACCTGATAGGCGCCCGAGATCAGGAAGCCGATCTTGCCGCCGGCCCAGCGCGTCGAGAACAGACCGGCGATGCGCGGGTTCTGGTGCTTGCCGTTTTCGTAATAGGCGTCTTCCAGCGACAGGGCGAACTTACGGCCCTTGTAGTCGAAGGGGTGACCGGTGTTCAGGTCGACCGTGGCCCCGAGCGAGCCTTCGTCGGTCTGCGCGTCGGAGGACTTGCGCACCTGGATGCTGTTGAACAGTTCCGAGGCGAAGCTGTTGAAGTCGAAGGCGCGCGAACGGTTGGGCGAAGTCCCCGAGTCGTTCGAACCGGCCGTCGACAGCGCCTCCATGCCGTTGATGCGGACGCGGGTAAAGTCGCCGCCCAAGCCCCGGACCGAGATGTTACGGCCTTCGCCGTTGTCGCGGTCGATCGAGATACCCGGAATGCGCTGCAGGCTTTCCGCCAGGTTGGCTTCCGGGAACGACGCGATGTCGTCCGCGTTGATGGCGTCGAGCATGACGTTCGACTTTTTCTTGGCGTTCAGGGCGCTCTGCAGCGATGCGCGGTATCCTGTCACCACAATCGTCGTGGTGTCGCCTTTCGCGTCCGGTTTGGCGGCCTGGGCGTGGGCCCCGGTAAAGGCCAGACAATTACCCATGGCCAGCAGCGAAATGCCGTAAAGCCAAGCTTTGGACGCACGTGTCCCGTGTAACTTTTCGATTTTCATAAGTCTCTTCCCAGCGAGCCAGCCGCATTGCGACCACTTTTTTATTGCGCCGATGTCACGAATGTCGGATTGATACCGGTGTCATTGGTGAGCATCAGGCGCTTGCTCTATTGGTAGCGATACCTAGGCTGGTTTTGCAAGGGAATTATGCCGCAAAAGCGTCACAATCGACTATAGACTGACAATATGTGACAATAACGACACGCGAAAGCATCTGGCCGCACCGCAACACGAACCGCCGAGTCGAATACTGTAAAGAACTATAAGAATTACAGTTACAGCCCGTGACAACGCTGCCAGGAACCGGAATAGCTCAATATATGGGAATTGTCAGGCCAGGGATGCGATTATGGCGGCGACCGCGATTTCCGCAATCGCGAGATCCTCTTCGCCGGCAAGGCCACTGACCGCCACGGCGCCGACGCATTGCCCGCCGAGCACCACCGGCACGCCGCCGTCCCAGCCGACGAAGCGATCGTCGCCATGGTAGCTCATCAGCGCATTGTCGGCGAAGGTGGCGCGGCCGATCTCACCCGAAAACCCGCGCAGGCGCGCCGCCGTATAGACCTTGTTCCCTGCGATGACGATCGAGGGCAGGTTGGCGCCGTCCATGCGGAAGAGTGCGATCAGTTCGCCGTGGCTGTCCCCGACGGCCACGGTGGCCGCCTTGCCGCGCCGGCGCAGTTCCGCCACGGCGGCGTCGACCGCCAGCTTCGCCTCGGTCTCGCCCAGGGTCATAAAGGTTTGCATCGCGTCTTCTCCGGTTTTTAATTGTCTCGCGACGTCTAAGCCATCGCTTCGGGGGGATTCGCCCCTCTTGACGACAACGTTGTCAGCGTGGTCCAGTCGGCGCAATTAAAAAGATCAGGGAGAGAATGATGTCCAGTCGTAAAATCCGCCGGCTGACGGCCGCAAGCCTGTGCCTGTTGTCCGCCGCCGCCCTGGCAGCCATCGCCCTGCCGGCGGACGCCAAAACCCGTCACGCCAAGGCCGCCCCGGTCGATCCGGCGAAAGTCCATCTGGCGCTCTGGCCGCAGGCCAGGTCGCCCGTCGGGCGCGATCCCGCCATCGAGGCGAAGATCGACGCCATCCTTGCGCAAATGTCCGTCGAGGAAAAGGTGGGGCAGACGCTTCAGCCTGAGTGGAAATCGATTACACCCGACGAGATGCGCGATTATCATATCGGCAGCATCGAGAACGGCGGCGGCGCCGTGCCGGGCGGCAACAAGCACGCCAGCGTCCAGGATTGGGTGAACCTGATCAATCCGTACTGGGAGGCCTCGGTCGATCCGCGCGCCAACAAAGTCCGTATTCCGATGATGTGGGCGTCGGACGCCGTCCACGGCCACAACAACGTCTTCGGCGCGACCCTGTTTCCGCACAATATCGGCCTGGGCGCGGCGCACGATCCCGAACTGATCCGCCGCATCGGCCAGGCCACCGCCGCCGAGGTTCGCGCCACCGGTATGGATTGGTCATTCGCGCCCACCATCGCCGTGGCCCGCGACGACCGTTGGGGCCGGTCCTACGAAAGCTATTCCGAGGATCCGAAGATCGTCGTGCAATACGCCGCTTCCATGGTCAAAGGGCTGGAAGGCGAAGGCAAGACCTTCCTCGACAAGGATCACGTCATTTCGACCGCCAAGCACTTCCTGGGCGACGGCTCGACCGCCGGCGGCCGCGACCAGGGCGACTCCCTGGCCTCCGAAGCCGACCTGGCACGGCTGCACGGCGCGGGCTACCAGGCCGCCGTCAATGCCGGCACGCAGTCGGTCATGGCGTCGTACAATTCCTGGCACGGCACGAAGATGCACGCCAACCACGCCCTGATGACGGACGTACTCAAGGGCAGGATGGGCTTCGACGGCTTCATCATGGGCGACTGGAATGCCCACGGCCAGATCCCCGGCTGCAGCAATTCCGACTGCCCGGCGGCGTTCAATGCCGGACTCGACATCTACAACGTGCCGCAGGACTGGAAGGCGCTCTACGGCAACATGGTGCGCGAGGTGAAGGACGGCACCATCCCGATGAGCCGGCTGGACGACGCGGTGCGCCGCATTTTGCGCGTCAAGTTCCGCGCCGGCATCTTCGACGAGGGGGCGCCGAAGGACCGTCCCAATACCTTTAAAAACCTGGGCGCGCCGGAGCACCGCGCCATTGCGCGCGAGGCTGTCGCCAAGTCTCTGGTGCTGTTGAAAAACAACGCCAGAAACGGAAAAAACATTCTGCCGATCAAGGCCCAAGCCAATATCCTGGTGGCCGGCGACGGCGCCGACAATGTCGCCATGCAGTCGGGCGGCTGGACCCTGTCGTGGCAAGGCGCCGACAACGGTCCGAACGACTTTCCCGGCGCGACCTCGATCTATGCCGGGCTGAAGGCGGCGGCTGAGAGCGCCGGCAGCCACATCACCCTGTCGCCCGACGGATCGTTCACGCAAAAGCCCGACGTCGCCATCGTCGTCTTCGGCGAGACGCCCTACGCCGAATTCATGGGCGACCAGACCGACGTGGCTTTGCACCACGACAATGTCGAAAGCCTGGAACTGCTGAAAAAACTGAAAGCGCAAGGCATTCCGACCGTCGCCGTGCTGCTGTCGGGCCGCCCGCTCTACGTCAACCCGCAGATCAATGCGTCCGACGCCTTTGTCGCGGCCTTCCTGCCGGGCTCGGAAGGCGAAGGCGTGGCCGACGTGCTGCTTGGTCACCAGGATTTCAACGGCACTTTAAGCTTCTCGTGGCCGAAGCGCCCCGACCAGACGCCGCTCAATGTCGGCGACAAGAACTACGACCCGCAGTTCCCCTATGGCTTCGGTTTGACTTACGCGGCGCCTAAACACACGCTGCCCCTGCCCGAGGTCAAGGAGACGACGCGCTATGGCGAGCGCAACGTCTATTTGGCCCGTGGCCAGCTGTGGAACGGCTATAAGCTGACGATCGGAGACAGCAACGCCCCGCGCATGGCCTATGTCGGCACGCGCACCACGCTCTATGGTTCGGCAGCCGTTACGGTGCAGCCGGCCAGCGGCGGCATCGAGGCTGAATGGGTGGGCAAGCGCAAATCGTGGGTCGATATCGGCGCGGACGCCCCGTCCGACGTGGCGCGCGAAGCCAATGGCGCCATGCTCTTGAGCGTCAGCCTGACCGTGAAATCGGCGCCGTCGTCCGAGGTCCGCCTGGGCGTGGGTTCGGCCTCGGTTCCTGTGACCAAACTGCTGACGCCGGGCGCGGTGAGCATCAACGTGCCGCTGTCGTGCTTCAAGGCGCAGGACCTTTCGAAGACGCCAAGCGTCATGCATCTGGAAACCACGGGCTCGCTCGACGTCGTCCTGACCGAGGTGCGCCTGAGCGAAACCAAACAGGGCGCGGCCTGCCCGGCGGAGTAGGAAGGGGGTAAGAGGCGGATAAAGAGTCAGCGGCCGGTCTGACTTTAACCCGCCTCCGAAGGTAGATAGGGCGGATTATATTTTTCTACGAAATCGAGTGTGTGATGGAGCATTTCGGCTCGCGACGCTTCGGTTGTCGCACCGTGCTCGGCATGTTCGACTTCAAAATAGCTGACAATTTTTTCGGCGTTCTTGAGCGCCTTTGCCATATCCGTGCTCTGAGCGATCGGGACGATGCTGTCGTCCTTGCCATGCATGATCAGGACCGGAATATTTATCTTATCGATGTGTTTGATAGGCGAAATTTCATCGAGTGACTTTTCCGGCCCGAGAAGACGCAGGAGATAGGCGTAGCCCGGGGAGTCGATCTCCGAAAGGTAGCCACGTTGGATTTCCAGCCACTTGGTGGCATCCGACAGCCCCGCGATGGAGACGGCACAATTGTAGACGCCCGGATCGAAGGCCGCGCCAGCCAGTGCCGCGTAGCCGCCGTAGGAGGTGCCGACGATAGAGACACGTTTCGGATCGATCGTGCCGCGTGACCCCAGGAAACGAACGCCATCGGAAAGGTCAGTTTGCATCTTGCGGCCGACCTGACCGTCTCCCTGGTGTTCGAAGACGTGGCCATAGCCGGTTGATCCGCGAAAATTGGGCTGGAATACGGCATAGCCGCGTGACGCATAGGCCTGAACCTCCCAGTCGTAGCTCAGGTCGTCGCGCGCGGCGGGCCCGCCGTGGGGATGTACGATCACAGGAAGGTTCCGGGCATTGCGCCCGGGCGGAAGCGTCAGGTAGGCCTCGATTTCCGTACCGTCCGAAGCCTTGTACTGGATGGTTAGTTTGCGGCTCAGCCACTCGGCCGGAAGATCGGGATACATGGCGCCCAGATCGACCGTCTCGCCTGTCGTGAAATTGATCAAGTAGTTCGATCCCGCGTCATCGTCCCCTTCGGAATAGACAATCATGATGTTTGGGTCGTTTGCCTGGCTCACGATCGCCATGCGGTAACCCGCAACGGCCGCTTGAGCCTTGGCGACCAAGGCTTGCCGCCCCGGATCGAAGAAGTGGTAAGTAAACCAGCCGTCGAAAGCGGCAAAGCCGCACAGGCGAAAAGTGACCGGGTCAAACAGCGCGGTCCGGGCGATACCCGGCGCCGTCAGGGGTTCGGAAAACTTGCCGTCGGAATCGATTTCGAAAAACTGACCATCGTCCGCTTCCGTTTCCAGGTAAACCACAAGCGATTGTCCGTCGCGGCCAAGCCCCAGCAATGAAGGAATAGCCAGGTCGCTCCTGTGCTTATAGATCTCTTTCCAACCGTCCCCCTGGCGATAAAGAAGATGCCACAGCCTCTTTTCGGGGAAATATTCCGCCCGGCCGACAACGTCCCCATCCGGCGTTACAGCAAAGCCGTCCGACCAGGTGCCACCGCTACCGTGGCCAATCTCCTTGTCGCTGTCCAGCTTGAAACGTCCGACGCCATAAGCCCCCGAAACCATGACCTGGGTCTCGCCGTCACGTACGATGGGAAACGCCGTACCCCAGCCGTTCGCCAGCGTCGTCGTCTTCCTTTCGGCCAGATTGTACAGAACGACATTCGCAGCCTTGTCGCGCAGACCGAAGTGGGCGTATTTGAGCGCGCGGTAGAAGCTGATAGCGATATGGCTGTCATCGATCCAATTCAACGCACCAATCTCCTGCGGGCCGACAACAAAGCCCGACAGCTTTTTGGTGGAAGTGTCGTAATGATATAAAACCTTGTTGTTGCCCTCGTTTTTGTAATAGGCCACTTGCTTGCCGCTGGGCGACAGACACACCCCGGTCATCGTCGGATCTTTGGCCCACATCTCCAGTGTCGGTTTGGGCGGCATCTCGCCACCCTTTGCTTTCCAGCTCAAGGATTGAAGCGCACCCCCGGCAAGAACAGTCGTTAGAAGATGTCGCCTGTTCATGCTGATCATCATTGCTCGCCCCCGAATACGCCAGATGGCGATCGCTTTACCGCGGGACGATAGCGCACCTTTGGCACCTCAAGAACCCATGATAAGAGCTATGGCAGGAATGACCGGTGTGCCCCCTCTTGACTCTTATTTCAAACAAGAACAAAAAGAGAACATCTTTCCGAAGAAATCGGATCAATGGTGGTTGTCATGTCGAAGCTCTCACAAACGGGACTCGCCCAGCTGCGCCAGCGCATCCAGGCACTCGACGGCAGCCGGCGCGCGGCCGGCGTGCTGCCGTTCGGCATTGCCGCGATCGACGATCGCCTGCCGGGCGGGGGGCTGGCACTGGGCGCACTGCACGAGGTCGCGGGTCACGGCGACGGCGTCGTCGACGGCGCCGCCGCCGGGTTGTTCGCCGCCGGGATCGCCGCGCGCACGACGGGCAAGGTGCTGTGGTGCGTCACGCGTTCCGACCTGTTCGCTCCGGGCCTGGC
>FTCT01000919.1_pt1 | contig 13805 bp, 7 predicted proteins | sample 1658881 | NCBI WGS metagenome assembly FTCT01 (sample SAMEA3914864, study PRJEB12502) | metagenome | biome: forest; material: soil | place: USA | collected 2012-03-12 | depth 0.3 m | reverse complement strand
TCGAAATGGCCGTCTTCGGGCTCCCAGAGGCTCCAGGTCGATTCGCCCATGCGCACGACGTTGAAGCCGGCGGCCTTCATCATCGCCACGTCCTTGTCCAGGCGCTCGTAGGGCATGTATTCGTGATAGTAGGCCGCGCCGTAGAGAATAGTCGGAAATTCGGACTGGACGGAAGGCTTTGGTGCCTCGGCAAAGGCAGGCAGGCTCAGGACCGTGCCCGCGATAACGGCCGCCAGCGTGCGAAAGGGCCGAAACCGGTGCCTGCGGCCGGTGGCGCCGGCCAGCGTATTTCCATGTATCATCGCAATCTCCCCGACGGCTTGCGCCCCCAAAGAAGGCGGCGCGCCGCATCATATGCAAAATGTCATTTTATATGCAGATATATCGCTTCAGCACAGATATCAATAGTCGTACAATATGCCCCCGGCGGCAAGGGGCGACGTCGGCTGCCTCTAGGGACGGCCTAGGTTGCAAACCATCGTTGCCGTAACGGGTTGCAACGCCAAGAGTGAATTATATTCATTAGAAAAAATTACTGCCACGTATGAATATAACTTATTGCGTTTCCTTCGACGGCGTTTTAGCGTCGAGAGAACAAAAAAAGGAAACACGCCGTGGCGCCGGGAAGGTCCAGAGTCCGTCTGCGCCCTCTCGTCTTCGCCGCATTGCCGGCCTCGCACGCACCCCGTCGAGATCACTTTGCTGAGCCCTATGCCAGCGAAATAGCCCTATATCTATCATTGCCGGACGTAGAGCCGGCTACCGATTACGGAGATCTGTCGTGACCCACATCGCCCGTCGTGACCTGCTTGCCGCCGGACTCGCTGTTTCCGCCGCCGCCCTTTTGCATCGGACCGCTCAGGCCGCCGCCATGGCCGACGGCCCCGCCCCGTCCGCCGCGGCGGTGGCGGCGCTGGCGCCGCGCGAGCAATTGCTGTTCGATTTCGGCTGGAGCTTTACCTTCGGTCACGGCACCGATCCGGCGAAGGACCTCGGCTTCGGATACGGCCAGGGCGACTTCGCCAAAACGGGCGACTTCAAGTTTTCCAAGACCGGTTTCGAAGAGGCGAAAACCTGGCGGGCGGTAAACCTGCCGCACGACTGGGCCGTGGAATTGCCCTTCGTCCAGGACGACGCCCTGCAATCGCATGGCTACAAGCCGCTCGGCCGGCGCTATCCTGAAACCAGCGTCGGCTGGTATCGCCGCGAATTCGATATTCCGAAAAACGACGTTGGCCGCCGCATCTGGATCGAATTCGACGGCGCCTTCCGCGACGTGCTGGTCTTCGTCAACGGCTGCTTTATCGGCCGCAACACCAACGGCTATGCCCCCTTCCGCTTCGACGTGACGGATTTCCTGGCCTATGGCGGCAAGAACGTCATCGCCCTGCGCGTCGACGCCAGCTTCGGCGACGGATGGTTCTACGAAGGCGCGGGCGTCTATCGCCACCTGTGGCTGCTGAAGACCGACGCCGTCCATCTCGAACGGTGGGAGAGCGTGGTGCGGCCGACGGTCGGCAGCGACGCGGCCACCCTCGATCTGGCGACGATCGTCGTCAACACGGGGAACCGGCCGCAGACGGCGACCGTCGAGTGGGCGATCGTCGATGCCTCCGGCGGCACCGTGGCGACGGCGTCGCAAACAACCGCCGTCCCGGCCAACGGCTCGGCGCCCGTCACGGCCCAGGCGCGGCTGTCCAGTCCAAAACTCTGGTCGGTCGAAACACCCGTCCTCTATGCCGCGCATGTGACAGTGACCTGCGACGGGTCGGTCAGGGACGGCGAACGCGTCGAATTCGGCATCCGCAGCGCCGTCTTCGACCCGGACAAGGGCTTTTTCCTCAACGGCAAGCCGGTCAAGATCCAGGGCGTCTGCAATCACCAGGACCATGCCGGCGTCGGCGCCGCCCTCCCCGACCGTCTCCAGGCCTTTCGCGTCGGCGTCATGCAACAGATGGGCTGCAACGCCATCCGCACGTCGCACAATATGCCGACTCCGGAACTGGTCGCCGCGTGCGACCGGATGGGCGTTATGATGATGTGCGAAACGCGCCAGATGAGCTCGAACCCCGAGGGAATGAGTCAGCTGGACACGATGATAAAACGCTACCGCAATTCGCCGTCGATCATTCTCTGGTCGATCGGCAATGAAGAGTGGCTCCTGCAAGACTCGATGGCGGAACAGGGCGCGAAGATCGCAACGGCGATGGTCCGGCGCTGCCATGAACTCGATCCGACGCGCGTCGTGACGGCGGCGGTCAACGGCAGCAATGAGAAAGGCGTGTCCGCCCCCCTCGACGTCGTCGGCTTCAACTACAACCAGCAGCTGCCCGAGCCCTATCACACCAGGCACCCCAGGCGCCCCCTGGCAGGATCCGAAACGTCCAGCGCGATCTCGACGCGCGGCGAATACACGTCCGACAAGGCGCGCAATACCATCAACAGCTATAACGGCGCAGTAGACTGGGGGCTGACGCCCGAGGGATGGTGGACCTATTACGGCACCCGTGAATGGGAAGCCGGCGGTTTCGCCTGGACAGGCTTCGACTATCGCGGCGAGCCCACCCCTTACGGCTGGCCGTCGATCAATTCGCAGTTCGGCATCGTCGACATGTGCGGCTTCCCCAAGGATTATTTCTATTACTACAAGGCCTGGTGGGGCAAGGCGCCGAGCCTGCACGTCTTCCCGCACTGGAACTGGGCCGGCAAGGAAGGCCAGGAGATTCCGGTCTGGGTCTATTCCAACTGCGACGAGGTCGAGCTGATCGTCAACGGCAGGAGTTTAGGCCGCAAGACCATGCCGCGACTGGGCCACCTCGAATGGAAGGCGACCTACGTGCCGGGCTATATCGAAGCGCGCGGCTTCAAGGCCGGCAAGCGTATCCTGACCGAGCGCCGCGAAACCACCGGCACCGCGACGGCCTTGCGCCTGACCGCCGACCGGACGACCGTCAATGCCGACGGCGAGGACGTGGCGGTTCTGCGCGTCGAGGCGTTCGACGCCAAGGGACGGCCGGCGCCGGCCGCCAATAACAAGCTGACCTTCAAAATGTCCGGTGCGGGCACGTTGATCGGCGTCGGCAACGGCGATCCCAATTGCCTTGAGAGCGACAAGGCCCCGGCGCGCTCTTTGTTCAACGGCCTGGCGCAGGTGATCGTCCAGGCCGGCAAGCAGGCCGGCGATATCGTCATAGAGGCCGCCGGCGACGGGCTTGTCCCGGCAAGGCTGGTCGTGCGCGCAAAGTCCGCGGACCTACGGCCCGCCGTCGCGTAAGTGTCAGGCAGCGGGCAAGGCCCGGCGCCTGTCGGCGCTCTACCGCTTGGGCGTGAGCACGATGACGCCGCCGCCGGAGCCGTGCAACGCAAGCGACGCATGACTTTTTGCCGTCACGGCCGTGGTGTTTTCGGCAAGGCTGTTCGCGTCGGCGCCGTCGCTCCATTGCTTCGCGGAATAGGCGCCCTTGCCGAGGAAGGACAGGGGCAGGTCGACCGTCCGGGCGTCCTGATTGGTCATGGCGCCGACGTACCAGACGCCGCCCTTGCGTCGCGCGATCGCGACATAGGTTTCGGGCGTGCCGCCGATAAAGCGCGTTTCGTCCCACGCCGTCGGCACCGTCTTCACGAAGTCGAAGCCCTGCGCGTTCTTGTAGACCTCGGGATCGTCGGACACCATCTGAAGCGGGCTGTCGTAGACCACATACATGGCCAGGGCCTGCCCGCGCGTCGACTGCGTCATCGGCATGATGTCGCGGACCTGGAAGGTGTCGGGCGTGGCGTTGTGGAAGCCGCCCGGCGTATAGTCCATCGGCCCCAGCAGCATGCGCGTATAGGCCAAGCGGACATTGTGGTCGGGCGTGATACGCTTTGAGAACTTGTTCCATTCGGCGCCCATCACGCCTTCCTGCGTGATGAAGTTCGGATAGGTGCGCTGGAGACCCGCCGGGGGATAGGCGCCGTGCATGTCCAGCAGCATGTGCCGCTTCGCCGTCCCCGCCGCCAGGTCATGGTAGAAATTCACCATCTCCTGGTCGTCGCGCTCCATGAAGTCGACCTTGATGCCCTTGATGCCCCACTTCTGATAGGTATCCAGAACCTGGTCCATCCGCGGCTGGACGTGACGCCAGTGCGCCCACAGAAGCAGGCCGACGTGACGGTCGGCCGCGTACTTTACCAGGGCCGGCATGTCGATGGCCGGGTCGGCGCGCGTGATGTCCGTGCCGGGATCGGGATTGCAGCACGGGGTCGAACCATAGGCCCAGCCGGCATCCATGAGGAAATAGGAAAAGCCCGATGCCGCGGCGAAGTCGATGAAGCGCTTATAGAAATCCATATTGGGCTTGACGCCGGCAGTCGGCCCCGACCACCAGTCCCAGGCGACCTTGCCCGGCTTGACCCATGAAAAATCGCCCTGTGCCTGCGGCGCCAGGTTGCCGATAAGCGGCGACGGGATCAGGTCGCCGGCACGGTCGCCCATCATGACGACCCGCCACGAGCTGGAAAGCCCGCCGGCCGAACGGACCACGGCGTCGGGGTTGCCCGGCGGCGGCGTCAGGCGGACGTGGAAGCCGTGGGCGACCGGCTCGAGACCGCTGCCGGCGTAGCCGACCAGGCCGGACTGGGCGACGGCGAAATGCGTCCGGCCGCTGGCCGAGGCGCATACCGCCGGAATATCATAGAGCTTGTCCGCCTTGAGCTGGGAAACCTTCAGCAGGCTGGACGGCATTTCATGAGAGCCCGCGTACTCGCTCACTTCGCATTCGGCATCGTTCGGAAACAGGAAGGCCGTCGTCTCCCCTTTTACCGCATAGGCGGCCCCGTCCGGCAGGCGGTAGCGGAAGGCGATTCCGCCGTCATAGGCCCGGGCTTCCAAAGTCATGCGGCGACGTGCGCCGGCGGTTTCGCTGTAGGTGATCGAAATAGCGTTATATGCGTCGGCCGCGGCATCCGCCTTCGTGGCAACAAGCGGAATCCTTTGCTTATGGCTTTCCTTGCGAACCTGCGTGACGGTCATGGGGCCATAGGGGGCGGCCTGCGCCAAAACCAGGCCCATCGGCGAAGCGGCGATAATTTCCTCGCGCTTGCGCGACACGGAATAGTGCGTGCCGTCCGCCGACAGCTTCAATTCAATCGACTTGTCGGGCGAAGTGACGACGAGGCCGGCGGCCGCGGCGGCGAAAATGGGAAGCATCGGATTGGTCGTCCTTCTGTAGACGGGTTTCTTTTAGAGCCTGAAGCCCCTGCTTCGGCTCGCATTCGATTTTGCAGAATTACTACCACATATGGAAGAAACTTTTCCATCTGGAATATGATTCAGAGCGGCAATTAATCCCGGACCAATTCCCAGCGGAAACGCGACGGCGACTGCTCGATCTTTCGAACACTCCCCTTCTGGTTCTGCACCCACAGGCTCACGCATACCCGGTGCGTCATCGGCTTGACGTGCGCCCTGTCGCTTGCGTCGAACCCTTGCCGTTTCAGGATGTCCTGCGCAATTTCCCGCGCGCTCATGGGATTTTGGGCGCCGGCCAGGACGTCGGCGATCATGGCGGGGACACTCTTTTCCCGTCCCCCTTCGAGGGCGGGCGGTACGAAGTCCTGTTTTACCGCGCGTCCCGCCGCCCTGACGACGGAGTCGACGTGGTTGAACTCAGTGGCCAGCTGTTCGAGATATGTCCGGTGGCGCGCGATTTCGTTACCGATATCGCCCAGTCTGCGCAGCAGCGTCTGAAATTCGGTCGTGTCGCCCGGTGGTACGCCGATGTCGCTGGACATTGCCGCCCTCAATTATCGTGATAAGATACCATTAGTGAAAATAAAGACTACCAGCAATAAAATATTGACTGTACATAATCCGGGGACGGGAGTGCGGCGCGCCGTGACGGCGGCGTGACCATGGGGGCCCCGGTCGCGGCTCAAGATACCCGTTCCTTGGTCTTTCGGAGATCGTTTCCGCCGCAGTCGTCTCGCGGCGGGGCGATAAATCGCCCGCCGGATTCCGCGTCCGTGCGAATCCGCACCCAGCGGGCACCAACTGCGATTTGTGTTCGCCGTGTACTCCCTGTCGCGGCGCGCAACAGCCTCCCCTTCCGGCTTTCGGAAGGGGATTTTTTTGGCTCAGGCTTCGCGCCTGTCCCGCCCCGTCAATTCAGCCGTAATGCGTTTTGCCGTATCCGCCAGCATGTCCTGCGCCTGCTCGAGGTGCACGGACTGGGTGCCGTCGATCAGACGAAGGAACGGCACGGTGAGTGCGGCGGCGATATCCCCGTGAAAATCGAAGACCGGGTAGCTGACATCGGTCACACCGAGCGTGCGGGCGCTTTCCATGCGCTCGTACCCGCGCTGCTGCACGGCGCTCAATGTCGCGTGAAGCCTCGAATCGGCAGACGCGCCCGGCGAGAAGTCCGGCCCCGGCTCGCCGAACGCCAGGAGGACGTGGCCTGAGCAGGTGGTTTCCAGATCGAGCTGCGTTCCGATACGAACGTGGAATCCCGTGGGGCCGGGATTCTGCTGCCGCATGATGACAAGCCCCTTGCTTCCACTGCGCATCACCAGGTGACACGACTGATCGGTTGCCTGGGCGAATTCCTTCATGTGCGGCGATGCCACCGCGGCCAGTTCCTCGGCCGGCGTCGCACGGAAGGCCAGGTCCAGGACGAGCGGCGTAACGCGGTACTTGTCTCCCGCGCTCTTGCGCAGCCAGCGGCGCCGTTCCATCACCATGATGATGCGAAAAATCTCGCTCATCGAGAGGCCGAGCCCGGCCGCGATTTCCGAAGCGGTCAGTCCATCCGGGGTTCGCGCCAGGAGTTCTATGACATTGAAGCCCTTTTCGAGGGCCGGCGCGAAATAGGCCGGGCCGTCGACCGGGCTTTCAATCTTGGCACTTATTTTCCTGCTCATTTTTACTAATTAAGCGGAGGTTCGAAAACTGGCAAGTCCAAACCTGGCGCCGCGCTCCGCCCGCCGGCACGGGTCATGCCGGATATGCAATGGCCGCCGGCGTCTCGAAGGGCGCCGGCGGCCATACCTTGCTACTGCGGATTCCCCACGACCGCTCCGCGGCCGCCGGCCTGGATGTAAACCCGTCCGAAGACGCGCGGATCGCCGGCGACGTAATCGACCAGGTTGTACTGGTGCTTGTCGTCATTGATCCGCGTCCAGCTGTTGCCGCCGTCGGTCGAACGATAGACGCCGTAGACATTGTTGATCCTGGCCGAGATAAAGAGCGTCGGATAGCTCTGGCCGCTGGCCGCCATGCCGTAGCCTACCCCGTACGCCCCTTGAATATTGGCAATCTTCACCGGCTGGGCGCCGGAGCCGTTGATGTGCCACAGACCGTTCGGTGTCGCCAGCCACAGATCGCGGCGCTGAGTCGGGATCGAAATCAGCTTGTTGTGCGCGGCGTAGGTCGGCAGGACGTCGAGGCCGGTATAGATGTTGTGGAAGGTCTTGCCGCTATCCGAGCTTTCCAGGATCGTGCCGTTGCCCGAGTTATAGGTGTAGAAGTATCCGTCGGCCGACTTGTCCGAAATCGGTTCGTAATAGGCACCGGAATACAAACTTCCCGTCGTCGGGTAACCGGAAGACGCCGTCCAGCTCGAACCGTTATTGGTCGAGTAGTAGGCACCCTGCCCGCCCGGCACCCACAGCAGGGTCCCGCCGCCCGTCGCAACGGCGATCTTGCCCGCGTCCGAACCTCCGGTCACCGGCGAGCTGCCGACATTGCTCCAGGTCACGCCGTTGTCCCACGACAGTTGGGCCGTATTGCCGCTGCCGATGGTGCGGGCGACGAAGGACGGCCACCACTGCATGAAATCGATGCCGTAATTGTTGCCGGCCGGGTTAGGGAAGAAGCCGCTGTTGTTGGTCATATCGGTGTCGTAGCGGCCACCGCCGACATCCCCCTGGGTGAACATCAGATGCGCGCCGGTCGGCGTCGAGACGATCGTATTGACGGCCGTTTCCTCGATGCCGCTGATGTTGAACGACCACGCAACGGAGCCCGCCATGGCGTTGTTGCTTTCCCACAGGCCGTAACCCGTATTGTACATGACGTTGTTGTTGTTATACGGATCGATATCGACGTCGGTGATCCAGTGGCCCATCTTGCCGGCCAGCGAACCGCCGGAATAGGCAGTCAGCCACGGATTGTAGGGCGCCGCATGACTGCTGATGGCGTTGAGTGCGGTCCAGCTTCCGCCGCCGTCGGTCGAGCGGTAGATTTCGTCGCCCGAGCCCCAGCGATCGATCGTGCTGACCACGATAACGTTGGGATTCTGCACGCCGACACCCACGCCGCCGTAGCCGAATTGCAGGGAGCTGTTGGGCGCCGAGGGCGTGATATTGACGAAAGAATTGCTCGATACGACGTACTTGTAGACGGCGCCGTTGGTGACGCCGTTCGGTCCCAGCGCGTTACCGTAGGTCACGAACAGATTGCCCCATCCGTCATACTGGGCCGACAGCGGCATCAGGCCGGAGGGCTGCGTGCTCGAGACGGCGGCCCAGGTGGCGCCGCCGTCCGACGAGTGATAGAGACCTGGCCCTGTCGTCGTGGCGACGCCCACCCAGATGCTGGGCGTCGCCTGGCCGTTGGTGCCCTTGGATCGTTCGAAGACGACGAAGGTCGTGGCGCTGGGGGTGAACGAGGTCACCTTGTTCCAGGTCACCCCGGAATCGGTCGATTTATAGAGTCCGTCCTGATTGGTGCCCAGGAACAGCACGCTGCCCAGATGCGGATCGACCTGCAGGCGCTCGCCCGTGCCACGGCCGTCGGAATTGCCGCCCAGACGAATCGGCAGTTCCGTGCGCGACCAGGTATTGCCGCGGTCGCTCGATCGCAGGATGGCGGCCGTGCGGCCCCACGACGGCAGGTACATGCCGGTGGCGGCGTAGAGTTTCTGGCTGTTATTGGGATCGACCGCGATCGATTCGACGCCCATCAACTGGGTATCGTCTCGGTTAAGGTCGTCGTTGAGCGGAATCCAGGTCGATGATCCCGGGTCGCGGCGATAGACGCCACCGACGTCGGTACGGGCATAGACCAGCCCCTGGACCGAAGGATGATAGGTTATTCCGGAGACATACCCCCCGCCGCCCCAGTTGACGTTCGACCAGTTATAGCCGCCCGTGGTCGCCCCGGACACGGCCTTGATGACGGTGCCCCCGGAACTGGCGGAAGGGCTTTTGGCCGTGCCGCCGCCGTCGTTGCCGCAACCGGCCAGCAGCAGCGCTGCCGCAAGCCCCATGATTCCATAGACCCGCGCCGTGCGGCGAGAGACGTTAATCGACTTGTCCATTGTTTCTTCCCATTGCACAAAGCTTCGCCGCTCCCCGTTTTCAAGCGGGGCTCAAGGCGATCGTTGCCGCCACGGCGTTTGAATTTCGTCTGAATTCCGCCTGCACGGCGGCCTTGATCCGGCACGCCATCGCTATGCCGGACGCCTCCTCCGTCGTGACGCATTCCCCCGAAAGGGCACGAACGTCCGGCTTGGAAGGGTGTGGTTAAATTTTACCGAAGCAACCTACTCTGCAAACCCTGTATTCCTTCCTGTGGTCATGTAATATTTTTTATACAATCTAACAGAAAGCACATGTCTGACAATATTTATTTTTATACCAGATACAGATTATCATATATAAAATTATGGTCGATTGCAACCTGGTAAAATGCGACCACATCCTACGCGCAAACGGAGGCTTTCAAAGGGATTCGGGCGAAAGCAGAAATAGGGCTTCCTGGCGGCCCGGCCTCAAGGGACTTCCGGGTTTGGGTCGGCGAATGTCGCATTTGTCCAGGCTTTAAATCCGCAGGCCCTGTTCGGCGGCACGAACCGGCGAGGAACGCGTCGTCACGTACGGACGCGGTCATCGCCGGATCGGCCAGGTCAGGCGCTGCGGAATTCGAACAGCTCGACGCTGATCGGCGCCAGCGACACCGTGCCGGCGCGCGGATTGAAGGTGCGCGCTTCGATCGCGACCTGGGGAACGGCACCGACACGGTTCTGCGCATCGAGGCTCGGTCCCGTCAGCCGCCACGACCGGCCGGTGCGCGCCGACGCGAAACCCGGAACATCGAGCTTGAGGCCCTGCGCCTGTTCCGTGGCATTGACCACGGCGACGATGAGCGCCTTACGGTCCTGCGTCAGCGCCGCCGAGACGTCGAGCGGCCAGGTGGCGCTGCCCGTGTTGACGCTGGGCTGGTCGCCGCCGATCGGATATTTCGGCGGCGGCACGGGTGAGTTGCCGGTGACGGCCACCGGAATGACGCCGAAGTGCTGGTTGTAGAGCTGGAACACCCGGCCCGTGGCGCTGATGACGGCATTCGTGCGATCGAAGCTGAGCCAGCCCGTCGCCATGGTGTAGGCCGCCGCGTCGATGAAGTCGGTATGACGGTAGAATTCGTGCAGCCCCGAGGCGACCGCCAGGCATCCCTTGAGATCCGGCTGGAAGTGATAGGCCCACTCGTCGAAGAAGACCTTGATCTTGCCGTTGTTGAGCTCGGGGAAGTGCTTTTTGTAGGCATCCCAGCAGTCGGTCATGGTCTGGATGCGTTGCGCCATGCCCCGCGACCACTCGATGAGCGGCTGCTGGATGTCGACCAGCTTGCCCGTCTCCAGGTCGTAATGCTTGTTTTCCGGCGGATAGGCGTGCGTCTGCAGGGCGTCGAAGCGGCCCATGCAGTTCTGGAACATGCCGTAGGCCCAGTCGCGGTCCGAACCGATCTCGACCTTGGGCTGGCCGGCGATGAAGATGCCCTGTCCTGTCGTCATTTCGTCGGCAAACCCGCCCGGCGCCGCGATGTAGATAGACGGGTCGACCGCGCGCATGGCGTCGACGAACAGGTTGTGCTTCACATAGTACTGCTCGCGGGCGATGTGGCCCATCTGCCAGTGGCCGTACATCTCATTGCCGGCGTCCCAGTACTTGACCTTCCACGGTTCCGGGTGGCCGTTGGCAGCGCGCTTGGCGCCCCATTCGGTGTCGGCGGCACCGTTGACGTATTCGACGATCTCGGCGCCCGAACGCGGCTGGTCGAAGCCGGTGCTGATGCACCAGTAGGGTTCGGCCTTGATCAGTTGCGCCATATGCAGCAACTCGTCGACACCGACGTCGTTGGGCTGGGCGGCGTGCCATACGGGGTCCATGATCGGCGGCCGCTTGTCGGGATCGCCGACCGAATAGTGCCAGTCGTAGGCCGAGATGAAGTTGCCGCCCGGCATGCGCATCATGTGGCAGTCCATCTCGCGCATCAGGGCGATCATGTCCGCGCGGAAGCCGCCGACATTGTCCGCCGGCATCAGCGACACGGCGCCGACGCGGAACGTGCCGTTGCCCGTGCCGGTGATTTCGATGCGGCCGTCCTGGGTGTCGGCGCCGCAGGCGAAGGCCAGCGGCACGGTCGACCACTCACCCTTTGCCGGAAGATTTACCGTCTGCCTTTGATCGGAATTACTGCCCCAGATAAGCGTTGCGGAAACGGTGACACCGGGCTCGGCCGCGACGACGATGCGACCGCTATAGGCCTTGCGCGCCAGCACCAGTTTCGACTGGCCGATACCGATGGCGCTGCCGGACACATGCACGACCGGGCTGTGCGCGCCGACGTAGGCGCCCGCCGTGTCCATCGTCACCGTCGCATCGGCGCCGGTCGGATGCCACTTGTTCGACTGGGCACGCATCGGGTTACCGCCCGCCGGCCCGGGAACCGGCTCGGAATTGACCGGCCAGAAGAACTTGCGGTCGTCGAGCACTTCGCTCCACAGGCTGTGATTGATCAGGTCGCCGATATGCTCGATGAAGCCGCCATACATGAAGAGATTGATCGGCGCGCCCGTGCTGGCGGCGGCGATCGTCGCGCTCAGCGTCACGGCGGTCGCCGCGCCCGCCGGCAAGGCGGTCGCGGCGCCAAGCGCCGCCGCGCCCAGAAGCGCGCCGCGGCGGGACATTTTCGGCATTTCGGTGGTCATTGCTGTCTCCCAATTGGCCTGACGCCTCACCGCGCCGGCCTGCTTTTTTGTAAAGGCTTATCCCAGCAGGATACGCCGGACGTCGCCTTCCGGGTCGTTTTCCATGCGGCAGCGGTCGTCGAACACCATGGTCTGGCATTTGACCGGATCGCTCGCCGTCCATGCCAATCCCGGCTGGCTTGGATTGCCCGTGCGCGCGAAGGCCGCCCAGGCCCCGGCCACGCGGCTGGCCAGGACGCGCGCCTCTTGCGTATCGCCCGTACCTTGCGCGCACAGACGCGTATTGTCGAAACAAAAGGCCAGATCCGCCGTGTGCCAGGCCCCGGCCACGCCGTCGAGCTGCGGCGACTGCCACTGGAAATGATATTGATAGACGGGCGCGCCGCGCTGGTCGGACTTCAGCTTGACCATGCGCTGTACGCGATTGCGCCCGGCGATCCCGCCGACACCGTAGGACAGGGTGCGGATCGCCTTTTCGGGATGCGCCTTTTTCATCGCGTCGACCAGGGCGTTCGCCTTGTCCTTTCCAAGCGCCGCCGCCAGCTTTTCGCGCCACTGGGCTTCGGTCGGGTTCTGGCTGAAGCTCATCCCTTCCTCGCTGACATTGCCGAAGATGACCGGCACATCCCGCGACGCCTCCGGCGCCACGTCCTGGAACGACCTGACGGTGATCAAACGACCGTCGAGCGTCGGCGCCCATCCGACACGCGGCAAGGCGCCGGCGTCCGGGCCAGGCCCCAGGGGCCCCATGACGCGGGGGCCGCTGATCTTGTCGGCCGCGCGGTTGCCCGCCGCGAACAGGGTGGCCCAGTCCATCTTTTGCAGCGCAGTCATATCGTTCGGCGCGATGCCCAGGTCCTTGACGACCTCGCGGGCGAATTCGCGCGACTGCTCGGCGCTCGGGATATTGCCGCCGCCGCCCGACTGGGCGATCGCCCGATGGATCATCCCCTTGGCCGACGGCATACCCAGCAGGGTCGTGACCTTCGACCCGCCGCCCGACTGGCCGTAGATCAGGATGTTGTCGGGATTGCCGCCGAAGTTCTGAATGTTTTCCCGGACCCAGTGCAGCGCCGCCGTCAGGTCGGTCATGCTGACATTGACCGAGTCCTCATAGGCCGCGCCGCCGACCTCGGTCAGGTCGAGAAAGCCCAGGACGTTCAGGCGATGATTCACCGACACCTGGACGACGTCGTGGACCTTCGCCATGCGCGCACCGTCGTGCGCCGCCAGTTCGTAGGACGAGCCGAAACTGAAGCCGCCGCCGTGAAAGTAGACCATGACGGGCCGGTTGCCGCTTAAGCCCGGCGTCCAGATGTTCAGCTTCAGCATGTCCTCGCCCTGGAAGCCGTCCGTCCATTGCTGCAGGAAGGTGTGCTCGATGGCACGGAAATTGTGCGGGGTCTGCGGACAGTTGGCGCCGTAGGCCAGCGCCGGATAAGGATCGTCCCACGGCTTGGGCGGCTTGGCGGCCAGCCAGCGGTTCGCCCCGCCGGTGTCGTCGCCGTAGGGCACGCCCTTGAATTGGAACACGTCGTCCTGGACGTAGCCGCGCACGCGCCCATACCGCGTTTTGGCGATGGCGGCCGCTGGCGTCGCGCAGCCGCCGCCGGACGCGGCTCCCGGTGTCGTAGTCCTGGCGTCCGCCCTGCCTGCCAGCCCCAGACCGAACCCGGCGGTCGCCGACGCAATCAAGGCGTGGCGGCGGCTTACGCGCCCCTGAGGATCATCGCGCTTTTCCATGGCATTTCCCTTTGTTCCCTCATCGACGGCCGTCGTGAGATGACTTTTGTCTTTCCCATGAAAACGCGGGACAGGACAAAGTCCTCAGTCCTT
>FTCT01002672.1_pt1 | contig 13872 bp, 9 predicted proteins | sample 1658881 | NCBI WGS metagenome assembly FTCT01 (sample SAMEA3914864, study PRJEB12502) | metagenome | biome: forest; material: soil | place: USA | collected 2012-03-12 | depth 0.3 m | reverse complement strand
GGCTGGCGCTGGCGAACGCCTTCTACGATGCCTCGATGGCGACCGACATGGCCATCAAGGTACCGGTGGTGTGGGGCACGGATGCGGTCCATGGCCACAACAACGTGTATGGCGCCACGATGTTCCCCCACAATATCGGCCTGGGCGCGGCGCGCGACCCGGCCTTGATCGGCGAGATCGGCGCCGCCACGGCGAAGGCGGTGCGCGCCACCGGCATTGCCTGGGTCTTCGGCCCGACCCTGGCCGTGGTGCGCGACGACCGCTGGGGCCGCACCTACGAAAGCTATTCCGAAGATCCGCAGATCGTGAAGAGCTATGCCGGCGTCTACGTGAAGGGCATGCAGGACCACTTCAGGAAGGATTTCAACACCATCGCCACCGCCAAGCACTTCATGGGCGACGGCGGCACCGACCAGGGCAAGGACCGCGGCGTCAACAAATCCTCGGCCGTCGAGATGATGAACATCCACGCCGCCGGATATTACACGGCGCTGGCCGCCGGCGCCCAGACCGTGATGGCCTCCTTCAACAGCTGGGACGACGTGGCAGCCGGGAAGAACTATGGCAAGGCCCACGGCAGCCGTGAGATGCTGACCGATATCCTGAAAGGGAAGATGGGCTTCGACGGCTTCGTCGTCACCGACTGGAACGGCAACGGCGAAGTGCCGGGCTGTCGCAACGACAGCTGCGCCCAGGCGATCAACGCCGGCATCGACATGGTGATGGTGCCGGACGACTGGAAGGCGTTCATCGGGAATACGATCGCCGACGTCGAGGCCGGGCGCATCCCGATGGCGCGCATCGACGATGCCGTCAGCCGCATCCTGCGCGTCAAGCTGCGGGCCGGCCTGTTCGGCAAGCGGCCATCCGACAACGTCTACGCCGGCAAGGACGAGGCGCTGCAGGCGCGCGAACTGGCCCGCCGCGCCGTGCGCGAATCCCTGGTGTTGCTGAAGAACGAGGGGCCGGCGCTGCCGCTGGGCGTCGGAAAGAAGATCCTCGTGGTTGGCAAGGCCGCGGACAATATGGCGAACCAGACCGGCGGCTGGGCCCTGACCTGGCAAGGCACGGCCAACACCAATGCCGACTTCCCGAACGCGGACACCATCCTGGCCGGCATCCGCGCCGCCGCCGGCGACGCCAACGTGCGCTTCAGCGTCGACGGCAAGGGCGTGAACCCGGCCGATTACGACGCCGTCATCGCCGTGATCGGCGAAGGCCCGTATGCGGAGGGCGACGGCGACATCGGCCCGGCCGGCACCCTGCGCCATAGCAGCCGCTATCCGGAAGACCTGGCGGTGCTGCAGCAGGTGGCAGGCAATGGCAAGCCGGTGGTAAGCGTTTTCCTGTCCGGCCGTCCGCTGTGGGTAAACGACTTGATGAACCTGTCCGACACCTTCATCGCGGCCTGGTTGCCTGGCACGGAAGGCAAGGGCGTGTCCGACCTGCTGATAGCGGACCCGCGCGCCAAGGGGGCGAAGACCTATGACTTCACCGGCAAGCTGTCCTTCTCCTGGCCGAAGACCGTCTGCCAGACTCCGCTGAACGTGGGCGACGCCAACTACGCGCCGCTGTTCGCCTACGGCTACGGCCTCGGGAAGGGCAGCCGCTCCCGCCTGGGCCAGCTCGATGCCAGCTACCCGGCCGGCGGCTGCGGCGCTTCGAACGTCTATCCGCTGTTCGGCCAGGCCGACCGCGCCAGCTTCCCGCTGCAAGTGCGCAGCGGAGCCACTGTCCAGGCACTTGGCGCCGACCTGAACGCCACCGTGAGCCTGCCGGGCATCAGCGTGGCGACAGCCCAGATCAACACCCAGCAGGACGCCAAGCTGGTCACCTGGACCGGCCCGGCCAGCCTGGAAGCCCACGGCGCCAGGGCCCTCGCGCTGCCGCCGGCGGCCGGCAAGGATGCCGTCCTGCGCTTCGACACGGTCGTGCAGTCGGCGCCGGCCGGCAAGGTCGCCATCGCGATGGGAAATGCGGCCCTGGACGCGACCCGCCTGTTCCAACGCCTGGCCGGCAAGGGCAAGCAGTCGGTCAAGATCCCGCTGGCCTGCTTCAGCGGCAAAGGGCTGGACCTGGCGAAGACCGACACCCCGTTCAGCGTGAGCAGCGGCGGCGCCTTCACGGCGGCCTTCGGCAATATCGACGTGGTCGGCGCCGCCGCCGGCGACCAGGACGCGTTGCGCTGCGAGGAACTGCAATGAGCGACCCGGCCTTGCGCCTGCTGGCCGACATCGGCGGCACCAATGCCCGCTTCGCGCTGCAGCGGACCGGCGCCGAAGGCTTTGCCGACATCGAAGTCCTGGCCTGCGGCGACTACCCCGCCATCGGCGATGCGGTGCGCGCCTACCTGCGGCGCGCTGCGGAGCGCGGACTTGCCGCCGGCGGCGTCAGGCAGACCGCGATCGCCATCGCCAATCCGGTCGAGGGCGACGAGGTCGGCATGACCAATCACTGCTGGCGCTTCTCGATTGCCGGACTGAAGGTGGAGCTGGGCGTCGACACCCTGCTGGTGGTGAACGATTTCGCGGCGCTGGCGATGTCGCTGCCGCACCTGAAGGCGGAGCAGCGCGAGCGGATCGGCGGCGCGGGGGGCGAAAGGGAACAAAACGGGAAACCGATCGGCCTGATCGGGCCGGGCACGGGCCTGGGCGTCTCCGGCGTGATTCCCTGCGGCGGCCACTGGATGCCGCTGGCGGGCGAGGGCGGCCACGTCAGCTTCGCGCCGGTGAGCAGGCAGGAGATGAAGATCCTGCAGGCGCTGTGGGAGGAGCATGGCCACGTCTCGGCCGAACGCCTGCTGTCCGGGCCCGGCCTGGAGCTGATCCACCGCGTCCTGGCCGGCCAGCGCCTCGGCGCCGCCGAGATCACCAGCCGCGCGCTGGACGGCAGCAGCATCGCCTGCCGCGAGACGGTCGAGACCTTCTGCGCAGTGCTGGGCAGCGTGGCCGGCAATGTGGCGCTGACCCTGGGCGCCACCGGCGGCATGTACATCGGCGGCGGCATCGTGCCGCGCCTCGGAGCGCTGTTCACCGGATCGCGCTTCCGCGAACGCTTCGAGGGTAAGGGCCGGCTGTCGGGCTACCTGGCGCGCATCCCGACCTGGCTGATCAGGGAGGAATATCCGGCGCTGCGCGGCGTGGCGGCCCTGCTGGACCAGGCGCCGCAGCGATAACGATAACGATAACGACAGCGATAAAGAGCATCGAGGAGACACCATGGCACAAACCGCACCCAACCCCACGCTCACGCCGATGGCCAACACGACGGGCAGCAATACCGGACCGCTGGTGATCGTCACCATCCTGTTCTTCATGTGGGGTCTGCTGACCTCGCTGAACGACGTGCTGATCCCGCACCTGAAAGCCATCTATACGCTCAGCTATGTACAAGCCATGCTGGTGCAGTTCTGCTTCTTCGGCGCCTACTTCATCGTCTCGGTGCCGGCCGGCGCCCTGATCCGCCGCGTCGGCTACCAGACCGGCGCCGTGGTTGGCCTGCTGATCGCGGCGGCCGGCTGCGCGCTCTTCTATCCGGCCTCGAAGAGCGGCTATGGACTGTTTTTGTTCGCCTTCTTCGTGCTGGCCAGCGGTATCACCATCCTGCAGGTGGCGGCGAACCCTTACGTGACGGTGCTCGGTCCGGCCAGCACGGCATCGAGCCGCCTGACCCTGACCCAGGCCTTCAACTCGCTCGGCACCACGATCGCCCCGGCGGTGGGCGGCATGCTGATCCTGTCCGGCGCGGCGGTCGGCGCCGACAGGCTGGCGGCCATGAACGCCGCCGAACTGGCGGCCTACCGCGCGCATGAAGCGGCCAGTGTCCAGGGCCCCTATCTGGTGCTGGCGGGCGCGCTGGCCGTACTGGCCGTGCTGTTCGCGCTGGCGCGCCTGCCGAAGATAGCGCACGGCGAAGAGACTACCGCGGCGGCCAGCGGCAAGGCTTCGGCGCTGGCCTACCGCCACCTGGTGCTGGGCGCGATCGCCATCTTCCTCTACGTGGGCGGCGAGGTCAGCATCGGCAGCTTCCTGGTCAACTTCCTCGGCGAGCAGCAGGTCGCCGGCCTGGCGCCGGCGGTGGCCGCCGGCTATGTCAGCCTGTACTGGGGCGGCGCCCTGGTCGGGCGCTTCATCGGCTTTGCCGTGATGCGCTATGTCAGCCCGGGCAAGAGCCTCGCCTTCAATGCGCTAGCCGCCATCGCGCTGGTGCTGGCCGCGATCTTCGGCAAGGGTGCGGTAGCGATGTGGGCGATCCTCTCGGTCGGCCTGTTCAATTCCATCATGTTCCCGACCATCTTCAGCATGGCGCTGTACGGCCTCGGCCGCCACACCGGGCAGGGTTCGGGCATCCTGTGCATGGCCATCGTCGGCGGCGCCATCGTGCCTTTCGTGCAGGGCGCGCTGGCGGACAGCATCGGCCTGCAGCCCTCCTTCTTCGTGCCGGCCCTGTGCTACGGCTTCATCCTCTACTTCGGCCTCAAGTATGCGAATATGTACCGCCAGGCGGATGCGCCGGCCTGAACCCTTTTCTCACTGTCCCTGAGCAGCACTTCCCGGCGGCGCGGCAACGCCCCGCTGGGTTTTTTATTGGGCTTCGTGTAAGATATCGGCACCCATTGGGGAGTAGCCTGCTCCAGCATCCCAGGAGTTCCCGTATCAACATACTCGTCGCCGCTCAAATGCACTGCGCGACGTGGTACGGGCAGCCGTCTCGGTTGGCAAGACCTTTGGCATTCCGTGCGCTCAGGCTGGGCCGCGCGGCTATGCCATCGTCCTTGCCCGGCCAGTGAGAAATCCATGAACGTAGCCGCAACGCTCGCCATCGCGCTTGCCATGTCCACCGACGCCTTTGCCGTCGCCATCGGCAAGGGCGCAGCCCTGCATCGCCCCCAACTCAAGGAAGCCCTGCGCACGGGCCTGATCTTCGGCGTGATCGAAGGCCTGACCCCGCTGGTCGGCTGGGCCATGGGCAAGGTGGCGGCGCCCTACGTCGAAGCCTGGGATCACTGGATCGCCTTCACCCTGCTGGGCGTGCTGGGCCTGCGCATGATCTACGCCAGCCTGACCGCGGACGACGAGGGCGAGGAAAAACCGAGCAGCCACTCCTTCTGGATCCTGGCGATCACCGGCTTTGCCACCAGCATCGACGCCATGGTGGTCGGCGCCAGCCTCGCCTTCATCGACGCGAATATCGCCGCCACCGCCGGCGCGATCGGCCTGGCCACCTTCGTGATGGTCACCATAGGCGTGATGCTGGGACGCGGCCTGGGCCACCTGGTCGGCAAACGCGCGGAGCTGATCGGCGGTTTCGTGCTGATTGCGATCGGCGGCTTCATTCTTTATGAGCACCTGGGCGCGGGCTGAGCGCGGAGGGACAACTCATGACTTTTCGGGTACATCGAATGTTTTACCGTACAACATTTGTCGCCATCTATCGTGTCGGGGCCCGATCGCAAGCTGTTGACCGAAGCGCAGCGCGACTGGCTGAAATTCCGGGAAGCGCACTTCCAGTTCGTCTGGTCAAAATCGATGCTGGGCGATGAGGGCACCCTCGGACCCGTGATGGTCGGCGACTGGTCGAGGGAGACGCTCAAGCAGCGGGTGTGCGAGCTCGAGCGCGCCCTGCGTTACCTGCAGGCGAATTGAAGGCCCGTCACAGCTTCGCCCCGCAATAACGCTCCACATAAGCCTGGTGCGGCGGCAGCTGCGCCACGGTCCGCTCCACATGCTTGCGAATCCCCTCCAGGAAGCCGTTCAGCTCTTCGTCGCCCATCAGGTCCGCGCTCGGGTGGTGCTGGTCCGGCATGATGCCCTGGCCCAGCATCACCTGGATCCAGGAATTCTCGGCGAACAGCTCGTTCAGCACGCGGAACGAGCGGCCGGTCTCCCTGAACATGTCGATGCGATGCTGCAGCGGCGCCGGCACCGCCATCTCGGCGGCGTCCTTCCAGTAGGGCGTGTCGCGCCTCTCCGTCACCTTGTAGTGAAGGATGATGAAGTCGCGGATGAATTCGATCTCCGACCAGGTCTGGGCATTGAACTCGTCGACTTCGCTTTGCCGGATGCCCTGCGAGGGGAAGTTCTGCAGCAGGCGCACGATGGAGCGCTGGATCAGGTGGATGCTGGTCGATTCGATCGGCTCCAGGAAGCCGCTCGACAGGCCGATCGCCACGCAGTTGTGCGACCAGGTCTTTGCGCGCTGGCCGGGCTTGAAGCGGATCACGCGCGGCTCGGTGAGGGCCTTGCCTTCGATATTGCCGAGCAGGGTGGCTTTCGCCGTGTCGTCGTCGACGTAGCGGCTCGAGAAGACGATGCCATTGCCGACCCGGTGCTGCAGCGGAATCCGCCACTGCCAGCCCCAGTCGTGGGCCATCGAGCGCGTCAGCGGCAGGGCCGGGCCCATCGACTCCGTCTGCACCGCGATGGCGCTGTCGTTGAACAGCCATTGCGACCAGTCCAGGTATTCCACGCCCAGGGTCTGGCCGAGCAGCAGCGAGCGGAAGCCGGTGCAGTCGATGAACAGGTCGCCTTCGATGCGGCTGCCGGAATCGAGCACCAGGGCCGCGATGTCGCCGCTCAGCGGATCGGTATCGACCTTCGCGATCTTCGCTTCGATGCGCTCGACGCCGAAGTGTTCGCTGTAGCGGCGCAGGAAGCGCGCATAGCGGCCGGCATCGAGGTGGTAGGCGTAGTTCAGGCCGTCGTTGGGCAGGTGGGCGAATTTGCTTTCCTGAGAGGCCTTCAGCTCCAGGCAGTAGTCGCCGTAGTCGCGCGCCAGGCCGCGCTTGCGGCCTTTCATCCAGAAGTGCTGGAAGCCGGCGGTCCAGTGGTCGGTGCCGGTGGTGCCGAAGGAGTGGATGTAATCCTTTCCGCGCTCGCGCCAGCTCTCGAAGCTGATCCCCAGCTTGAAAGTGGCCTGGGTGGCGGCCATGAATTCCTGCTCGTTGATGTCGAGCAGGCGGTGGAAGTGCACCAGGGTCGGGATGGTCGCCTCGCCGACGCCGACGGTGCCGATCTCGTCGGACTCCACCAGCTTGATGTCGACGACCTTGCCGAGGGTGCGCGAGAGTGCCGCCGCCGTCATCCAGCCGGCGGTGCCGCCGCCCGCGATCACGATGCGGCGGACCGGCTTGTGCTGTTGTTCCATGCTTGTCTCCCTGCTGGTTTTTATCGATTGATGCGTTGGAGGAGCGTTGCCCTCAGCGCCCGCGCCCGGTCCTCGTCGAGCGGCGCCAGCGCGTACCGGGCGTGCGGCGGCAGGTGGGCTTCGTTGGCTTGGTCCGGCTCGAAGATGTAGTGGCGGAAGATCTCCTGCCAGGCCCGGCGCTGCTCGGTGGGCAGCTCGCGCATGGTGAGCAAAGCGAGCATCAGGGCATTCGTCGGCGTGTCCATGTAGTCCGGCGACTGCCGCCACCAGTAGTTCACCAGCACGTTGAAGGCCGCCAGCGCTTCCACGTGGTGCCACCACATCGAGGGGATGAAGATGGCGTCGCCCGGTTCCAGTTCCGCCACCTGGGCGTGCTCCAGCGCGTCGCGAAAACGCGGGAAACGCTCGTGGTCGGGAGCGGCAAAGTCGACCAGGCTGATGGCCTGGCCGGCCGGGTTGAAGTCGAGGGGCCCGATGTAGAGGTTGGCCAGCTGGCCAGGTGGGAACAGGGTGAAGCGGCGTCGGCCGGCGGCCACCACCGCCAGGTTGTCCGGCAGGTCGTAGTGGGCGGCGATGCGGGTCTGGTTGCCGATCCAGATGCTGGCCAGGGCTTCGCGCCCGTTCAGGTCGATGTCGTTGTGCTCGCGCAGGCCGGGCAGGGCGGTGTCGATGGTGGTCGAGCCGACGTAGATGGCGGCCGGGCGCGGATTGTCGCGGTAGCCCTTCATCTCGTCGAGGACGGCGTCCAGCCTGGCGCGCACCGAGTAGTAGTTGAAGCCGGTCAGGTCCTGGTTGTAGAAGAAGCGGCCCTGGATGTCCGGCTTGCCCAGCATGGCGCCGACGGTGGCGTCGCGGTAGAAGCGGCGCAGGTAGCCGTCGGCGGCGTCGATCGAGCTGCGCGCCGCATCGACCAGCGGCCAGTGCGCCGCCAGGCCGCGCACGACATATGGTTCGGTGGCGCGCAGCAGCTCGTCCGGCAGCTTTGGCCCGCGCAGCCCGATCTCGCGGATGCGCTTATCGATTGGCAGCATTGGCGCGGTTCTTCCGGTCGATCAGGCCGCGGAACTGCGACAGCGAGGCCACCGCCATGTAGATCGCCTGCAGGTAGCCGACTTCGTGCAGGCGCCCGAGTTGCTCCGGCTCGAGGGCGGCCAGGCGCTCTTCGTTGATCGTGTAGAAGCCGGCCAGGCGGTTCTGCGAGCCGTCGTCGAGTTCGACGTCGAGCACGAAGGATTCCAGTAGCTCCAGGTGCAGCAGCGCCTCGATGAAGCCTTTCGAGGTCTCCAGGCCGTCGTGGATCGTGCGCAGCACGCGGCTGATGCGCTCCAGGTATTCGCTGCTGCCGCCATAGGACAGGAACAGCGGCTCGCCCTCGGTAGCGCTCAGGCGCGGGCTGTCGAGATCGACGTGGATCATTAGCCCCTCGTCGGCGCCGTCGGCGGAACGTCCGATCAGGAAAGGCTGGCGCTCGACGGTCAAGGGTAGGTAAGGCGCGTCCCAGCCCTGCTTTCCGGCGCCGAGGAACAGGTTTTCGCCCTGCTGGAAGCCGAGCAGGGCGACCGGGTCGTAGCCATTGCCGTCGGCGTGTTTGGCGAACACGATCGGATAGTGGGCCTGCAGTTCGCGGAATTCGGCCGGGAAGGTGAGGGCCGACATCACCGCGTCCCCATAGGCGGCGCCGCGCTCGGTAATGACGCGCATCTGCTTGTGGTCGATGTTGTTCAGGAGGGCGTGATTGGGCATGGTGTCTCTTTGTTTATCGTTATCGGATGCGGGGCAGGCCGTGCCTGCGGATATGCTCGATCAGCTCGCGGTTCGAGGGCAGGGCCGGCAGCATGCGCGCGGTCAGGCGCGCCGCCTCGCGGAAGGCTTCGTCGGCCAGGTCGGGACGGTCGGAGGCGCGCGGCGCCATCCCGGTATGGAAGCCCATCCCGTACAGCACGTATTGCCAGCTCGCCGACGGGAACACTTCCTCGATGCGCGAGAAGTCGCGGCGCGAGGGCGGACGCGCGCGCCACAGCCGCAGCAGCTCCTGCAGGCGCTGCGGAATCGAGGCCGCCTCGCGGTGCTCGATCCAGTAAGGGGTATCGCTGCGCTTCGACAGCACGTAGTGCAGCTTGAGGAAGTCGATCACCCGCTCCCAGCGATAGGTGAAGGCGTCGTTGAAGCGTGCGGCCACCGTGTCCATCTCGGCGCGGGTGGCGGGCATGTCGTCGGCCAGCCAGGCGGCCGACAGTTCCACCAGCGCCAGCGCCGACGCCTCCAATGGTTCGATGAAGCCGGCGGACAGGCCGATCGCGACGCAGTTGCGGTGCCAGAAGCGTTCGCGGAAGCCGGGTTCGAAGCCCAGCTTGCGCGGCGCGGGGATCTCCGCCGGACCGCCGGATGCAGCAATGTAGGCGCGCAGCCGGCGCTCGGCATCCTCGTCGCTGGAGTGCGAGCTGGAATACACGTGGCCGATGCCGCGCCGGCCCGGCAGGCCGATGTCCCAGATCCAGCCGTTCGGCTGGGCGGTGGAGGTGGTCTGCGAGGCGATCGGGCTGTCCTCGCTCGCATACGGCACTTGTACCGCCAGCGCGCTGTCGTTGAACAGTACGTGGCGCTGGTGCAGCAGCGGCACGCCGTAGTGCTTGCCGAGCAGGAGGGACTGCATGCCGGTGCAGTCGACGAACAGCTCGCCTTCGACGGTGGCGCCCGAGCGCAGCACCAGCGCGGCGATGTCGCCGCTCAGTGGTCCATCCCCGTGGCTGCGGATCGCCTCGACATGCTCGACCACGTGGCGCACGCCCAGCTTGTTCACGCAGTGCTCGCGCAGGAAGAGGCCGAACTTGCCGGCGTCGAGGTGGTAGCCGTAGTTGGCGACCGCGGCGAACTCGGGCGTGGCGAACTGCTTGGGCGCGCGGCCGTGCGCGCAGAGGTGGGGCTGGAAACTGACCAGGTCGGCGAAGGGCACGCCGCCGTGCGCTGCCTGCCATGCGCCGGCCAGGTTGGCGTCGCCGTAGGCCTGGGGCAGGACGAAGGGGTGGAAGTAATAGTCGTCGGCGCGGCCTGTCACCCAGCCGTTGAAGCGCGAGCCCTGCTTGAAGCTGGCATCGCATTCGCGGAAGAAGTCGGATTCCGAGACGCCGATGCGGTGCAGGGTGTCGCGCATCGACGGCCAGGTGCCTTCGCCGACCCCGATCGTGGGCACCGCCGGCGACTCGACCAGGGTCACGCGCAGCGGATGCTCGGCCGCCAGTACGCCGGCCACCAGCCAGCCGGCGGAACCGCCGCCGACCACCACGATGTGCTTGACCGCCCCGCTCATGTGCATCCCCCTGCGACAAAACCCCGGCTGCATGAGTCTAACCGAAAATACTGCTCATAAAGCAACTTTTTGAGCCCATCCGGGCGAACCCGGACGGGCTGCCGGCCGATCAGAACTTGTAGCGTGCGCCCAGCATGAAGCGCGCGCCCGTCTGGGTTGCGTACTCGACCATCTCCTTGGCGCGGCCGTGGCTGCGCGTGGTTTCGTTGGTCAGGTTGATCGCCTCGAACTGCACGCTGAGCTTGGGCGTGATGTTGTAGCCCACGCTCACGTCCAGCTGGCCGTAGGGTTCGACGTATTGCGGGTTGGGGCCGGCGGCGTCGAAGGTCGAGGTCAGGAATTCGCCGCGCCAGTTCCAGGCCAGGCGGGCATTCCACTTGTCGTTCTCGAAGATGCCGACCAGGTTATAGGAGTTCGAAAGGCCCACCAGCGCGAACTGCTCGCCCACCGAGGTGTTGTCGTAGCGCAGGCCCGAGTGCACGTAGGTGTAGTTGGCCGAGACGCCGAACCCCGAATTGCCGAACATGTGCTGGAGGTTGAATTCCAGGCCGTTCAGGCTCGCCTTCTTCTGGTTCGAGAAGGAGGTGATCCGGAAGTTGGCGACCGGGTCGCCCGGCTGGCCCACGATGTCGCCGGTGGCGTTGCCGAGGCTGTCGTCGCCCTTGTAGGTCACGCCGTTGGCGCCCGCATGGTGGCGGAAGATGTAGTTGCGGATGCAGGTCGTGTCCGCCGTCGCGCAGCCGTTCGCCAGCGCCTCGTTCCAGAATGCGCCGCCGACCGGGGTGTGCAGGCCGAAGGGTTGCTCCACCACCTGCGACTGGCCGGCGTAGTTGTCGAGGTCCTTGTAGAAGGCGTTCACCGAGGCGAAGCTCTGCCTGGCGTAGTACCACTCGAAGGACAGGTCGAAGTTCTTCGACTTGACCGGCTTGAGCGCCGGGTTGCCCTGCGAGCCGGTGCCGCCTTCGACGCGCGCCAGCGTATTCAGGATCTGGCCGCCGGCGATCTGGTCGTAGCGCGGACGGCCGATGGTCTCGCCGTAGCTGGCGCGGACCTTCATGTCCTCGCGCAGGTCCATGTCCCAGTCCACGCTCGGCAGCAGGTTGTGGTACCTGCCGGTCAGGGTCGTGAAGGTGGGGGCGCCCATCAGCACCGTGAACTCGTTCTGCGAACCCCAGCTGATCCCGGTTGCCGCCGGCACCAGCGCGGTCGAGGTGACGTCGGTCTTCTCGTAGCGCACGCCGATCGCGGTGTGCATCGGGAAGCGCGTATCCCAGTCGGTGTTGAACTGCAGGTAGAGGTTCTTGGTGTCTTCCCTGGTGCGCTGGTCGGTGACGAAGTCGGTCTTGGCGATGTAGCCGCCCGGGTTGCCGGTGGCCTTGGCGGCCGCGTCGCGGACTTCGTTGAAGTTGAAGGTGTAGAAATTGTTGAAGAGGTTCGGGTTGCCGCTGCCGTCGATCTTGTCGAAGTAGCCGCGCACCGTGGCCGGGTGCCACAGGCTGCTCGGGTAGTCGGACGGCTTGGAGGCGCCGCCCCAGGTATCGAGCTGGTTGTTCACCTCGGCCGAGCGGTTGTTGACCTTGATGGCGCCCAGGCCGAAGTTCAGGTTCGAGGATTCCAGCATGCGCAGGCGGCCCTTGAGCTGGTACTGGTCGATCTTGCCCAGCATGTAGCGGTTCTGGAAGTTCGAGCCGGTCACCTGCTGCGGCGCCTTGACGAAGTCGGCGCCGGCGATGCTCAGCACCGGGAAGTCCTTCGAGAAGTCGACCGAGGTGTCGCCGCGCGAGAAGCTGGCGGTGCCCAGGGTATTGAAGGAGCCGTAGGGGCTGTCGGCCATCGACTCGGCGGTCGAGTGGTGGGCGTCGAATTCCAGTTTCAGGTCGTTGGTGGCGCGCCACTGGGCGTTGAAGCCGACCGATTTGTTGTCGGTCTTGGTGGCGAAGTTACCGGCGCCCATCGCGATGTCGCTGTTACCGGCCGGGATCTGCTCGGTGTAGACCAGCGGCGCGGCGACCGGGCCATTGGTCCAGCTCGAGGTCGACGGGCCGAAGTTGAACCAGGCCGAAACGTCGTTGCGCTTGGTCTGCAGCTTGTTCTCGGAGTAGGTGTAGTCGAGGGTGGTGACAAGTTCCTTGCTAGGTGCGAACTGCAGGGTCAGCTGGCCGTTGGTGCGCTGGCGCTTGACGCCGGTGAAGCTGTAGTTCAGGTTCTGCGGCACCTCGTAGACGTCGCTCGGCTTCGGATGGTTGGTCGCGCCGGTGGCGCGGATCGCGCCCCAGGTCTGTTCGTCGCCGCGGAAGGGGCCTTTCCAGCCGCTCGAGACCGAGGCCTGGTTGTAGCCGGAGTTGCGTTCCTGGTAGCTGGCGCTGATGCCGAGACCCCACTTGCCGTCCTTGCTGGTGGTGGTGTAGATGCCCGAGAACTCTGGCGTGGTCGACTCGCTGGCCCTGTCGTCGCTCGGCAGGTTGTTGTTGGAGCGGTCGTGCACGGCCTTGACGCCGATGCTGGAATAGGTGCCCAGGCGGTCGAGCGGACGCGCGGTGATGACGTTGATGGTGGCGCCGATGCCGCCGGTCGGGGTCTCGGCGCGGCTGGTCTTGTAGACCTGCAGCTGCGAGATCGCTTCCGAGGCCAGGTTCGAGAAGTCGAAGGCGCGGCCGTTCAGGTCGCCCAGGTTCGAGGTCGGCATCTGGCGGCCGTTCAGCAGCACCATGTTGAAGTCGGGGCCGATGCCGCGCACCGTCACCTTCTGGCCTTCGCCGTTGGTGCGGTCGATCGAGACGCCGGAGATGCGCTGCAGCGATTCGGCCAGGTTGGTGTCCGGGAACTTGCCGATGTCTTCGGCCACGATGCCGTCGACGATGCCGTCCGAATTGCGCTTCAGGTTCAGCGACGACGCCATCGACTGGCGGATGCCGCTCACCACGACCTGCTGGACGGGGGCGCTGCTGTCATCCTGCGCATGTGCGGGCAGGCCGAACGCCGCACAGGCGCCGGCGACCGCCAGGCTGATCAGTTTTTTGTTTGCCTTGGGATAGTGCATTGGGTCTCCTGTATTTTTCTTCGTGTTGCGTTAGCCACGTCACCGCATCAGCATTGCTTGTCCTTCTTATCTCCTCGAGTTCTTCAACTCATCTGGAAATGTGTGGAAACGTTTCCATATCAGTTGTCTGAATCTTATGTTCAGTAAAAAAAATTGTCAACGGGTTATTCTGTTTTTTAAAAGAAAGCGCGGGGTGGACGCAACACCACTGGATGAACGCTCACGGCGGCCGTTCGGGCCGCGCACGTTTGACATGAATTTTTGGCAAGTGCTATAGTCGGCCCCGATCTGGGAACGTTTCCAAGCAGGCCGAAAAAACGGAGCGGAAATGAAGACGATGATGAAGAGGGCGGCGCTGGCGGCGGCGCTGGCACTGGCC
>FTCT01001412.1_pt1 | contig 13889 bp, 7 predicted proteins | sample 1658881 | NCBI WGS metagenome assembly FTCT01 (sample SAMEA3914864, study PRJEB12502) | metagenome | biome: forest; material: soil | place: USA | collected 2012-03-12 | depth 0.3 m | reverse complement strand
TCGTTTGTTGCCGCACCACCGGTCACAAGGGAAGGGGTGGTGGCATTGCCGAGGGTTGCTACGCCGGAGAATGTGAAGGTCGTCATTTCTTATCTACCCTTATTCTGGCCAGTTTTAGTTCCGCGATTCAGGATGTAGGCACGGCTGTTGATCCTGGCATTTGAATGCCACCTCCTAAGATCCGTATCTGAAGTGCTAGCTCTAGGCAATCCCAAAACGCTGTGAACATTGCCCTTTGGCGGCTTGGACCGGCAGGGTGCGGGCAACGCGTGCCCTGCCCGAAAAATCCAGGCAATCCATTGATATGGCTGAAGATAACCCTTATCGCGGAGACCTGGGCGGACCGCGGGGGCCGCGAGGGCCGGCAATTGGGGAAGCGCACGCGTGGAGCAAGTCTTTCCGGCGGGACAACCGCCTGATCAACCCAAGGCGCAGAAGCATCGTTTCCTTGCTTCCCCAATTGCTTCGCGATTGATTCCATCCCTCTTTCAACGATTCCCGGCCGGCTGGCGGGAAGCCGGATCCCAAGGCAGACTCCGGGGGAATCGGACGCATCCCTTCCTGTTTCTCCACCCGAGGATGCGGAAAGGGATCCTGCCTTGTTCCAGCCGGATCGTTCCTACGGAAGCGTTGGGGTGCACGCCTGTCCTGATGCTGCAAAGCAGCAATATTCGTCCTTTTCAAAACGCCGGATTGTAATTTTAAGATTTTCCGGAACGACTCGGCCCGGAGAGCCGGCCGCAAGGCCGGATCCCGCCGCCTGCCGGCTCAGGCCTTCCCCGCCTCCGCCAAAAGCGTTTCAAAGGTCCTTTCAATGACGTCGACGCTCCGCTCGACGGTGAAGGCGAACGCCCGGGCCTGACCGGCACGGGCCAAGCCAACCCACAGGGGCCGGTCTGCCGCCAGCCGCGCAAGCTTGGCCGCCAGATCCTCATGGTCACCGGGGCGGAACAGCACACCGTCGATGCCGTCGCGCACGATCTCCCGACTGCCGCCGGTGCCGCTCGACACCACGGCAACCCCGGCCGCCATGGCCTCGACATGGGAAATCCCGAAAGGCTCGTCGAAGGTGCTGGGAAAAACCAGCACATTGCTGCGCGCGAACAGCCCGGCCATGCCGCGACGGTCGAGAAAGCCGGCGAAATGGACCTGGTCGGCGAAGCCGTGGCGCATGCAATAGTTACGGGCGTTGGTGAGAAAAGCGGGATCCGGCGTCTCGCCGGCGAAGGTGCATTCGAAGTCGACGCCGTCGCGGGCAAGCCGGGCGAGCGCGTTGATCAGAACATGCGGCCCTTTGTAGGTGACGAACAGGCCGGCGAAGGCGAGCCGCAGCCGGTCGAAGGCCGGTGCGAAGGGACGGTAGAAGGAATCCACCCGGGCGCCGGGATAGAGAACGGTCGTCTCGGCGAAGTGATGGCCGGCCTCGGCGACGGTATGCCCGACCCAGGCACTGGCCGGGCCCAGGCGATAGAGCGGCGAGCGCGGAGTATCCTCGGGCGCGTAGCCGGGGTGGCGGTTGCCGATGCAGTGAATCACCGGCACCCCGCGTGCCGGCAAGGCCGACAGGAAGCCCTCGGTCATCAGGTCGACGTTGCCGGCCAGGCAAAGCTCGGCACCCAGCCGTTCGGCGGCGGCGGCGATGCGCGCCTCGTTCGCCTGCTTGACGGCGAGGATGCGCCGGGGGTCGGGATCGAAATGAGCCCGGCCTTCGTGCCAGTGCCCGTAGAGCTGCAGCGAGCGTTCGACCAGCAGCTCCAGGTCGGCGGTGCCGACGACGCCCTCCCGGGCGAAGGCCGGGACGTCGGCGGCGAGCACGCGGACCTCATGGCCGCGGTTGCGCAACGCGGCGCTGAACTCCCACAGCTTACGCCCGTAGCCACCGAACTCCTGCGGCGGAAACAGGTTGGTCACCACCAGGATGCGCCGCGGCCGTCCGCAGGACGGACGGTCGGCGGTGCGGAACACGGCCCGGTACTGCGCGACAAGCGGGTCGGCACGACTGTCTTCGGCCGCCTCGTCGCTTTCAACCCGCTTGTCGTTTCCAGCGAGAGCGGCCAGATCCGGCGTTCCAGGCGGCCAGAGGTCATCGGGCCGTTCGCGATCGGGCCGTTCGCGCAAGGCTTCGGCGGCGTACAGGGTGGCCTCGGCGGCCCGTCCGCCCGCCGCAGCCAGGCCGGCCAGGCGCGCCAGGGCCTCGGCATGGCCGCGGTCGAGCGCGACGCAACGCTGCAGCAGGCGCTCTTCCAGCAGCGCCTCGCCGGCGGCCCGCGCCACCGCCGCCGCGTCGAAGGCCGGCCCGGCCTGCCGCACCGTGTCGGCCAGTTCCGCCAGGCGCACGCGCAACGCGCCGGCGGCAGGCCCGCCTGACGGAGCATGGGCCAGCATCCGCCGGGCGGCGGCCAGCGGATCGGTGCAGCGGTACAGCGTGCCGCCGGCATCGGCCGGGGTGAAGCCCCAGCCGGCCAGGGCGGCCAGGGCGGCCGGGCGGTCGGGCCAGCGGCGGCCGGCGGCCAGCACGGCGTTGCCGCGGAAGCCCGCCAGCAGGTCGTCGGCGCCTTGCGCCGCCTCGGGCCAGGGCAGCACCAGCGCATGCTCGTCGGCGACGCCGTCCTGGGTACTGGACAGCAGGCTGTCGCCCCCCCGCGCGTGGCCATGGGTGAGCAGGCGGACGCGCGGCAGGTCGCCCGCGTTGGCGGCGAGGCCCAGGACGTCGCCCTCGTCGACATACAGGGTCAGCCGGCGGGCCCGCAGATGCAGGTCCTGCACCGCCTCGTAGGCAGCCGTCCGCCGTTCGAGCGCGGCCCGGCCGGCCGGCCAGGCGCCTCTCCGTTCGCCCCCCCGTTCGGCGCGCAGGTCGAGCGCCGGGTCGACCCGGTCGTGATAAAGCAGGTCGTAGAACTGGCGGAGCTTGATCGCCGGGCTTTGGGTCGCGAGCAGGTGGGCCTGCCCGGCCTCGCGGATGCGGCGCGCTTCGGCCGGGTTGGCCAGGTAATGGCGCACGCGCTCGACCAGTTCGCCCGGGCTGCGGTAGGTCTCCAGGTGGTGGCCGGCCTTGAACAGACGGTCCAGCCCGGACTGGGGCGGAAGCGCGTCGGTGATCAGGAAGCCGCCGCTGCCGAGCGCCTCGAAGACCCGCAGGTTGAGGTCGCCGTTGAGGCTGCAGTTCAAGGTTATGACGGAATCGGCGTGGAGGTCGGCCGTCTGCTCCGGCGCGGCGCGCAGGACCTCCAGCGGCAGCCCGGCGCGGCGCACCGTCTCCATGACGTGGCGGCGGTAGGGATGGAAGGCGCCGAGCTGGCCGACGAAGGTCAGCGGCCGGGACGGCGCGGCCGGGATGGCACGCGGGCGCAACGCGTAATCGAGCGCCGGGATCCAATGGACCTGCTCGAACCCGGCTTCCTGGAAGAAATGGGCGTGGTGGCGGGTGTGGTCGAGGAGGATCAGGTCGAAACGTTCCATCCCGGCATAGCGGAGCAGGGCCTGGACCGGGTTGTCGAAATGATGGGTGTCGCCGACCAGCAGCACCTTGGGTCCGGCGAACCGGTCGAGGTTGCGCGGGAAATTGCCGCGGGTGGCGTCCGCCTTGACGACGATCAGCTCGGGCCGCTGGTGGGCCGGCAGGCGGGCGACCAGGGCCGGCAGGTCATATTCCCCGGCGGCCGCCTTCAGCGACACCATCCCGGCCTCGTCGGCGGTATCGGCACAGTCCGGGCCGCAGAACACCTCGCGCGGCGAGAACAGCGGGCGCCGGTAATAATCGGGCGTGGCCCGGCAGCAGAACAGGACGGCCGGCTGCGGCAGGCCAGTGTCGAGGCCAGCATCGAGGGGGGCGGCCGGCGGAAGATCGAGGGCGGGCATCGGAGGATTCCTGCGGGCAATGCCGGTCGGCGGGTTTGTCCACGGCGTCGGCCACGGCGTCGGGCGACGCCGCGTCAGGCGGCGCCGCGCGCCAGCCAGTCCTGCCACATCCGGCGGTAGGCGACCTCGACGTTGCGGGCAAAGCCGGCATAGTCGGTCAGCGGCGACCGTTCCAGGCGCGCGCGCATGGTCCGCCGCAGCTCGGTCAGGCGGGAAAGGTCGCCGGCCAGGGCCACCGCCTTGGCGACATAGTCGGCCTCGTCCCCGGCGATGAACCCGGCCAGACCGCACTGGGTGAGCAGGCTGGCCCCGACGCGCGCGACATGGTGCTCGCCGGCCAGCGTGATGACCGGCACTCCCATCCACAGCGCCTCGCAGGTGGTCGTCGTGCCGTTGTAGGGGAACGGGTCGAGACCGATGTCGATGCCGTCATAGGCGCGCAGGTGGTTGCCCACCGGCTCGATGCGGGACAGCAGGTCGACCCGCTCGGCAGCGATCCCGTTGGCGGCGAGGAGGGCGGCGTAGCGCGCGCGCGTCGGCGGGTCGGCGAAGGCCTTGCCCTTGAGGACCAGGCGGGCGCCGTCCACCCGCCCGAGGATCTCCGACCAGACGCGGATCACCTCGGGCGACAGCTTGGAGATGTTGTTGAAGGACCCGAAGGTGACGTGGCCGGCGGCGAGCACCGGCGGAGTGTCCCGGGCATCGGCGGCGATCAGCGGCTGGAAGGCGAGAAAGCCGCCCGGCAGGCGGACCAGCCGTTCCACGGCCCGGCGGTCGGCGACGCCCTCCGGGTCGGCGACCGCGTCGGTCAGGCGGTAGTCCATCGCCGTCATCCCGGTGGTGTCGGGGTAGCCGAGCCAGGTGACCTGCACCGGCGCCGGCTTGCGGGCGAAGACCAGCAGCCGGTTCTCGGCGGTGTGGCCGGCGAGGTCGACCAGGATGTCGATGGCGTCCTGGCGGATCAGCGCCGCCGCCGCGTCGTCGGCGACCCCGGCGAGCGGCCGCCAGTGGCTGGCCATGCGGCGAAAGCGGAGCGTCGTGGCGTCCTCGCGCGTCGAGGTCGGGTAGCAGAAGACCTCGACCGCCACGGGGTCATGCTCGCGGATCAGCGCTTCGCTGAAATAGGCGCAGGAATGGGTGCAGAAATCGGGCGAGACGTAGCCCACCCGCAGCCGCCGGCCGGCGGCGCGGTCGTTGGCGAAACGCGGCTGCGCCGGCAGCAGCGGCCGGGCGTGGCGCTCGTTCCAGACGACATGGGCCTTGTGGATGAGGTCGGGCGCCACCTGGGGCGTGTAGTGCAGGGCGAACAGCAGATTGCCGTGGATCAGCGCGTTGTTGGGATGCTTGCCGACGCCTTCCTGGAAGATGCCGATGGCCTCGGCCAGGCGGCCCTGCTCCTTGAGCGTCTCGCCCAGGTTGTTGTAGGGCTCCAGCATATCCGGGCGGGCCTTCAGCGCCGTCACGAAGCAGTCGACGGCGGTGGCCAGCTCGCCGCGCTCCTTGTGCAGGTCGCCCTTGGCGGCGTGCGGCTCGGCCATGCCCGGGCGCAGGCGGATCGCCCGTTCGTAGCCGATCTGCGCCCCGGCCTTGTCGCGGGCGTCGCGCCGGCAGTTGCCGAGGTTGAAATAGGCGTCCCCATGGTCCGGCCGCAGCGTCACCGCGCGCTTCAACGCGTCGACCGCCTCGGCCGCCCGGCCGAGATCGACCAGCAGGCAGCCGAAGTTGCTGTAGATGTGGGCGTCGTCGGGCGACGCGGCCTGGGCCTGGCGGTAGAGCTCCAGCGCCGCGTCGTAGCGCCGCGTCGACCGCATCAGGATGGCCAGGTTGTTGAGGGCATGGGGATGGCGCGGAGCCCGGAGCAGGACCTGCCGGTAGCCGCTTTCCGCCTCCTCCAGACGGCCGGCCTGATGCGCGCCCAGCGCGGCGGAGAAGCGGGCGGCCGTCGCCGGATCGCCGGGCGGCGCCGCGACGGAGGATCCGGCGACGGGGCTGGCGGCGGGCCCGGAAACGGCCCCGGAAACGGCTCTGGCAACGGATGTTGCGGTGGCGGGGGGGCCGACGGGCCGCTGCGGGCGGGCCGGCTTGCGCGGGTTCTTCTTCATCGCGGGCTCCCCTGGCGGGCGAAGGCCGCCCCGCTTGACGCAGGGCGTCTCATGCCCCGGCGAGCTCGGCTTCGATCCGTTCGCACAGGAAATGGTAGAGGCAGATGTGCGCCTGCTGGATCAGCGGCGTGTGGCGGGACGGCACCGCCAGCAGGATGTCGCTCAGCGCCGCCAGCTTGCCGCCGCCTTCCCCGGTCAGGGCGACGGTGGTCATGCCGGCCTGCCGGGCCACCTTGAACGCCTCGACCACGTTGGCCGAATTGCCGCTGGTGCTGATGCCGAGCAGGACGCCGCCCGGCTCGCCATAGGCCTCGACCTGGCGGGAGAACACCGTCTCGTAGGAATAGTCGTTGGCCCAGGCGGTGAGCACCGCCGCGTTGGACGACAGGCAGATCGCCTTCAACCCGCGCCGTTCCTTGAGGAAGCGGCCGACCAGCTCGCCGGTGATGTGCTGCGCGTCGGACGCCGAGCCGCCGTTGCCGCAGACCAGCAGCGCGCGCCCCTGGCCCAGCGCCTCGGCGATCACGGTGATCGTCCGGTCGACCAGGGCGGCATCCACCGCCTCGGCGGTGCGGCGCAGGACGGCGATCGACTCATCGAAGTAACCGGCCAGCGTGGGCCGAACCGAGGACGGGCTGTTCATGGAGGGCGGCTTTTCGAAAGGGCTTGCGTGCGGCGGCGACATTGCCAGCCGGAAGCCGGCGCTTCAACGGAAACCTGCGGGGCGGAGCGGGCGACATGGGCGACGCCCCCGGAAATCCACAACCCCGCAGGCCCGGCGGCCATGCCAAGCAGAGGCCCCTACCGCGACCGGGAGGAGACCCGTTCGGGCTTTTCCCGGACCGGACCGTGCTTTATGGTCTGCGCGATTGCGGAAGCCTGCCTTGGGAGAGCGAAGCGGCCATGGCCATCGATGTTGTGATCGCGTGCGTCGACAAGGATCTGCCCATTCTCAAGCTGTGCATTCAGGCCGCGCGGATGTTCATCAAGGACGGGGTCGACCATCTCTACGTCGTCGCCCCGGATTCGCCGGGCATCCAGGCGATCACCCGCTCACAAGGAGGCGTGTTCGTCAACGAGAACGAGGTCATCGACCTCAAGCGCGCCGACGTCCGCTGCACGATCAACGGGACCGACCGGTCCGGCTGGATCTACAAGCAGCTCCTGGTGCTTGCGGCCGACCATATCTCGTCCAACGAGCACATGCTGATCCTGGACGCCGACACCATCCTGATCCGTCCGCACCAGTTCCTGCTGCACGGCAAGACCACCTTCTTCGCCTCGAACGAGCTGCATCCCCCCTATTTCGAGGCCTACCGCAAACTGCTGCGCATGCCCTGGCGCTTCCCGTTGTCCTTCGTCAGCCATTACATGCTGTTCGAACGGCGCCGGCTGCAGCGACTGCGCGCCGACATCGAACGGGAGAACGATCGCCCCTGGCACGAGGCCATCCTGGCGACCGCGGAAGGCCGCGACACGATCTCCTTCTTCTCGGAATATGAAACCTACGGAAACTACTGCCTTTTCAAATACCCGGACGACATCATCATCCAGTACTGGAACAATCTGGCCATGCAGCGCAGCATGCTGACCGAGGTCAACCGCCTGATCGCCCGTTTCCAGGACACCCACCGCTCCATCTCGTTCCACACCTATCTTTCGGAAAAAGAATAAGAGTCTGTACTAGAGCCCGTACGACTATAAGTTACTTATATCGAAGGCCAACGGCTTTCCATTACGATCGTCATTCCCGCTTTCGCGGGAATGACGATGCTAGAAGATGGGATTCCAAGACTTTCTCGCAATCAACAATTCATACAGTTTCTGAATGACATCAGATCATTCATACAGGCTATCAATCTCTATTTATTGGTCCGTTTCCCATAAAATCATGGTCATACGGGCTTTGAAGCTGCCGCGCGCCGGACACACGACCCCGGCCCCCTGTGGCCCCTGCGCTTGGCGCCGAAGACGCGGCAGCGGCATCAGCCGGCGGAACGTGCCATCAGCAGGATTTTTCCCAGAATATCGGCGATCCGGTCTGCCATCATGTGGGTCTTGGCCGCATAGGCGTGGCGGCGCAGGACGCCGGTGACGCCCTCGGCGTCGAACAGAGCCAAGGCCTGGCGATGCGCGGCGGCGACGCTGGCCACGGAATGCCGGTTGTAGCGCAGGATCGGCAGTTCGTGCTGCAGCCGGATCGGGACGAGCTGGTCGAAGCCTTCCAGATCGCTCGGCACCAGGGGAATTTGCCCGGTCAGCAAGGCATCGAAAAGGCGCACCGGGATGTCCGTCTTGATGGTCGCGACAAGCGAGACCTTGTAGCCCATCCAGGCCGCAAACTGGCCTTCCGGGCTGAGCCTGCGGTAGCCGTCCTGTTCGACCGGAACGCCGCCGCCGCGCAGGTACAGGGCGTTGTCGGCGATTTCCGCCCGGCACTGCTCGATGAACCGGTCACGCTCGTAGCCCTGGTAGGCGATGAAGGCACCGTACAGAGCGTTCGACCGTGGCTGGTCCGCGTGTTTGCGGAAATAGGACTCGGCCTCGTCCCGCGTCCACTGGAACACCCCGGCAGGAACGCAGCCAAAGACGTTGGGGCTTGCGACCTTCAGGAAATTCGTCGCGATCTCATGCGCGGGAACCGCCGCATCAAAGATATAGGACAACAGGGAACAGATCTCATGAAGGTGATGACTGTCCCACAGCCAGACGGTGGTGATGCAATTCTCGTTGGTTCTGCGAAGATCGTGGACCATCATGAAATGGTCCTGCTGGTGGACCGCGTTGTTCGTGCATATGACGATGTCGAACGCCGTGTGGCCGCTGTCCTTGACCAGGTCTTCCAGGGTGGCGTAGGTCGAAACCCGCAGCGAGCGGCCGAAAAGGGAGAGGGCCTCGCCGGCGCGCAGCAGGGTCTTGTTACCGATCATTCCGTACAGGTTCGGGGTGACCACGCCGACCGTGACGGTCTGGAGCCTGTTCAGCCGCGACAGCTTGCGCGAAAGCGCCGTGGCCCGCATGCCCCTGTCCGGCTCGGGGCTGTAGGCCTGACCGGCGTCGTCCGTCTCCTTCTGCGTCCGGCGCGCGATCTCCATGACGGCCTGCGAGATCTTCATCGAAACATTGTGGGTCGCCGCCTGGGCGTTGATCGTGACGAACGCGTCCCCCAGTCCGTTGAGTTGCGCGACCAGGAGGTAATAGCGGGCCGCAGCCCATCGCTGCGCCGAGAAGGCCCGGATACCGAAGCTTCGGCACACCGTCGCGAACTCGTTGCGGAAGGCGTCGCCGTCGCCGGCAACCGGTGACAGCGCGGCGAATTGGGGGATGATCCTGCCCGGGTCGCCGAGCGCCGCGAGCAGCCCGACCATCCTGCGCAGCACCGCCACGCCCCTTGCCCCCGCCTGCTCGTCGCGGCTCATGCCGTCGAGCCGCGCGGCGTACAGGCGGAGCGCCGTCTCCGTGTCTCCGGCTTCTTCCGCCTTCACCGCTTCGTCGAACATGGCATGCCTGTCGCTGTGTTGCCGCATGGGCCGGTCCGGGGGCGAGCGGCCCGCGGGCCGGCCGCGGCTCCGTGGCTTCGGCGCCCAGGAGATGGGCCGATCCGACGATGCGGCCGGCCATTCCTTAATGCCTGCGCAACCGTCTTGTCCAAGAAAATTCTCCGCACCGCCGCAGCCTCATCCGCGGAGCCGGTCCAGCCGATGGAGGACCTCGCCGCAGCCCCCCTGCCCGTGGAGACGGAGGGCCTGGTTGAGGGAGGCCGGGGTCAGTCCGGCGTTCCGGGGGGCAGCGGCGGCACCACGAATCCCTGCGGCGGCCGGCCGGCGGCGTGGGTCGCCCACATCGTCTCGTAGGCCCGCTCGAGATGGCGGGTGAAGCGCCGGCTGTCGAAGAGCGGCACCGTCATCCGCGTCTGCGCGAGCCGCCCCCGGTGGCCGGCGAGGACGGCCGGCTCGCGCGCCAGCCGCAGGGCCAGGGCCTCGTATTCGGCCAGCGAACCGGTGATCATCTCCGGCAGTCCGGCGGCGTCCAGCAGGCTGGCGGCGACGCGCGACGCGAAGGTGTCGCCCAGGCAGGTCACCACCGGCAGCCCGACCCACAGGGCGTCCGAGGTGGTGGTGTGCCCCGTATAGGGCAGCGTGTCGAGGCACAGGTCGGCGACCCGGTAGCGGACCAGATGTTCGGGCAGCGGCTTTTTCGGCGCGAAGACCAGCCGCGCCGGGTCGATGCCGCGCACCGACGCCTCGCGCCGCAAATTCTCCTCGACGACGCGGTTGGCTTCGAACAGCCAGAGCACGCTGCCCGGCACCTGCTGCAGCAGTCGCATCCACACCCCGAACATGACCGGAGTGATCTTGTAGGTCGTGTTGAAGGCGCAGAAGACGAAGCCGTCCTCGGGCAGGCCGCAGGCCGCCCGGCTCGGCGTTTCGTCGGCGACGCGACGGTGGCGGTCGTTGATCTGGTAGGCGTCCGGCATCACCACCAGCCGCTCGGTGTAATAAGGCTGATGCTCCGGCGGCGTGACGAAGCGGTCGCCAATGATGTAGTCCATGCAGGCCGCGCCGACGGTTCCCGGATAGCCGAGGTAGGCCACCTCGATGGGGGCCAGCCGGCGGCTGAGAAGTTCCAGCCGGCTTTGCTTGGTGTAGCCCTTGAGGTCGACCAGGATGTCCACCCGCTGGTCGGCGACCATGCGGGCGACCTGATCGAGACCGACGTTGCGGACATCGTGGAAAACGTCGAAGGCGCCCGTGAGGCGCCGGCGCATCGGGCTGCCGTCGTCCTGGCCATAGGAGAAGGCGGTGACCCGGAAGCGGTCGCGGTCGTGCAGTTCGAACATCTCGGCCGCCAGATAGGCGGTCGCGTGTTCGTGGAAGTCGGCCGAAAAATAGGCGATGTTGAGGCGCTCGCAGGGCCGGCGCGCCGGCAATGCCGGGCGCATCGCTGCGCCGTCGGACGGCGACGGCCGGATGACCCGGTCGCAGAACAGCAGGGCCGCCCGGTGCTGCTGCTGGATCGACGTGTCGATGGACAGGGTGGCCAACGGCAGCACGATGCCGCCGTCCTGATCGATGATCGCACCGATGCGGCGGACCAGCGCATCGTAATCGACCCAATCGCAGATCGCCTGCTTGATGAACAGGTGATAGCTCAACACCTCGGTGCGCGCCGGGTCGAGACGGTAGGCGTGGGCGTAGGCGTCGCGCGCCTCGACGAGCGCGCCGGTTTCCCGCAGCACATGCCCGATGTCGCGCCAGCCATCGGCATAGTCCGGCTTGAGCGCCAGGGCGCGACGGTGGGCGACCAGGGCGGCGCCGACCCGCCCCTGGTCGCGCAGCACCGTGCCCAGGCTGTTCGCCGGCTGGGGATCCTCGGGCTTCAGCGCGGCGGCGCGGACAAAGTCCTGCGCCGCCGCGTCGCGCAGCCCCTGCGCCATCAGGGCCGAGCCGCGGTTGAGGTGATAGGCCGAAAGCGGAACGAGACGGATCGCCCGGTTCTGTTGCGCCACCGCGGCGGCGAGCTGCGCGCCCCCCTGCAGCAGGACGCCGTAGTTGCTGTAGGCCTCCGCGAAATCCGGCTTCAGCGCCAGGGCTCGCCGCATGCTGGCGACGGCCACCGCATCCTTGCCCCGGGCATGGCTGATCACGCCCAGCAGATGCAGGGTGTCGACCTGCTCGGGCAAGGCGGCGAGGATCGAGCGGCAGACCGCCTCACCCTCGGACAGGCGGCCGGCCTGGTAATGCGCAAGAACGAGACGGACCGCCTCGATCAGGGTCATGGAGGTCCCGGCGGAGGCTCCGGCCTGGCTTGCGGCCTGGGTCATGGCGCGTCCCGGACGGAGCCCGGCTGCGGGTCCGATCCGCGCAGGGCGCCGGTCCGCAGGGTTTCGGCATACCAGCGGTAGGTGCGCTCAAACCCCGCACGCAAGGGGGTCGGCGCGGTCCAGCCGAGCGCGCGCATGCCGGAAACGTCCATCAGCTTGCGCGGCGAGCCGTCCGGCTTGCCGCTGTCGAAGCGGAAGGTGCCGGTGAAGCCGATGATGTCGGCCAGCAGTTCGGCCAGCTCGCGGATGCTGATCTCCACGCCGGAACCGACATTGAGATGCGGTTCGGCGGAGTAGTTTCGCGCAAGGAAGACCAGGCCATCGGCGAGATCGTCGACGAACAGGAACTCGCGCTTGGGGGTGCCGGTACCCCACAGCTCGACCGTGTCGGCCCCGCTCTCCTTGGCGCGATGGATCTTCATCAGGAGCGCGGCCGCGACGTGGCCCTGCTCGATATCGAAATTGTCGCCATACCCGTAGAGGTTGGTCGGCATCGCCGAGACGAAGTCGCAGCCATATTGCCGGCGGTAGGCCTGGCACATCTTGATGCCGGCGATCTTGGCGACGGCGTACCACTCGTTGGTCGGCTCCAGCGGACCGGTCAGCAGGGCGTCCTCCCGCATCGGCTGCGCCGCCAGCCGTGGGTAGATGCAGGACGAACCGAGGAACACCAGCTTGCGCACCCCGGTCCGCCAAGCACCGTGGATGACGTTCGTCTCGATCGCCAGATTGTCGTAGATGAATTCGGCCGGACGCGTGCTGTTGGCGTGGATACCCCCGACGGTCGCCGCGGCGAGGAAGACGACGTCAGGCCTGGCCTCGGCCATCCAGTCCTCGGCCTCGGCCTGGCGGCGCAGATCCGCCCGCTCGCGCCCGGCGGTGAGAATTTCGCACCCCTCCGCGGCCAAGCGGCGGATGATCGCCGAACCGGCCATGCCCCGATGTCCGGCAACCCACACGCGCTTGCCTTCGAGCGAAAATTTCGGCTGATCGATCACCACGGCCTTCACATTGCTTTAGAGAGCCAGCACCCTCTCCTAGCATCTTGCCCCTTTCATGGTCTAGTACGGTGCGCTCCCCGCGGGGTCTCCCCAGCGCCCAAGAGACGAGGATGGACGCAGCAACCCAGGGCCTGCCGGCGCAAAGCGCCGGTGAAAGGCTGGTCGATGCCGTCCGGCATCACCAGGCCGGGCGTTTCGACGCGGCGCGGGCCGGCTACGCCGGCGTGCTGGTGCTCGTCCCCGCCCAGGGCGACGCCCTGCATCTGCTGGGCCTGCTGTGCGGCACATGGAACGATCACGCCGCGGCCGCCCGCTGGATGCTGCGTGCGCTTGCCGCCGGCTGCGCCGCCGCCGCCGGCAACCTCGCCTCCGCCCTGGTCAATCTGGGGGTCGGCCACCACCGGTCGGGCGCGCCGGAGAAGGCGGCCGCCGGCCTGCGCGCGGCCGCCGCCCTCGATCCGGGGCGCCCCGAGACTTGGCGGAACCTGGGCACGGCGGCACAGGCCGCCGGGGACCACGCCGGCGCCCTGGGGGGACTTCGGCGGGCCCTGACCCTCCAACCCGACCATGGGGAAACGCTTTGGAAGATTACCGCTCTTCATCATGCCGCAAAGAATGTGGCGGACGGGCTCACCTGCTACCGCTCGGCCATCGCCCTCGCTCCCGACCGGGCCGAGACCTGGAGCGGCTTCGGCTGCCTGCAGCACGACGCCAGACGGCCTGACTGCGCCATCGCTTTCCAGCGCGCCCTTACCCTCGACCCATCTCATGCCGTGGCCTGGAACGGCTTGGGCGCGGGTCTGCGCGAACGCGAGCATCTGGCCCGCGCGACTTTCCAGTTCCAACGCGCCCTTGCGCTCGCCCCCGGCTTCGCGGCAGCCCACAGCAACCTCGGCATCCTGACGAAAGATTTCGGCCAGATCGAGCGCGCCCTCGCCCACCTGCGCCATGCCCTGCTCCTGGCCCCCGACGACGTCGACCAGCACCGTCATCTGCTGTGGGCGATCCTGTGCGCCCCGGGCCTGAGCGAGGCGGAGCGCTTCGCCGAGCATCGCCGCTTCGAGGCGCGCCACGCCCGGCCGCTCTACGCCATGCAACGGCCCC
>FTCT01002756.1_pt1 | contig 13927 bp, 11 predicted proteins | sample 1658881 | NCBI WGS metagenome assembly FTCT01 (sample SAMEA3914864, study PRJEB12502) | metagenome | biome: forest; material: soil | place: USA | collected 2012-03-12 | depth 0.3 m | reverse complement strand
TGATCTATGCCCGCGGTTTGGATCTCAACCAGCCCAATGCGGTGCAGACCGGGCCGATGTGCCGGCTCTGCGAGCGGCCCAACTGCGCCGAACGCGCGGCCCCACCGGCGGTCAAGGCTTTGCGCGTCGACGAATGGATCAAGGGTGTGACGGCGTTTCCGTTTTAGCCGTCCTGTGGCGGTTCCAGCCCATGGCGGTATACAGATGGTACTGCGCAAGCCCGATCTCTTCGTGCAGGGCGGCGTCGCAGACGAAAAAATTATAGCCCATCTGCAGCGGCCCGAACGCGGGCGCCAGGCGGTCGGCGGCGACGCCCTGGGTTCCGGGGCGGAATGCATTGAAAAAGACCAATGAGCGCTTCAGGTGGAGGCCCGAGGTGACCACCACGATCTGCCGGTCGTCATGAATGATCCCGGCTGAATTGCGCGCGTTCTGCCAGGTGTTTTGGCTCTTGTCCTCCAGCCGGATGGCGCCTTGCGGCACGCCCAGCGCCACAAGCGTCTTGGCGTAGACGAAGGCTTCGGTGGCGCCATGGTGCTCCGGATCGCCGCCGCTGACCACGATATCGCAGTCCTTGGCGTGGGCTTCGCAGTCGCGCCAGGCTTCGACGGCCGTGGTGACGCGGCCATAGGCATAGAGCGGCACATTGGGGCTTGAGGTTTTCGATTTGGCGACCGTGCCGGCGCCCAGCATGACGATACTGTCCTTGTCGGCCCAGGTGATGGCGGAGAGGGGATTGCTCAACTGCGTTGCCGCGAGCTGCATGGCCGGTACGATCCCCAGCCCGATCAGCAGCATCAGGCCGAAGCCCGTGACCTTGAGCGCCGCGGCGATATAGCCGGCCCGCAGCTGGCCCCAGAGAAAGCCGGCCGCGATCAACAAAAGGCAAAAGGTCAGGCTCATGCGTGCGGCTCCCCGTTTGGCCGGCTTATAGCGCCCGACAATGACAGCCTGACGAAGATCAGGGCTTGGCGGCGGGCGCCGGGGTGGCCGTATCCGACTTGTCATTGTACATGACCGCGCGCACCCGGCCATGATTGGCCGAGTTGGCGTCCGAGACCAGGCTCATATCGCCGGCATTGACGTGGTCGATCAGCAGGTTGCCGGTGGCGACGCTCTTGCCGCGCTCCAGGATGACATTCCCGGTGACCTTCAGCGTGTCGTCGGCCTTGGTATAGATGCCGTAGTCGCCGTGGGCGGTCTGGTCTTCGGCGACGTAATAGACATTGCCGGTCGCTTCCATCTGCACGACGTCCTTGCCGCCTTGCGGGCGTGGCGCCTCGATGATCTTGGCGTGGTCGCAGCGCAGGCGGCGGCCGCTCTGCAGGATCTCGACGCGACCGTCGAGATACATGGTGTCGTAGTTCGTCGCCTTGTCGGTTTCCATGCGCTGGTGGTCGGCCGAGGCATTGACCGGACCGCCGTCGGGCGACAACTGGGCCAGGGCCAGGCCGGGGAGGGCCCACAGGGCCGCCACCAACAGGGCATGCTTGCGATCGATCATAGGGAACTCCCCGCCTAGGTTAGGCTATAGCCAGTACGCCGGTCTCAGGCCGGGCGCAACTCCCGCTTACCGAGGACCTGGGCTGGATTGCCGGCGACGATGGTCCACGGTGCGACATCGCGCGTCACCACGCCGCGCGCCCCAACCACGGCGCCCTCGCCGATGGTGACGCCCGGGCCGACGAAGGCCTCGGCGGCCACCCAGGCCTGCGCGCCCAGCCGGATCGGCTTGGTCATCAGCTGGAAGTTGGGATCGCGGATGTCGTGGGTGCCGGCGCACAGGGTCGAGCGTTGCGACACGGTGCAATAGGCGCCGACATGGATGGGCGCCATTGAATAACAGATGACATCGCCGGCCAGGCACGAGAATTCGTCCATCGACAGGTTCGACGGCAGCCAGACCTGGGTCGACGGATAGACCTTGGCGGTCTTGTGGATCTTCGCCCCGAAGGCGCGCAGGATGACGCGGCGCCAGACGTGCAGCTCGACGGGCGACCAGCGCGCGAAAATGGCCCAGACGATGGTCCAGGTCATGCGCCACAGACGGTCCTTGAGGGAATAGCTGGGGGCGCCCTGATAGGTATTGACCTCGCTCGCATCGAGAGGGGTTTGTCGGCTCACCGGAATATCCTTAAAAAATGTCGTCAAATAGCTAGGGTGTAATTGATTAAGACCGGGTTTCAGGCGGCCGCCGTCACCCGCGTCAGAATATCGGAATATTGCGACAGCCGGCCGGGCTGGCGCGTCGAGACGATAATGGCGCCGGCCGGATTGCGCGTGACCGCCTGGGCCAGGATCTCGCCGACCGGGGTTTCATCGCCGATCTTGCGGGCGGCCGAGACGTAGCCATAGGTGATCTGTAGGGGGCGGCCATGCTTCGGCAAGACGTCGGCTTCGCGGTCTTTTAAGCTGTCCAGCACCTGGATGACGGGTTCCAGGCCGGTTTTCGCCTCAAGGAACGGTTCCAGGCGATCGGCGGTCAGGGCCAGGCCGAAGGTCTTGATCTTGCCGGCGGTTTGCACGTCTTCCAGCCAGCGCCGCCATTCGTCGGTCTTGACCAGGTGCAGTTCCGGTTCATGCAGCATGTAGATCTCGATCTGCTCGCGCTTGAGGCGGCGCAGGCTGTCCTCGAGCGCGCCGCGCGCATAGGCCAGCGAAAAGTCGATGGTCGGGGCCGAGATCGGCTTGATGAAGCGGCCGGCCGCCTTGCGCGCGAAGATGGTCGCCCACGGCTGACGCTCACCGCCCGGCGAGCGGATGCCGACCTTGGTGGTCACCGTGACATGAGGATAGCGGGGCAGGACGGCGCCCATGTCGCGTTCGGCCATGCCGAAGCCGTAATAGGGGGCCGTGTCGAAATGGGTGATGCCGGCATCGATGACGGCTTCCAGCAGGGCCAGGCGCTGGGCCTGCGAGCCGGCATTGAACAGGCTGGCCGTGCCGAAGATGAACTTCGACATCGTCAGGTCCGTGCCGGGGAGAGTCACCTGCTGCATCCTTGTCCCTTTCGCTGTTGCGAAAAGACATAATCCCGATTTGCCGGGGGAAGTCCAGCGCCAGGGTCGTCCAGCGTCAGGCTTCAGCCCATTCGCGCAACAGGTTATGATAATGGCTGGTCAGGCTGACCACTTCGTCCGTGTCGCCGATCCGGCTGCGCAGCTTGAGGATGGCCATGTCGAGCTCGAACAGCATCTGGCGGCGGCCGGCGTCGCGCACCAGGCTCTGCGTCCACAGGAACGAGGCCAGGCGCACGCCGCGCGTCACCGGCTCGACGCGGTGGACCGAGGTGGCCGGGTAGAGGATGGCGTCGCCGGCCTTCAGCTTGACTGCGTGGCTGCCATAGGTGTCCTCGACGATCAGCTCGCCGCCGTCATAGTCTTGCGGCGCGCTGAGGAAGACGGTCGTTGAGATGTCGGTGCGCGCCGTCAGGCCGGTCACCGGATCGGGCTGGATGGCGCCATCGACATGATTGCCGAAATAGCCGCCGTCCTCATAGGCATTGAAGCGCGGCGTCAGCAGGACCTTGGGCAGGGCGGCCGAGCGGAACAAGGGGTTTCGCATCAGGGCCGCGCGCACGATCTCGGCCAGGGCCTGGCTTTCCGGCGCCAGGACCGGCAACTGGTAGTTCTGCTTCTGCTGCGCGGCCTGGGCGCCGGTGGTGTGGCGCCCGGCCGTCCAGTCGGCCCGGGCCAGGACATCGCGGATTTCGGCGACCGTGTCCAGCGTCAGCACGTCTGGAATATGCAGCATCATTTCAGGTCCGCCTTACAGTTTGACGTTGAGGGTCAGGCTGGCCGATTCCGGCTGGCCGGCGAAGATGCGGGCGCCGCCATTGTTCAAAGACTGGATATATTTGGCATTGAACAGATTGTAGATATTGAGCTGCAGGGCCGCCTTGGGCGTCAGGCTAAAGCTTGCCATGGCATTGGCTACCCAATAGGCCGGGATCCTGGTCAGGCCCGTCGTCTGGACCGCGCCCGGGGTGACCAGAAGCTTCTGGTTGGAGACGTAGGAGGCGCCGGCGCCCAGGGTCAGCTTGGGCGTCACCTTATAGGTCGTCCAGACCGTCCCGGTCAGGTCGGGTGACCAGCGCGTGACCGCGCCCGTCGCATTGGTGCTGCTGGTCCCCTGCTTGATCTGGGTATGCAGGGTCTCGATGCCGGCCGAGACCGACCACTTCGGCGTGACCTGGCCGATGGCACTGAACTCGAAGCCGTTGATGTCGCGCTTGCCGAGCTGGGCATAGGTCAGGGTGACCGGATCCTGCAGGGTCAGTTCGTTCTTGGCGACCGTGTCGTAATAAGCGGCTGTCACCGACAGCTTTTTCGCAACCAGGTCCCACTTGGTGCCGATTTCCAGGCTGTCGGTCTCAGTCGGTTTGAACACCGTGCTGGCGATATTGCCGGCGGTGGCGCTGAAGGTCAGGTTGCTGCTGCCCGGGGGCGTGAAGGCGTCGGCGTAGGCGATATAGAGGCTGCCGTTTTCCGCCGGCTTGTAGACGATGCCGGCATTCCACGAGGCAACCGTGCCGCTCTTTTTCAGGTCGTAGGGCACCAGCGTCCCGGCCGGCAGCTTGGGGTAGGTCGCGGTGGTGCTGAGCAGGGCGCCGACCGTTTCGGCCGTGTAATTGTCGAAACGCACGCCGCCATTGATCAGCCACGGGCCGTGTTTCAGCGTGTCGAAGGCATAGGCCGAGACGGTCGTCACCTCGCCATTGGCGAAGGCGCCGGTCCTTTGCGGGGTGGCCATGACATCGTCCGGGTTCGGATTATAGACATTGGCCGCGGTGACGACGGCGCCGGTCGGTACGGCAAAGCTGGGCGCCTTTTGTTGTTCGTAGTCGACCTCGGTGCCGACCGACAGGTCCTGGGTCCACGATCCGGTCTGGAGGGTGCCCGAGATATTGGTGGTGTTGGCCAGGATGCGGTTGGTCTGGTCGACGCGCTGGCGGTTGCGGATGATGGTCCAGGTCGACGGATCATTCGAGCTCTCGGTATAGCCGCCGGTATTGTTGCCGATGCCGGTGATGACGCGGTCCATGCGTGTCTGGCCATAGCGCGCGGTATTGGTCAGGTGGAAGCCCCCCGCGAAATCGTGCTCGATCTTGCCGCTCAGCATGGCGGCATCGACCTTTTCGTAGTCGCTGCGGGCGCCGTAATAGTTCGTGGGATCGACCTTGGCGCCTGAGGCGATGCGCGCGTCGGCATTGTAAAAGCCGGCATAGCCAATCACCGGAATGCCGCCGTCGGGCACATTGTCCTGATGGATGACCTGGCCGAACACGTAAAAGCGCGTATCGGTGCCCAGGCCCGCCGCATAGGACGGGGCGATGCCGTAGCCGCGGTTCCTGACCAGGTCGCGGCCGGCGACGTCGATCGATTGGTCCATCACATTGAGGCGTAGGGCCTGGCTCTGGCCGATCCTGTAGTCGGCATCGACCGAGGCGCGGCCGCCGCCCTGGCTGTACAGGCTGGCCGTCGCCGAAGATCCGCCCGACAGGGTCGGCAGCTTGGACACCAGGTTGATATAGCCGGCCGAGGCGCCACGGCCGATATCGCTGCCGGCCGGGCCCTTGGCGACTTCGATCTGGTCGATATTGAAGACGTCGCGGGTCACGGCGCCGAGGTCGCGGATGCCGTCGACGAAGATCGAGCTCTGCGCCGAAAAGCCGCGCAGCTGGAAGGTGTCGCCGGCCGAGGTCGAGCCGTTTTCGCCCAGTTGCATGGTGATGCCCGGCGTGTTGCGCAGGGCGTCGGTCAGGCTGGTGGCGTTCTGTTCGGACAAAAGCTCGGCCTTGATCACGGTCAGGGTCTGCGGCGTGTCGAGCAGGGCCTCGGTGTGCTTGGGCGAGGAGTCGGTCGAGGCCTTGTAGCCGGTGGCATTGGCCTTGACGATGACCTGGGTGGTTTCGGCGAGGTCGGCGGTGGTGGCGCCGGCGTGCGCCCCAGAAGACGCAAGGCCAGGGGCTGCGGCCAGGGCCAGGACGGCCAGGTAACGGCCGGTCGGATGTTTGCGGCTTTGAATAGTCATGATCTTCCCTCTCGATACCGGGCGCACAGGGCCCGGTTTCACAGCCGCGCGACGGCGGCAATAATGATTTGCAATCGCATGTGATGGCCGCGGAAAGCCGCGCGTTACCTCCGGACCACGGAGGTGGGGTAGCATCATTGATAATCATTCGCAAATACAAAATGAGAATGATTTGCAATTTGGAGACGTCCGAACCGCTGAACGGGCGCGGGCGCCACGTCTTGCCGCGCGCCGGGCGGATGGCGCCCATTGGTATGACATTAAAGCAACGTTGTAATATCAAAAGCAAAATATGACAGGATGATGAAACAGAGGGTTTGACGCCATTTTATTTCCATATGTAAGAATTGTTTCGCCGGCGCCGTTCGGGTGAAGCGGGTTGGCTCCATAAAGGTGTTATCCTTTTTGGAATTTGTCTTGCCTGACCAGTTTGAATGTGAAGAAAGACGGAGAAACAGGTAATGAAAATTCGGTGCTATGCGCTGATCACGACGGCCCTGACGGGCGTTATGATTGCCGGGGGCGCTTACGCGCAAACGAGTCAGGCTTCCGCCGCCGGCAAGACGGGCGATGGCGGGGACGTCGTCGTTGTCGTAAAAGGCATCCGCGCCAGTATCAAAAGCTCGCGCGATACGAAGCGAAAGACGGACGCCGTCATCGACGTGATAACGGCGGAAGATGTCGGCAAGTTTCCCGACAAGAATGTCGCCGAATCCCTGTCGCACCTGACGGGTATTGCCGTTGACCGCCAATTTGGCGAAGGCGAGCGTGTTTCGATTCACGGAACGGATCCGGCGCTCAACCGTATATTCGTCGACAATCATTCGATCGCCACGGCCAACTGGGGCGGCGACCCGAATGATAAATCCGGCCGTACCTTCAACTATAACCTTCTGGCGCCGGAACTGATTGGCCAGGCGCGGGTATTCAAAAGCCCGGAGGCATGGATCGATGAAGGCTCGCTGGGCGGTACCGTGCTTATGGATACGCGCAAGCCGCTAAGCCTGGCGGCAAATACCTTCTCCGGGTCGATGGGCTATGCCTATAACGACCGCTCGGCAATCGGGAATGGCCGCGGATCGGTGCTTTACAGCTGGAAGAACCAGGCGGGGACCCTGGGTATCCTGGCCGCCGCCACCTATAACCGTGAAGATCTCAAGCAATCGGGTATCGAATATTTTGGTTATGGTACGGGCAGCTCCGCGGGGACCCCGACCACAATCAATGGGGCGACGCCAACGGCATCGAGCCTGGCCGCCTATAATTCGGCGGTTCTGCCGATCTTCATGGACCACGACGATGTGGAACAGGTGCGCGAACGAACGGGCTACAGTTTAACCGCGCAATGGAAGCCGGCCGATAATCTCGAACTGACCCTGTCGGCCTTGGACATCCTTGGCAATTACAGCAACTTCAACCAGGCTGAATATTTCTGGCCGGGCTCTCCGACCAACATGAACGTCAAGAACGGCGTGGTGACCTCCGGTTCCTATACGGCGGGCAATGGCGAGCTGGACAATGATTACCGGCATACGCATGTGAATACGGACAGCGTAAACCTTGCCTTCAACTGGACGCCGGGCGAATGGAAAATCTCCGGCAATGCGGGCACCACCAAGGCAAGCGGGGGAACCAAGCCTGAATACCTGACCAGCTTCTATGCCACCGAGCCCTTCAGCTTTGCCTTCGACAAGCACCACACCTACCTGAACGTCGATAGCGGCGCGCCGTCCGATCCGACCATGTTCTCCATCTCGCCGTCCACCTCCACGTCAACGGTCAATGGGGTTACCGGCAATTTCACCTATATCGGCGGGATTGCGCGCAATGTTTACGGGGACCGTGAATCCTATGCGCAGGCGGACTTCGAGCGCCGCGTTGATTTCTGGGGTTTCAACAAGGTGATGTTTGGCCTCAAGGCTTCTTCGCATGACAATTTCGACTGGGGTACGGGGTCGAATATCTATGTGAAGGATTTGGCCAGCAATATCGAGGTTGGCAGCCTGAGCTGGCGGCTGACGCCGACCAATCTCTATAAGGGCTTGGGGGTTACCGGAAATGGCACGCCATATGCCACCCTGTCGCCCCGGGTGCTGATGAATTTCCTCAATTCGGGCATCTACAGCGACAACGGGACGCAATATGGGTCGGATTTCGACGTGAAAGAGCGCGTCGAAGATGCCTATGTGCAGGGTAATTTCCGGCAGGACAAGCTGCACGGCAATGTCGGCGCCCGCCTGGCCTATACCCGCGATGATTCGAGCTACTGGTTGCAGAGCTCCGATTCGAATGTCTTTGCCAACACGGTGCACAGCTACACGAAGCTGCTGCCGCAACTGAATGCCGTATATGACTATTCGGATCATATACTTCTGAAGGGTGGCATTGCCGAGGTGATGGCGCGTCCGCGTTATTCCGACCTGGCGGGGACCATTAGTGTCGACAATACGACCCATCTGGGCGGCGGCGGAAACCCCGATCTGAAGCCTTACCTGTCGACCAACTATGAAGGCTCTTTCGAGTATTATTTCGGCAAGTCGGGCATGTTTGCGTCGGAAGTTTTCGTCCGCGATATCTCCTCCTACATCATCCAGGGCAAGATATCGACGCAGACGCTGCTGGATACCAAGACGCAGGCGATGGAGACCTATACGATCACCTCGCCGTTCAATGCCACGAACGCCAAGGTTCATGGCATCGACTTTCAGTATAATACCGATCTGCCTTATAATTTCGGCATCATGACGAATGTCACCTATGCGGAGGCGGACACGGGCACGTCAAAATATAATATGCCCTATCTGTCCCGATATACGGTCAACGTCATTCCCTATTATGAGAACGGCCCCTGGCAAGTGCGGATGAGCGTCAACTATCGCAGCAAGTATTTCACGGCGATCAGTTATACGAACACGAAGTCGTACACGGACTCCTATACGGACCTCAGCCTGTCGGCCACGTACAATGTCAACAAGCGCGTGTCCCTGTATGTCAACGCGACGAACCTGCTCGATCAGACCTATTATCAATTCGACGGTCAGACACAGATCCCGCTTGGCCAGTATAAAAACGGCCGCGTTGTGTCCGTCGGCTTCAGTTACAAGATGTAAGATCCTCTACGTTTTGAGACATGCCTGAATTATAGCGGAGATGCTTTATGCATCTCCGCTTTTTTCTTGTGCGCCCGGATGGGCGCGCTTTTTCGGGGGAGGGGGGCGTCAGTCGGGCAACCGCACGCACTGGCCGGACTGGGCGGCCCGCTCGATGGCATCGATGACGCGATGGAGGGCCACGGCGTCTTCGAAGCGCGGCGCCGTGCGCGTTCCATGACGCAGGTCGTGCGCCATCGCGTCATACAGGCGGGCAATGTTTCCCGCTTCGGTGTCCATAGGCCATCCCGCGCGATAGGCCTGCGGCACGTCCAGCGGGCGAAAGACCTTTTCGCCGTCGCGCGCGCCCTGCAGCGAGAGTTGGACCATCTGCATGTGGCCGGAGGGGCCGTGGACGCGGATATCGCCGCGTGTGCCGTGGATCTCCCAAACCAGGCCGTCGTCGTCGCGGGGCGCCCCGCCGCGAAAATGGATGGACATGGGGACGCCGCTCGCCAGCACTGCGGACACGAGGACCTGGTCCGGCGCGGTTGCCGGCAGGATCTCGCCCGAATCGAGCGCCCGCGCGGTGGGGCGCCGGGTTGCCAGCACGGCCGATACGGTCGAAACGGGGCCCAGCACGGCGGTGAGCGCCGACAGGGCGTGGCCGACGGGGATGGTCAGCAAGGTGGCGCCATTGGCGCGGTCCAGCAGGTAGCCGTAGGTCCTGGCGTCCGGGATCGTCCCTCCCCCTTGCAGGGCGCCGCCCCGGGCGACCATGGTCGTCGACAGGACGTCGCCGACGAAGCCGTCGGCCAGCTGTTGTTTCAGATAGCGGATTTCCGGCGCGAAGGGCGCCTGTGTGCCGACGACGCCAACAATTTGCCCTGTGCGCGCCAGGGCCGCCATCGCCTCTGCCTCGGCCAGGCCATTGCCCAGCGGCCATTCGCAATAGACGTGCTTGCCCGCCGCGATCGCCGCCTTCACAAGCGCGAAGTGCGGCGGCACCTTCACCGCGACGGTGACGATGTCGATATCGGGCGCCGCGATCAGTTCGGCGGCAGTGTCGAAGGCACGCGCGATTCCGGTCTGCGCGGCCGCCGCTTCGGCGCTGGCCCGGCTGGTATTGGCAAGGCCCGCGATTTCGAACGTCCTGGACAGCGCCTGCAATGCCGGAATATGGGATCGCGCCGCCCAGCTTCGACCAGGCTGCACGCCGATGATACCCACTCGAAGCCTTTGAGTTGACATGGTTTTCGCCTTTCCGGATGACATCTCGCACGACGGGCCGGCCTTGGGCCGCGACGGGCGAAAATCTGTTGCGGCGCGCAGACTAGGCCTGTGTTTTCTGTGCGAAAATTCTATATAAATGCGAGTGATCCTTGAGAATTCGCACAGATGATGGATTGGGAAGACGTTCGCCATTTCCTGGCCGTGGCCGAGGTCGGCACCTTGTCGGGGGCGGCGCGCAAGCTGAAGGTCGACCACGCGACGGTCAGCCGGCGGTTGGCCGCGCTCGAAGCGCGGCTCGGCGTGCGGCTGGTCGAGCGGCTGCCCCGCGCCTGCCGCTTAACCGCGATCGGCGAAGCGGTGCGCGAACGCGCGGCGGCGATGCAAGCCGGTGCGGATGGCATTGCCCGGCTGGCCAGGGCCGCGCAGGCCCCGCTCGTCGGCCGCGTCGCGCTCAGTGCGCCGCCCGTCCTGGTCGCACCGCTCCTGGCCGGCCATCTGGCCCGCTTCCACGACCAGTATCCGGATATCCGCCTGTCGCTGGCGGCCCAGGGGGCGCAGGTCTCCCTGAGCCGGCGGGAAGCCGATATCGCGCTGCGGCTGGCGCGGCCGGAGGAGACGGGCAGCGTGGCGCGCAAGATCGGCGCAATGGCCTTCGGCCTCTACGCCCATCGTTCGTATGTCCATCTGTCCGCGCCGGAGCGATGGCAGTTCATCGCCTTCGATCCGGACTATGCCGGAATGCCGCAGCAGCAATGGCTGCTTGGCATTGCCGCCGGGCGACCGGTGGTGTGCGAACTGAACTATATCAGCGAACACCTGATCGCCGCCCGGGCCGGCGTCGGGGTTGCGGGTTTGCCGCTTTTTCTCGGTGAGGCCGACCCCGACCTCGTCCGCCTGGATGTCGACGCACCGGCTTTTTCGCGGGATATCTGGCTTGTCGTTCATCGCGACCTGCGCAAGGCCGCGACCGTCCGGGCCGCGATGGATTTCGTGACCCGCATTATTGGCGAAGTGCCTTTGTTGCGACCGTGATGGCCGGTGGTATCGGCGTGCCTGCGGTTTGCGAGAGGGCCCTTACGGCAAATTGTACCAGGTCGAGCGGCCGCCGCCGCGACGCACCAGCAGGCCTTTGCCGACCAGGGCGGTGAAGGTGGCTTTCAGCGTATTCGCGCTGGCCCCGGTTTCACGCACCATGTCGCGCGTGGTGACACGGCCGTGGTCGCGGACATGGTCCAGGATGCGGACTGCCAGCTCCGACAGATCGGCGAGCGCTGTCTTTTCGCGCTCGACCTTGGCTTCGAGCCGGCGCTTTTGCTGCTGCAAGGCGCGCAGGAAGACGCGCAGCCAGGGCTGCCAGTCGGGCGCGCCGCTGCGGATGGTGCCCTGGGTTTGGCGCAGGGCCAGGTAATAGCCTTCCTTGCTTTGCTCGATGACGTTCTCCAACGAGGAATAGGGCGCATAGGCATAGCCTGCCTGGAGAAGCAGGAGCGTCGTCAAGACGCGGCTCAGGCGGCCATTGCCGTCCTGGAACGGGTGAATTTCCAGGAAAACGACCGTGAAGACGGCGACAATCAGCAGTGGATGCAGGCTGCGTTCGTCGCGCACGGCATTCAGCCAGTCGATCAGGTCGCGCATGCGCTGTGGCGTATCGAACGGCGAGGCCGTTTCGAAGACGATGCCGATCATCTTGCCGTCGGCTTCGAAGGCGCCGACGTCGTTGCGCAGCGTCTTGTACTCGCCGCGATGGCGCTCGTCCTTGTCGCTATAGCGCAGAAGGTCGCGATGCAGTTGCTTGATATGGTTCTCGGTGACGCGGATATCGGCCCAGGCCGAGCAGACCGTCTCCATGACATCGGCGTAGCCGGCGACTTCCTGCTCATCGCGCGTGGCGAAGCGGCGGATCTCCAGATTGGCCAGCAGCCGCTCGACCTCGCGGTCGCTGAGCCGGCTGCCTTCGATGCGGGTCGATGAGCCGATGCTCTCGATCGTGGCGATATGGCGCAGGGCCCGCAGCCGCTCCGGCGCCAGGGTCCCCAGCGCGCGCCAGGCCCCCTTGAACTCGTCGATTTCCGAGAGCAGGGCCAGCAAGTCCGGCGTGATGACGATGGTGTCGGTCTTGATCATACCGGAATATATACCGGATTAGACCGGAATGGATACCCGAAAAGAGACCGGATTAGACCGGATTAGCGCGCCGTGGTCGCCCCGCATGAGTCCCGGATCACCAGTTCGGTCGGGATCTTGATCGTCGACACCGGCGCGCCCTCGATCAGCGCTTCGACGCTGTCGACCAGGATGCGGGCGGCGGCCATGGTATCCTGGCGCACGGTCGAGAGGCGCGGAGCCACGGTGTTGCAGATCCACAGGTCGTCGAAGCCCATGACAGCGACCTGGTTCGGTACCGTAATCCCGTGCGCTGACAAGGCGCGCATGGCGCTGATGCCCAGGACGTCGGTCGCGGCAAAGATGGCGTCGAATGCGATCCCGCCGGCGACCAGGCGGTCGACCGCATCGGCGCCGCCGTCCCTGGTCAGGACGCAATCCATCTGAAGGGCGTCGTCGAGCGGCAGGCCCGCCTGGCGCAGGGCGGCGCAATAGCCCTGGTGGCGTTCGGTGAATTCCCACTGTTCGCCGCTGAACTTGCCGAGATAGGCGATGCGCCGGCGGCCCAGTTGGACCAGGTGCGTGACCGCATCGAAGGCGCCGCTTTCATTATCGCTGACGACGCAGGCGGTGTGGCGGTCGGTCGAATAGCGGCCCCACACCACCCAGTGTTCACCGGCCGCGTCACGGCGATAGGCTTCGAAATCCTTGGGCGCCAGGAAGATCGTGCCCTCGACCGGGCGCAGGTCGAGGCTGTACGGCTTGCCGTCCTCGGTCGGTTTCTGGAAGGAGATGGCGACGTCGAAGCCCTTTTCCTTGCCGTAGCGGACGATCTCGCCGATCATCGGCACGAAGAACGGATTGATCGTGCCGTACTCGTTGCCGATGTCCTCGACGACCACGACTTCCAGGTTGCGCAGGCGCCCGGAGCGCATCTTGCTGGCGTGGGCGTCGACCTTGTAGTTCAGCTTTTGCGCCGCCGCGATCACGCGGTCGCGGACCTCGGCGCTGACCTGGGGCGAGCCGTTGAAGACCCGCGACACGGTCGATTGCGATACGCCCGCCATGGCGGCGACATCGATCGATGTCGGCCGATCGTTCATCCCTGTCTCCCTGCGTGACCAGCGGTCCTGTTGTGTGACAGTTTAAGCCATGCCGGCGCGGGGCGGCAACCTGTATAGGTATGCGCCGGAGGTCGCCGAAAACGGCTTCACACGCGTCCGGATGCATCCTAGTCTCGTCTGAAACCGTCAGGAGTCTTCGATGCTGAAACGCGCCCTTCTTGTGTCCGCCGCCCTTGTGCTGGGCGCGTCGCCCGTCCTGGCGAAGGCGCCCGCCAAGCCGTTGATCAGCGCCGCGCGCATCTCGCAGGACGTCAAAATCATCTCGGCCGACGATTACGAGGGCCGCGGGATCGCCACACGCGCCGAGCCCAAGGTCATCGACTATGTGTCGAAGGGCTTCAGGGC
>FTCT01000741.1_pt1 | contig 13952 bp, 6 predicted proteins | sample 1658881 | NCBI WGS metagenome assembly FTCT01 (sample SAMEA3914864, study PRJEB12502) | metagenome | biome: forest; material: soil | place: USA | collected 2012-03-12 | depth 0.3 m | reverse complement strand
CTATAAGACCCAGCAGTCCTTCATCCGCGAAGGCGGCGTCGGCGGCACCGTGGACATCCGCACCCTGCACCCACTGGACCGCAAGGGCCCGCACCTGTCGGTGAAGCTGGGCGAAAACTACGAGCAGAACAGCGGCAAGAAGGACCCGCAGGCCTCGTTCCTCGCCTCGAACACCTTCCTTGATGACAAACTGGGTATCCTGATCAGCGGCAGCTACCAGAAGCGCGAGAACCGGACCTACGAGGTCGGCGCGGCCGCAAACAATGGCGGCCTGCGGACCCAGAACGTGTTCACGGTCGACGGCTATGCCAACGGCTTCGGCACAAACTACTGGAACTACGGCAATTTCGGGGTGGCCAAGGCGATGAACGTCCAGGAACTGGACCGCAACGTCTACGACGAAACCCGCACCCGTACCGGCTTCACCGCCGACGTCCAGTACAAACCCAATGACGACATGGAGTTCAATGTCGACTACCTCTACTCTAAGTTCGACGTCGTCAGCAACGAGAAGCAGGTCGGCAATTGGTTCTACGAACTCATGCCGCCGGCGAGCCAGGCCTCCTGGATCCTGAACAACCTTTATCCCAACGGCACCGATTCGTACGCTAGCTGGCAGCAGCTCGCAAACTACATCCAGAACACCAGTCAAACCGCCGTCGACAAAAACGGCGTCGTCACCAAGGCAACCGCGTGGCCGGGCGACGCCACGCAGGCCTATAACGGCCTGATCCTGCATCGGCCGACCACCACCCAAATGACCGGCCTGAACTACAAGTGGCATATCTCCGACAAGCTGAACCTGACAGTCGACGCGGCCTATTCCACGGCCGACCTGAACGACCCCGGACTTGACCAGCGCCGCAGCCTGGAAACCGTTCTGCCAGGATCCTTCACCTATATCAACGACGGCGGGGTGCCCTACATTACCGGCGCCGCCCCCCTGTCTTCGGACCTCTCCAATATCGGCAAAATCGCCTATGCCCGGCAATGGAACAGCGGTTCGGTGATCAACGCGACCAACAAGGAAGCGAGCTTCAATCTGGACTACGCGCCTAGCAATACCTTGAAATTCAAGTTGGGCGGCCTTTGGGAACACGGCGAAAAGAGCGACGCCGACTGGGCGACGCCGATGTGGGTCCAGCAGTTCTACCAGGGTGCGTCACCCGTCCTAACCACGGCGCAAGTCCAGGGCCTCATCAACGGCGTCCTGAACACCCCGGCGTCGAAATACGGCATGTCGTCATCGGCTTCGGCCGCGGCGGACAACAACACGCTGGTCCTCAACTTCGCCAACATGGACGCCTTCGCGCTGAATTCCGCGAACCTGAACACGACCTACCTGACCCGGTCGGCGTCGGAAATCACCGCCTTCAAGGCCTATGCCCAGGCCCACAGCGGCAATCCGTTCGCCGCCATCCCGACCGGCACCGGCTACACCGTCGCAGAAGACGTCAAATCGCTTTATGGCGACATGACCGACGATGTCGAGGTGTTCGGCAAGCCCGCCGTCCTGACGGCCGGTCTTCGCTATTCGGTGACACAAACCCAGGCCTCGGGTTATTCGCAAGTCTATTCGGCCATCACGGTTACGGCGCCCCCTGCCGGATCGGTCCTTCCGACGGTCACAGGCGTGCAGATCTCGGGCACTGGTCCGAATGGCCTGACCTACCTGACGGCCAATCACGGCTACGCCAACTGGCTGCCGGACGTGAACCTGAAGATCAACGCCACCGACGACCTCGTCGTGCGCTTCGGCGCCTCGAAATCCCTGACCCGACCCGAACTGAGCACTCTCGCGCCGATCACGCTCGGCATCGGCTTCGGCCTGAACGGCGGCACGATCACCCAGAACAATCCCAACCTCAAGCCGATGGTCGCCACCAACCTCGATTCCGCGGCGGAGTACTATTATGGTCGCGGCAACGCCTTGACCTTCGACGTCTTCTGGAAGAACCTGGACGGGTTCATCACCCAAGCGGTCACCCAGACAGGCTACGTCATCCCGGGCCTCAACCAGACCGCCACCTATAACGGCGTGACCTACAACGTCAACAATTTCGCCGTCACGTCCTACGCCAATGCCCAGGCGGCCCAGGTCTGGGGCGCGACCCTTGGCTGGACTCACACCTTCGACTTCGGCCTCGGCTTCCAAACTAACTACACCTGGACCGGCACCAATCGGAAATTCGACCCCAACACCTACGACCCGACCAAGGTCACGCTGCCGGGCCTCAGCGACAACTTCAACGCCGTCGTCTTCTATGAGCATGGACCGATCTCGGCGCGCGTTGCCTATAACTGGCGTTCGAAGTTCCTCAGCAACCCGGCCTATCCGGGCGGTCAGTATGGCTCCGCCTTCGAGCCGGAATTCACCAGGCCCTACTCCCAGATCGATGCGCGGGTGGGCTATAATGTGAACAAGCAGATCCAAGTCTATATCGAGGGGGTAAACCTCGGAAATACGCCTGTCACGCAGATCGGTCGGTACAGCAACCTGTTCATCGACCGTGAGAATTATGGCGCCCGGATCGATATCGGCGTCAGCCTGAAATACTGAGACCTCTTCGTCTCCAACGACGGTCCCGTGCCTTGCCGCACGGGACCTTTTTGCGTGTCGGCCTTCGCGTCCGAGATGATGGGAAGGTCAACATTGACACCCCTTTATTTGTCAGACAAAATGACGGCCAAGTCATCGGCAAGACTTGGACGACACGGCCGCCATTCCAATTCTTTACAGGGCGTAGAGAGCGGCAATCGACTCGCGCGGCCGGTGCCGGTAAGCTGAACCCCGCGCACGGTCGCCCCCTGCGAAAGAAAAATGGAAGCGAGATCATATATCGGGGCGCGTCCCGGTATCTGCTCGAATGAATACGGGAGGCCTCAAGACCTCCGCACGAACAGGGAAACCGGGAAGGAAGCCAGTTGCGTCAGGCGTCTGTGGGAGTCGCGCGAAGGAGGCAGACGTGGCTGCTGGGACCAGCTGTCGCGGCGCTGCTGACCGCCATTTCTGCCTGGAGCGGATCCCCGCCGGCGCGCGATTTCAATATCCCCTCCGAAGACATGGGGTCGGCGCTTGAGGCCTTTTCACGCGCCTCGGGCATTCAGATCCTCTACAGCCCCTCAATCCTGACCGGCCTACATTCTTCTCGGCTGAAGGGGACCTTTGACGTCGGCCAGGCCCTTTCGCGACTTCTCGCCAGAAGCGGGCTAACTTGCCGCACAACCGCGACGGGCGTCTGGCTCATCGAAAAGGCGCCGCCGCCGCCCGTCCCGCCGATCGCAACCCAAGCCGCCCTGCCGCCACCGGCCGCTCCCACCGTCCAGGTGGTCGTTTACGGTATACGGGGCGCCCTCGACCAAGGCCTGGAGAGCAAACGGCGATCGATCTCCATCGTCGAGAGCGTGCAGTCGGAAGATATCGGCAAAATGCCCGACGCCAATATTGCGGAGGCGCTGCAGCGGGTGGCCGGCATCGCCATCGATCGGGACGGCGGCGAAGGCCGATATGTCTCCATTCGCGGTTTCGGGCCCTCCTTCAATACAGTCCTGCTCAACGGTCGCGATCTCGCCACCTCGGAAGAGAGCCGGGCTTTCGGATTTGACACGATCTCCTCCGACCTGGTGAGCGGAATAAATCTATACAAGACGCAGGCCTCGAACGTTCCGGATGGCGGGGTCGGCGGAACCGTAGACCTAAGGACAGCCCACGCCCTCGATCGAAAAGGCCCACATCTCAGCCTCCGTCTTGGCCATAGCCGGGAAGGCAATGATGGGAGGACGTCCGCGCAGGCTTCCTTTGTCCTGTCGGACACCTTCCTAAACGACCGGCTCGGACTCCTACTGTCAGGGTCATACCAGCAACGGGACAACCGGACCTACGAGGTTTCGACCAGCCTCCTTAGAACGCGGAATGCTTTTGCGATCCCGAGCACCTTCAGCGGCGGCACAGGCACCACAGGAACTCACTGGATCTACGGGAATTTCGGCGTCAAGACGGCGATGGTTCAGCAAGAGCTCGACAGAAATGTCCTTGACGAACGCCGCACGCGGACGGGCCTCTACGGCAATATCCAGTACAAGCCCGTCGACGACGCCGAATTCAATATCGACTACCTCTACTCGCGGTTCGACGTCGACACCAACCTCAAGCAGGTCGGAAACTGGTTATACGAACTGATGCCGCCGGCGAGTTCCGCTGCGTCGATACTAGCTATCGATCCCAGCGACCCACGTCTGCAGGCCTACGCCGGCTACGTTCGGGCCAACAGCCACACCCAGGTCGACGCCAATGGTGTCGTCACGCAGGCCCAGGCCATTCCGGGCCTCGGAACCCAGGCTTTCAATGGCGAACTCGACCGCCGGCCAACAGTCACCCAGATGCTTGGACTTAACTACAAATGGCATTCGTCGGACGCGCTGAAGTTCACGCTTGACACGGCCTATTCAACCGCCGCGCTGAACAATCCGGGACTCAACGAAAGGCGCAGTCTGGAGGACCTGTCGGACGGCACCTTCACCTACGACAATACCGGCTCGGTCCCTTTCGTCAGCGGATTGACGCCTTCGCTCAGCGCGAACCTCGTCGATACCAGCCACCTGTTCTTTAGGCGCAATTACGACTACGGAACCATGGTCAAGGCAGCGAATGCCCAGGCCGGGCTCGAAGCCGAGTTCGCTGCCTCCGCCCAGATCCGGTTCAGGTTTGGCATTCTGGGCGAGCAAAAGCAAAAGTCGAACACCGACTACGAGACACCCTTGTGGGTCTCACAATTTTTCGCCAATGCCAACACGACCGCCCTTACACCGGCCCAGCTCAGCCGGCTGACCTACGGGGTCTATGCTTCGGCCCCCGCAAAGTTCGGCATGGCCAAGACTGCGGACAACGACACCTTCCTGCTCGATTTCGCAGCGATGGACGCCTTTGCCCTCGATTCCGAAAACCAGGCGCTCCTCAGCGTCTCGCCGTCACAACGTGCCGCCTTCAATGCCTATGCCGCCGCGAACGGCGGCCCGTTTGCAGCTATCCCCTCGGGTGCGGGCTACAAGGTCCGGGAGCGTATCGTCTCGATCTACGCCGACATGACACGGCGGATGACCCTTCTCAACCGTCCGGCGGTGCTCGCCGCCGGACTAAGGTACGCCCGCACGGCGACCCTCGCTTCCGCCTACAGCCAGGTTATCACAAACCTGGCGGCGGACCCCGCAGACTCCACGCAACAGAACCTTCTGGCGACCTATGCCGACGGCTCCGGCCCAGGCGGACTGAGCTACGCCAGGTCATCACGCACCTACGGCAACCTGCTGCCATCGGCGGCCCTAAAGCTCAATGCGACGGACAATATCGTCCTTCGACTCGGCGCATCCCAATCGCTGTCGCGCCCCGACCTGGACCAACTGGCGCCGCAGACGACCTACGCGACACTGACCACCTCTCAGCGCATCGCCTACGCCAACAATCCCGACCTGCACCCCTTGGTCTCGACCAATCTGGACGCCGCCGCCGAGTGGTATCGCGAGCGCGACGACGCCGCGACGGTCGAGATATTCTGGAAAAACCTCAACGGCTTCATCACCAAGCAAAGCCTGCCCGACGTCGTGGTCTCCGCGGTGCAACCGACCCAATACGACACCTTTACTGTTGTACGGCCGAGCAACGCCGCGACGGCAAAAGTCTGGGGCGCGACGATCGGCTGGACGCATGGCTTTGCGTCCGGCCTCGGATTTCAAACCAACTACACCTGGACCGCGACCAACAGGAAATTTAACCCTTTGGTCTATGATCCGTCGAAGGTTGCCCTTCCCGGCCTTAGCGATAACTTCAATGCGATCGTCTACTATGAGCGCGACACGATCTCCGCCCGGGTGGCCTACAATTGGCGCTCGAAGTTCCTGAGCGACCCTGGCTTTCCCGCGGGCATTGTCGGCGACCAACTGGAACCTGTGTTCACCAGGGCTTCTGGACAGGTCGATGCACGCATCAGCCTCGCCATCAAGCGGAACCTCCAGCTTTACGTCGACGGCACGAACCTGACGAACAGTCCCGTCGTCAAGGTCGGCCGGTTCAACAACCTGTTCATTTCGCGCGACAACTACGGGTCAAGGATCGCTGTGGGAGTCCAGTACCGCTATTAGCGGCGGTTCATGCGTTCCCCCGCGCACCTACGGCCACAGCTTCTGCTTGGCAAGATGAACGTGAGCCTTCACCACGTATTTTTCGACGGAGCTGACAGACAGACCGTAGATCGCGGCGATTTCAGCGTACTTCAGTCCGGTCACGCGATTGAGGATGAAGACGTCGCGGACCCGACGGTCAAGTGTGTTCAGAGCGGCGACGACCGCCTCCAAGGCCTGCTTGCCTTTGAGAATTCGCTCGGGTGAAAGCTCTTCGAGGCCCTCGTCACCCGTCGCCGGCCCCATTGCGAACGCGTTCGCCTCGACGATCTTACGCCGGTTGCGGTCGCGCAGCAAATTCGCGGCTGAAATGAAGACGAAACCCTCAATGTTTTCAGGCGTCTCGGCGGTGCAGCGCTGTACCATTCGCGCCAGCACTTCCTGCGCCAGATCCTCGGCCTCATGGGGGTCACGAACCCGGCGAAGAAAAAACCGGCGTAACGGCTCACGGTACTCGCCCAGTTGAAGCGCGCTGCCTTCGAATGGCGGCGCCTTGCTCGCACCTGACCGAAACATGGATCTTCCTCCGCTTTCCGTGGCCGGCGCGATCGGCACGCGATCCGCGTTCCGCGCCTTCGGCCAGCTCGTTTGTCGCACGAGTCTGAGATCGATATCTAAGTCGCTAAACGCACATTCTGTCAATTCATTTGTATGACATTTGAGCGCGACATTTGGCCAAAGAAAATCAGCCGCGGATTGTGGCTTCTGCCGGCTGCTGCGTTTCTCCTGATGAGGAGGTCACCGAGCTTTCTCATCTCCCTCAAACTGGAATCGCCCTGACATGCAGAATCTCCAAAAGATACAGCTTTTGCAGGTTTCAGGTGGCTTGGCACGCGGCTGGAATGGCCGCGTGCGCCTTTTATCCGGAACGCCACTCCTCGGGACCACCGGCGTCCGCCCGCCGAAGACAAGGCGCAAAGCCCGAAAATGCGAGCCGAGCCTTTGCCGCCCCCGGCCATGACGAGAATAATCACCAATTGCGACATTCGCCCTACGTGTTAGGAAAGCTGACTGCAAAGCTGAGATCACCCGTGCCTACAACCGACGAAGACGATGACGACATTCTCGAAGCGGCTGCCCTGTGGTTCAGCCGGCGGGAAAACAGTGTCGAATTCGACGATGCCGGCTTGGAACGCTGGCTCCAGGCGGACCCGCGTCGTCGCAAGGCGTTCGATCTCATCGCGGGCAATGATCACGACCTGATTTCGCTTCGCGGCACGCCGGAAATACTCAAATTTGAAAACGAGGCACTCACCGATGCACGGCTTCAGTCGACCTTCGCCTCCAGGCCGCGAAACCTGGTCAGCCGCAGGACCCTGATGATCGGGGTGAGCGCGGCATCCGTGGCCACGCTCCTGGCGCTGTGGGGCTGGTTCAAGCTCGACGCGCCACGATATCGTACTGGCATCGGTGAACAGAAAACCGTCCTCCTGGCCGACGGCTCAAGCGTCACCCTGGACGCAAACTCTGAAATGACGGTCAAGATTGACCGGGTTGCCCGCAATGTCAGGGTGGTCTCGGGCCGGGCGCAGTTCGAGGTCTTCAAGGACCCCATTCGCCCCTTCATCGTGCAGGCCGGGGACAACGTGGTAACGGCGCTCGGAACCATCTTCATCGTGGATATGATCCCCGGCAGAATCTCGGTTGCCCTGACGGAGGGCGCCGTTTCGATCGGGCGTTACATCGACGGGCAGGCCGCGCCCCAGGTCATCGTGCCGAGGCTGACTGAGAACCAGGTCGTGCGCATGAGGGCCTCGGACCAGTCGATCTCGATCCAGCCAACGACCGCCGGCCGGGAACAAGCCTGGACACATGGCGCGATCTACTTCGACAATGACACACTGGCCGACGCCGCTGCTCGGATGAACAACTATTCCGCCATCAGGATCGAGGTCGAAGGTTTCCATGCACGGGCCTTGCGGGTAACCGGCCAATTCGTCGCAGGGCGCTCCGACGCGTTTGTCGACGCCGTGTCCACCTACTTCCCGCTGGTCATTGACCGCAGCCACGCGAACGCGCTGATTGTCAGGGACAGGTCCTAGAACGACCGACGCAGTCCGACGCTCGTTTTGTCACCTTTCCCATATGCGGGCCTTCACAAGAGACCGCTCCAGAACGCAGATGATTGAACAATCTCCGAGCATTGTTATTGTAGGCGGCGGTACGGCCGGCTGGCTAGCCGCCGGCATACTTGCCTCGAAACTCGCCGGCCCGTCGCCGCATGGCCCGAAAATTGTCGTCCTGGAGCCCAAGGGATCGTCTCCGATCGGTGTCGGTGAAGGCACGTGGCCCACCATGCGCGGCTCGCTGTACCACATGGGCGTCAACGAGCGCGACTTCCTGCACGCCTGCGATGCGAGCTTCAAGCAGGGCTCCAAATTCATCGGCTGGGCCGACGGGATGGACGCCTACTACCATCCGTTCACTCCCCCAAAAGGCTTCGACGCAATAACGGCTACCGAAGTCTGGGGCGCGACGACCGGTATATCTTATGCGGACCTCGCCTCGATCCAGCCGGCAGCGTGCGAAGGTTTCAAGGCTCCCAAACTGGCCGCCACGGCCGACTTCCAGGGCAATCTCAACTATGGATACCATTTCGACGCCGTGAAGGTGAGCGACTTCCTTCGGCGCCACTGCCGGGACCGATTGGGTGTCGCGCATATCACGGCAACGATAAGCGACGTGCGGCAAGATAGCCGCGGCTATTTGACCGAGCTCCGACTCGACGACGGAAGCGCCCTCGCCGGCGGCCTGTTCGTGGACTGCACGGGCATGAATGCCGTCCTGATCGAACGGGTCCTCGGTTCCCGACGTCTCCCCTGCGGGAACATACTCTTGGCTGATACCGCGCTCGCCCATCCGGTTTCACGCCTTGGCAGCGACGAGCCCATAGCTTCGGCCACCCTGTCCACGGCCACCGGTGCGGGCTGGATCTGGGATATCGGCCTGCAGAGCCGGCGCGGCGTCGGTCATGTCTATAGCAGCGCACATTCGGACGAGGACAAGGCGATCACTACCCTTCTGGGCTATATCCGCAGCTCCGGTCACGACGCCAACGAGGGGGATGTTCGCAAGATTCCGATCGCGGCCGGATATCGCCAGATGCCGTGGATCAAGAACTGCGTTGCCCTGGGCCTGGCCATGGGTTTTGTCGAGCCGCTGGAGGCATCCTCGATCATGATGACCGAGCTCGGCGCTCAGCTGATCGCGAGCCTGCTCAGCTTCGACCGCACCGAAATGGCCTACGCCGCCTCTCAGTTTAACCAGCGCGCGACCATGCGCTGGGAAGAGATCTTGGACTTCATAAAGCTGCATTATGTCCTGTCCCGGCGGGATGAACCATTCTGGCGGGACAACCGCTTACCCCACACGATTTCCGATCGCCTCCGAGAGTGGTTGACGGTTTGGGCGCACCGGCCGCCCGCAGCCGACGACTTCTATCTCGCCGCCGACACCTTCCCCTTGGAAAGCTACAATTACGTCCTGAACGGTATGGGACATCGGGCGACGGTGCCACGCTGGCGCAAGCGCCTGATACCGGCCTCGGACACGCAGCGCTATGTTGATAGGGCCCGCCGGCTTCAGGCCGAAGTCCTTCCTCAGTTTCCGACCAACCGGGACTTGCTGGGATCCTCCGCTTAGGCCGGCGGGACTTGATACGACCGGTCGATATCGGACCACAGCCAATCGGGAAGGCAAGATGACCGACACCCTGGCCACACGAGCGGAAAGAAAGCTGGGCCTTGGCGACATGGACGGCGCCTATGCCGATGCGCGCTCAGCGCTGCAGCAAAACAAGCATGACGGCCGCGCACATTTCGTGATGTCATGCGTTGCGCTTCGCAAAGGCGCGATCGGCGCCGCGCGCAAGCTTTGCGAAATCGCCATTCGGCTGGACGGCGATACAGTCGACAACCTGGCCCAACTGGCGCTCTGCCACCTGCACAGCGGTGATCCCATCACCGCCCTCGACCTCGTCGGCGACGTCTTCGACGCACCCGACGCCGGGGTCGCCACCCTCGACAACCTGGTACAGCTCTTTCACGCCCTTGGCCTGCATGAGCGCGCCCTGGCAGCCGCGGTCCGGCAATCGGAAATGGCGCCCGGCAATGCGACGGTAAAGGCCAATCTGGGATCGCTCAAAGCCATCTGCGGTGACACCGCCGGGGCCACCGGGGCCTTCCGGGATGCCCTGCGCGTGGACCCGGTCCAGGTCGACGCGCTCGGCAACCTCAGTGCCAGCCGCAAGGCATCCGCCGAGGACAACAACGTCGACAGGATCGAAACCCTGCTCGCATCTGCCACGGACGCCCGCACGCAAATCAAGCTGCACTACGCCATTGCCCAGGAGTTCGATGATCTCGGCCATACCGAGCGCGTTTTCGCCCATCTGGATGCCGGTAACGCGATCTGGGCGAACCTCCTGGCCTATGACGGGCGCCGCGACACGCTGATGTTCGAACGCCTGGCCCGGTTCACCGCCCGCCCAGCGCAGATACGTCCTGGAACGTGCCCGGCCAGACCTATCTTCGTCTGCGGCATGCCGCGCTCGGGCTCGACCGTCGTCGAGCGTATCCTCACCCGTAATTCCGCCGTCCGCTCCATCGGCGAATCGCCGGTTTTCGGCCAGTCGATCAACGCCGCGATCGGCAACAGGACGCTACGGCCGTTCGACGACGCGTTGATCGAGTCGCATTGGGACAGGCTTCCCCTTGAAGATATCGGCAGAGGGTACAGCCACTTCGGGGACCGGGCGACCGGCCAAGCCGGTCGCGTCCTCGACAAAACGCCCCTCAACTTCCACTTCGTCCCCCTGATCGCCAAGGCCCTGCCGCAGGCCCGCATCGTCTTTGTCCAGCGCGATCCGATGGACACGGTCCTCGGCAATTACCGAATGCTGTTCAATCTAGACAATCCGGCGTTCGGCTATTCGTCCTCGATCGAGGCGTGCGCCGTCTACGTTGCGCACGCCCATTGCCTCGCGAAACAGTTCGAAAGAGCATACCCCGGTATCTTCTGCAGGCTGACCTATGAAGACCTCGTCCTGAGCCCCGAAATGGAGAGCCGTCGTCTGTTCAAATTCCTCAATCTTGACTGGACGCCAGACGTACTCGACATTGCCTCCAATGCCGCGCCGGCCGCCAGCGCAAGCGCTGTGCAGGTAAAAGAGCCCCTGCAGACGAGCCACATGGGAAAATGGCGCCGGTTCGCGCCCCATCTGGCGGAGGCGGCGAAGGTGTTCCAACGCGCGGGCGGGTCTGCCGCCCCTTAGGGCCGGACTATTTAGGGGCCTTGACGAATGTGATCCCGTCGGCGAACGCGCCGATGTCCAGGGCTCCGCTCGACCCTGTCAGCAATTTCCCGGCGATACGTACATTGTCCAGTATGACGCCGTGCACGCCATGGGACGAGTCATAGCCGAATATGACGGCCGGGCTGGGGCTGCCGGCGCCTGTGAAGCTGATATTGCGCAGCTTCACATTCTCGATGCCGCGGCCTGCGCTGGTATTGTACTTGGCATTGAAGCCGACGTGGAAGTTGAAGAGCTTCCCCTCTTCGATCCGCTCGACTCGAACATTCTCGAACGTCACATCCCGAATAAGGTTCGAGTCGCCCGCGGTGATACCTAGCGCCCCCTCGTATTCCGGCTGGTCCTCGTCTTCGTCGAGGATGTCGATATTGCTGACACGGACGTGCTCGATCGTTTCCGGGTCCGGATGGTCGGCCGACGGGGTGTTGCCATGCATCCCTATGAAGACGTTGTGGGCGATATCGGCCCAAAGCGTGGAATTCTGAAGCGTGATGTCGGACGAGCTGCCCCAGACATCGCCCCGATGGTTATAGATCGTCACATTGTCGTCCGACGTGCGGACAAACGCGCCCGATATGGTGACATCATGGCACGAAAAGTTGCCGATTCCGTCGGACCACTGTCCGGCGCCGATCGTGCGCACATTGAGAAATTGAACGTTCTGGGAATGAACGCAGCTCGCCGTGCCGTGCACCGGATTGATGGTGATGGGACCATCGATCACGATGTCGTTGGAATCGTGAATGGACAATTGCCCCTTCTGGCCTTCGAAAAGACCGTCGCTGACGACCTTCACATGCTCGGCGTTCTCGATAACCAGGCTCCCCTTCAGGATAGCCGAGCCGTCGATGTATACGGATGTATTCGATCCGATGCGGAAGGTGCCGCCCTCCCCGTCCGGCGGCGTGTAAACGCCCGGCCCGAAATAGACGGTCCGCGCCGCGAGATCCGGGGTCTGCGCCGCGCCGATCTGCTCGGAAGAGAGCACCGGATGCCTGGGCATGTCCTGCCGAATGGCATGTGTGAAAATATGCAGGTTGTGCAGGTGGTCGCCGTCGAACTCAACGCTCAGATTCTCCGGTCGCGTCAGGGTGAAGTAGGCGATATTGTCGATGAGCTTGGCCGCTATACCCTTGGAAACCGGCCGGACCGCAACCCGGTGAGCGATCCCATTGTTCTTCTGCACCGCCACCTCGGCCGTACCGTCGAAATCGAAATAGACCATCGATGCGTCCTGGGGCTTATCCAGGTCGACCTTGACATTGTATTCGTAGAGGTCCTGCCAGGCGCCGCCCGGCTTCCGGACGCGGACGGTAAAGTCGTCATTGTGGTGCGTATACTGCACAGGCTTCGGGTATGGGAAGGTCTGGAGCTCATCCCTGCCAGCCGCGGCGCCGGCGGACCTGGCCGCGCACATCAGAGAGACAATTGCTACAAGCGTCGAATAGCTGACGAACTTTTGCATGGGAATGGCCTTGAGGGGAATCCGCGATTGCGGTCGACAGCGCCGCCTAAGGCGGCCTGTCATGTGTATCGTCAAGTCGAGCTGAGGGCGTGCGCACGTGCTCCCCCGGCCCTGCAGAAAACGCGCCGTGCGAACACGGCGCGTTCTGCCGATTACTGCGCCGAAAGCGCCTAACTAGCCCCCGATCTTGTAGTGGACCGCAATGGCGAACCGGCGGTCATAGGCATATTGCTGGACAGGCCGCAGCGGGTCGTTGTTCGAATAACGGTTCGGTGCGGAGTTGGTCATGTTCGCCGCGTCGAGCGTGACGGTCATTGCCTTATTCACGTCGTAGCTGAGCGAACCGTCCAGCGAACCGTAGCCCGGGGTCCACAGCGGCAGGTTCGGCGTGCCGCCGCCGAACTGGCTGCGCAGGTAGTCGCCGCGGTAGCCCCACGCCAGGCGCCCGGTCCAACCGTACTTCTCGTACATCAAGACGAGGTTGTAGGAGTTCTTCGACAGGTTCCCAAGCCGCGTCTGCACGAAGACGGGTGCGTTCGTCGGTCCGAGCGGCACATTCTGCTTGCTGTCCACATGGGTCAGGTTCGCCTGGACACCGATACCGTCCCATGGCGAAGGCAAGAAGTCGAAGAAGGTCTGAGCGCCCGCCTCAATGCCATCGACCTTTCCGCTGCCGCCATTCACCGGCCGGGTCACCAGCACCTGCTGGCTGATGCCCGGCAAGGTCTCAAGGTCGGCGAAGTTGGTGATGAAGCCGTTGATCTTCTTGTCGAAGCCGTTGATGTAAGTATAGCCGGTGCGCGAGAAGTACCATTCGGCCGAAAGGTCGAGGTTGTTGGAGCGCTGGGCCTTCAAGTTGGGATTGCCGATCCCCGCCGTCGGCGTGCCGCCCAGGGTGATCCCGGCATTGGAGACGATGACGCCAGGATTCAAGGAGGCGAACGGCGGCCGCGTCACGCCCTTGGAGGCGCCGAAGCGGACGATCAGATTGTCCGTCAGATG
>FTCT01005535.1_pt1 | contig 14004 bp, 12 predicted proteins | sample 1658881 | NCBI WGS metagenome assembly FTCT01 (sample SAMEA3914864, study PRJEB12502) | metagenome | biome: forest; material: soil | place: USA | collected 2012-03-12 | depth 0.3 m | reverse complement strand
GTCGCGCAGGTTGGTGTAGCGCCACGCCTCGTTGCGGATGGTCGGCAGGCCGAGGGCGGCGAAACGCTCGCGACCCTGCGCGCGCAGGTCGCGCACCCAGGACAGCGCCGCACCCGGCAGGCCGCTGCGCAGCTGGTCGAGCGGCGCCAGGAAGGCCGGGGCGGTCGTCGGGTCGGCGCCGCGCGCGGAATAGAGGGTCGTCGACACCATCACGCGGCCTCGTTCACGCCGAAATCGCGGTAGCCGTTCTTCTCCAGCTCCAGCGCCAGCTCCTTGCCGCCGGACTTCACGATGCGGCCGCCGGCCAGGACATGGACATAGTCGGGGACGATGTAGTCGAGCAGCCGCTGGTAATGGGTGATCACCAGCATCGAGCGTTCCGGCGCGCGCAGCGCGTTGACGCCCTCCGCCACGATCTTCATGGCGTCGATGTCCAGGCCGCTGTCGGTCTCGTCGAGGATGGCGAATTTCGGTTCCAGCACGGCCATCTGCAGCGTCTCGTTGCGCTTCTTCTCGCCGCCGGAGAAGCCGACATTGACCGCGCGCTTCAGCATCTCGTCGGACATGCCGAGCGCCTTGGTCTTCTCGCGGATCAGCTTCAGGAACTGCATGGCGTCGAGTTCCTTTTCGCCGCGATGCTTGCGCATGGCGTTGATCGCCGATTTCAGGAAGGTGGTGTTGGCGACGCCGGGGATTTCCACCGGATACTGGAAGGCCAGGAACACGCCCTCGGCGGCCCGCTCCTCCGGCTCCAGCGCCAGCAGGTCCTTGCCGTAATAGGTGACGGATCCCTTGGTGACCTCATAGCCGTCGCGGCCGGCCAGGACGTAGGACAGCGTGCTCTTGCCGGCGCCGTTCGGCCCCATGATGGCATGGACCTCGCCAGGGCGGATCGTCAGGTCGAGGCCCTTGAGGATCTCCTTGCCGTCGACGGTGGCGTGCAGGTTCTTGATGTCGATCATCGGTGTGTGTCCGTCTTCATGGGGCTCAGCGGTACGGCGGCTCGGGAAGCCAATCCTCGTTGAGGATCTGTTCGTCCAGGTCGAAGGGGCAGTCTTCGGGCAACGGGTCCATGCTGAGTTCGATGAGGTTCGGCTGAAGCCTCTTCAGGGCGTCCGCATAGCATTCGGCCAGATCGTCCGGCAGGTGACGGCGCAGGGACGGGCTTTTCCGGAGAAGCCTCAACAGGGATGTGCGCTGAGTGCGTACCGTGTTGGCCCATTGCCGTTGCGGTTCCGGCAGGGTGGAAAAAGCCAGCTTGAGCATATGTTCGAGGATCGTGGCGAGGCGGCTGTCCATCTGGTCATGGTCGCTGCGCCCCGTGCTCTCGATTTCCTCGGCGATGTGCTCCCAATCCAGGGACTCGTTGACGCGGGATGCCGCCATGGTGCGCAGGCGGCGCCCCTGCTCCTGGGTCCAGGCGTAGAAGTCGGTGTCGTACAGGCCGTCCATCGCTTACCCCACGCTGCCTTCCAGGCTGATGCCGACCAGCTTCTGGGCTTCCACCGCGAATTCCATGGGAAGTTCCTTCAGGACCTCCTTGCAGAAGCCGTTGACGATCAGCGAGACGGCGTCCTCCTCGGCGATGCCGCGCTGGCGGCAGTAGAAGAGCTGGTCCTCGCTGATCTTGGCGGTCGTCGCCTCGTGCTCGATGCGGGCCGAGCGGTTGCGGCTTTCGATGTAGGGCACGGTGTGGGCGCCGCACTGGTCGCCGATCAGCAGGCTGTCGCATTGGGTGTGGTTGCGGGCCCCCTCCGCCTTGGGCAGGATCTTCACCAGCCCGCGGTAGGTCTGCTGCGCCTTGCCGGCCGAGATGCCCTTCGACACGATGGTCGAGCGGGTATTCTTGCCGATGTGGATCATCTTGGTGCCGGTGTCGGCCTGCTGGCGGTTGTTGGTGATGGCGACCGAATAGAATTCGCCCACCGAATTGTCGCCCTGCAGGATGCAGCTCGGGTATTTCCAGGTGATGGCCGAACCGGTCTCCACCTGGGTCCAGGAGATCTTCGAATTCCGGCCGCGGCAGGCGCCGCGCTTGGTCACGAAATTGTAGATGCCGCCGACACCCTCCTCGTTGCCCGGATACCAGTTCTGGACCGTGGAGTATTTGATCGTCGCGTCGTCCATCGCCACCAGCTCGACCACCGCGGCGTGGAGCTGGTTCTCGTCGCGCTTGGGCGCCGTGCAGCCTTCCAGGTAGCTGACGTAGGACCCTTCGTCGGCGATGATCAGCGTCCGCTCGAACTGGCCGGTGTTGGCCTGGTTGATGCGGAAATAGGTCGACAGTTCCATCGGGCAGCGGACGCCCTTGGGGATGTAGACGAAGCTGCCGTCGGTGAAGACGGCGCAGTTCAGCGTCGCGTAGAAATTGTCGGTGTAGGGAACGACCGAGCCGAGATACTTCTTCACCAGTTCAGGGTGCTTCTGTACCGCCTCGGAGATCGCGCAGAAGATGATGCCCTTCTCCTCCAGCTTCGCCTTGAAGGTGGTGGCGACCGACACGCTGTCGAACACCGCGTCGACGGCGATCGCCGGGCTCTTGCCCTCCGACCCTTCGACGCCGGCCAGGATCTCCTGCTCGCGCAACGGGATGCCCAGCTTGGCGTAGGTCTTCAGCAGTTCGGGGTCGACCTCGTCCAGCGACTTCGGCCCGGCCTTCATCTTGGGGGCGGCGTAGTAATGCGCGTCCTGGTAATCGATGGGCGGGAAGCTGACCGCCGCCCATTGCGGCTCCTCCATGGTCTGCCAGACGCGGAACGCCTTCAGCCGCCAGTCGAGCAGCCATTGCGGCTCCTCCTTCTTGGCGGAGATGAAGCGGACGATGTCCTCGTTCAGGCCCTTGGGCGCAACGTCGGATTCGATGTCGGTCGTGAAGCCGTACTTGTACTTCTGCTCGGTGACGGCGCGGACCTGATCGATGGTTTCCGGTTGGGCGGCCATGGCTTTGCCTCGTCCTTTGCGAATGCTGTTAGAGCGCCGGCCGCGCGCCGGGCGCGGCGGCGATTGCCGGGAAGACGATGGGCGTCATCATGTCGGCGAGCGTGACCTGTTCCAGGGCGTCGCGGATGGCGCGGTTGACTTTCTCCCAACCGCCGCGCATCGGGCACAGCCGTTCCACCCCGCACTGGCTTTCGGCGCCGTCGACGCAGGCGGTGAGCGCGATCGGCCCGTCGAGCGCCGTGATGATCTCTGCGATGGATATTGCATCGGCCGGCCGTGTCAGCGCATAACCACCGGCAGCCCCGCGTTGCGAGGTCGTCAGCCCGGCGGGGGTCAGCGCCTTCATCAGCTTGGCGACCGTCGGGGCGGGCACCCCGGTGCGTTCCGCCAGCAGGGTGACGGTATGGACCGCGCCGGCATGGCGCGCCATCTCGCTCAGCACGACGATCGCGTAGTCGGTCAGCTTGCTCAGCCGTATCATGACCGCACCCCGATGGACAAAGACAGGCTCCGGATATAGGACTAAATCAGTCCTGATTAGGTGGTCTTCCCAGGTGCCTTGTCAAGCGAAACCATGGCCGAAAGGCGGGGTGGCGAGCCTTCCGCCTGTCCGAAGGTCTACATCGCAGCCATGCAAGAACGCGGGGGCAGGCGCCGACGCTCCTTGGCGGGGCGCGTGATCGGGTGGGGAATACGACAAAGACCCCGCGCCGGAGAAGCGCGGGGCCAGGGACTGCCGGGATGGAACAGGGATGAGGCCGGCCGGTTCAGGCTGGTTTGCGCGCCTCGTCGCGGGCGGCCTCGCCGACGGCGGAGACGGCTTCGGTCACTTCTTCCTTGGCGGTCTGCACGGCGGCCTGGGCGGCCCGGGTTCCGCGGTCGAGCGCGTCCATGGCCAGGGACTTGGCCCGCTCGGTCGCCTCGTCGGCGTAGTCGCCGACCCAGCGGTTCTCATAACGGGTGGCGGGCAGGGCGGCGCCGATGGCGGCACCCAGGGCGACGCCCATGGTGCCGGCCACGATGGGATGATCCTCCACCAGATCCCAGAAGCCGGTCGAGACATGGCCCAGCCGTTCGCGCAGATGCAGATCGGGCGTTGCGCCGGACCAGCCGGAGGTATGTTCCGACACGCGGCTGGAGAGGCGCTCCGAAGCGCCGCTGACCGCGCCGCTGGCGCTTCCGACGGCGTTCGAGGCGGCGTTGGCGGCGGTGTCGTAGGCGCTGCCGACGGCCTGCGATGCGCTGTCATAGGCGGAACCGGCGGCCTGCCGGACGCTGTCGGTGGCGCTGGACAGGGTGTCGCGGGCATAGTCCGCGGCGTCGCCGGCACGGTGGCGCATGCGGGACAGGACGCGGCTGCGGGCGATGCGGCGGTCGTAGCCGCTGCCGGACAGGGCCAGCCAGCCCAGCCCGATGCCGACGAGCGCCAACGGGATCGGGTTGCCGGTCATGCTTCCCAGAACCGAGGAGCGCGGATGGGCGGTGGCGGCGGATTGGGCGGCGGGCTGGCCATAGTCGGCATGGTCCGTCGGGGTATAGGTCTGTTTCATCGTCTGCTCCATGAGGGAACGGGGGCTGAACCGCGCCACCCGGTCGCGCAACGCACCGACGGTGTCGTCGATGCGCGCGCGGCTGGCGCGGATTTCGCCTTCCAGGCGGTCGAGGTCGGGTGCGGGCCGGGGGCTGCCGGTCGGGCCGTCGGTCGGGCTGTTCATCGGGCTGTTCATCGGGCGAGCTGGGCTCTGGCCCAGCGCTTGTCGTCGTCCAGCGTTCCGATGGTGCGGCGGGGGCGCAGATTCTCGGGCTTCAGCCGGCTCTTGCCGACATAGGCGAGGACGCCGCCGGCCGCCAGGACGACGCCGCCGACGACCAACGCCGCCAGCCACGGGGCCAGCACCGTCGAAAGGCCGAGAACCGCCGCCGCCAGCAGGGCCAGGAAGCCTGCGAAGGCGATCAGTCCGCCGGCGGCGATGAAGGCGACGCCGCCGGCCGCCTCGGCCGCCTTGTCGCCGAGTTCGGCCTTGGCGAGCGCGATTTCCGAACGGGCGAGGTTGGTCGTCTCGCGCGCCAGGTCGGCGAACAGGCCGGCGAGCGGCCGGTCCTGCCGGGCATCCGGCCGGGCATCCGATCGGAAATCGGATCGCCGCGGGTCGTCGTGACGGTTCTCGGCGGCGCTCATGGACGTTGGCCCTGCGGTTTGGCGGTGGAGCCGGTGCCGCTCAGCGCGCCGCTGCCGAGCGTGGTGCCGGCTGGCGGCGCGCCGTGGCTGCCCACCGGCGCCGGTGCGCGGGACAGCGGCATCCCGGTGCCGGCCGCTCGCGGAGTGCCGGCCGGTGACCGGTGCAGGTCATGGGCGGCACTGGGGTCGGGGGCGGTGCCGGGGGCGGTGCCGCCCATGGTCGTGTCCACGCCGCGGCGGGGCGTGCTGAGGGCGGCCTCGGCGATGCCGCCGGCCATGCCCCGGCTCGGGCTTTCGCCCCGGCCTTTCTGGCCCTGCAGGCGGCGTTCGCCGGAACTCTTGATGAAGCGCGCGGCCAGGAAACCGACGGCGAAGGCGGCGCCGATGAACACCTCCGGCTGGCGGCGGGCGAAGCCTTCGACCTCGCTGACGATGTCGTCCAGGCTGGAATGGCGCAGCAGGTCGGCCACCTGTTCGACGCGGCCGGCGGCCTGCACGGCGTATTGCGCCGCCGTGCCGTTGTTCTCGGCGTCCAACTGCTCGGCCGCCTTGTGCAGGGCGCTGGCGACGCCGCCCAACTGGTCGGCGGCGCGGTCGGTCTGCTGTTCCAGCAGCGACCGGATGCGACCCTGGGCAGACCCGACGGTCTGGCGGCCGGCTTCCATCGCCTGGTCCACCGTCTGGTTCACCGCCTCGCCGGCGGTGCGGCCGAGGGTCTGTTTCAGATCTGTCTTGTTGTCCGGCGTGCCGGAACCGCCGGTACCGGTCGTGTCACGCTCTGCCATCTGATTTCCTCCTTGGGATTTGTGCTTTCCACGGCTGCGGCATCTGGCCGCGCGTCGCGGCATCCGATGACCAGCAGGAAACAGGAGCGGAGGCTTCAGGGTTCCGTGCAAGGCCGGGGAAAATGGACAAGCGGCGGCGCTGTGCTAAACTATGCCGGGAAAATTCCGGGCCCTGCCAAACCGCAAGGCGCCAAACCGGAGGATGCTGGGCATGAGCGGCGTTTTCAGCGTGCTGTCGGATGCGCAGGCGGGCATGTTCCGGCTGCAGCAGGCCAGGAAGCCTTGGGAAAAGGAGATCGCGGCCAAGGACGCCAGGGGCCAGCTCGCCGAAAAGGCGGCGCGCGCGGCGCAGCCGTTCCAACTGACGCCCCAGCAGATGCGCGACCACGCCACCGCCAAGGCGGCGCTGGAGGAGGCCAGGCGCGTCGGCGGTCCGAAGGCCGCCGCCGAACAGAGGCTGGAGCAGGTCGAACGCAAGATCGAGGAGCTGAAGCTGGCGATGCGCTTCGCCCATGGCGACCGGCAGAAGCTGGCGCAGTTGGCGCACGCGGCGGCGATGCTGGCGCGCGAGGCCGGCCGGGCGGCGAAGGATTATGCCGTCGGCGTCGCCAACGCGGCGGAGATGGGATTGCCCGGCGGGGCCGGAACCACGGGATCGGCCATCGGATCGGCCATTGGATCGAGCGAAACCACGGTCACCACCACGGTGACGTCCCTGACCGTCCGGCAGACGGAATGGTCGGTCTCGCTGCGGGTGGCGTCCGGTGGGGATGGACCGGGGGATGCGCGTTCCGTTCCGCCGCCGGAACCGCCGCCCGAAGGACCATCACTGGAATTGCCGCCGGATTTGGGGCGGATGATCGACGGCGCCCTGTCCGGACTGGCCGGCGACGGCGGCTTCGTCAGCGCTGGCGCCGGCAGCGACCGGGCCCACGCGACGATGCAGCGGATGCTGGCCGACCATGATCTGAAAATGTCGCGTTACAAGGAGGCCGACGCCTTCGGCCGCCGGGTCGAGGATGTGCTGCACGTCGCCAAGCGGGTGGTGGGGGAGGCGAAGATCGCCAACGAGTGGGACGAGTCCGAAAAACGCCGCAAGGAGCGGCGGGACGGCTTCAAGCTCGCCGACACGATCATCGATGCGGCCCAGAAGGAGGTCGACGCGCTGCGGCAGGCCGCCTTCGGCTCCAGCGCCGACGCCACGGATCCGTTGGATGGGCTGGAAGGCTGGGCGGACGCGGCCGACGCCGGCGGGATCGCGGAGATCGCGTTGCCGGCCGTGGCGGAGACCGTGCCGGCTTCCGATCGCCCGGCGGTCGACCTGTTGACCTGATCACCCGCGGACGCTGCCCCTTGTCCCTTCCGCCCCGTTCCCAGGGCGTTACGCCGCCCCGGCGTCGCGGCTGGCGTTGATGGCGGCCTTCACCTTGGCCAGATGCTGCAGGGCCGGGTCGCCCAGGCGCAGGGCGACGCCGGTAGAGATCACGTCGATCAGGGTCAGGTGCACCAGCCGCGACGCCATCGGCGTGTACATCTCGGTGTCCTCGATCGGTTGGCTGGCGACGGTGACGCCGGCGATCCGGGCGAGCGGCGAACCCGGCGCGGTGATCGCCACCACCGCCGTCCCCTGCGCCCGCGCCGCGGTGGCCAGCGCGTTGACGGTACCGCTGCGCCCGGTGTTGGAGAGGACCAGCAGCACCCCGCGCTCCCCCAGGTTGGCCAGCAGCATGCGGGCCAGCATCGGGTCGGCGCAGGGTTGCGCGTCGGCGCCGAAGCGCAGCAGCTTGTGCGCGGCGTCCTGCGCCAGGGCGCTCGACGCCCCGGTTCCGATGCAGAGGATGCGGGGGGCCGCGGCCAGCAGGGTGATGGCGGCCTGCAGGGCCTCCTCGTCCAGCGTGGCGGCTGCGGCGTTCAGGGCGGCGGCGCTCGATGAAAAAATTTTTCGCGCCAGGGTACCGACATTGTCGTCGGGCGCGACATCCTGGCTGACATAGGGCGTACCGCTTCGCGCCTGGCATTCGGCCAGCCGCAGCTTGAAGTCGGGGAAGCCGGCGCAGCCGACGCTGCGACAGAAGCGGACCACCGTGGCCTCGCTGACCTCCGCGCTGTGGGCCAGCGACGTCACGTTCTGTTCCAATACCTTGCGCGGATCGGCCAGCACGAGGTCGGCGACCCGGGCTTCCGATCGTTTCAGGCCGGCGCGCAGCCGGCGGATGTCGCCGAGGATGTTGACCGGGATGTTGGCGGGGTGCGGCATCGGATGGATTTGCGGGGTTGGCGGCGGCGGCCCCCGAGTATGGCGATGCTTTTCGCCGCTGGCGAGGAGGCAGCGAAAAAATCGTCCTCCAGCCGCCATTATGAAAATTTTTTTCTTCGCGGACTCCCGGCTTGGGCGTATCATCGGGGATGAAACCATCGCGCCCCTCCAGCGATTGAGTTGCGATCATGACCAAGCCCCTGAACGACATCCTTGCCCGCGTGACCGCGCGCATCGCCGAACGCAGCCGCGACAGCCGCGCCGCCTACCTGTCCCGGCTCGACACCGCCAGCGCCAAGCCGCGCCGCCAGAAGCTGGGCTGCGCCAACCTCGCCCACGCCTTCGCCGCCTGCGCGCCGGGCGACAAGGAGGGGCTGCGCGGCGCCGTGAAGCCGTCGATCGGCATCGTCACCGCCTTCAACGACATGCTCTCCGCCCACCAGCCTTACGAACGCTACCCCGCCTTCATCAAGGAGTCGGTGCGGGCAGTGGGGGGCGTGGCCCAGGTGGCGGGCGGGGTGCCGGCCATGTGCGACGGCGTCACCCAGGGCTATGAGGGGATGGAGCTGTCGCTGTTCAGCCGCGACGTGATCGCGCTGGCCACCGGCGTCGCCCTGTCGCACGCCACCTTCGACGGGGTGCTGTGCCTGGGGATCTGCGACAAGATCGTGCCCGGCCTGATGATCGGCACGCTGGCCTTCGGCCATCTGCCGACGATCTTCGTGCCGGCCGGACCGATGCCGTCGGGCCTGTCCAACGCCGACAAGGCGAAGGCGCGCCAGCTCTACGCCCAGGGCAAGGTCGGGCGCGAGGAGTTGCTGGAGGCGGAATCCCAGTCCTACCACGCGCCGGGGACCTGCACCTTCTACGGCACCGCCAACACCAACCAGATGCTGATGGAGATCATGGGCCTGCATCTGCCGGGCGCCAGCTTCGTCAACCCCAACACGCCGCTGCGCGAGGCGCTGACCGACGCCGCCGCCAGGCGGGTGGTGGCGATGACGGACCCCGGCGCCGGCACGCCGATCGGGCGGATCGTCGACGAGCGGGCGCTGGTCAACGGCATCGTCGGGCTGCTGGCGACCGGCGGCTCGACCAACCACACGCTGCACATCCCGGCCATCGCGGCGGCCGCCGGCATCCAGTTGAGCTGGGAGGATTTCTCCGACCTGTCGGCGGCGGTGCCGCTGCTGGCCCGCGTCTACCCGAACGGCTCGGCCGACGTGAACCGCTTCCATTTCGCGGGCGGCATGCCCTTCGTCATCGGGCAACTGCTCGATGCCGGGTTGCTGCACGCCGACGTCGCGACGGTGTGGGGCGAGGGCGGGCTGGAACCCTACCGCGCCATGCCGGAACTGGCGGGGGAAAGCGGCCTCACCTGGCGGCCGTCCGCCACGGACAAGAGCGCCGATCCGACGGTGGTCGCCACCGTCGCGACCCCCTTCGCGGCCGAAGGCGGCCTGCGGGTGCTGTCGGGCAACCTCGGGCGCGGGGTCATCAAGGTGTCGGCGGTGAAGCCGGAACATCGGGTCGTCCAGGCGCCGGCCCGCGTCTTCGACAGCCAGGAAGGCGTGCAGGCGGCCTTCCGCGCCGGGGAACTGGACCGCGACGTGGTGGTCGTCGTCCGCTACCAGGGGCCGGGCGCCAACGGCATGCCGGAACTGCACAAGCTGACGCCGCCGCTGGGCGTGCTGCAGGACAAGGGCTTCAAGGTCGCGCTGGTGACCGATGGACGCATGTCGGGCGCGTCCGGCAAGGTGCCGGCGGCGATCCATGTGACGCCGGAGGTCAAGTATGGCGGGCCGCTCGGCCGGCTCCGCGACGGCGACATCCTGCGGCTGGACGCCGAGGCCGGCACCCTGGAGGCCCTGGTCGAGGCGGCGGAGTGGGAGAGCCGCGGCGCGCCGCCGCCGGCCAGCGAGGATGCCGGGCACGGCTGCGGGCGCGAGCTGTTCGGCCTGTTCCGCAGCGCCGTCAACGGCGCCGAGTCCGGGGCGTCGGTGTTCCGGCTGCCCGGGGCGGCTTAAGGCCGCGGCCGGGCGCCGCCGGCCTTCGTCATGCGGACAGGCTCGGCACCGGCATGGCTTCCGCCATGCCGGCGTCACCTGCCCGCAAGTCGGGCCGGGGGCCGGTCCCGGCCTCATCCGGGAGGGGAGCCGGCAAGGGGGCCGGCAGGGGAGCCGGCAGCGAGGCGCCGATCGCGGTGCCCAGGGCGAGATAGCTTTCCAACTGGAACTCGTCGAAGAACTGGTCGGCGGTGCTCTGGCTGGGGAAGGCCGGGTTGGCCGCCTTGTAGCCGTAGACGTCCGGCGACAGCCTGTCCACCAGGGTCAGCTTGACGTAGGTCAGGTGCCCGCGCGATCCATCGGGATAGAGGATGTCGGCCTCGACCCAGCCGCGGGACGCGGTCTGCATGCCGGGAAATTCGAGGCAGTCGGTGGCCGGCCGCAATTGGGCCAGGCTGCCCGCCGTCCCGCCGGGGAAGCCGATCTCGACGCCGAAGTCGGCCCGCACCTTCTCGATCATCGCCGACAGGTCGGCGAAGCCGAAGGTCGGATCGGCCGACCCGTCCACCGCGACGATGCGCTTCACCCGGCGGCGGATCAGCTCATAGACGCCGGTGTTGTCGAAATGGCCGCCGTCCGTCAGCATGTGGAACCACGCGCTGGTGCGGAACCCCCGGCCCAGCAGCGCGTTGAAGCCCGGGACCAGGTAGTTTGCCGTCGAAACCGGCTTCCTGGGGTTGCTGACCCAGCAGCCCAATTGCAGGCCGAACAGCGACAGCAGGAACGACACCGCACCGTTGCGCAGCAGGCCCGGTTGCGAATCCGCCCCGATGTGGGCGTTGGCCGCGGCGCCGGAAATCGCCACCGCGGTGGCCAGCGTCAGGCCGTCCTTGCCGCCCCGGCCCACCACGTCCCGGGTGGGGAACCAGCCGGTGGCGGCCGAGCCGGAATGGATGGGCGTCAGCACATAGCTGTCGCCGCCGCGCCCGCGCACCTGGCTGTTGGTGGAATCGATCAGGATCACGTTGGTGTTCAGCAGATGAAAGGGGCGCTGGTCGAGGTCGGCCAGCATCGTGCCGTTCGCCTCGGTCGCCGGCTGCCAGCTTTGCCGGGCGATGGCGTCGACGTTCGGCAGGAACGCCTCCATCACGCGGTCGCGGTACATGCGGTGCAGCGACATCATGTTGATGTCCGATACCCACCCCACCGTCAGCGCGATCACCAGCAGGATCACCGACTGGGTGTCGGAGAGCGCCTCCGCCGCGTCGTAGGCGGCGAGGAAGAGGCCGATCACCGCCAACAGGGCGGCCACCGGGATCAGCAGCGGCATCAGGGCCGCGCCGATTCCGCCCCCGGTCCCGCCTTCGCCCTGGGCGCCCGGGGCGCCCTTGCCGGCGGAGGCGAGCTTGCCCACCGCCGCCCACCAGCCGGCGAACAGGGAGGCGGCGCCGAACTCGGCGCCGCTGAGCGCCTTGTGGAGGTAGCCGTCCAGCCAGCCGTGCAGGGTGGGCAGAAGGCCGACCAGCAGCAGCACGGCGATCAGGCCCAGGGCCATGCCACCCTTCATCTGCCAGTTCAGCCGGGCCAGGTAGCGCCGCTTGGCGATCCGGTCCGCGGTGATGCCGGTGGCGATCGCATAGGCGACCGCCGCGACGACGAAGGCGGCGACCAGCAGGCCGGCGGCTTCCAACGCATAGTTGGTGCCGGTGCCGAGCGGATTGAGGAAGGGGGTGAGAAAGTTCAGCCCGACGGTGACGAGGCCGCCATAGACCAGGAGGTTGATCAGCACCGTGCGCAGCACCACCGCCGCCAGGGCGGCCATGGTCAGCCGCTGCGCCGGATCCAGATAGTTGCCGTGGGAGCGCAGCCGCCCGAGGAACGCGTCCAACTGGTCGAGTTTTCCGTTGCGGACCAGCCAGGTCAGGGCGGAGCCGGCGAAGCCGCCGCCCGAAACGGTGGACAGATAGTCGAAGCTGGCGAACTTGCCCCGGCCGTGCAGCGCCTTGACGACCCCCAGGCAGAAGATGGCGGATCGGATGCCGCCGCCCGACAGGGCCAGCCCGCTCAGCGGCTGGCCGTCCGTCCCTTCCGGCCGGTGCCGGTGGATCGCGGCCAGCTCGTCCGCGAAGAATTCCGATTGCAGAAATGCCATGCCGTCATCGTTCGCCGCCATGATGGCTCCGGGAAATATGCCTGAAAAATTGATTTCATCGATGAATATTCTACTGGAATCGCGAGAAGCGGCAAGTGCCAAGGGAAAATCCTGGCAAGTCTGCAATCGCACGCGGGCGTCCGGTCCGGCCGCACAACAACCGCTCGCCGGCGGGAAGCCCGGGGGCTAATCCGGCCGCACCACCCCCTTGCGCAACACGATGTTGCCGTAGAGCCGCCGCTCGCCCGATGCCACCAGCGCATAGGCGCCCTTCACCCGCTGGTAGAAGGCGTCGCCCGGCAACGGCACCAGCCGCAAGCCCGGCTCGTGCCGCGCGACGGTTTCCGCCAGCGCCGCCATCACCGGCTCCACCCGGTCCGGCTGGTCCTCGATGCCCGGCCGGAAGGCGCTGTGCGCGACGAAATCGTCGAGCGGCATCACCGACAGGATCGCGTCGACGATGGTCGGCGCGTCGGCCCCGTCCAGCCGCACCAGCCGCCGGGCGTCGCTGTCCGCCGGATAGTTGGCGTCGACCACGGCGATTTCGTCGCCGTGCCCCATCGCCCGCAGGATCTTCAGCAGATCCGGGCCGAGAAGGGGATTGATCCCTTTCAACATCCGTCCATCTCCCTGTCACGCGGGCCTGTCACGCAGGATCGCCGGCTTCCCATGGTGCCGCCGGCCATGCCGGTGACGTTAGCGCGTGGGCGGAGGAGCTTCCACTCAATTAAATCACCATGAATTAGTTATTGACCGCGGATCGTCCGTGTGGGAGATTGTGTTCAAGGCGTTCCCCCGGTCATATGGCCGTAACGGCGGAACGATCGGGGAGGATGTCGGGGTGACCTACGTCTCTTATACGAACAGCGGCATGATGGGGGGCGGTCTCGGCCAGGCTGCGGGAAACGGCCAGGGCAGCAACTCCGTCAATGTGCGCCTGTTCAACGAACGGGTGATCCTGAACGCGCTTCGCCGCCTGGGCCAGGCGTCGAAGGCCGACCTTTCCCGTTACGTCAGCCTGACCAGCAACACCGCCGGGGTGATCGTCAAGGAGCTGGAGGAGCGCGGCCTGATCCGCAGCGAGGGGAAACGGTCGGGCGCTCGCGGGCAGCCGGCGACGCTTTTGTCGCTGAACCCGGAGGGGGCCTATTCCATCGGGGTGAAGGTCGGGCGCCGCTCGATCGACACGCTGCTGGTCGATTTCCGCGGCCATGTGGTGGAATGCCGGCACCACGAGCGCGATTTCCCGATGCCGGAGGAATCGCTGGCGCTGGCGCTGGGCGACATCGGCGCGATGCACGACGCGCTGCCCGCCGGGGCGAAGGGGCGGCTGGCCGGGATCGGCGTCGCGGCCCCCTACAACATGGGAAGCTGGCGGCGCGAACTCGACATCCGCGCCGATGCCTACAAGGTGTGGAACGACGTGGACATCGCGGCCCAGCTCGGGGCGGCGACCGGCCTGCCGGTGTTCCGCGAGAACGACGGCACCGCCGCCGCGGTGGCCGAGATGTTTCGCGGCTGCGGGCGGGAGCTTGAGAATTTCGTCTATCTCTTCATCGGCTCCGCCATCGGCGGCGGGCTGGTGATGAACGGGGAATATTATCGCGGCGTCACCGGGAACGCGGGCGACATCGGCCTGATGCCGGTCGGCCCGTCGCGCCTGGCCTCGGCCCCGCCGCCGACGC